>Ga0206913_1112_pt1 | contig 17539 bp, 19 predicted proteins | sample Alteio_BWOrgHeat_72_FD_152942 | JGI IMG/M metagenome (GOLD analysis project Ga0206913, IMG submission 152942) | Enriched cells from forest soil in Barre Woods Harvard Forest LTER site, Petersham, Massachusetts, United States -... | ecosystem: Environmental > Terrestrial > Soil > Temperate forest >... | reverse complement strand
TTCCGGAAACCGAGATTGACCGCCTTCTGCCCGCCGTTCCACAGCGCGGCACGGTGCAAAAACGTCGAGAGTCTTTCAGGACCATCAGCGGACGCAACCAGCTGGTGGGCCGCGTGGTTGAACTGAAGATTGAAGGGCTCATGGCGCAGGTAACGCTTTCCATCGCCGGCCAGCGCTTGACCTCAATCATCACCGCCGACGCGGTCCGCGAGATGCGGCTGGAAAAAGGCCAGATCGCTGCAGCGCTGGTTAAATCAACAGACGTAATGGTGATGCGGGCAAAATAGAAGTTTGGAGCTCAGAGTGCCTGGCGATTGAAACTAGAAGGACCGGATTCTATGGCAGACGCTACGTATCTGCATAGAACAAAAATGGCGCCGGCCAAAGCCGGCGCCATTTTGTTGTTGATTGACCAATCAATTTATTGGCAAGGCAGTGCCGGTCCGGTCAGTACGTTTACTCCGGGATAGCTAAATGCCCCTTGAAACGCGTCCGATGGCGCGGTTTGCGTGAACCACTGCACCAGGGCCTCGGTTTGCGGATGGAAGACAAACCTCGAGTCGCCATCACCTTTAGTTCCAGGCGCCTTCGGAACTTTCAAGGTAACCGGGAACGCCGGATCTGCCGTTACTTCCACTGGATCTCCAGTTTCCAGATTGCCCTGGCATACGCCAGGCTCTCCGGGGAACTGCCATACCGGGGTTATGTTATTGAGGAACGGATCGTTGAACGATTCGGATATCTCATGACTGAGCGGCAGAATATCCTGAATCTCATCATTCGTGAAAGTTCCGGGAGAGGTCCAACTGGCATAAGCCGAGACCCAGACTGGCTCCGGCGTGACCGTTGAGTCGCTGAAGAAGGTGTGGAATCCCAGAACGCAGCAAGAACCACGCGTGACCAGAGGTGTCGCGCTGGGGTTGAACAGGAATGTGTTAGGGAAGAACTCAATGTTCATGGCATCCGTAGTCCAGTCACCGGCATTGATGGCATTTACGCCGATGTTGCTGAATTGCTGATTGAAGAAAGCCTGCAGCATGAAGACTACCGTGCTTCCGTCAGTGGCCGTGCGGGTAAACCAGGTGCGGGCCGGCTGAACAACCCTGTTGATTCTTACATTCACTGTAAACGGAACGGTGACGGTAACATGCTCAACCACGCTCACCGGCTCAAGATTGGTATGCCAGTTGTCTTTCATGTGATTGAAGAACTCCGCGCGTTGTACTGCATCAGCATATTGAACATGCCCAACGGTGTAGTCAGCGCGATTGAAATTGGGGGAAGCCAGCAATAGAGGTAGAAAAGATCCAACCGGAACATTTGCAGCTACGCTTCCATCCTGGTTGAGAAGTATTAGATCCACAGCGACGATCTTCGTAGGAATACTCGAAGTATGTCCGCTGAGAGGATCATTACCCATCATAGTGAAGGGGAAGCTCTTTGTTCCCCCCGCGCCATCCGGTCCAATGAAGGAACCTGAGAAATTGACAACTGAATTTACATTGGGAAAGCCACCCGGCGGGTTTACGGTTATGTTGGAAGGCGCGTCAGAATCATCGCTATCAAGGAAATTGACAAGCTGGTGGATGTCCTGGGCCGGCATGGTTGCTTCTGGTCCAGCGGAAGATCCGTCTGGGGCGGAGTCTGCGGGTTGAGCGGTTTGCGCTATTGCGGCTTGTCCTAGTCCGAAGCTAATCAACGCTACGGTGGAGAGCACTGCTTTGAGGACAAAGGAATTCTGGGGCGAGGATAATACTTTCATAGACACTCCTTGCTCGTTGTTGCATGCTGGCTAGGGCAGCCATGCATGATGTGTTCCTTCAACGGGGAGAGTCTACTCTCATTAACTAGCTATGTACGCAGAATGTTTTACCTTAGCACCCTTAGGCAAGGGACACTTCTAGGGAACATTGGAAAAAAACCATAGCAATTGATTTGAGTTCCAATTTGAACCTACTGAGTGCAAGTGAAGTTATTAAAGCTTTTCCAATCTCAGCGTGGCTTAAGAACTTCAAAACGCGTGATCGTATAGCCTAGCGCTCCGCCAAGAAATATGTCGGACGGGAAATGCGCCAAAGTTGTCACACGGGAAAAGCTAACGGCAGTCGCCATCCCATACATCACCCACGGCACCCAGCGGTGTGTGTGATAGCGGCTGGCAATGACCGTAGCAACTGAAAAAGCGCCGGCGGCGTGTCCTGAGGGGAAAGAGCTGCCCTTAAAAGGCGATTTGCCCCCGGCAAAAAACGTGTTGGTAAAGGGTGCGCCCGGAGGCACATCAGAAGGGCGTTCTCTGCGCGTAACTGCTTTTATGGCTAGGTCTACAACCGCGCTGTCAGCATAAGCTTCTGCAGAGAGCAACGCCGTGCCCACCTGGTAGTCATCGTGTCTGGCATAGCCCGCGATCATCAAAGTAGTTGGGATCGCGATGACTGTGGCGGTGGTAATCTGGGCATCAAAAACATCGTTCACGTCGTCCAGGTTTCCCTGATGCGAACGAAAATACGGCATGATATGCGGGTCAGCGACAATGAGCCCGGCTGTCCCGCCGACAACGGCCAGCGTTGGCAGCCAATAGTGTCCTTTGCCCAGTTGGAGCGGAAATAGCCAGATGCCTTTCTGATCGTGGAGAAAGTCCTTGGGCAGGCTTCGCCAGCTTACTTGCCGCTCAGAGGCTGCATCGGCGCCGGGCCTTGATGCTTGCACCTGCGAAGGACTGTCGGGCAATTCGGCCTCAGCAGCTTGCGCATGGAGCCGGCTCGGAGCGCAAAATAACCCTGCGCCAAGGAGAAGAACAAAGAATTGTTTTTTTTGTAGCAGCCTCATTGAGCTTCTTAGGATGCAGTTCTCTGGATTGAGGCTTGCTGCTCATTAGATTTCACAAAGAAAAATGCGCCCGCTGTTTATCTGCTGTTTATCTTCACGCTTCTATCTCTCAGTTGCGGACTCGGCAACCTTCCGTTGCCCTGGAGCAATGTTGCGGATGTACGCAGAATAGCTGCCGGTCATTCTTCGCATTCCCTACGGTTGACACGCACCTTCATTTACTACAGGCGGGATGACCACAATCGCACGCAATTTCTATTTCGTCTGAGCCTGCGTCCTTGCAAAGTTGACTGCAATATTTCTCCCCTTTTGGTGGCGTACAAACGCAGGCTGGGTGAGCACATTTAGTGGTTTCAGTCATCGTAGTTCCTCCTATAGATCACAGAGTAAGATGCTTGGATTTGCTGGCGGGTCGTCAACGGGTATTGCGAAAGTCTCGAAAACCTTGTCAGCCCCATGCCCGAATTACCGCTCTTCCTCGCCTTGTGAAATAATCATCGGTTTGCCCGAAGCATCAAAAGAAATGTGGCGCCCGCATTCTCGTCTCTGCTCGACCCCGGCGGATTTGATGGCACGGAGCTAACAACAGGAGAACCCCAGGAGAGCTATGGACTTCCAACTTACAGACGAACAGCTACAGCTTAAGAAATCCATCCGCGATTTCGCCGAGCGCGAAGTTCTTCCCAACGTGATGAAGTGGGACGAAGCCAACCACTTCCCCCTGGAGACGATCAAGGAACTGGGACGCATGGGCGTGCTGGGCATGATCTTTCCCATTGAATATGGCGGCGCGGGCCTGGGCTACGTGGAATATGTGATCGCGATTGAAGAGCTTTCGCGGGTGGATGGATCAGTGGGCATTACCGTGGCGGCGCACAATTCGCTCTGCTCCAACCACATCTACCTGGCCGGCAACGAAGAGCAGCGCAAGAAATACATTCCCAAACTGGCCACCGGCGAGTGGCTGGGCGCCTGGGGACTCACCGAACCGGGCTCCGGCTCTGATGCCGGCGGCGCGCGCATGAGCGCTGTCCGCAAAGGCAAAAAAGGCGGCTGGGTGCTGAACGGCACCAAAACTTTTATCACCAACGGACATCATGCTGACGTTGCGGTAGTTATCGCCGTTACAGACAAGACGGCGCACACGCATGGACTCTCGGCGTTCATCGTGGAAAAAGGGACCAAGGGCTTTCGTCCGGGCAAAAAAGAAAATAAGCTCGGGCTGCGGGCCAGCGATACGTCAGAGTTGATCTTTGAAGACTGCCATGTTCCTGAAGATGCGATGGTCGGCGTGGAAGGCCAGGGCTTTGTTGACTCCATGCGCATTCTGGATGGCGGTCGCATCTCCATTGCCGCGCTTGGTCTGGGCATGGCCCAGGGTGCATACGAAGCGGCGCTCAAGTATTCCAAGCAACGCCGGCAGTTTGGAAAAGCTATCAGTGAATTTCAAGCCATACAATGGAAGCTGGCGGACATGGCAACGGAGATCGACGCCGGGCGGCTGCTGACCATGCGCGCCGCGTCCATGAAAGATGCAGGGATGAAGACGACGCAGGAATCCTCAATGGCCAAGCTTTATACCGGCGAGGTAGCGGTAAAGTGCGCGAACGAATGTGTACAGATCCACGGCGGTTACGGGTTCATCAAAGACTATCCGGCAGAAAAGTTTTATCGCGATGTGAAGCTATGCACTATCGGCGAAGGTACCAGCGAAATTCAGCGGCTGGTGATCGCACGGCAGTTGCTGAAGGATTGATGGTGGAAGAGCTTCGAAATATTTTGATACGTCATCCCGAACTCCGTTGATGAAAGCGCGGTTTCACCAGCGCTCGAATAGGAGTGAGGGACCTTGAGATGCATGCCATAAAATGAATTTGTGGAAACGCAGGGTCCCTCAGGCCTGCTCGCCAGCTGAAGAAAACGCTGGCTCGCTTAACGGCCTTCGGGATGACGGTCTTTTTTTTACGTAAACAAAAATGTCCAGCAATCTCCAGCATTGGGTCGATCGTATACGCGCCGGTGACGTGCGCGCGCTGGCCCGCGCCATCAGCACGATTGAAGATCATCACCCTGAGTCGCGCGAGCTGCTGAAGTCGCTCTTCAATTTCAGCGGACGCGCCCAGGTCATCGGGCTTACGGGAGCGCCGGGCGCAGGTAAAAGCACGCTGGTCGACCAGTTGGCGCGTGAGTATCGCAAGCAGGAGCGCACGGTCGGAATCATTGCCGTGGACCCGACCAGCCCTTACACGGGCGGCGCAATTCTGGGCGACCGCATCCGCATGCAGACCCATCACGCTGACGCGGGAATTTATATACGCAGCATGGCCACACGCGGCAATCTGGGAGGCTTGGCGCGCGCAACCACGGACGCAGCCACCGTGCTGGACGCCGCCGGCAAAGACATGGTGCTGATTGAAACCGTGGGCGTGGGCCAGGATGAGATCGATATTGTGCGGCTGGCTGATGTCACGGTGGTGATTCTTGTCCCCGGCATGGGCGATGATGTGCAGACCATCAAAGCCGGCATTATGGAAATTGCCGACATTTTTGTGATCAACAAAAGCGATCGCGAAGGCGCGGACCGCGTGGAACGCGAGATTCGCTCCATGCAGTCGCTGGCCATACGCTCAGACAAGTGGACTCCGCCGATCATCAAGACCGTGGCGAGCGAGGGTAAAGGCATCACCGAGCTGGCCGCGACCATCGCAAGTTATGAGCAGTACCTGCAGCAGAAAGACCTGCTGCTTAAAAAGAAAATTACAAGCTGGCGCGAGCGCCTGATTGAGATGCTGCGCGACCGTATGCTGGAACGCCTGTTGAGCGACCGTCTGCCGGAAGAGGAGATCGCGCGCCTCGCCGCCGATATCGCCGAGCATCGCCGCGATCCGTATTCGCTGGTGGAAGAGATTGTAGGAAGCTTCGCGGATAAAACCCACCACGGAGACACCGAGGCACGGAGAAAAGAAAAAGTTTGAGCTCTTTGGAAACAGCAGCATATCTTCATTCACCGCGGAGACGCGGAGATGCGGAGAAGAGAAAAGGCTTGAGCGGTTTAAGATTATTTGTTTGCGACGTGTCATCCCGAACCGAAGCCCTGAGAAGTGCCATGGATCGTGCATATATTTGGTGGCGCAGGTAAGGGATCGGCTCCTGCTGCAGCATCGCGGAAGCCTATAGGAAAAGCAGATTCCTCACTCCGCTCGGAATGACAAGTCTATGTAGTGTTGGAATGACAAAGCTGTAGAGAATCGTTGTCAGCCACGCAGTAAAGCCAAAAGCTAAAGGCCAAAAGCTAAAAGCCAAGGGCCAAAAGCCAAAAGCTATTCCCCAGGAGTTATCATGCACACCATTGACCATCTCGGTATCGCGGTTAAATCGCTGGCGCAGGCGCGCAAATTTTATGAGCAACTAGGGCTTGAAATCACAAGCGAAGAGACGGTCCCGCATGAAAAGGTCAAAGTAGCGATGATCCAGGTGGGACACAGCCGCATTGAGCTGCTGGAAGCCACGAGCTCTGAGTCAGTGATCGCCAAGTTCGTGGAGAAGCGCGGCGAAGGGCTGCACCACGTCGCAATTCAGGTGCCAGATCTTACGCAGGCCGTGGAGAATCTCAAGAAGACCGGCACGCGCTTTGTATCCGAGGAAGTCAAGATCGGCGCCGGCGGACATCTCTATGTGTTTGTACACCCCTCCAGCACCGGAGGCGTGCTGCTGGAACTGGTGCAGGACGTTCCGGAAGGAGTCTGAGAGATTGCCACAATTGGCGATTGAAGTTTCACGATAAACAATCCGGACACGAATCATTTTCTTTCAGACGCTTCGGGAAATTCTTTTTTGACGTAATTCGCCGGTATTTCAAATACCGAGTCCGGTATCTTTTTATTATTAGCAAGCGTCTTTACTTCCACCATTCTTGTTTGTGTGATTTTTCCGTCAGATGCAAGCGTAGTAATGCTTTTCAAGGGATAGCCGTGGAGTTTTTTATAGGCTATGAGTTCATTTAATATCGCACTCTCGGCAAAGTAGAAGGTGAGAAAATCTAAAGAAGGCGCTAAATTTGCAAGCGCAGGAGCTACCCAGAGCTCTTGAGTTGCCATAACATTACGGGCCCGGCCATATTCAAATACAACTATGTGAGTTTCTATCTTGTAATAGCGCGTTTCAATCCCGGCAATCTTTCCTCCGTCTTGATCCACAACAAGCTCTTTCTGGCCATCATTTTTAATTTCTGTATTCAGTTGCAAATCCAGCTTCTGTTCCGTCTCTTTAGACTGCGCCAGCGTCGACTCATAATATGCAAATTGGTGTGGAGGGTTCCATAACCACCGGGAGCCACCGTCCAGAATAATAATCGTGGCACCGGGAAGCAGATTTGGATGGGTGCTCTCTGTCACGGCGAACCTAGCTTTAGTATCTGTCAACCACACTTCGAAGGATGTTTTCATTCCATTATTCACCATTTCAGCCGTATAGATAGTGCCGGCGCGGCACAGCGTGATTGATAAAAGTACAGCGATGAAGGTGAAGCGCCGCAGAAATGACACCATGCGGAAAATGCAATTGGCTACCTTCTGATAACTCATCGTGGCTTCCTTTCTGTCAACAAGCCCAATTGGTCTACGCCGGCGGAGCGGACATCATCCACCGCATCCACTATAGCGCCATACCTGACACGTGCATCTGCTCGGACGTAAACAGTTTTGTTAAGGCGGTTGCCCAGACGCTCTTGCAACTTTTGCGTCAGCGCTTCCCCTGTGACATTCTCATTCCCGAGAAAAATCTTTCCATCGCGCAGCACCGAGACAATCAGCGCGTCGGCTTTGTTGGCATCGGACATATCCACCGGGTTGCGCGTCCTGGCCATTTCCACCAGCTTGCCAGGCTGAAGCATGGGCGTAACCACCATAAAAATAATCAGCAACACCAGCATCACATCCACCATGGGCGTAACGTTGATGGCGGAATTTATTTTCTTGCCTTCATTGCGTATAGCAATAGCCATTGACTGCTCCTTGGATACTAGCGCCGAACAACAGAAGCGCGCTTTAGAAAATAGTCCACCAGTTCGCTGGAAGAGTTATCCATCTCCACATCAAACGCTTTGATCCTGCTGGTGAAGTAGTTGAACATCATCACGGCAGGGATGGCGACCGTCAACCCGAGAGCCGTAGTCACCAACGCCTCTGAAATACCACCCGAGACTGCGCTGATCCCGGTAGCGCCCTGGCGTTCCTGAATCTGGCGGAAGGCATCAATGATGCCGATCACGGTGCCCAGCAGCCCGACGAACGGCGCGGTTGAGCCAATGGTGGCAAGCCCGCTCAGTCCGCGCTCAAGCTCGGCATGGACGATAGCTCCGGCCCGCTCCAGCGCACGGCGGCTGGCTTCAATTTTCTCGCTGGGAATTTCTTCAGACTGATCGTTAGCCTGCTGGTGCGCGCGCATTTCATGCAGGCCCGCACTCACAACCTTGGCGAGATGGCTTTTCTTATTACGCTCGGCAACGCGGATAGCTTCATCCAGTTTGCCCTCGCGCAAAGCGCCGGCGACCGCTGGAGCAAACTCGCGTGACTGCTTGCGCGCGGCACTAAAGGCGAGCCAGCGGTCCATCATCACGCCAATGGACCAAGCCGACATAACAAAAAGAATGATGGCGATGGTGCGCGCAGGCCAGCCCATGTGTGTCCACATGGCCAGCAGATCGTAATGCGGCGGCGTGCTTTCCTGAAACAGCCACACGGCTGCCAGCTGTGATTTTAAAAAGAGAGAACCTGCAAAGTTTGCACTCAGCATAGTGGGCATTCCTCCACGGGAAAATTCTTTTGAGCTTTCTGCTGGAATGCGCGGTTCCAGTCTCTCATCGGCCGTTAGATGTTTTGACACCGTGGGTGTGGCTTTTGCTCCCGTGGGCAAGAACACAGCGACTCTTAATTGCTTACAAACAATTGCATTCATCAGCTATAAAATTCTTCTATGGATACAAAGAAGAAACGGCGACCAGGAACAGCTATTGAAAAATCAATCAGCCGCGAGGAATGGCTGCGGGCGCGCCGCCTCATTCGGGAAGCACTAAAACAAGAGCCCAACAGTCATTGGCTTCTATCGCGATTGGCTCTTACATACTACGAAGAGCGGCAATATCACAGGGCTTTAAATTATGAGTTAAAGGCGCTTCAAATTGAGCCATACTGTCCTCTTGTGATCTGGGGCTATGCTGGTTCGCTCGACATGTTGGAGCGACATAAAGAATCCCTGCAGATATACCGATGGTTGATAAGTTGGGGTGAAGATAGACTTGCCTACGGGCCGTGCGGAGAGGGCATTCAGAAAGCTCGTTCCCTCATTGCAGACTGTTTTTACCGTATCGCCCATATTCAGGAACGATCCGGACAACGCAAGCGAGCAATTCAAGCTTACAAAGAGCACCTCTCCCGACGGACAAGGGGAACGCGAAGTATCTATCCGCTGAAAACCGTTAAGGACAAAATGCGAAAACTGGAGAACCTTCAAACCTAGAAATATTGCGGCAAATCGTCATACCAGGATTTATCAGTTAGTTTGGAGATGCAGCATGCAGCGTCTCTACGTTGAGTAAGGTTCCCTCGCTCCGCCCGGGGCAAAGCACGAAAGTTACTTCCAGACAACTATTGGTAGAAGATAGACTTGCCTGTCATGACAAAACTCAAATCTTTTTTTGTAGCGGCGGCGATCGTCACTCTCTCCGCTATGGCATACGCAAGTGATAGCGACTTTAAACTTGCGCTCATCGATTATCCCGGACAGCTCACCTGGTCTGCCGAAGGGTTCAAAATTATTGAACTATCGGCCAAGCCGAACGGCCGGGAGATGGGAATACGTGGGCAGGATTCATCACGCCGTCTTACCTTTCTTGGGTTCCTGTTTTTGTTTCCAGAACAAGCCCCTATGACCAGCGCAAAGTGCCGTGACGGCATTCTTGGGCCGGAAAAGGCAAGCAATCCAACGCTGAAGATTCTGGAGAGCTCAGAGCTCACACGTCCGGACAGCCTGCCGGTTTCAGTGGTGAGCTATACCTCCAGAGGCGAGGGCGGCAAGACCTTTTACATGGTCCGCGGATTTATTGCCTCAGGAGATATATGCGGCGACCTGGAGTTTTATAGTGAGACGCCAATCCATGCCGGCGATCCTGATCTAAAGAAGATGCTGGCAAGCTATCAACTGCAGCAGAAATACGTTCCCAGGTTCAGCGATATTTTCTTTTACGCGCAAATCCTGTATCAAAAACACATGTATGAGGCGGCCGCGCCAATTTTTGAAAAGGCACTGGCTCGCATCAATGATGTTCCGGATGCCAACGCCAAAACAATGAAGCGCGTGGCCACCGACCAGGCAGGAATGGCGTATGGAATTTCAGGAAACGTTGCAAAGGCCCGTGCGGTTTTTGAAAAGGCCATTGTGGAAGATCCGGGGTATCCGCTGTTTTATTATAATCTGGCCTGCGCGGACGCTGAAGAGAAAAACCTTACCGGCGTTCGGAAACATCTGCAAGAAGCCTTCGACCGAAAGGCGAACATTATTCCCGGCGAAAGCATGCCCGACCCTACAGTCGACGATTCATTTCTCCCGTATCACAACAACAAGGAATTCTGGACGTTCGTGGAAGGGCTGCGGGGTCAGTGAGAAGCGAGCAATCCTCATTCTGCTACGAATGTTTAGTGTCTATTTGACGAAAAAAGCCATTCACGAAGGATTCCGCAGTGCATAAACGCTACCGTCATCCGTTAGCGTATATAGCTTGTTATCCATCACATCGACCAGTGCAATGCCGCCGCTAATGTAATCGTGCAGTCTTATTTGCCTGACCAGTGTTCCGGTTACCGGACGCAGCACGTCGATCCCGCTCATGTGTGATACGTAAATCTGGCCGCTCGCCGGTGCATATCTAAACGCCGGGCAATACGCAAGGATTTTGCGGATTCGACGCTCCCCGGAATTCGATATGAAAATTAAGGTATTGTGCGGTGGATGCAAGGCCAGCACTTTCTCTGCAGCCTCCCTATCAGCGGGTAATTTGACCTTATCCGGGGCTGCAAACATCATGACAATACTACGGGGAGTACTCTCCACATGGAGAAGTCTTTCGCCTTTGTGTGAAAGGCGGCGCTTTCTTTTTCCTGTTCGGTAATCAAGTATGTAGAGTGAATCGGCCACCGCTAGAACGGAACCATGGTGAAGGATAGGACCAAATACCGAAGGGGCATCCAGTTTTTGGCTCCACGCGATTTTGCCGGATATTGCATCGTACGCAATGGCGGTTCCTGCATTGGTGGAGATTATTACCAGACCGCCCGCGATTACCGGCGTAGAGTTGACATCATTGTTGCGAGCCCTGCTTGTGAGTCGGCTCCAAATCGCTTTGCCAGTACCTGCATCCAGGCAATGGAGAATACCGTTCCTATCTCCGATGTACACTCGCCCGTCGTGGAAGGATGGTGAAGAATACAGAAATTCTCCATCGCGGCCATAGGGACAAAAAGACCAAAGTGTTTCGCCTGAATCAGGGTGAAGGGCAAAAAGCTCTTGAGCTGTTTTAGCGAATAGCCTTCCATCGCATAGTTGAACGGAAGAACCCGCAAATGGTGGCAGTTCACGTCGCCATAGCAACTTTCCGCCGTCGCGCTGGAGAGCGCATATTGCGCCCGGCGAGAATACTGAAATGTAAAGCCTGTCTTGAACCGCGAGGGGATTGGGCCGGTTGTTGGAGGCTGGAAGTAGTGCGAAGTTCGCATCTGGCAGTTTAGTTCTCCAAATGACTAGATCCTGAAAATCTAACGTCTGTGACTGGGTTTTTCGGGTAGTAGCCATTTAGACAAGCAGACCACGACGGCCATAAATAGGCAAGAAGCATAGGATGTTACGAGAGCCTAATAGTTTATTCTGGCTATAGGGATCCCTCGCTCGGGATTTCAGAAAAAAGACAAGATGCTCATTCTCTCCATCGACACATCGGGCCAGTCCGGCGGCATCACGCTTGCCGAAGCGGACACAGGCGGGTTCCGCGTGATTGAATCGGCGACGATTGCCGGCGGCACGTTTTCCGCCCAGCTCATTCCTACGCTGGCTGCGCTACTGAAGAAGCACGGCTATGTCGCAAAGGACATAGGTGGATTTGCCGCGGCGTCCGGGCCGGGATCATTCACCGGACTGCGTGTTGGCCTTAGCGCTATTAAAGGTCTGGCGGAGACGCTGCATAGGCCGATCGCCACAGTGTCATTGCTAGAGGCCATGGCTACACTTGTCGATCACCAGGGAACGATTGCGGCGGCGATGGATGCAGGCAGAAAAGAAGTTTTTCTCGGCGTGTTTGAGCAGTCCGGACAGGAAGCTGCCAGGGTATTGTTGATGCAGCGCGAGGAACTGCTTACGCAAGAGAATTTTCTGGCCGCATTGGCGGCACTGGCTATAGAAGAACCTGTCTGGCTGGTGACGAGCGATGCAGCCCTGGCCGAGCTGGCAGCACAAACAAGCTGCGCGGTGAATGTGGTAGCCCGACCCGGAAGCGAGGTGATTGCGCGCATTGGCGCCGGCAAGCTGCTGGCTGGTGAAACGGTCGCGGTGGAAGCGCTCGATGCAAATTATCTGCGGCGCTCCGATGCTGAGATCTTCTTCAAAGGAAAATCATTTCTTCAAGGGAAGCCATAAAGATGGTGCACGTGCGCCTGGCTGTGGCAGCCGATTTAACTGCTCTTATTGAAATTGCGTCTCATTCAGAGACAGCAGCGCACTGGAATCCAGCGGAATACCAGAAGCTCTTTACATCACAAACTGGTGCATCAGAAACGGGGCAAAAGCGAACGGCCCTGGTGGTTGAGCAGGATGGCATTAAGCAAGATAACAAGGTTGTCGGCTTTATGATCGGCCGCCAGGTAGGCGACGAATGGGAGATTGAAAACATTGCGGTTACGGGATCGGCACAGCGCTGCGGCCTGGGCACGCGCCTGCTGAGCAAGTTTTTGCAACTGGTCCGCGAGCATGGCGGGCAGGCGATTTTTCTTGAGGTCCGAGAATCAAACCACGCGGCCAGAGCGCTTTACCGGAAATTGGCTTTTGTGGAGGCAGGACGCAGGCGGCAATACTATGAAAATCCGCCGGAGGATGCCTTGATTTTGAAATTTAAATTTTCGCAAGACCCTGCATTTCCATTGAACCAGCCCTGACCGTATGTTAACGTTCCATGAAAAGAACGCAGGAGGTTCTTCAAGAATGGTGGATTCCGTTCGCGAACAGCTTCTTGCCAGTCACGAAGAGTTTCGTCGGCTGGCCCAGGAACACAACCAATATTGCCAACGGCTTCATTCTCTGATCGAGAAAAGATACTTGACAGAGGATGAGAAGCTGGAAGAAGTACGCATCAAGAAAGTTAAACTGAGGTTAAAAGACCAGATGCAGACGATCGAGCAGGAATATCTGCGGTCGCATACACAGGTCGCTTAGCCTCAAAGGTCCGAAGGATTATTCAGCCTCTCTTTGCGCGGGCAACAGGCCCGCCGGGGGAGGCTTGTTATTTGCGCTGACTATTGTAAGCGATAGGAAATAATGGGCTTGTTGGCTTTCCTGCCGGGAAAATTAAAAGGACACGGCTTCCGGACCGTGTCCTTTTAAATATCAGCAAATATTGACGGATGAACTTTTGCCTCTAAACAGTAGAGTCGAATGCCAGCTCAAAAATATACGTCCCATTAGATTTTTGTGATTTTTTCTTCTCGACCCGCAACTCCTTCTATCGCAAAAAGATACGTCAGAACAGCACGAACCACAGATGTCGACAGCGCTGCGGTAAGAACTTAATACGCTGGGGAACGGCAATCGTTATAATCGAGTGGAATGGTTCGTGACGGCATATATTACGCCCTGGGCATGCTTCTGGTTGCCGCCGTACTTGGCTGGCTAACGCACTCAATCTTTCTTGCTCTGATTCCCTTGCTGCTGGCTGCTTTCTTCCTCTGGTTTTTTCGCGATCCGGAGCGGGTGATCCCTGCCGGCGCAGGGCTGGTGATCTCACCGGCGGACGGCAAAGTAACCGACGTTTCCTCAACACAATTAAACGGAGTGGCCTGCACGCGAATCAGCATCTTTCTGAACGTATTCGATGTGCATGTGAATCGCGCTCCCATCAGTGGCGTGATCAAGAGCGCCGTTTATAAAAAAGGCCGGCTGGCGAACGCAATGAATGAGGCTTCCGCGGATGAGAATGAACAGAATATTGTGACCATGGAAGGCGAAGGCATGACCGTGGTCTTTAAGCAGATTGCCGGCCTGCTGGCGCGGCGCATTGTGTTCAATCACAAGCCAGGTGAGACGCTGTCCCGCGGGCAGCGCGTTGGGCTGATCAAGTTTGGTTCGCGCACGGATGTGATTTTCCCGCAACCAGCGGAAATCCGCGTGAAGCTGGGAGATCGGGTGAAGGGCGGATCAAGTATTCTGGCCAAGACGGCAGTCCAGCCAACAAGCGCGCCCACTCCGGCCCGTGAAAATACTGGGGCTTTCCGATGAAGATGCCGCTGCCCATGCGCAGATGGGAAGACCAGATACCAGCTCCGCAACGGCGGCGGATGCGCAAGGGCATGTACATTCTGCCTTCACTTTTTACAGCGGCAAACATTGGCGCTGGTTACTACGCGCTGAGCCAGACGATGATGGCGACGCGCGAGGAGTTCTGGCATTTTGATCATGCCGCCCTGGCAATTGGCGTTGCTGTTGTGGCCGATGGCCTTGATGGACGCATTGCCCGCATGACGAATACCACCAGCGATTTTGGCCGTGAGTTTGATTCGCTGGCGGACGTAATTACTTTTGGCGTCGCACCGGCACTGCTGGCGTTTATGTGGGGATTCAGCCTGTTGCCGGACCGTGGCTTTCCGGCAGTCCATGACAAAATGGTGCAGCTGGGGCTGATTGCGACATTCATTTTTCTTGTCGCTGGAGCAAGCCGGCTTGCCCGCTTCAATATTCAATTGAATCCGCAGCCATCGAACCCGGGGCGGCCAGGAAGAAAATACTTTGTCGGACTGCCGATCCCTGCCGGCGCCGGCGTTGTCTCTGCTACCGTCCATCTGGTGAAGGGTTCGCCGATCCTCTGGCCGCAACTGGCGCCGATATGGCTTGCTGTGCTCATTGTTGTGAGCTTTCTTATGGTCAGCACGTGGCGTTTTTATAGCTTCAAGGATTTGAACCTGCGCAGCCGGCATCCGTTCCAGATCTTTATTCTTATTTGCGCGTTCTTTGGACTACTGGTGGCTTTCCATCACTACATGCTGTTCATCATTGCCGTGACATACGCCTGCAGTGGAATCTTTACCCGGCTCTCTTACGGCTTTCACAAAAAGCCCCCAAATCCAGATCCGGCGCCCGGCTATAATGAAGCTCCAGAACACAGATGAAAACAGAGACACAGAACCTCTTCCGCGTCGCCATTGTGGGCGGAGCCACGCTCAAAGGCAAAGAGCTAAAGGAAGTTCTTGAAGAACGCAACTTCCCTTCCGCAAAAATACAGTTGCTGGATGACGACGAGTCATTAGGGCAGTTGGAGCGCGTCCAGGACGAAGTGGCGCTGGTACTGCCCGTGGGCCGGGACCAGCTTGCGCAAACGGACTTTACGTTCTTCGCTTCCGACGAAGAGTTCACGCGCAAAAAGTGGAAGCTGGCGCGTGAAGCCGGCAGCGCGATTGTGGATATGTCATACGCTCTGGAAGGCGAGCCGAACGTTCCTATCTGCGCGCCGTGGGTGGAGCGCGAACTGGGCGAACCGACACACTTCACTCTGGAGTCAAGCTCGGTTGTTACCGCGCACCCTGCCGCTGTGGCGCTGGCGTTATTGTTGCTGCGCGCGAAAAAAGCCGGCGAGGTCCGTAGTACCGTGGCTACGGTATTTGAGCCGGTGTCCGAGCAAGGCCGCCGCGGAATGGACGAACTCCACGAGCAGACCATAAATCTTTTATCGTTCCAAACGCTACCAACGGGCGTTTTTGGGGCGCAGGTAGCCTTCAATATGCTGGATCGATATGGGTCTGCCTCTGCGCGTCCGCTGGACGCCACGGAGCGCCGCATTGCCAACCATCTGCGCAAATTGCTGGGCACACATGCGCCGATGCCCGCCATCACGCTGGTGCAGTCACCGGTCTTTCACGCGCATACGTTTTCTATTTACATTGAGCTGGCGCAGAGTATTTCTGCCGGAGACTTCGCCCGCAGCCTGGCGGGCGAGCATGTACAGATTGCGCGTTCGCCGGAAGATTCTCCCAGCAATGTGAACGTCGCGGGCAAAGATGAAATTATGGTTGCGGTGCGGCGTGACGCAGTCCATGAAAATGGTTTCTGGCTATGGGTGGCCGTCGACAATCTTCGCTTGGCCGCGCTTACCGCCGCCGACTGCGCCACAGCGCTGGCCGCTGTCCGGCCACATGGAAAAGTTCAGTGAAGACGGCATTTCTGTTTCTGCTTGCGGGCATCGTCACGTTCGCCGGCTGCGGCTACCATACAGCGGGCCACAGCACGCAACTGCCCGCCAGCCTGCGCACCATCGCAGTGCCAATGTTCATCAACCAGACGCCGACTTATGGCATTGAGCAGCTGCTCACGCGTGACGTTGTCCGCGAACTGATTGCGCGCTCCAAGTATCGCGTCTCCAATGACGCAGGCGAATCTTCCGACGCCATCCTGAAAGGCACCATCATCTCAGCGCAAAGTTCGCCTCTCACCTATGACGAGCAGAGCGGACGCATCTCCAGCGCCATCGTCACCGTGGCCATGAAAATTTCTCTCACGGACCACAAAGGGCGCATCCTTTTTTATAACCCGAATTACACCTTCCGGCAGCAGTATCAGGTTTCGCGCGAAGTAAAGAGCTTCTTTGAAGAAGAGACTCCCGCGCTGCAACGCATGTCACAGGACTTTAGCCGCACTCTGGTCAGTGACATGCTGGAGGCCTTCTAGATGCCCGGCAGAAGTTTTGCTCCAGCAGAAAAGTTTGCCTCAGAGGTTGCCGGACGCAAGCTCCGCGCCGCCTATGTCCTGATCGGCGACGAAGTTTTCTTTCGCGACCAATGCCGCCAGGCGCTGCTGCAACACCTTGTCCCCGCGGACCTGCGTGACTTCAGCCTGCACGATCTTGATCTCGCTCAGGTCAGCATTGCGGAGGTTCTTGACCGTGCGCGTACGCCGTCACTCATGGCGCCGTTTCAGGTGCTGTTTGTGCGCGGCGTCAAAGAGCTTTACACGCGCGGATCGCACGCAGAAGAATTCGCCGCCATTGAAGCCTATATGAAAGACCCAAATCCTGATGCGGTGATCATCTTCGTCGCCGACCACATCAGCATTCCCGCCGACGTGCGCCGTATGGAGATGCAGGATAAAGACCGCTATGAGCGCATCCGGGAAACGCTGGGCGAATATTGCGGCATGGTGGAGCTGGCGCGCGTCGAAGAAGCCGACGGTATCCGCTGGATCATCGACCAGGCGCTGAAAGAATCCGTGAAAGTTGATCAGGACGCGGCCCGCGAACTCATTGACGCCCTGGGCGCGGACATGATGCTCGTGAGCCATGAGCTGGAAAAACTTATCCTGTATGTCGCCGAGAAAAAACACATCACCCTGGGCGACGTGGAAACCATGGTGCTCGCCGCCAAGCAGCGCTCGCTCTATGAACTTACTGACGCTATCTCCGCCCGCGACAAAA
>Ga0206913_1111_pt1 | contig 17592 bp, 15 predicted proteins | sample Alteio_BWOrgHeat_72_FD_152942 | JGI IMG/M metagenome (GOLD analysis project Ga0206913, IMG submission 152942) | Enriched cells from forest soil in Barre Woods Harvard Forest LTER site, Petersham, Massachusetts, United States -... | ecosystem: Environmental > Terrestrial > Soil > Temperate forest >... | reverse complement strand
GGTGGAAAAACTGATACAGAATCCTTTCTGATATACTAACTTAGCCTGAATTTCAACCCGAACATTTGATAGCAATTGATAATATATTGGTTAGTGACGAAGTGGTATCTGAACAATTTGTTTGTGATCTCAATAAGTGCAAGGGCGGATGCTGTGAAGACGGGGACTCCGGAGCACCTCTCGCCAACGGGGAACTGGAATATCTGCGGGATCTTATTGAAGAGATAAAACCCTATCTCACATCAGAAGGAATCAAAGTGCTTGAAAAAGAGGGGCTTTACAAATATGACCAGGAATTTGGATGGGTAACGCCTACCATCGCAGGCAAGATGTGCGCATATGGATTCAGGGACAAATTTGGCATTATAAAATGCGGGATTGAACAAGCATATCTTGATAAGAAAATCTCATGGAAAAAGCCTCTCAGCTGTCATTTGTTTCCGATAAAAATTACACGCAGCAAGAGGCAGAACCAGGAATATGTTAATTATGAACCCCGCGAAGACCTTTGCCAGGCAGCCTGTAAAATGGGAAAACAGCTAAAAGTTCCTGTTTATGAATTTCTGAAAGAGGCCCTGATCAGAAAATATGGCTCCGATTTTTATTCTACTCTTGAAGCAACTGCGCTCCATAAAAAAAAAGGTAAAGCCTAGGCCGTCTATGAAAATTCTACCCGCTGTTATTTTCTTCCTGGTTATATTATTGTCCTGTCAGTCATCATTTTCTCAGGATAGTTCTGCACAAATTCAACCTTTGCCACTGACTCAAATGCAGGATACGATTATCGCTCTCGATCCCTCATTCAAAATCAAAAACGTATATGCGAGGAAAGACCGTTATGACGCAATACGTGATTCAATCAAGGCTTATTTAGCCTGGAGCGCTAAAATGCACGATACGGTCATTGTGTTAAATACCAGTTTCGTTGTCGAGAATGTATATGCTGAAAGGGATTCCATGGATGCCATTGCGGAGCAGATCGCAGTAAAAAGAACAGCTTTCAGGGATTCTCTAAACGCCATCGGAACGGCTTTAATGCGTGCTGCCGATATGCAGGATACGACCATTGCATTGGATCCTTCCTTCGTAATCCGGGAATTTTATGCGAAAAAGGATTCATTGCAGGTAATCAGGGATTCTCTCAGAGCTTTGCTGGTTCAGGCTTCCCAAATGCAGGATACAGTCATTGAAGTTGATCCGTCCTTTGTGGTAAGAGATAAATATTTAAATAAAGATAAGGCAGATGCAGTAATTGATTCCATAAGGGTCGCACTTGCCGAAGCCGCCCAAATGCGGGATACAGTCATTGCATTGGAACGCTCCTTTGTCGTCCGTTACGCATATACGGCAGTGGATCGGGAGGATGCTATACGGGATTCAATTGCCCGTCCAACTATCATGCAGGATACGGTCATCACATTGGATCCGCATTATATTGTGCGGGATCTCTATCCAATGAAGGATTCGCTGGACATGATAAGGGATTCATTAAAGGCGGTCAATATTGTTTTAACTGCCATCGCGGATTCTGTTAGTGCGGACTCTGTACGACGACATTGGACAGGATGGAAAAAATATGAGGTTCAACCCCTTCTTTCATATACCCTGAATTCGCAAAAATTGTTGAAAGCAAAGAGCAAGGCTGCACTTCAATATAATATTGCTGATTTTTATTTATATCTGAATGGCGAACTTGTCCGGTCGCCCAAATCAGAAATGGGATTTTTTGCAGCAGGATGTCTTGCTTTTATATCGGATGATACTTTGTTAATTAACAGCGGGCTTGGTTTTAAAGTAGGGGTGGGTGTAGGTATAAAAATATTTCAGGGAAAGTGTACAAGTTTACTGCATGCTAACACAGGTAATCAACAAGTGTTTAAATTATCAGAAGATGATGATAGTTATAAAAAAAGCCTGACCATAGAGCCGGTAAGCCAATCATTGAAATTACGAAGTGATCCAGCTTATGGTGGTGACATCGTTATCGGTGAGTACCAGGCTACCTATAAGAAATTTTACCAGAAAAGGAATGATGGTGATAACGATGAAAAAAAATATAATGTCAGGATCATTTTCAGGTGTCGGGTAAGCGGCGGCATTAATAACTACCCCAGATAATTTATTATCTTCAATCTATGACCAACAGGCACGAGGCGTCAACCTTTTTAGACAAGAGCGGTGTTAAGGCAGCTGACCTGGAACATCGCCGGAAAATCAATTTCAATATTGGCAGATACGACGCGGTTGTTCCGATGGGGAAACAACAATTCGAGAAAATCCATCTCGCAAGAGAACGGGCAAAAAATATTAAGTGGAGGTCCCTGGAATCGCTCGATCAGCAATTGGAACGTTTTGAACTGGCTTTCACCAGACGCGGCGGAAAAGTTATTTGGGCAGAGGACAGTGCCGATGCCTTACGTGAGATCCTGGCCATTTGTAACGCGAAACAATGCAGGGCAGTCGTAAAGAGCAAGAGCATGGTGACTGAAGAAATTCACCTGAATAAATTCCTGGAGGAAAACAGCATTGAAAGCCTGGAAACTGATTTGGGGGAATATATCCAGCAGCTCGACAATGAACCGCCCTATCATATTGTTACTCCGGCTATGCACAAAAGCAAGGAAGACATCGCAAAGCTCTTCCATGAAAAATTAAATACAGCCCCGGATCTGTCACCTGCAGAACTCACACTGATCGCCCGCCAAAAAATGCGGACAAAGTATCTTCAGGCAGAGATTGGTATTACAGGTGCTAATTTTATCATTGCCGATACTGGCAGCATAGCGTTAACAGAAAATGAAGGCAACGGCAGACTCTGCGCTTCGTTTCCAAAAACCCATATAGTGATTACGGGTATTGAAAAAGTGATTCCTTCCATGACAGATCTCGCATTGTTCTGGCCCCTGCTCGCTACTTTCGGAACGGGTCAGCGCGTGACCAGTTATAATTCAATTTTATCCGGACCGAAACAAGCCGGAGAATATGACGGACCCGATGAAATGTATGTGATTCTCCTTGACAATGGACGAACGAATATGCTGGCCAATACCAAATTGAGGGAGAGCCTTTATTGTATTCGGTGCGGAGCGTGTTTAAATGCGTGCCCGGTTTATAAAAATATAGGCGGCCATAGTTACGGAACAACCTATAGTGGTCCGATCGGCGCCGTGATTACTCCACATTTAAAAGGTCTTAATGACTGGAAACATTTGAGTTATGCATCTTCATTATGTGGCAATTGCACAGAAGTATGTGCTGTGAAAATTAATTTGCACGAAATATTATTGGAAAACAGGAATGAGGCCGTTCAGCAGGGAGCGGCCGGATGGATGGAAAAACTGGCCTGGAAAGGATGGAAAAAAGCCAGCCTGCAGAGAAAATGGATGAATATGGGCAATTCTAAAATAAAAAACTGGTTCATCAACCGGGTTTTTCGTGGATGGAACAGGCAGAGAGCGGACCTGCATTTTCCCGAAAAAAGCTTCAACCAGCGATGGGTAGAAAAGCATAAATCCTAAGCATGCTTTTTTATACTGTTCATAAAAGCCCCCGCCTGGATTATGTGCTTGATCTGGTCAGCAACGAAATTTTCAATGAGCCAATTATTCAGACAAGTGATCGATCCGTTTACCTGTCATATATGGGTGCCAGGCTGAATTATTCACCGGAAAGAATTTCAGAAACCGAATTTTATTTAATTCCCCATCAACTGCTTTTTGAGACGGGCATATCAGAACAGCAGATCGACCGATTTGATATTTTCGACCGCCCGGCATTTTTTCAGGCTGAAGGAGATTTCCCTTTTGATATTTTTGCGGCTACTTTTTTCCTTGTCAGCCGATACGAAGAATATCTTTTATTTCAACCTGATAAATATGGTCGTTTTCCCCATCAGGCATCTCTGGCTTTCAGAGAAAACTTTCTGGAATTTCCTATTATCAATTATTGGCTGGAAGATTTTAAAAAATCTCTGGGTCGGAAATTTCCGGAGCTGATTTTTCGAATGAAAGATTTTAAGTTTATCCCCAGCTATGATATAGATATCGCCTATTCTTATAAATTGAAAGGGCTGAAACGCAACCTGGGTGGCTTTTACAGATCACTCGTTAAAGGGCAGTGGGCTTATTTACTGGATCGCTGGGATGTTTTATTTAACAAAAAAAAAGATCCTTTCGATTCTTATGAATGGCTTGATTCCCTGCATCTTTATTGCAGAACGCGGGCTTATTATTTTTTCCTGCTGGCAAAAAAACAAACCGGGGTAGATAAGAATATTTCCCCTGATAAACCCGAAATGAAATCACTGATCGCATATCATGCGGGTGGTTATACAGTGGGTATACATCCTTCCTGGCAAAGCGGGGATGAAGAAGCCGTATTGATGGACGAAGTGGATAGACTCGCGAAAATAACCGGGTCTTCGGTAAAATACAGCCGGCAACACTATATACGTATGAGTTTGCCTCAAACATACCGCAGACTGATAGAAGTGGGAATAGATAAAGATTTTTCGATGGGATATGGCGCAGCCAATGGATTCCGGGCTTCTATTGCTTCGTCTTTTTATTGGTACGATCTGCAGGCAGAGAAAAAAACCGGGCTGATGCTTTATCCCTTTTGTTTTATGGATTCAACATCTTATTATGAAAACCAGCTTAGTCCAGGGGCTGCGTTTTCAGAATTGATGGACTATTATAGAAAAGTCAAACAAATAAATGGTCTGATGATAACAATCTGGCACAATCATTTTTTTGGCAACGACCCTATGTTTGCCGGCTGGAAAGAGGTTTATGAAGTGTTTCTGAAAGATCAGATATTCTGGGATACATAACAAAAGTGTGGTGAATGTGAGAGCATGTAAAATGTGCAAATTCAAAGTGGAATATGTAAATGATAGTGAGGAAATATGAAGTTATCTATGTACACACTATTTTTTCCATATTACATTTCTCCATTTTTAATTTCCTACGCTTCCACATTTTTTACATTGCGCAGCTAGTGCTTGAAGTGACGCATTCCGGTTATTACCATTACAAGCCCTTCTTTCTTACAAAACTCAATGCTGTCTTTATCACGAATAGATCCGCCGGGCTGGATAAATCCTGAAACTCCTTCGGCTGCTGCAATATGGACGCAATCGTCGAATGGAAAGAAAGCATCTGAAGCCAACATGGCTCCCTTCATGCTGAATTTAAATTGATTGGCCTTTTCGATTGCCTGTCTCAGCGAGTCGATGCGACTTGTTTGCCCGCAACCCTTTCCGATCAATTGTTTGTTTTTTATAATGGCTATGGCATTTGATTTTAGATGTTTGCAAACCAAATTCCCGAATATGAGGTCCTGTTTTTCATCATCAGTACTTGCTCTTCCACCGGTTTCCTCCCATTTTTCGAAATTTCCTTTGTCGGAGCTCTGAATCAGCATACCATTCAACAGTGATTTTTTCTCGAGATCCTCTTCCGGCTGATTAAATAACTGAAGAAGTATTCGATTCTTTTTTGTTTTAAGTAAATCCAGCGACTCCTGCGAGAACGATGGTGCAATCAGAACCTCAAAAAATAATTCGTTAATCGCCTGTGCAGTTGATAAATCGATTTCATTATTACAAATGAGCACTCCTCCGAAAGCACTTTCAGGATCTCCGGCCAATGCATGATCCCAGGCACTCCGCGTAGTATTGCGGGCGGCGATACCACAAACATTTGTGTGTTTGATAATTGCGAACACCGTTTTCTCCTTGAATTCACCAATCAGTTGGATGGCTGCATCAATGTCCACGAGGTTATTATAAGAAATTTCCTTGCCGTTCAGCTGTTTGAATATTTTCTCCCAGTCCCCTTCAAAAAATGCCTGCTGATGCGGATTCTCTCCATATCGCAGGTGTTTGATCGTTTTGGAAACAGAAATTGTTTTACCTGGATTAAAATATTCATGAATGGCAAGATCGTAACCGGCAACTACTTCAAAGGCTTTTGCGGCGAGCTCTTTTCTTTGTTCCCGCGTGAGTGTTCCCTGCTGACTGATTAATAATTGTTCAAGAAGACTATAATCCTTTTTATCGGCAATAACGGCGACATGTGAAAAGTTTTTAGCCGCCGCGCGGATCATAGAAGGCCCGCCTATATCTATTTTTTCAATAATTGATTTTTCGTCTTTTGTGTTTGCAACTGTTTCTTCAAACGGATAGAGATCCACGATCACCAGATCAATTTCGGGGATATTGTATTCTTTCATTTCTTTCAGATCCTGTGCTTCATCCCTCCTTCCGAGAATACCACCGAATATAGAAGGGTGAAGAGTTTTAACACGGCCACCCAGGATGGAAGGATAACTGGAAAGCTCTTCAGCACTGGTACAGGAGAAGCCAAGACCCTCAATAAATGTTTTTGTACCACCCGTAGAAATCAGACGTACACCCAGTTTATGAAGTTGCGTAACAATGGGCTCCAATCCATCTTTATAAAACACGGAAATCAGTGCAGACTGTATTTTTTTTACCATAATTGAAATTTGTACCGGAAAGGTTTATGAAGGAGCCGCAAATTTACTGCAATCAGGTATTATGACAAAGTCACTATTTAATCATACGGATGAATAGAAATACTGCCAGTATTCCCAACCCGGCATAAAGCCATAATTTTTCCCTGCGTTTTATGAAATGGTAGGAACAAAAAATGATTGCATATAGCAGGATGGTGCCCGGAAGAGATATTCGCAGATTTGAAACCACGGCGCCAGGCAGACCGGAAAGATGATCAATGAAACCATTTAATGCTCTGATCAGAACCCCCAAAATCCATCCGGTGAACTGTGCCGCCGGATGAATTGGGCTGGAGGCACATAGAAGAATCCCACCTGCCAGAATAGTACTTGACAAAGGAACAGCCAGCAGGTTGGCAATCAGGAAGTAGGTCGGGAACCTGTTAAAATAATAAATGCTAAGGGGTGTGGTGAGAATCTGTGCTGAAATGCTTACTGAAGTTGCATTCCATAGGGCACCCAGTATTTTGTTTTGCAGTGGCAAAAAATCCCGGATCGGTTTTGAAAATAAACCCAGACTCAACACTGCCGCATAACTTAACTGGAAGCCGGTATCAAAGATCCAGAAAGGATCATAACAAAGTAACAGGAATGCAGAAGCCGCCAAAATATTATACAATGTTGTTTCTCTGAAAATGTTTCTGGCAAAAAGTGCGAGACTGAACATGCCGGCCGCACGTATCACTGAGGGGGATGCCCCTGAAAGCAGGCTATAGCTCCATAAACAGACGATCGTCACTAATAGCTTTATCCAGCGTCCAAATTTATTTCGTCCTTTTTGTAAAAGAATAATCTGAAGAAACTGGCAAATCAATGCAAGATGTAATCCGGAAATAGCGATGATATGTATAACGCCTGTATCGGCATAGGATTTCAGCAATACCGGATCCAGGTCGTCAGTAAAGCCGACCATGAGCGCTTCAAGCAAACTATTTTCTGATTTAGATGGGACATATCTTTTAATAATTGCCAATATTTTTTTTCTGAAAGAACCAAGAACTGTTAAAGCTGATTTTGTTTCTACGTACGGAACAATTGAGTATTCATTTTCTTTTAGAAAGAGCTGGCTATAAATATGTCTCAGGCGGCAGAATTTTTTGTAATCAAAATCAAGTGATTTGAAATTTTCAACGGGTTGTAAGATTTTGTCAGTAATGATCCAGTTACTGCCAGTTACCTGACGGGAAAGCCGGTCATTATTTAAATAAATCAAAACTTTTTCATTTTCGTAAAAACAGGTTTGATTTTGGACAAGGCACTCTATCCTCGCCACGCATTTATAAGAAGTTCTCCTTTGAACAGGATCACTGATAACATGAATAAACAGGTAATTCTTGTTGCTGTTCGCATTGTATCCTGATTCTGTCAGAGTTTTGTCCTGGTGAAGAAGCATGAGTATACTTCCTAAAGAAATAAATAATACCTGTACAGCAATTCCATAAACGCATTGCGCGCGAAATTTTATTTGAAAAGGGATCCAATTGCAAAAAATAAGAACGATAAAGGAAAGTAAAAACACCGGCCACAGAAAAACAGCCCTGAATGGAATATAATATTCCAAAAGCATACCCGAAATCAGGGGAAGAAACAGCCTCAGAAAAGGCACTGTTTTCCAGTGACTACGATTTGAAATTTTTTCGAAATCCATCATCGGCACTTAGTATTCCCTGAAGCAAATACTTTTATTGCCGGATTTGTTAGTCATTTTACTTTTTTACACGGGGTTTTACTACCGTGTTTTAACGGTATTTTTTCTGGACTTTTACGGTTTATAATCGGGAAAAATAGCGATACTCCTTGATTGTCTTAATCTTACAAATAATGTTAATTTGTAATTCATTGAATTCCATTTGCTTGTAAATCTATTCAAGGTAGTAAGGTTTTAGTTTTAGGTAGATCACAATTGTATCATTTCCTAAAAAATAAGACCAATGACAACTCAAGTAAAAAATTATGTTAGAGCAAGAAAAAGCGGAAGTACGAATGACGTCGAAAACTTCATCAGAGAGTACAAACAAAAAAGATGGGTGCAGAATTCCGAACGAATTGGGAAGGCTGATTCTCTCAGTGCCTGGTATAGTGTTGAAGAGCTGGAAAACTTTCTGGCTTTAGCCAAATCAAACGGGGGAGACGGTGTAAGATTTTTTTATGGGGCATTTCCGGAAGATTATACCGCGAAACCCGAATATGCCGGCAGACAGACACTTGTTATGATTGCAACCAAATCCAGGACTACGGAAGATGGATGCGTCACCGACAAAAATATTTACAGGAAAAATAATGGCCGGGTCGAAATTTTAAGTGGTGGTCTTCCTAAAACTTGTCCGCCGGTTTGCCCAATACCCGACGGGGGCATGGGCGACTTCGGTATCACCATTGTTGACAGGGGATCGAAAGGAATGGAAATAGTTTAAAGTTATTAGTTTTCAATTAAACCTCCTTCGGGAGGTTTTTTTTATGCCGTAGAACTTTGCCGATATTTGGGTATATGAAATTTTCAGTAAGTGATTTTATCCAGTTATCCATATTTTTAATCAGCTTATCTGTATTTGCCAAGAAACCTGTACCATTTTATCTCAGGTTATTCCCAATATATTTTTTCTTATTAATGATTGTTGATAAGATAATAGAATACACCACAGACCTTCGCATACACAATAATATTCTACTGAATATCTGGGGACCGATAGAGTTTTCATTTTATTTTTTTGTGTTAGGGCAGGTAATAACCAGCAAATTGAATAAACGCATTTTGTATACGATTGCGGCATTCCTTATTTTTGCATTTATCAATCTATTTTTTTTTCAGCGCAATGATCTTTTTAATCCCGTCAACTTTACCGTTGGTACGGTCATTACGGTTATTTTCTGCATTTATTATTTTTTTGAATTATTTCAAAAAACGGAGGCGCAATCCCTGACCAGGTTACCCAGTTTTTGGATCGTATCAGCCATACTATTCAATGTAGTCCTCATTTTCCCCATATTTGCACTATTCAGTTTTATGGATAGCATAAGCAAAGCGAATCGAAAAACATCCATGATCATATTCAATAATATCGTGGCTATCTTCAATATTATCAGCGTTTTGACATATATGCTATATTCGATTGGCTTTTTATGCAGGATACGAACCAGCAAATCTACTTTGTAATCTTTATGGGTACCCTGCTGGCTCTCATGCTGGTGGGATTTATCCTGGGTATGATGTTTTTTTACCAGCGCAGACGGCAGAAGCAGGAGCGGGAAATGGTGCGATTGAAGGAAGAGTATGAACAGGAAGTGCTTCGTTCCCAGCTGGAAATTCAGGAAGAAACCATGAAAACGATTGCCCAGGAATTGCATGATAATATCGGGCAAAGTCTCTCAGTTATCAAATTGTGGATGTCGATGGCTCCCATCAGCCAGGATCATGAAGCTTATGAGGGTGTTCAGAATTCAAAAGAGATGTTACAGAAAGTGATCCGGGATATGTCCGATTTAACAAAAAGTCTCCATACCGAACGCATTGCAGATATTGGCCTGTCTGAAGCCATTAATTTCGACTTAACTTCGATTCGAAGGGCCGGCATTCTGAAAATACAATTTGAAAAAGAAGGAGATGAGTTTCATTTTCCGGATCAAAAATCAATATTTATTTTCCGCATGTACCAGGAAATGATGAATAATATCATTAAGCATTCCCAGGCCACCCATGTGAGGGTATCGGTTATCTATTCCAACAATGATAACTTTGTGCTGTCCATTGAAGATGATGGTGTGGGTTTTGATGTAAAGCAAAAGAAAGAGTCCTCCAGTGGATCCAGTGGACTGGGATTGAAAAGTATGCGCAACAGGGCAAAACTGATAGCTGCAGATTTGTCGATTCAAAGTGAACCGGGGAAAGGGACATTGATTACTGTACATGTTCCATTAAATTAATTTTTAACACTGCTCATGTCTTCTTTAAATAAACAGATTCAGGTTGCAATTGCAGATGACCACACACTTTTGAGAAAAGCACTCGCAAAACTGGTTAGTTCATTTGAAGATTATGCCGTCTTATTTGAAGCTGATAACGGGAAAGAAATAAAAAGGAGGATCAATGAACACATGGTACCTGATCTGGTTCTCCTGGATGTCAATATGCCCGAGATGGACGGCTTTGAAACAGCCTCCTGGCTGAATAAGAACTATCCAAAAATAAAAGTACTTGCGCTTTCCATGTTTAGTGATGAACGCACCATTATCCGGATGCTCCGGCATGGGGCCAGGGGTTATATCATGAAAAATATCGATCCGGAGGAATTGAAAAAGGCGCTGGATTCCGTGGTGAAAAAGAATTTCTATTTATCAGAGGAAATATCAGGTAAGATCATCAGCGGATTGCACAAAGATGTAGACAAAGCAGAAGAACCTGCCTCTCTGACTCAAAGGGAAAAAGACTTTCTCCGTCATATATGTTCAGAGATCACGTATAAAGATATCGCTGCAAAAATGTTTGTCAGTCCCAGAACAGTCGATGAATACCGGAATTCACTTTTTGAGAAATTAAAAGTAAAATCCCGTGTCGGACTTGTGATGTACGCCATCCGGAATGGGCTGGTGGAGGCCTGAGTACAGTATGAAAGACTGGAAGTATGGAAGTCTGAAAGTAAAAAGCTTCTAACACCTCCAGACTTTCATACTTCCAGTCTTCCATACTATTTTGAGAGGTACATACTCCGGTCTTTATACAGCTGCCTGAAGTAAGGGTCTTTCAGATCTTTTATAAATCGGATCGCCTCACCGGTTGATTTCATTTCCGGACCCAGTTCTTTATTTACACCCGGGAATTTGTCGAAACTGAATACGGGTTCCTTGATTGCGTAGCCTTTTAGATTTTTTACAAAACTGAAGTCTTTTAATTTGTTATGGCCCAACATGACTTTCGTCGCCACGTTGAGGTAAGGGATCTGATATGCTTTTGCAATAAAAGGCGTTGTTCTGGAAGCACGGGGATTTGCTTCGATTACAAATACTTTTCCATCCTTGATGGCAAATTGTATATTGATCAACCCTTTGATGTTTAAACGGAAAGCAATTTTTCTGGCATATTCTTCCATCGTTTCCACAACTAAAGGAGTCAGGTTAAACTGGGGGAGCACGGCATTGGAATCTCCGCTGTGAATACCCGCCGGTTCAATATGTTCCATCAGTCCCATCACATGGAACTGATCCCCGTCGCATATTCCATCGATTTCTGCTTCCTGACAACGATCCAGGAAATGATCAATAAGAATTTTATTATCCGGAAGATGTTTCAGCAGGCTGACGACGGCACTCTCCAGCTCCTGATCGTTGATTACGATTCGCATGCGCTGACCTCCGAGTACATAACTGGGTCTGACCAATACAGGATAACCAACCGTTTTTGCCACTTCCACCGCCTCATCAACCGTCGTTGCTGTGCCATACGAAGGATATGGAATATCCATTTCCTTTAGCATATCGCTGAAACGGCCGCGGTCTTCGGCGATATCCATATTATCGTAAGAAGTTCCAACGATACGAATACCTCTTTTATGTAGTTTCTCTGCCAGTTTGAGGGCAGTCTGACCGCCCAATTGTACAATGACACCATCTGGTTTTTCGTGTTCTATAATGTCCCAGAGATGTTCCCAGAATACAGGTTCGAAATATAGCTTGTCGGCCATATCAAAATCTGTTGAAACAGTTTCCGGATTACAGTTGACCATAATAGATTCGTAGCCGCATTCTTTAACTGCAAGCAAACCATGCACGCAGCAATAATCGAATTCTATACCCTGACCTATCCGGTTGGGTCCGGAACCCAGGATGATGATTTTCTTTTTGTCGGAAACTACACTTTCACTTAGTCCTTCGTTTTCGAAAGTGGAATAGAAATAGGGAGTTTTTGCCTCGAATTCTGCACTGCAGGTGTCCACCATTTTAAAAATCCGGTTAATACCTGCAGTTTTTCTTTTTTGAAAAACCACTTCTTCATCGCCATCCTGCATGATCAGGGCGATTTGCGCATCACTGAATCCAAGCGTCTTCGCCTCCCGGAGCAGTTCAACCGGGAGCGTTTCCATTTTATACTTTTTGATTTCTTTTTCGGCCGTGCAAATCTTCTGGATTTCATATAAAAACCAGCGGTCAATACCGGTAGCCTGTGAAATGGTTTTGACACTAACGCCCAGCATAATGGCATCCTTGATTCTGAATATCCGGTCCCATTTGGGAATCTTGATATATTGAATAAGTTCTTCAGCGTGCATCTGGCTTTTGCCATAATAACCGAGCCCTACTGCATTATTCTCCAGACTTTGACAGGCTTTCTGAAGCGCTTCTGTAAAACTTCGTCCGATCGACATCACTTCCCCAACACTTTTCATCTGCAAACCAAGGGTATCGTTGGCGCCTTTGAATTTATCAAAATTCCAGCGGGGCATTTTAACGATCACATAATCCTGCACCGGCTCAAAATAGGCGGAAGTAGTTTGGGTTATCTGATTTTTTAATTCATCCAGATAGTATCCGATGGCCAGTTTGGCCGCAATTTTTGCAATCGGGTATCCGGTCGCTTTGGAGGCAAGGGCAGAAGACCTCGATACCCGCGGGTTTATTTCTACCGAAATGATTTGTTCTGTTTCAGGATTCAACGCGAATTGCACGTTGCAGCCACCCGCAAAATTTCCCAGTGAACGCATCATCAGGATGGCTTTGTTACGCATATCCTGAAATGCTGTGTCACTTAGGGTCATGGCTGGTGCAACGGTTATCGAATCACCTGTATGAACTCCCATCGGATCCAGGTTTTCCACTGTGCATATGATAACAACATTATCGTTTTTATCTCTCAAAAGTTCAAGTTCATATTCCTTCCAGCCCAGAACGGCCTTTTCAACCAGTACTTCATGTATAGGGGATGCTTTCAATCCTTTATCCAGGGCAGCGTCCAGATCATCTTTACTGTGAACGAATCCGCCTCCGGTTCCCCCAAGTGTAAAGGAAGGCCTGATAACCAGGGGGAATCCGATTTCCTGGGCAAATTCTTTTCCTTCCAGCATGGAGTTGGCAACCCTTGACGGCGCCACTTCGATCCCGATCCGGACCATGAGCTGTTTAAACTTTTCACGGTCTTCAGCGGTGTTGATAGCATCTATGTCAACACCGATCATTTCAACTTTGTATTTTTCCCAAACCCCCAATTCATCTGCTTCTTTACAAAGATTGAGAGCGGTTTGTCCGCCCATGGTCGGCAATACTGCATCGATCTGATTCTCTTCGAGGATTTGTTCGATGCTTTCCACAGTCAGGGGAAGCAGATAAACACGGTCGGCCATCATCGGATCAGTCATAATGGTCGCCGGATTGCTGTTAATAAGGATCACTTTGATGCCTTCCTCCCGGAGACTTCTGGCAGCCTGAGAGCCGGAATAATCAAATTCGCAAGCCTGACCGATAATAATGGGACCTGAACCTATAATGAGTACTGAACCGATTGAGGGATTTTTTGGCATCGAAAAACAAATTCCGCAAAGCTAAGGGTGTGCAGGTTCTTGAAGAAATTTTTTAAAAGGATGGACAAAAAAAAATCCCTTCCGCGTTTAAACGGAAGGGGCGTATATTTTTCAAGGGCATTTCAATTGTTGTGGAATGATGCCATTTCGATATCATCGAGTAAAACACCACCTTTTTTCGCCTGTTGCTTTTTTTCGGCAATGAGTTTTTTATTATCAACTTTTGATTTGATCCTGAAGACCCATTTCTGTTTTGCTTCTTCACCACGCACGATTCCGATAACGGATCCAACGCTGATGACGAAAAACAGTAAAAATTTATTTTTGAATAACATCTTAGCACTTTTTCAAGTCTCGCCTTAATATAAAGACAGTTTATATATGCCAAAAGCTGTACCAATTTTTAATTTTTTTAAAAATCCCTCATTATCATTTACTAACATTTATTTAAGATTGGGAGAATCTTGATTAGAATCCTTATTTGGGATTACAACACCTTTACATTTCTAAATTTGGGATTCTATGCATAGGTCCGTCCTGTTATTGGTCTGCGTTTTTTGTTATGGTTTTGCTTCCGGCCAGCTTTTCCAGGCACTTAATTATCCGCAAAAGGAATTCAGAAACCCATTGGATATACCCATTAGCCTGGCAGCTAATTTCGGTGAATTGCGTGTCAATCATTACCATATGGGACTGGATATCAGAACAGCTCACCGGGAAAACCTGCCGGTTCATGCGGCAGCAGATGGATATATATACCGTATTAAAATTGAACCTTTTGGATTTGGCCAGGCGATCTACATACGTCATACCAATGGGTATGTGAGTTTGTATGCCCATCTGAATGCTTTCTATCCTGCTCTCGCTAACTGGGTAAAACAAAAACAATACGAATTACAACGCTGGGCGGTCTCGCTGGATTTGCCTCCCGGATTATTGTCAGTTAAAAAGGGCGACCTGATTGCATACAGCGGAAATATGGGTGGCTCCCAGGGTCCTCATTTGCATTTTGAAATCCGGACATATCCTGATGACAGCAATCTGAATCCTATGTTATTTGGGCTTCCCATTGCAGACAATACTCCGCCTGTTTTCAGGAGTCTTTCGGTTTATGATCGAAACAGAAGTTTCTATGAACAATCACCGTCATTTATTCCTGTGAGAGGTGCGGCGGGAAATTATGTTCTCGGTCTCCCCGTTCTTATTCTGAAAACTCCTAACCCGGGATTCGGCATTTCGGGTTTCGATACCCAATCGGGATCGAATAATCCAAATGGCATCTTTCAGGGGATTATTTACGATAATGAGGAAGCCATTTCGGGATTCCGAATGGACCAGATCAGTTATAACGATACCAGAGGTATCAATGCACATATTGATTATCCGACGCGTGAACGCGGCGGGCCTTATTATCAATTACTTTTCAGAATGCCCGGTTACAATAATTCTATATACCGGGAAGTAAAGCCGGGTGGATACCTGCATCTGGAAGATGGTAGCCTTCATTTAATCCGAATTGAACTGAAAGACGCTTATGGTAATATTTCAAAACTGGAATTCAAAGTGCGTTATGAACCGGCAGAAGATAGTCATGCTATATATGCCGGCAAATTATTTTATCCCGGGATGCTGGATGGTCTGGAAGCTCCAAATGCTGCTTTTTATCTTGGGCAAACCTGCCTGTATGATTCCGTGCATTTGAATTATGCAGAACTGTCCACCGTTGAAAAGGATCTGGTTTCGGCGATTCACAATTTCGGCAACTCGCAGGTTCCTTTGGCAGATACCATGACAGTCCGGTTAAAGTTAGCGAGCCCTGTGAATCAAAAAGATCATGTTTTGATGATGTGGTCCGACCGGGAAGACTTCGAGGTGAAAAAACCCCAGTGGATGGGAGACTGGGCAACGGCGAGTTTTCGGAATTTCGGAAATTTTGCTTTGATACTTGATACCCTTCCGCCGGTAATACGTGTTCCCGGTGTGGTGGAAAATGCAAATCTGAAAAGAAGCAGCCGTATTGCTGTGGTTGTAACCGACAACTATAAAAAATTAAAATCATTCCGCGCTACGCTTGATGGAAAATGGTTGTTGTTTACCAATGATAAAGCCAAAGCATTTATTTATCATTTCGATGAACATTGTAAACCGGGTAAACATGAGTTGAAAATCTTTACAGAAGATGAGGCCGGAAATTCCTCCTCATCAGTCGTTCACTTTACACGCTGAACGTTCAACGCGTAACGTTCTGAGAAAAAACCGTCAACCGTCAACCGCCAACTGCTAACCGTCAACCGTCAACCCCCAACAATCCACTCTACTTCTCCTGATCTAAATGATCCGTCTTCTGTGATCAGTAATCCATTTGAATCAACAGCTTTCAGAAAAGACACAATTAATTCGTCATTCTTCCTGAGCGTAATAACCTGGTCCTTTTTGTAGAGGGAATCGTTCAGTCCGTGCAAGATCTGATCGGGAGTTTTGCGCAAAATCGAAATCTGCTCCCATATACGGGGCACCAATTCTCTGGCAATGTCAACAGGATCATATTGGGCACCGGTGATTTGGTTCAGGGAAACAGCGTTTGGGATCTCTCCGGGAAAATGGGACTGATTCAGGTTCATTCCAATACCGACGACAGCCCAGTTCCAGGTTCGACCCGTAACTACACTTTCTATCAACAAACCGCCTGCCTTTCTGTCACTCCAATAAATATCATTCGGCCATTTAATTTTCCAGTTTTTATTTTGAAATCCTTTCACGAGATCCAGGACTGCAAGAGCGATGGCAGCAGAAAACAGGAATTGTTGGTTGAGGTTCAGGGAGGAAGACTCAATAACCAGGCTCATCATAAGGTTTTGTCCTGGTTCACTTATCCAGGACTTACCGCGCTGGCCTTTTCCGGCCCATTGATGGTGGGCTAAATAAACCATTCCGTCGGAAGCCAATCCTTCATGAATGCGGGCCATGGCATAGTTGTTGGTGCTATCCACAGATTCCAGCTCAATCAACTGATTGTCAAATGTTGTCCTGGCCTGTCGTTCGGTTTTATATTATTCTGTGGCATTTGATGGTCTTCCTTCTAGTAATTAATGTTTGGGAAATAAAAAAGTTCAGAAAAACGGTATAAAGATTATGATGATCAGCCTTCATGTTCTTCCACTTCGGCATCGCTCCACATCTCTTCCAGCTTATAGAAACGTCGGGAATCGGGAAGCATTATATGAACAACCACATTTATGTAGTCGATGATAACCCACTGCAGCACCTGCCTGCCCTCGTGCATATAAGGCGCTTCATTGCATTTTTCTTTTACTTCCTTTTCAATGAAATCCGCTATGGCTCTGACCTGGGTGGTACTTCCCGCTTCACAAACTATAAAAAAATCTGCGACTGCTTCTGGTATTTTCCGGAGATCAAGTGATATTTTTTCGCCTTTTTTTTCCTGAATTGCCTGGATAATGGCTTTAATGATTTTTGAGTTCTTTGCTAACCGGGCAGATTTATTAGGTTTCCGGTTAACCAACATTGACAATTGTTCCAATAATCA
>Ga0206913_1109_pt1 | contig 17797 bp, 14 predicted proteins | sample Alteio_BWOrgHeat_72_FD_152942 | JGI IMG/M metagenome (GOLD analysis project Ga0206913, IMG submission 152942) | Enriched cells from forest soil in Barre Woods Harvard Forest LTER site, Petersham, Massachusetts, United States -... | ecosystem: Environmental > Terrestrial > Soil > Temperate forest >... | reverse complement strand
TTTTCAGCTGGTTATCTCCTTCAAATACATCACCATCGATAAAAGCAGCTTTCAGTACCGGTTTTTCGAGATTTGAATCTTTCCTGAAACTCGTAATGATAAGAGCGGGCTCTTTTGCATTTTCAGAAAACATTAGGGCAGTAACACCATTCAGTGAGTTGAAAACGCCTGAATAGCGGGAGGAGTCCAGATTTTCCAGGGCTTTCTTGATAAGTGTATTCTTCGCAACTTTCATTTCCACTTTTTTATTAAAGCAGATTCTGCGCAATTTTCCCACTTGTTCCACAGAAAGAGATTCTGTATTGGTCACATAGAAATTATTGTATTGAGAGAACTTGCCTTTCAGCACTTCAATAACTTCATTTTTTTGATCTTTAGTCATAACCTTTTTTTTAAATATATTATTGAGCTGCAAAAGCGCGCGTATCAATTGAAATAGACGGACTCATCGTGGAGGCCATAAATACACTCTTTACATAAGTACCTTTCGAAGTGGCTGGTTTTGCGCGGATCACTGCGTTGATCAATTCCTGGCTGTTCTGGGTGATTTTTTCAGGTGAAAAACTAACTCTTCCAATGGATGCATGAATAATTCCGGCTTTATCAACTTTAAAGGCGATTTTACCGCCTTTTACTTCATTCACGGCAGCAGCTACATCATTTGTAACAGTACCTGTTTTAGGATTTGGCATCAGATTGCGCGGTCCTAATACTTTACCCAGTTTACCGATTTTAGGCATCACTGAAGGGGTGGCAATTACAACATCCACATCAACCCATCCGCCTTCAATCTTCGTGATATATTCGTCCAATCCGACATAGTCGGCCCCGGCAGCGATTGCAGCTGCTTCCTTATCAGGCGTGCATAATACAAGAACGCGTTTTGTTTTACCGGTTCCATGAGGAAGGCTAACCGTTCCGCGAACGGACTGGTCAGCTTTTTTGGGATCCACACCCAGACGGATATGCAGGTCAACCGACGCGTCAAATTTGGTCAGGTTCACTTCCTTAACCAGTGAAGATGCATCTTTCAGTGTGTAAGTCTTATTCTTGTCAACCTTAGCGGCAACAGATTTTCTTTTTTTAGAGATCGCCATATCAAAATTTTTTTAAGAGTTCAGAATCAATTGTCCCATGGAGCTTTGCCTTCCACATTAACGCCCATACTGCGTGCCGTACCAGCCACCATTCGCATGGCACTTTCAACGGTAAAGCAGTTCAGGTCAGGCATTTTATCCTTTGCAATAGCTTCTACCTGGGTCCAGTTGACCTTACCTACTTTGCTACGATTTGGCTCTTTGGATCCGCTCTGTAATTTGGCCGCTTCCAGGATCTGGACTGCAGCGGGCGGTGTTTTGATGATAAAATCGAAGGATTTATCGGAGTACACGGTGATTAAAACAGGGAGTACCTTTCCTATTTTATCCTGAGTTCTGGCATTGAATTGCTTACAGAACTCCATAATATTAATACCCTTTGATCCTAATGCAGGGCCGATTGGGGGGGCCGGATTGGCCTGACCACCTTTTACCTGCAACTTGACATAACCGGAAATTTGCTTTGCCATGTTTACGTTTTTTGGTGTTAACGTCCCGCTTATAGCGGGACTCCCAAACCATTTCAAAATAAGAACTCTGTATTGGGGACGCGAAATTAGGGATTATTCCGGAATATCACAAAACGAATTTGTGTGTTTCTTTCCCATAATAATAACACCCCAGGCAGCGAAAGCCAACTCCCAACGGGCCCGGCAGTCATGCCGAAGAAAGTCTTTCTATAACATTTTTCAAAATACTTCAGTGGACACTTCGGTTTGTTTTAAACTGGGAGGTCATCGACCTTCCGGTTGATGACCCGGTAGTTTGAGATAATGCAATTCACCGAGTAATGAAGAGATCAATGATGCGTTCAGCGTTCAGCTTTGGGCGTTATGCGTAAAATAAGTGTGCTCATTTTTTTCTATATGAATATTTCTGTTTAACTTTTTGCCACAAACATCCATTGCTCTCAAATCATTAAAAAACTTTCTTCAAATTATGGCAAAGTCAAAGAAAAAAGCGGCAAAGAAAAAGGCCTCGCCTAAAAAGAAATCTGCGCCTAAAAAGTCCGCTAAAAAGGCAGCAAAAAAAGCACCCGCAAAAAAGAAAGCTGCGAAGAAAAAAGCGGCTCCTAAAAAGAAAGCGGCTCCGAAGAAAAAAGCAGCTCCCAAAAAGAAGGCAACAAAAAAAGCGGCACCAAAAAAAGCAGCACCTAAAAAAGCGGCACCGAAGAAAAAAGCAGTTAAGAAAGCCAGCCCTGCACCAATGCCGGTTGCTTCCACTCCTGAAATGCCATCAAGCAGTCCGGAAAGTTCCAATGGATCCGGAAGTACAGAATCAGGTGGCAGTTCGTTTTAAAATTGGTTTTGCAGTTTGAGGATAGCGATAAACAATAGATCAAAAAAAAGACGCGAATATTCGCGTCTTTTTTTATTTATTCGGTGAAAAAAATCAGGCGATTTTCTCTACCTGCATATAATTTAATTCCACTGGTGTGGACCTGCCAAAGATTTTAACAGTAACTTTTAATTTCTTCTTTTCATCGTTCACTTCTTCGATGATGCCGTTGAAATCATTAAATGGTCCTTCAATGATTTTAATGGTTTCTCCGATGATGAAAGGTTCACTCATACTCATTCCACCGGCTTCCGCCATTTCATCCATTTTGCCAAGCATTTTGTTTACTTCTGCTTTCCGGAGTGCAATCGGATTCTCTTTACCCAGAAAGTGAATGACACTTGGGGTGTTTTTTACAGCGTCGCGTAAATCGTCACCCAATTTTCCTTCTACCACTTCAACCATTACATAGCCTGGATAATAGTTCCGCTCGCGCATTACTTTTTTCCCGTTCTGCACTTTGTATACTTTCTCTATGGGCAGGAAGATCTGTTTAACCACTTCACTCCATCCACCTCTTGAAATTTCCTTGTCGAGATACTCCTTCACTTTTCTTTCCTTGCCACTCACCACACGCAGCACATACCACTTGGTTTCTTTTGCCGGAGTCTGCGGGGTCTGTTCACCCGGATCTGTAGTAGCGGCCTGATTAATTGTTTCCATTAGGATAATAATGAATAAATGAATTTTAAAACACCGCTGGAAAGTACATCCATAACCCCCACCAGCAGGGTGATCAGAATAGTAGCTACAAGCACAATCACTGTGGATTGCTGAAGTTCTGACCATGTTGGCCAGGTTACTTTTTCCATCAGTTCCTTGTAGGATTCTTTAAAATAATTAGTGACTTTGTTCATAGTAATTTTCAAATTAACTCGGCACGGGAACAAGGATTCGAACCCTGATCAAAGGTTTTGGAGACCTCTATTCTAACCGTTGAACTATTCCCGTAGAAAGCTAAAAGCTATCCCGCTTTACCGAGACAGCTTTTAGTTCTTGCAAATATAATTAAAATCTGAATTTATTCCATCTCACGCCTTTGGCGTCATGGAAATCAGGTTATTTCAGTATTTCAGTTACCTGTCCAGCTCCCACTGTACGTCCACCTTCGCGGATCGCAAATTTCAGACCTTTCTCCATCGCGATCGGCTGAATCAGCTTAACAGTTAAAGCGCTGTTGTCACCTGGCATAACCATTTCAGTTCCTGCCGGTAATTCTACTTCTCCGGTTACATCCGTAGTACGGAAATAGAACTGCGGGCGATATTTATTGAAGAAAGGAGTATGACGTCCGCCTTCTTCCTTGCTCAATACATACACTTCACATTTGAATTCGGTATGAGGAGTGATGGATCCTGGTTTGCACAGCACCATTCCACGACGGATCTGGTTCTTTTCAATACCACGCAGCAATAAGCCGGCATTATCACCAGCTTCACCTGCATCCAGCAGTTTGCGGAACATTTCAACCCCGGTGACGGTTGAACCGAGCGGAGCTTCCATTAAACCCACGATTTCGACTGCTTCACCCACTTTTATACGGCCTCTTTCGATACGACCGGTAGCTACGGTACCACGACCTGTGATTGAGAACACGTCCTCAACGGACATCAGAAAGGGTTGGTCAACAGGACGGGGAGGTAACGGTATATAACTATCCACCGCTTCCATCAGTTCGTCAATTGCTTTAATCCATTTTGCTTCACCGGCAAGAGCTCCTGTGGCGGAACCCTGGATGATGGGTGTATTATCACCATCGAAACCGTAGAATGTAAGCAATTCGCGGATTTCCATTTCGACCAATTCCAGTAATTCCGGATCGTCGACCAGGTCAACTTTATTCATAAAAACTACCATGCGCGGAACGCCTACCTGGCGGGCGAGCAGGATATGTTCTTTTGTTTGCGGCATCGGACCATCAGTAGCAGCCACTACCAGGATAGCGCCATCCATCTGGGCTGCACCTGTAATCATATTTTTTACATAGTCAGCATGACCCGGGCAATCCACGTGTGCATAATGACGGTTTGCCGTCTGGTATTCAACATGCGCCGTATTGATGGTAATACCACGCTCTTTTTCTTCGGGAGCTGCGTCGATTTCATCATACTTTTTTGCTGTTGCCAATCCTCTTGAAGACAAAATGGTTGTAATGGCGGCAGTCAAAGTGGTTTTACCGTGGTCAATATGACCAATGGTTCCAACATTAACGTGGGGCTTATCCCTTTTGAAGGTCTCTTTTGACATTGGTATCTAGTTTTTAATTGTGTGTTTTAAATAAATGATCTATTTTCCTAAACCTGCTTTGTTATTTTCCATTCAACCTCTCTGTTCTGATGAGCCGTTGAAGAGAATTGAACTCTTGACCTCTTCCTTACCAAGGAAGTGCTCTACCACTGAGCTACAACGGCATAGTCGCCCTGGCCGCCGTAGCTCTGCGTAAGCGGGCTGCCTATGCCAGAAACTACATTTCCTGTGAGTCGGGATTTCCGTAAAAACGGAATACGGCGACTGTGAGCATCCTAAGAGTGACCTTCGCCATTCCCGCTTATAGCGGAACGGTCACTAAGAGCGGAAGACGAGGTTCGAACCCGCGACCTACAGCTTGGAAGGCTGTCGCTCTACCAACTGAGCTACTTCCGCAAATACAAGTATGAAAGGATGGAAGTATGGAAGACTGGAAGTGAAATCACTTCCCATTCCCATACAACTATAAATTCAACTCAAAGAACTTTCTTATCTGAATAATCACTTCCAGTCTTCCAGACTCGCTCTGTGAAACGCGAAGCGTTTCACAGAGCGATGTGGGCAAGGATGGATTCGAACCACCGAACTCCGGAGAGAACAGATTTACAGTCTGTTGTCGTTGGCCACTTGACTACTTGCCCGATGGTAATCACTGCCTGCCAGCCAACCAGGTTTTTATCCCGGATGCCTCGCCTGGAGCCAGAGAAGGGAGTCGAACCCGCGACCTGCTGATTACAAATCAGCTGCTCTACCAACTGAGCTACTCTGGCCTGATTCAATTTACCATACTACCCCATATACAAAGAACTAAAACAGGCGTAATTACCCACCTGTTTTTTTGGGAAGGCAAAGGTAAGCGAATTTGTTAAATGGAAAAATTTTGGAGTGTTTTTTATCCTGAAAGGTTCATGCGTCCTTTCCGACTGAATCCATATTCATAAAAAAACCCCCTGAAGGGGGTTTGAATTAGGCAGCTTGTTTATCTTTTTTTCTTTTGATCAGATTGATGAGAGATCCCATGGCTTTATCGAAGGACTCTTCGAATGATTTTGAGGAGCATTTTACAAAATAATCCTGGCGCGGAACATGCACTTTTATTTCTGCAATCTTGTCTTTGATGGTGTGGACAACGTTGTCCAGTTTGAGATAGACTTCAACTTTTACAATTCTGTCGTGGAACGTATCCAGTCTGGATAATTTTTTATTTACATAATCTACTAATTTGTTATCGGCCTCGAAGTGGACTGTCTGAATGTTTACGTTCATAGCTTCGCTTTTTTAACAATGAAACAATAAATAGAAGAGCTTTTTTGAAGGCGTTGGATGCACCCGCCTTGTATTGAAATTAACTCCTTGATTGAATTTTTCCAAATTTTTTGACTTATATATTCCCTGTATTTTCACCCGTTGGTCACCCCCTGGGATGGGATTTTTTATGTACTTCCCGGAGCTTGTCAATGGTATTATGCGTATACAACTGGGTTGCAGCCAGGCTGCTATGTCCAAGTAATTCCTTTACCGAATTCAGATCAGCTCCATGGTTCATCAAATGGGTGGCAAAACTATGACGAAGTACATGAGGGCTTTTTTTGTTGATTGTCGTAACCATGGAAAGCCATTTACGAACAGACAAATAGGCATATTTAACATAAAGAGCCTTTCCCTGATCGTTTACCAGAAGAGTTTCGGCAGATTCCGGATAATTCCATCCCGATAATAACTGTTTTGCTTTCTGGTAGAGACAGATTTCATCCAGAAGGGAAGCACTGATTGGAATTATTCTCTCCTTGTTTCCTTTCCCGGTTACCCGGATAGTTGATCCGGAGATATCTACCTGGCTGTTTTTAAGTGTTACCAGTTCCGTCAACCGGATCCCGGTATTGTAAAATATCCTGATCAGCAGTCGTTCGGTGCGACCCTGCCATGTGTCAGGAAAATCAATTTGTTCCGTGAGTAGCCGCATGTCTTTTTCCTCCACATATACCGGAAGTCTTTTTCCCGACTTAGGGCTTATTATGCCAGTCATGGGTGATTTTTTAAGCGAACCGGTTCGCAACTGGTACTTGAAAAATGATTTTAAAGAGGATATCTTCCGGTTGATTGATTTTGAAGTGATTTTCTGTTCTTTTAAACTGGCCAGCCAGGAACGGACAAATGATGTGCTCACAGAAGGGAGCGGGGTTTCGCCAAAACTGGAGTCCAGATAACTGAAAAATTGCCCCAGATCGTCGCGGTATGCCCGTACCGTATGGGCCGAATACCGTTTTTCGAATTTTAAGTAGTCAATAAAGGGCTGGCTGACTGAATTCAATGTCGGATGATTGGTTATCCTAAAAGTAAAAAATTTAATGCTAGGAAATAAAAAAGCCTTTCAGTTTTAACTGAAAGGCCCATCAATATCATTAATCTGAAACGCTTTGTTAGTCAAATTTGCCGGTGGCCAGCTGCTGCTTGTACACGGCTTTTAATACTTCGCCCCTTCTTTTAATAGATGGTTTGGTGAATGACTGGCGGCTGCGCAGTTGAATCAATACCTTGGCTTTTTCGAATTTCTTCTTGTACTTCTTTAAAGCCTTGTCAATATTTTCGCAATCTTTTGAATCGATAATCAACATAATTCGTACTCCTTTTAAAATGAATTTCGGTGTGCAAAGATAAGGAGTTTTTTAAAATAAAGTAATAAAAAGGGTGGAAATCACGATTTTTACAACATGTTCACGGGTATCATTGAAGCAACAGGCGTTATCTCTACCATTTCCGGGAGCGGAACCAATAAAACTTTCCAGATCATCTCCTCCCTGGCCCCCGAATTAAGGGTGGACCAGAGTCTTTCTCACGATGGGGTATGCCTGACTGTCGAATCGGTTACAGAACATACTTACCAGGTAACGGCTATCGCGGAAACGCTTTCCAGGTCCATTTTATCCGATTGGAGACCCGGAAGCCGGGTCAATCTGGAAAGATGCCTTCAGTTTAATGGGCGGCTGGACGGTCACCTGGTTCAGGGTCATGTCGACAGCACGGCAACATGTATACTCCGTAAGAACCTGGAAGGAAGCTGGATATTTCGTTTTGAATTCCCTGAATCCTTCCGGAATCTTATCGTAGAAAAAGGGTCCGTCGCTGTAAATGGCATTAGCCTGACATGTTTTAATGTTACGGATAATGCTTTTTCAGTCGCCATCATTCCTTATACATATGATAATACCAACATACGCGACCTCTACCCGAAATCCCTGGTGAATATGGAATTTGACCTGATTGGTAAGTACGTGGAGCGCATGGTGAATCATGAAAATCCAATGATCAAACAAGCATGACTAAACGACCCTCTGTTGCCATCATTATTTTAAACTGGAATACAGCTCACTTTTTAAAACAATTTCTTCCTTCAGTTATTCATGCAAGATATCCCGATAAAGAAATTTATGTAATCGATAATAATTCCACCGACGAATCGGTTGCTATGTTGAAAAGAGATTTTCCTGAAATACATATTGTAACAATGCAGGAGAATAAAGGATATGCCTCCAGTTACAATTATGGGTTATCCACGATATCCGCTGACTATTATATCCTTTTAAATTCCGACATCGAAGTGACTGACAATTTTATATCTCCGGTCATTGACCTGATGGAAAGAGATCCTGAAATCGGAATCTGTCAGCCGAAATTATTATCCCTGGCAGAAAAGCAAACTTTTGAATACGCCGGGGCTGCCGGGGGCTGGATTGACCGGATGGGCTATCCGTTTGCGCGCGGGAGAGTATTATTAACCGTAGAAAAAGATACGGGACAGTATGATGCTGCAGGGGAGATTTTCTGGGCAACGGGCGCCTGCATGTTCTTAAAAAAAACAGTGTATCAAAGGATTGGCGGCTTTTATGATTACTATTGGATGCACCAGGAAGATATTGATTTATGCTGGCGTGCACAAAAATCAGGATTTAAGATATATACCTGTCCGGAGTCTGTGGTATACCATATCGGAGGTGGAAGTCTTTCCTGGGAGAATCATTTGAAAACATTTCTGACTTACCGGAATAACTATATTCTTTTATCCAGGAATCTGGAAATTTATCATTCCTTTCCACTCCTGATTTTAAGGATTGCCGCTGATTTTACAGGTTCCGTTTATTTTTTATTCAGGAAGAAATCCGGTATCAGTAAGGCCATGATCAAAGCCATACTGGCCTACCTGTACTGGCTTCTTTTTTATCGGAATAAAAGGAATCTGCAGCCCCGGGGATTTAAAAATATGTCGGGCGTTTATAAGGGGTCCATACTTTTTCCGTATTTTTTCAAGAACCGGAGAAAATTCTCAGAAATCGTTTTTATCAAAGAGACCGCATGATAAAGCAACTTTATAGAAAAATAAATCAATTCAGGAAAAAGGCATATCTGAATGATGAATTATTTAAGACAAGAAAAAAATACGCTTTTATCGGATTTGGCATGCATAGCCTGGTAAATCTTTACCCGATTCTCATACATTTTGGTATCAGGTTGAAGTATATCTGTACGAAGGAATCCTCGGTAGGAGATGATATCCGCAATCACTTTCCGGACACCTCATTTATTCATGATCTGGAAATCATTTTGAAGGACCCTGAGGTTGAAGGAGTTTTTGTTTCTACAAATCCGGAAACGCATGCTCAGATTTTAACAAGTCTTTTGACAGCCGGAAAAAAAATATTTGTTGAAAAACCACCCTGCTCCAGTGGGCAAGAGCTGCAAATAATAATGGACACCAAACCGGATGCTGTCGTAAAAGTAGGTCTGCAACGCAGGTATTGGCCCGGAAATAAACAGTTATCGAAAATCAGAGATAAAGCGCGTTCATACATTTACAAATTTTATTTTGGACCTTATCCCCAGGGCAATGTGTTCAATGAATTGTTTATTCATGCGATCGATTATTGCATTTTTCTGTTCGGTGAGTTTTCAATCGTTTCTTCTTCACATCAGAAATATAACGATGGAATTACCACACAAATGCACGTGATTCATGCCAATGGCATTTCGGGCCTGATTGAATTATCAACCCACTACTCATGGACCGACCCGGTGGATTCCCTTTGCATTCATAGTGTGGAGGAATTATTGGAAGTGAATTATCCGGCCAGTATCGAAGGGCGTCTGAAACCTGGCCGGGTGATGCATCTGCCTACAGAAAGGATTATGGATAGACCGCTGATTTCCAAGAAATATTTTTCTGTAAATAATCTGGTAATACCTGCTTTTAATTTAAATACCCTCGTGCTGCAGGGATTTTATGGTGAGATCCGGTCTTTTATTATACTGGTAGAAAACGGTCGAAGGTTGGAAAATGATCTGGCCGGAATGCAATCGCTGTACAGAATATTAGATGAATTAAAGGAGAGTGCTTATCCGACAGCCTGATCATATTCGTTCTCACCGGCGTCCCATTTATAGTAGCCGAGTAATTTGGAAGTGGCTTTCCGACCAAAGAATTTTTCGAAATTCTTGTAAAGTGCGATATCGTATTTTCTGTGGTAACTTATCCAGCACTGGTTACAATTTTTTGAATAATGTGTTTGCGTTTGGACGGATGCTTCTGAATTAAATATGTCATCCAGGGATTTCTCATGTACATTCCCCAATTTGAGATTCAGGTTCTGGCAAATGGGTACTGAACCGTCGGGCAATATGATCAGGCTGTCCAAAATGCTATTACAGGTTAGTCGCAGATTCCCTGCAAGCCAGTTGGGATAGAGGCTTATGTAGTCATAGTTTTCAGGAAATTCCCTGATTTGGGAAGGTATCTGGTAATGAGCATTCCGTATTTCCTTTACATCAATCTCTTTTTCAGGCTGCTCAACCCGGGATAGTTTTTCTTCCTTTAGTTGTTTCACTTTACTGAAATTCAAAAACTCTTTATTTTTTGATTCGCCAAAAAACACTTTCCGGGCGTTCTCGATGGTGTCAAAAAATGGAATATTATTATAAATACCAACGCGTAAGAAAACATTGTATTGCTTACATATTTCAGCAACATGTTCCAGGTCGTCAAAATCATTATAAGGGGATAACGTGAACATCACAAAGATGGGTATTGAATCTTTCAATGCGGAAATCACTCTCAATACGTCGTTGTATCCGTTTTTTCCCCGCATATACAAATAGGTCTCTTCATTTCCATCAAGAGAAATATAGAGCCGGTGAGGCTTATGGTTTTGAACCGCGGAAATCAACCGGTCGGGTTTCAGACAGTTTGAAAAAATATCGAAATTGGAATGATGTTTTGAGAACCAGGTAAGAATTTCCTCTGCTTCGGGATGAAGAAGAAATTCTCCGCCTTCCAGTCCGATGATTGTTGAAGAACGAACACAATGGCTTTCCATTATTTTCTGAATAGATTCCAGTGAGAGGAATACCGGGGGTCTTTTTGCCCAGATGAGACAATGTTTACATCCGGAATCACAAAGATCAGTTGTATATAACATCAGGGATGACAGATGTTTCCTATGTGGGAAAGCTTTATTATGTAGAAAATTGTATCCCCTGCGGGCGTATTCGGATTTTTCGAACATTCTTTGTCATTTACGATCTGTACTGTCCCGGAATAACCCAATCAATGCTTCCTTATTCCAGTAATACATCAAATTTCGGTCTTTCCGGATGCTTATAGACGAATTGTTTTTTGTATTCGTCAATTGGATGTCCTGGCCCTCATGCTGAACAATCATACATTCCGGGTAAATAATCAGGGTTGAGTCTGTCTTCTGCACCGGTATGGTTTGCCCTGTTTTCAGATAGTCAGTTCTTTTAAGATAATTCATTATTTTAACCTTCGAAGTATCTGTACCATTTATCTCCAGGGCCTTAATCAGACCGTTTCTAAAAACAAATGCCCCCTCCAGTTCATCCGGCACGTTTATCAGGATAATATTCTTCATTCCTCTGTTGCGAACCGTTTCCAGAATTAATTCTGCAGCTCTCGATGCTTTCACCCAGCGCATATTATTTATCTCAAGAAAACAGAGGAAATAAATGGATATGCATGAAAACCACAGCAAACGAACATCGGCATTTCTGAAAATCTGCAAAATGACCGCAATCAGCAGTATACAGATAAAGCAGGATGGAAAATAAAGGAGTCTGTCACTTTCACTTGTTCTTGTACTTACTCCGAATGCGATGGGTATCAGGAGGCTGATCAATGCGAATGTCATCAATGCAAGCCATTTTGTTTTACTGACTCTGTTGAGATTTTTGTTCTTAAGTATTAGTCCTGTTATGATCATTGTAAAAAAACAAATGACGATCGTCAGCGCAATTAATAATCTTTGGTGTTCTGATCCCGGAAGAAATAACCGCCCAAATATTTTACCTGCATTTAGGCATTTTTGTATAAAATGATTATCAGACAACCGGCTCCCATATTCGCCCGTAATTTCTCCCGATAATGAAAACCGGATAAACAGATAAAAGAAGATTACCAGTAACCAGAAACCTGACTGTATAAACAGATTTTTCACAGATCGTCCTTTTAGCCATTCAATTATAAGAATAATGGCAGGAAGGAATATGATGGATTCATAACACAATAATCCCAACAGGAAAAATAAGGCGGACATTGCAATGGCCATTTTTCCCGTTCTTTCGCTGGTTATGATTAGACTCATCAGTGCGAAAAGACAGGCCATAGAAGATAACCTGCCTGAAAGCCATGCAATACTTTCATTGTGAAATGGATATATCAGAAATAAAAGCCCGCTCCAGAATGCGAAAAGCCATTGATCTTTTTTAGAAAACAGGACATAACTGGCCGCGAAGCGAAAAACCAGCAAGGCATTTATAATATGGACTAGGATATTAAACAGATAATAGCTCCATGCAGACAGTCCCGAAATAAGGTAATTAAAGTAAAAACTGATATCAATCATCGGCCGCAGGAATTCCTTGTAAAGGATTCTTTTCTGAATATAAATTCTGTATAAGGAGTCGTAATCATCTGAAAGAAAAGCATTACCCAGTAACGGGACATAAATGACGAAGCCGACGACGGCAAACAGTAGTGCTATAGTAATTTTGTTACGGGAAGATTGAATTTCCTGCATCTGTAAAAATAGTAATTAAAAAAGCTGCCATTACATGACAGCTTCCTGGTTTTTTTTATACGTTCATCATTTCATCAGGAACATTTTACCGTAACCTTTATTGAAATATTGGTCGGTATTGTCGCTTTGCGATTTGTATTTATCCAGTGTTTTCCCGTTCAGGTTGGTAACTACATGGTACAGGTAAACGCCAATGGCTAACCGCTGATTATACATATCGGTGCCATCCCATTTGAACTCGGTAATATTACGGCCAACATGTAACGGACCCAGTTCATCCTTGGTGATTTCCCTGACCACTTTACCCGTGATGGTTAAAATCTGGATCTTAATATTTTGCGGTACGTCAGAACCTGTAATAGTAAAAACAAAAGCCGTGGATGTTGTAAATGGATTGGGATAATTCAGCATGTTTGAAATCATTGCCTTCGTAATGATCTTAAAAGTCACCTGATATTGTATGGTGCCGGAAGCGTTTCCGCTCTTATCTGAACCGGTTACTATTAATGTATATTCATCTCCCTGAGGATTTATCTGGTTAAGGAAGACGGGATTGAATTCAACACTCGCGGTATTATCGGCGCTACTCGTAGCCGGAGTAAAACGCAGGGTGTCATTGTTGAAATAATAGGGATGCAGAGATCCGTCGGGATACCGGAGCTGTACTTTCAGGACAGACGTATCATTTAATAGTAAGAATTTGGATTCATCCTTCAGTTTAATCAGGATATGGGGCTTGGCTGACACAATATCCTCATTCAGAATGTGAACATTATCAAATGTTACGTCCAGCAATGGATTCGTTTGGTCCACTTTTACGTAAAAATTCTTGTATAGGAAATTGTTGAAGTGATATTGTTCCGGCTGGTCGTTCAATGGATTCACGTCAACATTAATAGTATTCAGTCCAGGATAGTTTTTGGTATCGATATCGTACACGATTTTGATCGTATCTCCCGTGATCAATGGTTTAAATTTCGAAAACGGAATTACATGTGTAACATTATTTTTATCAGTGATCTTAAAGGATATTTTCAGACTGTCAAATTTCTGCAGACTAATATTTTTGAAAGCTACTCCAAAAGAAATTATCTCCCCAAGTTCCACGGAATCCTTGCCAGTTAAAAATATGTTCGGAGCGATGGCACCTTCCGGAACCGGTACGTAATTTAATCTCCAATAGGATAACTGGAAGGGTGTTGCATGGGCGGAGTCAGTACTTATTAACCTCAGTTTAATAAAGGGATACTGTAGAACATTTACGGAGGATATATCGAAATCCTGGGTTCCTGCATTGAGACTATACAGAACATTCTGATTTGCTAAGGTGTCGACGCCGATTACCTGTACACCTATGCTATCCGTGGAAGGAGTCTCCAGACTGAACCCGCGCCAGTGCACCTGTTTCCATTGTTTTGCGGGACCAAAGACCGGAGATTCCATATTGGCAGACAAATTGGACACCGGAACATCCGTGGTTAATATAATTTTGTCATACAGGCCCTGTGAATATTTGTATTGGGGAATATACACATTGTTTTCCCCTTTTTTATATACCAATACCCAGCATCGCGGTTGATTAATGGAATCTATCTGTGTAAAACCAGCTGAGAGCAAATAATGATATAATGATTTGTTCGATCCATAAAGACTTGTATCTGCCTCCCAGGTTTTTGAAAATGACTCATTATAATTGTAATCAAAGCTTCTCACAATTACGTACGCCCCGATGGGAACAGAATCCATGAAATCCATCATCAGTTTACGGCTGGCGGGTGTTGTATAGGAAAATTCAAAATTGTAATTCCGGCTTGGTTTGCAATTTGCACTGGCACTTCCAAAACGATATAGATTATTTCCCAGCGCATCAACATTTTTCCATGGCAGGAAGGTGTTCTCATCAAATACATTAAATATTAATGATTGTCCCAGGCAGGCACTGGCTGCAACTGTATTTCCATTCACCGATACGGCAAAATCCGCATCGAGAGATCCGCTGGTACCATATATACTCTGGGTGATATAAAAATTATTTGTATGGGTACCGAAATGCCATTTGCGGTCTGTCAAAAGATTCATGCCGTTACCGGTGGAATTTAGTTGTTGGAAGTAATGCGATTGATTAAATCCGACAGTACTCTTCAATGAATCAATGTAGACAAAAGTAAACTCGTTCCAATGGTATTGTCCATTTTGCGCAGGTACGATGGAAGTTCTCCAGTAATAAGCTGTACTGTCCATATATTTTATGCCTGGGTCAAATTCGAACACGCCACCCACTGAACTGATATTCTTACTGACTTTAACAGAAGAATTAAATGCTTCTGTCGTATCAATTTCCATCACATATTGAGTTAATGGAGCGAACGGATTTGCAGTAGACGCAAAGAGATGTTGAAATGGTGTATTGATGATGGCAAAATCATATGGATAAATAGGCGTTAGTTCGTCTTCATAAATAAAAACAGAAGAAGTAACAGTATTGTTCGCCAACGTTGTTTCGGCGACATCGTTGTCAGAATTTATCGTAATGGTAATAAAGTTCTGTCCCTTGTCGGTCGTGGCTGTAATGGGTACCTTTATCCGAATTGAATCTGCGAAACGGATGCCGGGAATTCTCTTTTTTAAAATAACTGCGGTAGAGCCGTTCGGATACTTTCTGGTTACCAGTACCGTGATCGAATCACTAACTGCCTTTCCCAGGTTGTAAAAAGCGGCGGCCACTTGAAAATAACTGTCTGATACAGAAATAAAGGATGGATTTATTTGGACGGTGGAAGATTCAACGTCGTAGTCAGGTAATTTTTCGTCACTGAGCGTTATGGCTGGATCACCATGGATGCCCATCTGTTCGGTCTGACATCTGGCCAGGAAATCCGTAGGTAACAGATCAGTCACTTTTTTACCGGCATCTATTTCGATGGTTCCGATACTTTTACCATAATCCTCATGTGCCATCAGATTGTACATGTCAGAAAGCAGTAGATTCAAATAATTTACAACACCAAAATGCGAGCTCGCAACAAATGCCACGGAGCCTTTATTTTTTAGTAAGACATAATTTTCGGATAAGGTTTTTCCGGTTGAAAGCCGGCCCACATCATATGTGAAATAGTTACCGGCATAACAACCATTCACGTACATGACCGGATATTTACTTTGATTTGTATAGATGCTTGGATCATCCAGATTAAACCCAAGAGTCGAAGCTGATGAGTGACCAAAGTATGTCAGTACACCGATACCATTACTGAATAACTGCGGGAAGAGATTTCCCGATACCTGATTATTCTGATCAACGGTCGAACTGCAAAAGCGGAATATATTTGCACCAAAGAGAGTGTCTGAAATAATCTGCTGATAAAATGCCATATAATTACAAAGCACTGCTTCCAGGAATGGATCCGTGGCGCCTGTGACATGTATAATATTTTTCCGCCACGCTCTTCCTGCAATGTTATTCGGGGCAGTTTGCTGAACCTGTTCATAATCTTTGATCTTGTTCAGATAATCTTCTACTTCCGTTCCTTTTACAACACCCAATCGCCCTATTGATACCAGGTTGATCAAACCAGATCCATTGGCAGATGTAAGCAAAACATCTGATGCCGGAAAACCAAATGTTGGGACGAGGTTGAGTAATTCGATATTCGGATCCGACTGATTTGTGCGATAATCTATATAATCGACACCGCGTCCGATCAGCAGAACGTTTTGCGGTTTCTGATTAAATGTATTCTTGGCATAATTGACGAAATTCCTGATTGCCAGCGGATGTTTCTGAATGCCGAACGCAAATTGGTCCGTTAGCTCATTGATATCATAAATCTGCGCGTTATATGACCCGCCTGCCGCAGAAGACCGGTAACCCTTATAATCAGCTACCGGGTTGTTCGAGTGACTGCCGGTATATAGAATCGGGTTGCTGATGATCAGGTAGTTTCCCTGATTCGATGGGTCGGCATATGAAATAAAATTTCTTTTTAGCAAGTTATTAATAGAGTGAATATTGGAAGGATCCAGGCTAACTAAAACCAGATTTCTTACAGAACCTGTGCCGGGCAGAGCGAATGTCAGAACACCGGCAGATGAAATGGCCACAAATCTTTGCCCGGTATTTCTATCATATAAAACGGGTGTGGCAGCTCCCTGATTGAAATTGGTGATTTTTAAGAAATAACCACTGGCATTGGGAGCCAGCTGAAACTGGAAATTGGATTGTCCTCCAAAATTATATTGTCTCGGATACGTCAGTTCATAGAATGAAACAACCAGGCGGTCTGCATAAGTCAGCGCCTGAGAATTATTGATGAACACGAAGGGAGTGGTTAAAGTATTTAATGAAGCAACCGGGATGCTTACATTGCTTACAATATCATTAAAACTATTTAGCGAAGTGTCTTTGACAAGTGTATTATTCACTTTCACCTGGATGTTTCGCAGGGTATCAGAACAGCCCGCTGCACCGAATTTGAGATTCGCATCAGGTCCTCCATTATAAAGAAAAAGATTATTTTGATTGTCTGTTAACGGCGCGCCCTGGGATGAAAAGTCGGAACTCCAGAATTCACCGATATCATAGGACGAAGAATAAATATATTGTTCAAGAACTGCAGCATATCCGGGATTTATCTGAGTTCTGAAATAGGTTCCCGTTGTATACATGAAATAGGGACTAACCGGAAGAATATTCGAAGTCGTATCATTTGCCAGGTTATTATAATGAAATGGACTGCCGGAAGGATTCAGTGTCAGGAAATAAACCGCGGTGTCGGATTGAAGGCTCCATTTATCTGTATGTTGATATGCCGGATTTCTGTACAGTGGCTTGTCGGCCTTGCCGTCATTCATCTGGCCCCAGAATTCAATATAATCGGTGGGTGAAAGTGGTCCGCTGTTTACGGATGTATATATTGGCACTTCGACTCCATTTCGAAAAAGCTGAAAATCTTTGGCATCTGCTGCCGACAGACCGGCACTGGCGAGAACCGCAGCCGGAATCCGGTAGAGCCCGTCGGCAGTGACTTTAAA
>Ga0206913_1108_pt2 | contig 17910 bp, 12 predicted proteins | sample Alteio_BWOrgHeat_72_FD_152942 | JGI IMG/M metagenome (GOLD analysis project Ga0206913, IMG submission 152942) | Enriched cells from forest soil in Barre Woods Harvard Forest LTER site, Petersham, Massachusetts, United States -... | ecosystem: Environmental > Terrestrial > Soil > Temperate forest >... | reverse complement strand
AAAGGGTTTCCTGGCATGGTGCTTTGGTCCGGCTTTTCGCGGTCGATTCCCGCACCGCCGGGGACCTATCGCGTCATGCTGACGGTGGATGGAAAGTCGCAGGTAGGAACCGTCCGTCTGTTCAAGGATCCCCGAGTCTCGGCCTCCGACCGCGACCTGAGGGAGCAGTATGAGATCTCAGTGAAAATCAGTGAGCGGATTACGGATGCCAACCAAGCAGTTGTTCGGATTCGCGATGAAAAGGCACAAATTGCCAAAGCGGTTGCCGATTCCAAGAACGACGCCGGGGTAGTCGGCGCGGCCTCTGGGTTGACTGACGATCTCACCGCGATCGAGGGAGAAATCTACCAGTACAGGAGCAAGAGCGGAGAAGATCCGTTGAACTATCCCGTGAAGTTGAACGATCAACTGGCCGGCGTTCTCGGTGTTGCCCAGAGCGGCCAGACCCGGGTTTCGGAGCAGGTCGTGCAAGTCTTCCGATCTCTGGATGGGCGTCTGCAGGTCCAGTTGAATCGTCTCAAAGCGTCCGAAGCCGGCCGACTTGCCGCCTTCAACGCCGTGCTCAAAGGTAAGGGTCTGAGCCCCGTAGTTCCCAAAGACCCGGCCCTGACATCAGGAGGAGGACGAAGGAGCGGTGGCGAGGAAGACGGCGACGATTGATCTGTGTCTCCGGGACCAGTCGATCGTAGTTGGCCGGCCCGCACACCGCCCCCTGGATCCGCGACGCCAAGATAGAGCCGGGCTTGCCCCACGAATGGCGCAGAGCCTAGAGCCGATAGATATATCCCTCAAAGCAACCGAGCAGGTTGTACTCGCATCGGTCGTCTCCGCAAGGCTGAATTTGGTGGGCGGTACAGGATTTGAACCTGTGACCCCTTCGGTGTGAACGAGAAAATTGCTGGTACAACCGCACTATTTTAAGTCTACAGCCGTCTCCAAACGTCTCTCATTGTATCACCGAATTGAGAGACATTTGAGAGACTCGGTACGGCATCGAGAGCCAATTAGTCAGTGACCATATCTACCTTCTCGATTTCAAGATCTCTTAGGCAGATTTGGCCGCCAATAGGCGAAGCATTATCAGCGAATAATTCCCACTCAATTACGTCGCCCTCTTGTCGATCGCAGACGATGGTATCGTCCAAGTTGAGGGCATTCCATTGGTGTGACAGGCGAGGCAGAATGGGAACAAAATAAGAAGGACCGTGTTCTCGGCGCAAGCCGTCCACTCGTAACAGGTCTCGCGTGGTATTCCGATTCAGGCTCACAAACAGGTCTTGATCTTTGGTCCCAGGCTCCCGGTACTCGTCCCATTCGAGTTCGGCTCTATACTGCAAGCGTAGTACAGTGTGGTGTGCGACGACCGGGCCAACATTGACGCAACGCGCCACAAGACGTGATCGCCACACATAGTCTGGCTTACCTCCAAACAGCCCGAGGTTCTTGTCTTCTCTCCAACGCTCGATCCAAAACTCCATCTCAAAGCGTGGGTGAACACGACGATTAGCAATGTCCATTACCATCCGATGTCCGATAGGGCGCGACTTTCCTGCTACACGGCTGTAGTAGCGATGATCGGACCGACACATGTGGGGAGCATCCAAACTGTCACCAATTTCAATGACGAAGATGGCGCGACCGGCACTGATTTGGCTCTCCGCGCCTGATGCTTGAATTGCGTAGCAGTTAAACGTTCGGAGAGGGTGCTCGACAGATTCAGGGATAATGTCTTCGAGCCACTCCCGAATGTTTCGCTTCTGAAATGTGATTGCGATACCGCCATCATCGATGGTCCACTTAGACTCACCGGCAACCGGGTTCTTAAGACCAAGTACAAGCTTTCCACCGCCAGAGTTAGCGAACGCTGACACTTGCTTGCCCAGCTCTGCTCGGAGCTTATTTTCATCCGACTGCTGAAGTCCGAGATCGAAAGGAATACGTCCCTTGACCTCAAGGAAATCAAATTCCCCCACAGGGAGGTTCAGGAGATCGTCTTCATCCCAGTCACTTACCGCTTTCACTGATGTATGGTGCAGGATTTCGATCCACACCCGGGCAGGTTTTTCTGCGGTAGCAACACACTCGTCTTGTCGGTAACCATATTTCAGGTCCAGCCACGGTTCCGGTAATTGAGACCGCCCCTTAGCTCTACCTCACTTAGGGAAGCACGTTCTTTATCTCCAAGGCAGCCTGCTTCGCCTCCGCAGTTCCGGTCGTGGTATCGATGAATTTAGAGCACCAGGTGTTATACCGCGTCTTAATTACATACTCTGGAAAGGACGACCAAAGGTTGTGATCGTAAAGAACTGCACCAAGATCATTGAAAAACTGCGCCAATGAAAAGGCGCAGACGGCGCTCTGATCTCCATAGCGCGTAACCTCCAGATGCTGATCAGGTAAACCAAGTGCCAACTTCCAGGACATCGATCTCGCTTGGGCAAAATCGTACCCTCCAGCGGTTGGAACTGCATCCACGATCAGGAATGGTGGCTCGTCGCCATGAGTGAGACCATGACGCCAAACTTGGCAGATGACGCTTGCGATTGGTTTATAGCGAGCGTTCCTCCCACCCAATTCGTCTCGCAAAAACCGAGACAGTCGAGCTGATGTTCCCTGGCCATTTTCGCCGTACAACAGGAAAGCTAGCGACTCGGCGATGGGAAACATCATGCGACAAAGAGCCCAGAGCGGTGTTTTCTCCGCGTCTATCTGTGATGGGTTACAGAGATGGCAAAGAAACTGTTGCGTCAACCCGCCATGGTCGTGACACAATCTGGACCGTAAGACGGTCAGCCTGCAAAAGCAGCCCTTGAACGGAAAAACGATGATGGTGACGATAGCATGGTTCCGTCAGAATCAACCGTGAAGCGCCTTTTCGCCCTGTCGGGGAATCGGTGTGCTTTTCCAGGTTGCCCGCACCTTCTCTACGATTTTGACTCGGCGCAGGGCATTGGGGAGATTTGCCACATCAAGGGAAACAAGCCTAAGAGCGCTCGCCACGATCCTCTGCAGTCAGACGCCGACAGGCAAGCCTTCGAAAACTTGGTCTTGATGTGCCCAACACACCATACAATTATTGATTCGAACCCAGCCACGTATACCGCAGAAGAACTCACCAAGCTAAAACTTCTGCACGAAACTTCGAATTCCAAACCTTCTCTCGGATTCCAACCGTCGAAGGACTTGGACGAATGGCTGAGGCAACTACCGCTTTTCCCCGTAGTTAACCCAACCATAGTCAACTCCGTCCACCAAACTGGCGGGCAAGTTGCGCAAACAATTACAAACGTCAACCATATCCAACAGTTACCGCCGCGGTCACTAATTCTTGCCCTGTCCACACTTGTTCTACTAATTCCCCTGCTCTTGACCCTTGCCCTGAAGAGCCACAACTCTCCCACCACTCCCCATGACCAGCAAGAATTCAAAGTTTCAGTCGTCTCGGTGGACAAAGAGATTCCACCGGAAGTAACCCTGCATTCATCCACAGGCGACGTCCTCCCAACTGGAACCAAAAACGTATTTCGCGTCGTCCTCCCAGACACTGTAAAGGGCCGGATTAAGTCTATTAGCCTCCAAGCCAGCTCAACCGATGATCAACTTCGTGGCTCTCTAATCATTGACTTGCAGAACGTGCAAACTCAATATGATCTAAAGCTAGAGTCGGGAAACATTGCGTCTATGGAAGGCTTAGCCGCATATTCTAGCGGCAACCCAGCGCCAAACGTTGTGCTCTCTGTTCCTGAAATCAGCACAAAGACGTTCCTAACTACTCGAACCGGCTCATTTTCGCTGCCTTTCCATTTGCCAAAAGGCATCTACGTGAATATTCACTATCGCTCGCCTAAGGGAATAGAGGGTTCTTCACCGGCATACATCTCTGACGAGAAGACCTACCTCGTTATCGAATAACATGTTCCTTTTTCCCCTCAACAGCGCATTCGCCGACCAATGGATAGTCCAGGTTCTAGATCTCGCCGACCGACCAGTTAAAGGTGTGCAAGTTGGAGTAGCGAGGTCACTCGTAATGTCGGAAATCACGAGTCCTAAAGGATTCGCAATCTTACGCACTAAGAATGAGTGTCAAGTTGGGAAAAAAGTTCGCTTAACGCTTTACTCGCATGACCACAAATGGATACTAGTCTTCGGCGCAGATCAAAATGTGCCTTCGCATGAAGCAAATCAAATTGACTTTCCCGTTGTCGCGGACGAACCGAAGCACTGGCTTAAAATCCAAAGTGAACTTCATTCGAAAAGGACCGCTATATTCATCTCGAAGTATCACTTCTCAGGGCACCAAGAGATTGATGTACAGTTGGCTAAACAGCTTGTCTCACGAAGCAACCATGTTCCAGTCAGGATTGTCTCCGCCATTGTAGCATCGAATTCGAACAGCCAATTTCAACTTGGTCTAGCAGACTTTAGTTGCGGACGTTATGCAGAGGCGGCAGAGCATTTTTCACTTGAGGAGCAACATCAGAACAATCGGGAGCCGTTAACGAGTTACTTCCTTGGTAGGTCGCTTTCCGCCAGCGGACAACCTGTCGCAGCGATCTCAAGCCTGCAAAGTGCTCACGTATCCCGTCCAAACGATACAGACGTTTGGCAAGATTACGTTAAGGCATTGGTTGATACTGGAAGATTTTCGGAAGCGCGTCAAGAAACCGCTAGGCTCCTAAGCATTTTGGAGCTAAGACACGATACGGCTTCGATTATTAGCACGTTGAGACTATTAGCGCGCTTGCAAGGTGAATCTGGTGACTTGCGCGAGCAACTTGAGACTTTATCAAAGGCTAAGTACCTTATTGCCAACATAAAGCGCGATCATAGTCTCTTATACGCAACCATAATTGCTGATACTGCCTCGGCCTACTATGACATCGTCTTACGAGGCGGTAAACGGCAGCTAGTTAAGGATGCCATTTTGATGTATGATGAGGCGCTCAGCATAATTGAGCATACAGTACACGGTGAAAGCGCCGATCTTGCAACGATTGAAAGTAACCTCGGACTACTATATCTATTGGCGGGAGACGAAAAACGCGCCACCGAGTATCTAACGAAGTCCGTGAAATGGCAGGAAAGAAATCTGAAGGTTGGAGATCCAGCAAGAATTCGTTCCGTTGTCAACTTGTCAAAAGTGTACATTGCGACTGCAAATTATGAGAAGGCCTTAGGATTACTGCAGCCTCTGACGACTCGCATTGGGACTTCAAATTCTCAGTCAAGCTTTGTGGATTTTCAAATCGGATCTGCGAAGTTTTATCAAGGCTCGCGTGCAGCTAAGGATGGTAAGCCTCTAGAGGCGCAAAGGTTTTACAGAGAAGCTTTTGAAGAGAAGCGAAAGGCGCTAGATGAATATACTCGTTACTATGGAGTTACGGGCCCGTTGTGGGACGTCATGGAGGCGGATTGGCTGGTTTCTGGCTTAACTTCACATCAGAGCGAGAAAGTTAAGGCGTATTTAACGAGTCGGATTGCTAAGCTTAGTCGAAACAAGCCCAGTGGCGAGTTTGTGTACTTGGAAACTTTGCTGGGTAAGGCTAACTGGGCTCTTGATCAGAACTCTGAGGCTGAGGTCGCTTATGAGGAAGCAATTGCTGAATCCGATAGACTTTCGGCTAGCAATCTATTCTATGCCGGGATAGATAACGTAAGAGATTTGGCTTACAGCGACTATCTCCGTGTTCTTAGGGATATAGATCCTAGTAAGGTAACTATGGTTGAAAAGCGGTATCAGCAGGGCCTCAAGCTGTTGCCGTAGCCTCGAGAGAGATCGTGCTCCTGCAAAGTGACATAACACTTCCGAGCTGACCCGCATATTTTGTGGAGTATGGGCTAGGTAAGGCTGCAGTGGCGGACATGTGATTGATTGCGAACTTAGTCAAGCATCTAGGACGGCGACTGTTGCTAACGTGAGAGGTTTAGCGAGTTCAGGCACTCGCGATTATTGGAGAAGCGTTTGGGTTTGACTAGATGAAATCGAAGACGGAAGAACTGTCAGTGTTCCAGGGGGATCTTCTTGAAGGATACGTAGGGGTGGCACCTTGGTTTGGATCAGCCTCTAAGACTTCGTAGGCGCGCAACAAAGTCTTCCCCGTCCTCCAAGACCAGTATTCCCTTTGTTCTCGCCGCAAAGGCCTTCGCCATTGGCTGGAATGTCGACGTCGTTATCAAGATGCCTTGGCCAAAGCGATCATCTGTTATTACACCCCACAGAGACCGGACATCGTTCGGTTCGACCGTATGCCGTCGTTCGTATCGCTTACATTGAACTGCGACTGTTATCTTCCCGTGTGGCGTACGGTACGATCCGACAATATCCACGCCACCATCTCTAGATCCAGTGCCTAGGACGACGTCTTCATAGCCTTCAGCTCTGAGAAGCTCTGCAACGATTTCTTCGAATTCCCTCCAGTGCAAAGTAAATCGCAGCCTTGGGTCCTTAAGGATTCCTTCCATCAAACGCTCAAGCCGACTGTCCGAGAATAGGGCCCTACTAGTCGAAGCGAGAAATAGCTCCGGTCCTGTTGGAGTAGCATTGGATAGTGGCAGAGCCTTCCGTATTGTTTCAGCATATTTGGCCGCTCCTCCATCGGAGCCGAACCAGGCGTTTTGTAGCAATTTGTGGAAACTTTGGTCGGTCAGGATTTGAGGGTATTCGGCAAATCCATCGCGCTCAACGATCGACAGCGTACCGTCATCTCTTAGAATAGGAAAGCCGTGGCGTTGGCTAGCTACATTTAACCAAACACGCTCAGTGTCGCTCGAAGCATCCAATGATTCAGTTAGGACATCGTAGCTAATTTCAGCAGCTAGATTGTAGACAGGTACGCGGATGGTTGATCGATCTACATACTCCTTGAGTGCATCAAACGATTCCCCATCTAAATATCCTTTCGCCCGTCGAAGTAACTCGTTGTAGCTAACGTCAGTCAGTCCAATTGTAAGGGCGTTGGCGTCGACCTCGGGAGCACTTTGGCCGAGCCTATTGTACAGTAGCAGACGACTTGCCACCGCTGAATCTGCTAGTACGATAGAAGGAGTTGCGCTAAGAAGTCGACGTAGGTCCCTGCCGTCGTCGTCCGAGTTGCCGCCAGAATCCCTGAAGGTGTAACTAAAGACTGGCAATCTCCGTGAGGTCTCCCGTTATTTATCTTGGAGCAAGCGAGGCAATCAATTGTTGCAGTCGATTGGGTTCTGAGTATACGGCCGCAGCAATAGATGCGACAATTTCATCGTGGTTTTGGCGCTGGTTGATACCCGCTAGAAAACCGAGCGAACTAGTCAATTCGCGCAATCGTTGATTAGACGAGTTTTTGAGCAAATACGCGCAGCCCTCCCATCGATTATCCACCACGACCGGCGCCTCAAGTTGGACATCCAAGTCCAAAAGGAAAGATTCAGTCGTGCCAGTGCCGTCCAAGCGTTCACGAACGCTTGTCAACGTTACCAGCCAGGGAAACTCGGGAGGATCAAGCCGTCCGCCACAACTGACAGGAATTATTCTTCGTCCAGACCGAGCAGAGTGGGCAATTTCCAATCGGCAGTAAGGACTGTCCCAATAATCCGAGGTTATGATCGCCAGGAGATTATCTGCTCTTGAAGCGGCACCGAGGAAAACCGGCTCCCAAGGAGTTCCCGCAACGAGTGCCGGATCATCGAGGAAAGGTCTTTTGCCTTGGGAATTGAGGTGATGATAAATCTCAGTAGCGACAGATTGGCCCGTCGAGTGACGGTAAGAAATCATTACGTTGCAAGAACTCGCTGCAGCCGGATCGAGCGGGATGCGCACCGGAGCCCTCAGTATTCGGTGTCGATGCTCAGATCCGACGGGAGCAAGTGCCAGATCGCAGTCATTCTCAATGCACCGGCCGGACTTGGGGTCTTGCTCCGTGTCACAACATCGCACTGAGTCGTAGGCATCAAGCAAATCGCCATATTCTGCTAATAGTGTCGCGACGGTAGATTCGTCCAATCCGGCCGGGCTGGCAAGAGAAGCAGCCTCGACGAAACCAAGTTTGTCGGGACGATAGGCTCGCGCTAGCCTCCGATCAACTGCTTCGACTGCAAAGCGCCAATGTCCGTGCCGGTCAATTATGGAAGAGGACTCTTTGTAAAACATGTTCAACGTGAAGTTCCAAAACTTGACCGAGGATGGTTAATTCTCCTTCGGGTGCCCAGATATGACAGTGTACGTCTCGATCCAACGCCGCGCTGGTCTGCCAAATGCAATTCGCGAATCGATTGCTTGCGGCCGGGGTCGATCCGATTGCCGACAATGCTTCAGGGTCGACACCGAGATCAGTCACTACGGAGGCCCCTTTTACATCGATTTCTGACCCTTGCGCAGTTCGCCGACGCAATCGACAACGCCGAACCTCGTTTCCCAGAGTCCCACAATTGACTTTCCCAGCAACTACTTCAAGGTTTTTTCGGGTGGCAAGTTGGAATGAAAGAGAGCCTTGCACCATGACAAGCAACGATGCCAATTCCTTGTCCGTGCCTCGACCAGCGGTCGTACTTAGAACCACAAGTCCAGATGCGAGGTCAATCTCAGCAAAAGTGATTGCGTTCCGCTTTTCGATGCGAAAGGGAATGAAGACCAAATCTGGTTGATCTTCGACTCGGATCGGTTGAATCTCTTCTTCAGGAACGCGATTCTCGATGACTTGCTGCCTACCGACTACAACTCGTAGGACTTGCCGACCACCCGGTTTGGCAGCGTATTCCGCATAGAGAAGCTGGAGCGTAGCCTCGGGGGCCAAGTCATGTTTTTCGTTGAAGGGATCAAACCCGAAGTTCGCTTGGAACTGTCCCGCGAGCGGCGCTTGATTGCGGATGCTAGGAAGAGCGGCGGCCGGCAACTGCATGAGGCGCAATCTTTGATCACCCCAAAGGTCAAGCTCCTTTATCAGCTCCTGCAACTGATCCAGGCTCACTTCCCCAGACTGTAGGGCGAAGGCAACGCGTTGTCGTGTGCTCAATCGAGTTCCGCCAGGTGACATATCGCGTCCGACCAGCAGTTCGCGAACAAACTCCAGCTTCTTGAGCGTTACCTGGTCAACAAGCTGTTTCGTGGCAGCGTCTAGGACGTCATACGCGCGTATAAGATCGTCGGCTCGAATACGAACTCCCATAAATTTTCTGCCATCTCCGCAGTCTTACGAATACATTGTAACCTGTATTAATTTGACGCCTAAATTGCTCCCTTGTCTATCTGTGACCTGCCGACTTATCGGGCCGCTAGACAGGAACATACCTGTGCCAGCCGGATATAGCTGCTCCGGTTGCACTAGGCACGTCTAGCCTCTCGGCTTGACTGCATACATTCTCAACAAAGGACTTGAGCATTGCCGATTCCCGAAGGGCAATTGGGTCGCTTGCCAGGTGGTCTACCAACTCGCGGGTTAGTATCGTGAGTAGCTTTGTGCGAGCTCTCGACGCCATAACGTTAAACCGATTGAGGCTCATCAGGAAGGTTTCTTCTTGTCCAATTGCATCCTCGTCTCCGACAGCATAGCTGCCGATGATGATCTCCCGTTCCTGCCCCTGGAAACGTTCAACCGTGTCCACGGCGCTACGGATGATTGAAGGGTCCGACGTTGGAAAGGCTTGCTGAAGTCGACGAGTTATAAGCGCCTGCTGGGCACGATGTGGCGTGACGATCCCAAGCTTTTTTGTCCAAAACTCAGTATCAGTACAGAGTTCGTCTCCGCCATCGGATCGCACGGTTAGTCTTGCTAAGGTGACAAGCTGTGTCACGGCGAAAGCTTCGAACTCATTGGACTGACAACTCCTCCCTTCTGGATAGACAAAGCAACTGACAGGTCGGGATGGACTGAGCAAGACGGAGTACGCTGATGACCACGGGACGGCTGCCGGCCATCCTGCCGGAGGTGTATCATCCATCGGGGCTGTTGAAACTTGAGCAAGCCGCTTTCCGGGCATGTTTGCCATGAACTGCCGGCTGTATCCTGCGCTATAACCGACTGAAACGATCTCTTGGTTTGATCGGTAGTTGACCCTCAAGAGTTGCTCAGGAACTGCAAATCTTGTCCTGAGATACTCGTAAATCGATGAGACGAGATAGTCGTACGATTCATCTGGGACCGCCTGATGAATCGGCGGAAGTTGTAATGGGTCCCCGGCGATGACAACCGAACCATTCTCTTGCAAGCCGGTAAATGCGAGCATCGACGTTGCCACATCCATCTGTGACGCTTCGTCAACGATCACGTAGTCAAATACGGGCCGAAGCGTAAGCCCCGATGCTTTCACTAGGTTGTACGCCTGTTGGGAAGTCGCACTAACAACTAGGGGACCGTTATGGTCCGAGATCAGCTGGATCGTCTCCTGCCGATCATCTCTACTAGCGAGGACAAGGTCGCGAACTCCCGGTAGGGTCTGAAGAGGGCGGTGTGCCGAGGCAACTCTACCGACAAAGGAGTAGCCAGCATCGAGAAACGAGTTGGCACCGACGATGTTCTGCAGCGCTTCGTAAGTTGGGCCGGTGACAAGCACCTTGACTGATCGGCCCGCAGACTCAAGCCCGATAGCTTCGATAATCGCACGCAAGGTCTTACTTTTCCCTGTGCCCGGCGGCCCCCAAATCAGGCATAGCCGCCGCGTGAGAGCGGCTCGGAGCGCGTCCCACTGGCTTTCGTTCAATTCGGTCCCTAGACCCTCAAGCGTAGCACGAGCACGGTCGACATCGAATGCGCACCTATCGTCGTAGAGAACACTTGGTGTCCAGAACAGCTGCGACTGAATCGTCGATGTGGTTCGTCGGCTTGCGCGACGGGTAGAAGGTATCGCGGCTTGGATCTCCGGCGCAGGCGCCGCCTCAGGTGGGTTGCCGACTCCGCTCAGGACGTCCCGAAGCTTATCCAAAAGAAAGTCGCGGTACGTTGGGTCAAGCATGAGAGGACCGCTTAAATCGATCACACCAGCGGCTTCCAACAGGTTGATCGCCGGTAGGAACTTGGCCGAGGGCTCGATAACAACTAGTCGTAGGTCACGATCCAGTCGAGTGATTGCGACCTGCAAAACGGTGTCCATTGGCAAATACAGATCAGTTGTCCGCAAGCCGAGAGCGTTCTCGTCGAGCCCAGCTTGGTTCGCGAAATCCCTCAACTTGCTTGACGCCCAAGCTTGCGATCTGAGACAGAAGAGGAAGTCTCCTTCTCGTCCGCGAAAGTCTGCGGAATCCTCCGCTAGTTCATAGACCCACTCCCCGGACCCAACAGGAAGACCGAGAGCATCAAGTGCGTCTGCCCGGTCCCGACCATGTAGACGACCAACGAGCAAGGCCGAGCGAAAACGAGCTTCGCGCTCATGCTCCGGCATGCAGAGAACCTGCTGGTTCTGTAGTTTTGCCACAGCCGAATCCCACTCCGCGAACATTAGCCATAGCTTGCTGTCTTCGGCGAGCCCTTGACGGTTAACTGGTGGCTTCAGATGTTCAATCCGTGGCGCACTCTGCGTCAAAGTCCCTCGCAAGTCCTGCTCAACACGCTGAGTAACCTCTTTGAGGGCTAGTTGACGGGCTCTAACCGTTCGTTCTAGGTTCTGAAGTGTCAGAGTCCACCGCGGTTCCTTGGCCCAAATCTCGTGAATTCGTTCTGAGGGAATCTGGTCCGTCAGCGGATCTTCGAAGAGGTCGTTGACTTCAAACGTGGCCAGATTCGGGGGCAACGTTGCCGGGTGATATTGGCGCGCGAGCCGAAGCAGTGAGTAGTAGTGGTCGACCGGCGCAGCGACCACAGCTTTGACCACCTGTTGAACAAGGCAAATGGGCGACTTTCGATCAGCTAGGTCTGGGTTCGGAACAACCTCGTCTGGCGGGAAGAGCCAAATCAGGTTCTGTGTTTGCCGAAGCGCGACAATGTTAGGCAGGTGACGGCCGATGACACGGACAAGGTGCTCATACGTCGCTTGATCCCACACATAGACTTGCACCGACGCGTCAGCCTTCCTATCGCGAGCCGCTTGCAGGTGTCCTGCAATGGACTGGAGGAATCGCAGAAGCTCGCGCCTCTCGGTTACTACATTTCGGGAGTCGACCACGAATACTTCTGTTGGTATCGAGGTAAATCTTCTCGCCTGATGGTCCCAGGATGTTCCTGACAGTCCGAATGCTCCAGTAATTCCGCTACCAATGTCGAAGTCAGCCGTGAGGAAGAGTTTGATATCAGCCCAGGCTGGCATTAAAGCCGACGTGCCCAGACCTGGCGCATCGATGACAAGGTTTCTGGTAATTGCGTCTGCTCGGCTAGCGACGACAGTTCTGGTTGCGCGAAGGGTCTGATGGTCTCGTAGGCTTGGATGGTCGCTTCCCGCCGCGGCTAAGTCCGCAACAGAAAGAATCTCATGACCTTCGAGGACCGCACGAGCGCCTCTGCTCACAAATGGCATCCGGCTCAGGTGGTCGATCCGTTGTGCTGTCGGATAGCAGTGGTTTGGATCGGCGGCGGCACCACCACGCCATTGGATACCTAAATAGTCGCAGCCCGAGCAGCGAGTACCGACGTGCCACGGCAGATCCTGCCATTGTGTCTCGATGGCTTCTCGCAATTCTTCAGAGAAGAAGTGTCGTAGCCTCGGGGCAAATACGCCGAAGGGGGCTAGCTCAACGTCAACTTCCAGTGCACGAATCAGCGAATTGTATTCGTTTCGGCCATTCCGGCGTTGCGCTTCTCGCTCGGTAGCAAGAGCAGACGCATCGTGGCTACCTGGCCAGACCGCTGGATTTGGAGCAACGAAGTAGACGCCATCGAGTCCTGCGTCCTCGAGATGGCCCGCAAGCGACATGGAGTAGTAGACAACTTCCGCATAATACGCATTAGATGGCTCGGCCGTTAGCTTAACGTCAACAACGCGGAGTGGTATCCGCTGGTCTCCTGCCAGAACCGCTATAAGACTTCCGCTTGGGGTAACCGCAGTAGCACAGGTGCCAAGTGCCAGTCGCTGAATAATGTCTGGTCGTAGGTCTGAGTAAGACAAGTCGTATTGAGCACGAAGTTGATCGAGACCGACAGCTCGCTCAAACACACCGCCCTCTTGAGGAGTGAATTCTCCCTGGATAACGAAATGCTCTGCGTTTGTCAGCCCCCGTCTTAGAACATCGTCAAGCCGGACTTCTTCATAATGGACTTCTCCATCGCGGACAACTCGATTGCAGACTAATGCCTGCCGACCGAATGCCTCTTCCACGTCAGCAATCTTAAGCCTTTCCCACTCGTCACCCTGGTCTTGGATAATGCGCAGCCCTGGTCGTGCGACTAAACGGGGTGGCATTCCTAAGGCTTCGCGATCGGCACGATTTGCAATCGTGTCGGGGACGAGGTCCAGTGCCAATCTACGTTTGCAGCCCGAGCGGAGGTAATTAGAAATAACTCTCTTAGAAAGACGAAAGCTCAATTCACATCCTCCGGCTGGTCATACAAAACTTGCTTAATTGGTGTCAGATCAGCCTCATCGCATGCGAGAAATCCAAGAGAACCGGCAATTAGAACCGCTCGACATAAATTAACTTTCGCAGCGATCCCGAACGGAATCCTTTTTTCAGTCTGAAGCCGATTGTTCCACATGGCCACATGGTCATCGAGGAGCCTTTTCTGTTTCTCCCCAAGGCCGTTCAGCGCCTGAAAACCCCGCGAGGGGCGCAGCACAATGAGTGCGTCCCACAAGTTCGTTCCTGGATGGGCGTGGAGCCCAGAGCCCAATTCGCCGGGTACTGGGAGAACCTGGACAGCTCGAAGCTCGGAGCCGACAAGGGCATCATGAAGAGCCTGCCATCCATCCGGTGTCGAGTGCCTGTATGTAAAAGCGCATACCCCTGCCGGTTTTAAGACTGATGAGATGCCCTTGAAAGCCTGGGCGAGTCCAGTGACAAACGTCGACGTGCTGTCATAGTGCCGGCTGCGCGACACGAGAGAGAGTGACTTCACTTCAGAATGCTTTGGTGCATCAGGGAGACAACCAAGAAATCGCAGCCACACACCAAAGAACTCGCTAAGCTCGGAGTAGACGACGTTGTCGAAGTACGGCGGATCGCTTAGAACGATGTCGATCGAATTGGGCTCAAGTCCAAATCCGGCGGAGGAATCACTGTTTCGAATCGAAGATGAACCTGGTGAAAGATCGAGCACAGAAACAAATCCGCCGCCAACCTGCAACTCTTTTGGGCTCATACTTGCCGCCCGCCCCTGCTCAATCTGCCGGATTGCATTCGGATACGTCCCCCGGCCAGTGCCTTGGAGCCACGGGTTCAACTCGACAGGACGGTTGATGTGCCGGTATCCACGTAGGCTAAACAGCGGGGTGAGCCTCCTCCATCCCGCTGCATAGCTCGTCAGCATGCAGTTCGTGGTTAGATGATTACTGAACGCCAAGGCGTGGAGGTGCCTGATCTCATCGGGGAGCGCGCGAATGGCCCGAGTGGTCAGTGCAAGATGCAACAGCTGTCGACTGTTGAATAGATCAATCCAGCGACGGTAGCCGTAGTCTAAGAGCCGGTGATCCTTGATGTCCGATCCAGTGGGAATTAATTCAGTCGGGATTAGTCCGACATCGGAGTCGATGAGATTCTGCAACAGGTCGCCTGCGCGAAGATATCGACTCATATCGCCTGCTTGGGGGGCGAAGAACTTTCGATCTTTGTTCGGGACTGGGTGGCGTTTGGCAGTCTTTGGGATAGCTTCGATAGCGCACAGCTCCCAGAGCGGTGGCTTTTGGCTTTGCCTTCCGTAGTCGATGAGTCGAGTCTTGAAGCCACAACTACACGAAACAACCCCTTGTTTCAGGGGACCTTCATAAGGCGAAAAGTAACTCGTGCACTGAGGACATTGGCTGGTCACCGGTGCAGAGTCGCCCTCAAAGACAGCTTTGCAGTGTGGACACAGTAGCCAATACGACGCTTCACTGGAGAGCACGTAGTTGTGGTGCGCGTCAATTTGATTCGAGCAACCACCACACACTATTCGTTGAACCCAGAAGAAATGCAGCGCTAAATAGGTGGAGTCTGCTTCTACAGCGTAGAGCTCCTGCACCTTGCCCCAAACTTCGTCCCGTACTAAGCCAAGCGAATCTCTCAATTCTGGAATCGTTCGGGCTCGGAGCTCCTGTTGCGTTACGAAGCATGCCACGGGATCAATGTCGAAGCCATGAACGTCAGCTCCCAACCTACTAGCCTCAACGACGGTTGTGCCGCCACCGACAAAAGGGTCAAGAACTGTCTTATTTGTCAGACGAGGTGGGTCATAGAACAGCTCTTCCCAAGTGCAATCCTCAAGGGGCGGAGCCGCAGCAATAAGGGTCGCTCGAACCACAGATGGCAGGCGCCGAGCGAACCACTTGTGCATTTGGTAGATAGCCCGAGGCCGCCGGCCTTCACGCACAGCCATTTCAACAAGCATCTCGATCGGCAACTCACCACGTTCAAGTAATGAACTGCTCATCCTAAATCCCTCAAACCCTTACTTGCCGGGTTTTGAAATGCGAGTCTACTGGTTCGTTGGTCCCCGCAAGCTGAACCGATCGGTTCGGGAGTATCGATTGCCGCACCTTCCCTTGTTTGTAAAAACATCTCTCACATTTAAAACCTCAGGCTAAACGGCAGGAGAGCGCCGGCCGTCTAGACCCGGAGCCTCTATAGAGCCAGAATAGCATTTTTATTCCCTTTAGTTGAGACCAGCCGCATTAGAATCCGATCAGACTTGGATTTGACCCTGGCAGCACAGGGGCAAAGGCAGTCCGATTTTGGTGTGGTCGTGACTTGCCGAAAATTCCGATCTGATTTTGCCAAGACTCATGCACACCCATTCAGAATGGTCCTCCTTCTGCCCTGGCTTGCCTTTCGATATCTTTGTGGATCACCCTCCAGTGACCACGGGAAGAGGAACGCTAATGTTTCTCGCTACGAGTCTGTAATAGAGGTAAGGGGAGCGAAATGCGGAGACGTGCTGACAACTTGGTCGCGGCGACGGTGAAGGAGAGTTTCCGGCTTGAATTCGGAACCACGGACGATGCCATTGTTAAGATCCAAATGGGGATGGCAGAGGAAGTCTTCTGACCGCTATTATGCCTACTGAGTCCGCTTGTGCCTATCGATGGCTCGGCTGAGCTGTCCTGGTTTCGCAATATAGTATAGCTTCAAGCAACTGGTATAGGAGACAAGAGAGGGTACGGCCCCCGGATTTCAGGGAAATTGCAGGTCGAGCCGCCTCTTTTACTTACTTTTTGGAATCCTCAAGACTCGGCCGTCAACGTCCATTGAGACCTAGAAGTGGCAGATTGCGACCGGCTAGTCGGTGTTTTACGATGCCAGCCATTGAGTTTTCGACTGAATGTAACGGTCCGAGCGATACCGCTGCACGATGTCTTTTCGATGATGTGCTTTTGAGCGTCAGAAAGATTGTCCACAAAGCCATTGAATTCAGGCAATAACCACACAATAATAGATAGCATGGCGGATGGACGAAGATCGCTTGAAGACTTTTCCGAAGCGATCCGGGAAGCCTTCCGACTTGAATACGACTGCATTGAAGATCAGGCACTCGCGCCGATCATCGGCGTCAAACCTGCCCGCGTGAGTCAGATCCTCAATCATCCCCGGACACTTCACTCCGAGACGGTGCGCAGGGTCATCGAACCCCTGCAGTCTACGGCGTACAAACAACGAATTCTGGAAGCTTGGCAGGTCGCATGCTTCGGACAGAATGTCGAAGATCGAAGCGAGAAGGCTAGCGAACCAGCAAACAACGGTCATCGCACTCTGGCACTCATTGATGACCTGTGCGCCAAGAACAATCCAGACCGTGCCTTGGTTGTAGCTTCTAGGGCCCTTGCCGCCGAGAAAGACATGCAGCACAAACGCGCCATATATCTTCGAATATTCGAACTCTACAAGCGCCTAGATAAGCAGGCCAACATGCTCAGGATGGCTGATGGGTGCCGTCGATTTGGTGAACGAACCCAAAGTCAATGGACCATCGCTCAGGGCCTCCATATGCAGTTCCAGGCGCTCGGCCGGATTGACGGTATCCCGATCAAGACGATCCTTGGTCTTCGCAACGACTTGATCGACGTGGCGGGGTGCCTCAAACCGGTCTCGGCGCGCCAACGTAGCAAGCGCACCGCCTATCAGCGGACGGCGAATGCATATCTCTCGGTCTTCCTGCTGAAATACCACGAAGTCAGCGTAGGCCGACGGAATGCCCTTGCGGGATTGCTGGAGCAGTTACGGATTGGTGAGGGCGACCAGATCAGCCCAGCGACGCGGCGATTGAGCCTTGAGGTCCAAGCGCGCGTACTAATCGCGATGGGCAGCTTTGTCGAGGCCGAGGAACTCCTTGACCTTATCCAGCCGCCGCCTGATGGCCCGCTTCGAGGGCGGTTGGCTCATGACATGATCCGGGCGAGTTTGCTTGACAAACGCGGGAGCCGCGACGAAGCAATCGATCTTCTACAGAACGTCTGTCTTACCTGCGAGACCACTCGCTCCCTCTTCTACTACCGCGTCGCCGCCCGCTCCCTTGGTCACCTCTACGCCGGATCGGCCTCGCCGCCTTAGTCCGATTTTTTGAGCAGATGGCCGATAGCACGCGCATTGAACATGATTACCTCCCACACCAAATGCAGCAGGGTGCCGAAGATCTGCCAGAGAACTTGCTTGGCCCGCTCGCCAAAGACCCAACCAACGATAAGCGTCAGCAAGCCAAGCACAATCAGCGGTTGAACAAATGTGTTCAAGGTCCAGGCGTAGGCAACGCCAAGTTGGTGGCCGAGAACGCTCGTTAAGGTTGGAAGGAACGCCCAACCGAGACCGATAAGCACGAATGCCAAGATGGGACGAAGGGAAAAGGTCGGCACACCGCGCGAAAGTTTTGCCGATCCACACGTGGAACA
>Ga0206913_1063_pt5 | contig 18074 bp, 17 predicted proteins | sample Alteio_BWOrgHeat_72_FD_152942 | JGI IMG/M metagenome (GOLD analysis project Ga0206913, IMG submission 152942) | Enriched cells from forest soil in Barre Woods Harvard Forest LTER site, Petersham, Massachusetts, United States -... | ecosystem: Environmental > Terrestrial > Soil > Temperate forest >... | reverse complement strand
CTGGACATTGATAGGAAAAATAAAGAACAATCCACGAATTAAAATTCCTATCTTCGGAAACGGTGATGTGGACTCTCCTGAAAAAGCAAAACAAATGCGCGAAACCTATGGAACCGATGGTGTTATGATTGGCAGGGCAAGTGTTGGTTATCCTTGGATATTTAACGAGATCAAACATTTCCTGAAAACAGGAGAATACCTCCCCTTGCCTACCATTGAAGACAGGATAAAAGTTTGCAAAACACACTTAAATAAATCCATTGAATGGAAAGGTGAAAAACTGGGAATCATAGAAATGAAAAGACATTACACAAACTATTTTAAAGGACTCGATCATTTCAAAGACTACAAGTTGCGACTTGTTACTTCCTATTCATTGCAGGAAATAAATTCAATACTCGATGAAATATTTGAAAAATATACAAGCAGTAATTCCGTCCCGATAAGTATCGGTATTGTTTCGGAATCTCAACAATACCAATTATAAAAGATACTAAAACAAATTCCGCACTAAAATAATCCACACAACTTATTATTTATGAGAAATCCTTCTGCATTCTTTACCTGGTTCCTGATTATAACCGCCATTATCTTCTTGATCGACTGGTACGTCTTTCAGGGGATAAAAACAGTTACCGAAAAAATTTCATCCAACAAAATCAAACAAATCATTTATTATGCCTTCTGGCTTACCGACATTTTCATAATAGCAGCAATATTTTTCGCTTTCTTTCTTTTTAGGAGAAGCGGAAATCCCCCCTTGTTCTTTTTCAAAATATTTGGGGCATTAATTTTAGTTATTGTTCCTAAACTGGTGTTTACTTTATTTCTGCTTACCGAAGATCTTTTCAGACTGCTTCATTTATTATTCGATTACATAAAATCATTTTTTACTCCCGGAGACGTTACGCTCGACAGCCGCAGAAAATTCATCAGCCAAACGGGTTTGCTTGTTGCCAGCATTCCCTTTGCAGCCATCATTCACGGCATGCTCATCGGTAAATACAAATTCAGAGTCATTCGCCAGGATCTCGTTTTCGATAACCTACCCGATGCTTTTGACGGATTTACCATTACACAAATATCCGATATACACTCAGGCAGCTTTGATAATGCGGAAGAAGTTGAACGCGGAGTAAAAATGGCAAACGATCAAAAATCAGACATCATATTATTTACAGGCGATTTGGTAAACAATAAGTCTGATGAGATGTTGCCCTGGATGGACACCTTCAAAAAATTATCTGCACCTTACGGAGTCTATTCTATATTAGGAAACCACGATTACGGAGATTACATACAATGGGATTCCGAAAAAGAAAAAAACTATAACCTTGAACACCTCAAAAAAATTGAACAGCAATTAGGTTTCAGACTTTTATTGAATGAAAATGTTGAATTAAAAAAAGGCAACGATGTTATTTCATTAATCGGTATTGAAAACTGGGGAACAGGAGGTTTCACAAAAAAAGGGGACTTAAAAAAAGCTACGCACACTGTTGATGACAAACTATTTAAAATACTCATGTCACATGATCCATCGCATTGGGATGCACAGGTGCTTACTCACGACAAACACATTGACCTAACCCTTTCAGGTCATACACATGGAATGCAGTTCGGGGTTGAAATACCCGGCATTGTTAAATGGAGTCCGGTAAAATACCGTTACCCTCAATGGGCAGGCTTGTATAAAGAAGAAGATAAACACTTATACGTAAACCGTGGCTTTGGATTCATAGGCTTTCCGGGTAGAGTTGGCATTTGGCCAGAGATAACAGTAATTACTTTAAAGAAAAAAGAAAAACTTGTATAATTTCATATATTTGCCCCTCGTTTTTAAAAAATAATTTTCTGGCGAGGTAGCTCAGTTGGTGAGAGCGCAGGATTCATAACCCTGAGGTCGGGAGTTCGAATCTCCCCCTCGCTACAAGGGTTTCCTCTATTTCCCCCCCTTTCAGAGTTGGAGTGAGGAATTAGGTTGCAAAAATCTTAATTTCCTGTGCGCCCTTCTCAATTGCAGATATTATTGTAGGGTCAAGGTAATAAGCTATAAGTAATTGGAGAATTGTTATCAACCATAACTAGCTACCTAACTCAATATATTATGGAATATCTAATACTTTTTAAGATTATTTTTCCGACCTTTTTTGGGGAGAATAACCTCAACAACTTGCGGTGGATCAACCGAAGGGATAGATTGAAGTTGACTTTTTAATTCATTGATTTCAAGTTTTCCTTTACTTACTTTATCGGTGTATTCTGTAAGAAGAGGATTTGCACTCTTTGAGTTTCCAAAAAAACTTAGATTGTTCTCGATGTTCGTTATTTCGGTTTCAAGCTTTTTAATCCTGTCTTTTATTACTGAACGCTCTCTCTTCACTTGCTCAACACCTTTGGGCGTTTTTAGCATTTGCTCGTATTTTATTCGTTGAATAAGTTTGTGATTTTCTGGGAAACTTGCGGTTATTCTTCCACACAATTTTTCGACCGCAATTCCGAATACATTGTTGAGTCTGCTTTCTTCTCTTACAGGAACTTCTCCCGCATTCTGCCATTCTTCCTGCAGTTGCTTTAATACAGCAATGTTTTCGTTTATTTCGCTTGCCAGCTGTAATGTGTTTATTTTATCTATAAGCGCTTCTCTTGCAACAACATTTACTTTAAGAACACCTTCTGCTGCTGCTTCATGTTTTACTTTGTTACTAAAAAAGAGATCGCAAGCCTTTCTAAATCGGCTCCATATTGCATCAGAATCTTTGCGTGCCACAGGACCAATATTTTTCCATTCAACCTGTAACTTTTTCAATGCTTCTGCGGTGGCAATCCATTCCGTACTTTCCTGAAGCGATTCGGCTTTTACACACAATTCAACTTTCTTTTTAAGGTTTCCATCAAACTCAGAACGTTGTTTGGCGTAAAACACGTCTAATACATTGTAAAACTGATGGCGTGCTTTTTTAAAGCGTTTCCAGCAAGCACCATTTTCGCTTTTAGGAACAAAACCTATCTTTTGCCATTGCGCATATATCGCCTCTGCTTTTTCAGAAGCTTCACGCGCTATTTTGAAAGAAGTAAATTCACTTTTTGTAAGTGTTTCCAATTCATCACATAAAGCTATTTTGGCAGAAAGGTTTGCTTCTTGTTGCTGCTTTACCTTGGCATAGTGTTCTTTTTTCCGCGCTTGTATTTTATCGCTGGCGGTTTTAAACCGTTTCCACAAATCATCACTTAACTCTTTGGCAAGATAACCGCTTTCGCGCCACTCTTTCTGCAAATAACTAAGTTCGCTTAACGATTTTTTTAATGAAGGTTGGTTTAAAAGATTTTCAACTTTTTCGCAAAGCTGAGTTTTCATCTCAATATTTTTCTTTTTGTCAAGCTCACGCAGTTCGTTGCTGATCTTAACCATATCGTAGAACTTGCCGGTAAGGAAATGATGATTTTCATACAGTGTATTTTCATCCAGTTTAGGTACATTGCCTGTTGACCGCCATTTGCTTTGTAGTGCCTGAAATTTATTATACGATGAAGTAAAATTATCATTGCTCTTCAACAAGTTTTTCAGCTCCTCTATGATAAGTTTTTTGGTAGCGAGGTTTTCGAGAGCCGATTTTTCTTTTTGTACGCGCTGTCCGGTTATTTTTTTACGAAATGATTTATAAAGAAACTCAAATTTTTTATCCAATGGATCAACAGCAGGCTCTGCATCTTCTTCAATGCTTCCATCTTGTGTAAACTGCTTTAACTTGTATTCCTGCTCTTCCTTTACCAACTTTTCAAATCTTTCATTTATAAGCTTTGCAAGATTGGCAAGAGGTTCTACATTTTCAAACGTCAAGAATTCATTGAGTACATCAATAAGATGGTTTTTACTCAAAGATTCTATCTCATCAGGAGAAATCAAGGTTTCAGAGTTATTCAACTCTTCTGTTTCAGCCAATTCTAAGGGTACAGCGGCACCTAAAGTAGATTCGTCTATTACTGTTTTTTTCTCTTCCATACTTTACATGCAATGAAATTAAAAATCTTTTTTTAAGAAAAGCCAATAGATTCAATTCAATCTGAGTGCCTATGGCTAAGTTATGTTGCTTTTACCAAAGATAATAAATTTGAATTTATCATAGAGAACAACACGTTTAAATACTATTGCCTGCAAACACTTGTGTCTATTTCAAAAGTGCGTTAGCCCGACAACTGGTTCATTGGTATTACTCAGTTGTTATCGTTTATACCATTTGATTTTGCGCAGTGATAGCGGTAAAATTTATGAAGTGTAAGCCATAAGACTAACATTGTTTCCGGAATAGCCCAAAATTCTTTAAAAAAGCCTAAAATCAGGGAAATAACAGGTATTCTTATAATAAAAATACCTATTCCGGTAACAGAATTAGGTATTCTGGTGACAGAAATACATAGTTCGGTAATAAAAATACCTATTCCGGTAACAGAATTAGGTATTCTGGTGACAGAAATACATAGTTCGGTAATAAAAATATGTATTCCGGTTACAGAAATACATATTCTAATGGCAGAAATATGTATTCTTCTAATAAAAATATGTATTTCGGTTAAAGAAATACATAGTCCTGTTACAGAAATAGGTATTCTTCTAATAAAAATATGTATTTCGGTTAAAGAAATACATAGTCCTGTTACAGAAATAGGTATTCCTATATCAAAAACGGGTAATTTGATCGGTAAAACAAAAAGAACGAATACCAATTAAGTACTTTTATGATATAACCTTTTTAGTCCAAACACAATGAACAATTCAGATAATAAAATATGCTCCGTTAAATACTATATTTGATTCCAAAATCACTTCCCATGAGAAACCTCTTTTTCACATTATCTATCATTAGCATTTTAGCAATAAGCGCAATTGCTTGTTTCTGGACTCCTATCTTGTGGAGCCTGATCTTTGTAGTACCAATCATTATTGTCGGAATATCAGACCTCACACAAAAAAGTAAAACCATTAAAAGAAATTTTCCAGTAGTCGGGCGTATGCGCTATTGGGCAGAATGGATGCGTCCGAAAATTTATCAATATTTTATTGAATCGGATACCGATGGAACTCCTTTTAGCCGTCTTAACAGAAATGTAATTTACCAACGCGCAAAAAAGGTAACCGATACAACACCTTTCGGAACACAATTAAATGTTTACGAAGTAGGATACGAGTGGATGAACCACTCCATTGTTCCGCTTGATTCGCATAAATTAAATCACGACCCACGTGTTATTGTTGGTGGACCCGATTGCAAACAGCCATACAGTGCAAGCATTTACAACATCTCAGCCATGAGTTACGGATCGTTGAGTCAAAACGCCATCATGGCACTCAATGCAGGCGCTAAATTAGGCGGATTTGCACACAACACAGGCGAAGGCGGATTAAGCCCTTATCACCTGAAACCAGGTGGTGACATTATCTGGCAAATCGGAACAGGATACTTTGGATGCAGAAACAACGATGGAACATTTAACAAAGAATTGTTTGCCGAGAAATCCGTTGCCCCCGCTGTAAAAATGATCGAGATAAAACTATCGCAGGGAGCAAAACCAGGACATGGCGGTATTTTACCAGCCAAAAAAGTTACCGAAGAAATCTCAAATATCCGTCACGTACCCATAGGCCAGGACGTTATTTCACCGCCCTACCACACAGCATTTACAACACCATACGAATTACTTCAATTTATAAAACAATTAAGAGACCTCTCAGGCGGCAAACCCGTTGGGTTTAAACTATGCATCGGAAACAAAACCCAGTTTTTGGCAATCTGCAAAGCCATGGTAAAAACAGGTATTATGCCTGATTTCATTACCGTAGATGGTGGAGAAGGCGGAACAGGAGCAGCACCACTTGAATTCTCTAATTCCGTGGGAATGCCTCTGCGCGAAGCCCTTGCATTTGTATACGACTCATTAAACGGATTTGCTTTAAAACGACACATTAAAATTATCGCATCCGGAAAAGTAGCAACAGGCTTCGACCTTGTAAAAAATCTTTCATTAGGAGCCGATATGTGCAACAGCGCAAGAGCCATGATGCTTGCATTAGGTTGCATACAGGCCTTGGAATGCAACACCAACCGCTGCCCTACAGGAGTTGCCACACAAGATAAAAATTTACAAAAAGGATTAGTGGTAGAAGATAAAAAAGTTCGCGTGTGCAACTTTCACAACGAAACAGTAAAAAGTGCCGTAGAACTAATGGCAGCAGCAGGAGTAGATCACCCTCATAAACTGCACAGGCAAATGGTTTACCGCAGAATAAATGCAGGAGAAATACGTACCTATGCAGAAACCTATCCGCATATTTTACGCGGTTCTTTGTTAGAACCTCCCTACCCTGCCTCTTACGAATACGATATGGCAAACTCAAGCGAAGAAACATTTGTTCCCGGCATACAATAAAAAAATATTGTTGTAGTCAGTATTATTTTTCCGTCACTTCGAGTGTCCTGAGTGGAACGAAGGATGTATCGAGAAGTCTATAACAACATAACACTTTAATTGCGATTGAAGCAAAGCAATCTCAACCAATTGAACATAGCCTCAGACTTTTCTCTAATTGACTGCAGATGAAATTTTTAACCCAAATATGTTTTCAGGATTTTACTTTTCGAAGCATGTCGGAGCCTGCGTAAAGATTTTTCTTTGATTTGTCTTACTCGCTCCCTCGTGAGATCATGCTTTTCAGCTATTTCTTCCAAAGTAAGACCGTGATTAAAACCAATACCATAAAACAAAACAATGATATCCCTTTCCCTTTCGGTAAGAGTAGACAAAGCCCTTTTAATTTCAGTACTCAGTGACGAAGCCATCAATTCGTTGTCCGGCTGAGGATCATCAGGGTTCGACAATACATCCATTAAACCCATATTGTCTTCGCTGTTTGCAAAAGGAGCATCCGTTGAAACGTGCCTGCTTGATGAACTGAGAGTGGTTTTTACTTCCTCTTCCGATACCTGAAGCGCTTCGGCTATTTCCTCAACACTGGCTTCTCTTTCAAGCTGCTGTTCCAGTATTACCAGTGTTTTTCTTATTTTATTTAACGAACCTATTTTATTAAGAGGCAAACGAATGATCCTTGATTGTTCTGCAACAGCTTGTAAAATAGACTGACGTATCCACCAAACAGCGTAAGAAATAAATTTAAACCCCCTGGTTTCATCAAACCGTTTGGCAGCCTTTATCAAGCCGAGGTTACCTTCATTTATCAAATCCTGAAGGCTCAAACCGTGATTCTGATATTGCTTTGCAACAGAAACAACAAAGCGCAGATTGGCAATGGTAAGCCTTTCTAAAGCCGACTGATCTCCTTCGCGTATTTTCTGGGCTAAAACAACCTCTTCTTCCGCAGTTATTAAACTGTGTTTCCCGATTTCACCTAAGTACTTATCAAGTGAAGCACTATCACGGTTGGTAATTGATTTACTTATTTTCAGTTGTCTCATAGGGGGTAGTGTTAACTAATCGTTATTAAAACACTACAAAACTTTATGAAACAAGAAGAGTAATATTTGTCTAAAGATACACAAATATCATCACCGAAACACAGAATTGGTTTAAGAAACCTTTCAAAACTCTATAAATAAACTTTTTGAAAGCAGATTATGAAGAATGAGTCAGCTTATTCAAACACCTCATAAAAGCATCACGAATGCCTTCGTACTGAATTTCCCTTCCGTAATTGTTGTTTTGCCTTGATTCCTGAATGGTATCGTTGGCATATCTTATCTGCTCATTCAACCATCTGATTAGTATTTGTAACTTCTCCGGATTCATGACGTGACGATTATTTGTCTTATATACGTTCGGTTTTATAGGAGGTTACATTTATGTTTATTTTTTTATCCTTTTCTTTGAAATCATTTTAAATAATAATTACCGCTATATTTGATTTTAAATGATCAAGGCAGTTAACATAAAAAAATCGTACGGAGCTATACAGGTTCTAAAAGGAGTTGATATTCACGTCACTCCCGGAGAAATTGTCTCTATCGTTGGAGCTTCCGGTGCAGGCAAATCAACATTTCTGCAAATATTAGGCACTCTTGACAAGCCTGATTCTGGAACTATTGAAATTAAAAACACGCTTGTTTCATCACTTAAAGAAAGACAACTGGCAAAATTCAGAAATAAAAACATTGGATTCGTTTTTCAGTTTCACCATTTGCTGCCTGAATTTGATGCGCTCGAAAATGTTTGTATTCCGGCATTTATTGCAAAAAAATCAAAACAGGAAGCTGAAAAAAGTGCTGTTGAACTGCTCAATTTACTTGGACTTTCGGAACGGCTTCACCACAAACCTTCCGAACTTTCGGGAGGTGAACAACAACGTGTAGCTGTTGCAAGAGCATTGGTCAATAACCCTGCTGTTGTATTGGCAGATGAACCATCTGGCAATCTTGATTCCGCTACATCAAAGGAACTTCATCAGCTTTTTTTCACACTTCGCGACAGGCTAAAACAAACCTTCGTAATTGTAACACACAACGAGGAACTGGCAAACATGGCTGATCGGAAGCTGGTGATGAAAGACGGAATGGTAAAACCATAAACTGCAATGAAAGAAGCTGTTAAAAAAGTACTTGTCATCGGTGCTTCCGAAAATCCGGAAAGATATTCCAATATGGCTGTAAATAGGCTTCTCAACAAAGGTTATGAAGTCATCCCGATAGGAATTAAAAAAGGAATGATACAAAACACCGAAATACTAACGGGGAAACCTTTACTCAATAACATTCATACCGTAACCTTATATCTAAATCCAGTAAGGCAAGTGGAATATTACGATTACATTTTACAACTCAAACCAAAAAGAATCATCTTTAATCCTGGCGCTGAAAACCCAGAGTTTTATCAATTGGCTTTAAGGAACAATATCGAAGCCATTGAAGCATGTACCTTGGTTATGCTGTCCACCTCGACCTTTTAAGAGCAAATCCCTGATTTCTTGTAAAATCCGTTAAAATTTATTTAATACTTCCACAATTTCAGATACATCATCTAATGTATGGAAATAAGAAATAGGCAAGCTAAGTATGGTATTATGGATCTCATCAGAAATTGGACAATTAAAATGATCGCATATGCCTTTCATAGCTTTTTGTTTGTTGGGAGGCAGCGGATAATGAATTTCTGTCTTTATATCGTTTTTTAACAAATATTCTTTTAATTGATTTCTCTTGGGATGCCTGATAGCAAATATGTGGAATACATCATAATAATCAGTATTTACAACCGGTTTTATAAAATCGTTCTTTAAATTTTTAATATATATATCAGCAAGTTTCCTTTTATGCTTATTAATATCGTCCAACTTTTTTAGTTTAACACTTAAAAATCCAGCCTGTACTTCATCAAGTCTTGAATTATATCCAGGCAATTCATTGTAATACTTAATATTTGATCCGTAATTTCTAAGCATTTTCATTTTCGATGCAAATTCTTTTGCATTTGTTGTTATACCGCCTGCATCACCTAATGCTCCTAAATTCTTTGTCGGATAAAAGCTAAAGGCTCCGAAATCACCAAAAGCACCGGCTTTCTTATTCTTAAACATGGCACCATGAGCTTGTGCACAATCTTCAATAATTTTAAGATTGTATTTTTTTGAAATGCCAATAATCTTATCCATTTCGGCACATTTACCATATAAGTGAACAGGCATAATGGCAACAGTATGAGAAGTAATTTTTTCTTCTATTTTATCGGGATCAATATTGTAGGTTTTGATATCAGGCTCAACCAATACAGGTTTAAGTCCAGCCTGAATAATAGCCAAGATAGTAGCGATATATGTATTTGAAGGAACTATAACTTCCGAATTAACAGGAAACTCAAATACTTTTAACGAAAGTAAAAGTGCATCTAATCCTGAAGCTAAACCTACGCAATAAGATGTACCAACATATTTTGAAAACTCCTTTTCAAAAGCTTCTACGTTTTTACCGAGAATAAACCATCCACTTTGCAAAGTAGAAGTGAAGCTTTTTTGAAACTCACTTACAAATGATTCATTAAGTTTTAAAAGGTTTTCGTATTCTATCATTAGTAATTTTGATATATATAATCTTTTTCATCAAAATATTCGGAGGCGCATACCATTAAAATCGCATCTTTTGAAAAGTGATGCATCTGATGCCAATCGGAAGGTTCAAGAATAAGGCATTTATCGGGAGAATCCAACTTAAAATCCTGTTGCAATTTCCCGTCATTGTTAGAAATAATACAACTTCCTTTTATACAAATAGCAGTCTGATAAGTTTTATGGTGCCTGTGCCCACCCCTAATAGAATCATCTACACCATAGATGTAGAAAATTCTTTTAATATCAAATGGAAAAACCTTTTCAATAACTGTTAAATTACCCCTTATATCGGTAAAAGTTTTCAGACTGATTAGTTTTGCCATATTCTATTCATAAATTTATTTTTATCAAAAATATTGTATCTGTTTTCTATAATTCTTCTCGCTTTTCTATAAAATGTTCTTAAATTATTTCTATGCGAATAATTTTCATTTACAATAATTGTATTGTCAATTTTTAAAAGCCTGTTTTTTACCTCATCCAAATGCCTTAAATAAGGTTTATATATTAATTCCTTATGAACAGGAAGTAATTGATATTCGCATAAATCAATCCGGTTATTATCCCAAAATCTCAGTCCATGGAAATGATAAAATATAAAATCAAACTTCGCCCCAGTCTTTTTTACTTTCCCATAATATCTGTTGTTTTTATCCCAGATATCATATTGCTGTATATTCCAGGGAGCAACACCTCCACCTATGTTTTGAAGCTCATGAACCCCTTCAAATCTAATCGTCCAGTCATCTAAATATTTCTGATCTCCAAATTTACCGTTTTCATGTTTATTATAACACCATTCAATACAAGCATTCACCCACCATTTTAAAACTGTCACCCCTTTCTCGTTATTCTTGAATGTCATGTATTGAACACAATATTTACCATTCGCAATAAATTTGATATACTTGGGAGAGAAACGATGTTCTGTAATTAAAACCGAATCAGTACCCATCTCATCAAATAAAACCTTAGGATCGGAATAAAAATATAAATCTGCTTCAATATAGGTACAATGATCTAATTGGTATTTTTCCAAAACGTACAATATGGTGGAAGAGGTACATGTCCAACAGTATTCTCCAATTGTTCTGTTTTTTTTTGCTGAAAGGAGTGCTTCGTTTTCAAATTCTTCAAGAGAAATTACCTTGACATTTTTAAGCTGAAGTTTATTCAGAATTTCCAAGCACCTGTCATCAAAAGCAAAAACAAAAAGAGTAAAGTTGTTGGTGTACTTCATTAAGGATTCGTGCATGGCAAGGCCACGGCTCAAATAATTGGAGTCAAAAAGTGTACAGAAGTTAAGCATTTATTTTGGTAAGAATTTTATTAATTGCCTTTTGAGTCATAATGAGAGGCCATTTATAATTATTATTTTTTATTTTTTTAATTGCATAATTTTTCAACTCATTAAAATAGCCGTCATTAGTAATAAGAAATCCCTGATTAGCTATTTCAATTGCAAAGCCAAATTGTTTTTCAATAAGGGCAAAAACATAGGATAATAGGTAAGTTCTTTTGTCATGTGTCCCGGTTTTTAACCTGTTCATGTAGGTTACTTCCGCCCAGCCCGGAGATTTCTTCAAACACTTTTGCAAAGCCTTTTTATGAATGCCTGAAAAATCATTTAAATAATTGGGGTTAATTCTCTGCACACCTTTAACTTCCATATTCGACATGTAAAAGCCATACTTGTGCATATAGCTAATCGTATCGTATAATTTATCTTCTCCTTTATATCCATCAATTATACCTGGTTCAAATTCTGCAATAATTACTTTTTCTCTAATACTTTCAGGAAGACTTTGAAACAACCTTAAATCTGTTCCTTGGGTATCGGTTTTAAACCAATCAACTAAACTTATTTTAGCTTCCTGCAATGCTTCTGTTATACGAATTGCCTTTAGCTTAATTTTTTTTTCTACCTGAAAAAGCTCTCGGAAGGACCAATCCCGCAATTGTTCCGTATCAGGTTCAAGAGAACTGGAACAGAATGGAGATTTAGTCAGATAGAAATCTATCTCCTTATTATCCTGATCGGTTACAACCCTACTGAAAACAATTAATTTTTTAAATGTATTAGTTTCCTTTTCGGCAAAAGCCATTTCTCGGTTATCGGCATCAAAAGCAATACAAATTGAATATTTTGCTATTTTTTTCCATTTAGAATGTAATTCTCCCGAAGCACCTATATCAATCAATACAGGAGGGGCATTTTTAAACTCTTCCTTCAGAAGTATTTCATCAATAATATCCATACGGAACAAAACTAAGATTTTTCTAAAGATAAAATTTTAGGAACGAAATAGATTATTTATATGTATTTTACTATAGTGAAGTGACGCAATCTTAATAAGACAACTTAGTCTCCATTATCTGACGGATCCTCGTAATGACAATATCAGGACTGAAATTTTGTTAAAGAAAGTTAAAACAGGATTGTTTTAACATCTGTTAACACATCTAAAAAAATAATTAAAGACTGTTTATGTTTTCAGAACGAATAGCAATAATGCTATTAAACTAAAAACCAAAACAAAATGAAAAAGACCATCAAACGAGTGCAGATAGCGCTGCATTTCGGGAAAATGAAAATTGACACGCTGCTCAATTTTTCGCTCGGAATCGTTAACGGAATAGCTGACGATCCGGATGCAACTGCACCGCCCATATCTTCGGACGCATTGGGAACACAACGAAGCGCTTTACAAACCACTCACGCTTCAAGACAAACCGACAAGTCAAAAGACCTGACTAACCTGGAACACGATCAGGCTACCACCCTGGTTACTTCGCTCACCAAAATAGCCCACTATGTGGAAGACCTGGCAAACGACAAAGCTGCCGGTGATACTGCCATTGCCACACAAATCATTACCCGCATAGGGTTTCAGGTAAAAAAAGGGTTTGTAAGACATCAACGTTCTTTTGAAATAGTGAGTGTAGATAAAGGCAGCGTGCACCTGCATACTTCATCTGCCGGACAGAAGGCTGCTTACCTCTGGCAGTATTCAGCCACTCTAACTAACAGTGCAGGATGGTCTTTTCCCATCCACACGTTGAAATCGGAAGTGGTTATTACCGGGTTGCAAAGCGGAATCAACTATGGATTTCGTTTTGCTTCCATCATCCCTGCCAAAGGCAAATCAACCGTGACAGCCGGCAACGAGCAACCGGTGTGGAGCGATGTAATTACCAGTGTTGTACTTTGAATGATTTAACTGCCTGCCGGAACAAGTTCTTTTGTCCGGCAGGCAGTTTTTTTGTACAATAACTCTCTTTCATAATTCTTTATAATGATCTGAATAAAAACTATTCAAATTTTAATAATTACTTAGCTGATTTAGTTATTTCCTGTTTCGATTTTGATAATCATTGTTGTGATTATCCTATTCTCTTCAATAATTTATACAATCACCATTAGGGTTATCATAACCTTTTTTGAGATTATGATAATTACAACTGAAATTATAATATTCTCTATAATAGTTTAGACAATCGTTACAATAACCTTAATGATTTTTATTGTGATTCTAATATTCTTTGTGACAAATTAGATAATTACTAAAACGAACCGGATAATCGCCACTGTAATTTATATAATAACAGTTGTGATTTAGTAATAGTAAGAGTGGTTCAGCTTATCGAAGAGAATTAAAGCTTCTTAAATATAAATCCCTGATAAGGGATACGCCTCCCATCTAATAAAATAGATAAGTTAGATTGAAAATCTGTTATCAGCTCGTATTTAGGAGTTAAAAAATCTATAAATGTTTTTCTATTTAAAAACCAACAAGGATAACTTGCATCGTATATTTCAGGAGAAACTTTTTGTATTGTAATTCTATCATTACCATTTTCAATAAACGGCATAATATCTACAATAATAAACTGAGGGGAAAACTCAAATACGCTTTGCAAAAAGGCATAAGGTTTTTCGATGTATTGCAAAACACTAGAAAAAATAACCACTTGAGGATTTTCATTTTTAAAACAATTTTCAATATTATCATAAAATTTCAATGCCCCATCTTCAAAGAATTCTTTACCGCATTTTACAAATAGTTCCTGCTCTACAATATTCCATTTTACATTTTTTATAGTCTTTAGAAATTTTCTATTTTGAAAATAAGTACTTCCCAATGATCCTCCAAAATCTAAAACATTTAAATTTCCATTGTTCTGTGCTGCAATCCACATTAATCCTGCTAATAATGGCCAGGAATATTCTATCTTATCAAAAAGTACGGAATCCCTTTCGTAAAGGGCCTCACCATTTTTTACTTTTAAAAGGCTTTGCTTTACCTTCTCAAGTATTTCATTAGCGTTATAGCCAGACGATTCTTTTTTTGCGAGTTCCCAAGAAGAATAATTGCCGAACCATCCATATTTTTGGGGAACAATCGTTTGATATATCTTTCTTGCTAAATAATTGAAATCAAAATTCACGATCTTTTATTTTTTGCCTATTATGACATTACAATGATAAAAGAGTATAGTCTTTAACCCTCTCAGATGCTATTTTTATCCAACTAAATTGATTTTGAGCTTTCGTCACACCTGCTTCTCCATATTCTTTACGAATACTTTCGTTTTTTAAATCAAGTAATTTATTCGCCAAATCTTTAGTGTCCATAAGCTTATAAAATAGTCCATTCCCCTCTACCCTTTCTTTTATGGTAACTGTATCATTAATTATCAGAGGCAAACCACAGGCAATAGCATCTAACTGACTGGTAGATTCCTGATTGGGCCAAACAGCTATATCACTTGCCTGGTAATATTTGGGCAAATCAAATACAGGAACAAAGTTTTTAACTACACATCCGGGAGTGTTTTTAATTTTTTCAACTTCTTCTTTTTCGCCAATACCTACAAACAGAGCCTTGTAATGCGTTTCATTTCGCTGATGAAGTATTTTTATAGCTTCTGCCAAAACGGAGGGACTTTTATCTTTGGTTATGCGGCCTGTATACACACACACAATGTCTGCATCTGTAAAGCCAAATTGATTACGAATTTCTTTACGTTGTTCAGCTTCCAAAGGGGTTGTTATAAGTTTAAAAAGCTGTGTATCTGTTCCCAGAGATTGTATTTTCAGTTTATTCTCAGGTACTTTAAAAACAATTTTAGCAATATCTGCACAGTCAGCAGCTATGGGGTAACAAAGAACAGTTGCATCGTTAATTTTTTTCAAAAACCTGCCCCACTTCCAATACCATTTTATAATGCGTAACAATTTTTTGGTTTGATACGATGGATAAACAGAAGCATGCATGTGCATCTCGGTAAATAACTTATAGCCGAATTTAGGCTGGGCAAGAGCCAAAGAATATGTATTTAACCCATCAATGTCAAACGTTTGTACAATATCCGGTTTAATTTCGGCAACTTTATCAATTAATCCTTCAATCTTTATTCCTAAAAGCTTTTCCTTTAATGGAAGGCGGTGTAAAGTATATCCGTCTATTTGTTTCGAAACAGGTTCTAATATAGGAGGACCAATAAATTTGCGATAAGTGGAATCATAGAACTTACTGTTGTAATATACCTGAGCAGTAGAAGTAATAAGATGAACCTCATGACCTAAATATGCCAAAGACTTTGGCAAAGTATTCTCCGAATATCCCATATTCTCCGAATACCAAGTTGACACAAGAACAATTTTCATTTCAACTTAAACATTTAATGAGCAGTAAGGATTTTTTCACTTTGCGTTAAAATATACGGGAGTTAACATCAACTCAATTTTCTCCAAATATTTGTTTGAGTAAAATGATTTACATAAGGAGCTGGACCATAATAATCAAATACAAGTTCATAATCAGGCATATCGGGCTTAAAATGGCTGAGATAATAAGGTCTTTCGGCATTATCTAAAATCAGAAGACCTCCCTTTTTTACTTTATTAATACTGTGCTTAAGACATGAAGGGCGAGCACGTCCATCCACTAAAACCACATCAAAATAATAATCAGGGTATTTATCAATATATGATGCATATTCCTTAAAAGAATGGGAACTATAATCTGCATCTTCTGAAAAATAATGATCAGGATTTTCTGTTTGAAGTTTTTCAGATAAAGAAATCTTTTCTGGCCCAATGAAGTGTCCTTCCCACTTTATATTCTCTTTCTTTTCTAAAATAGTTTTCAAGTTATCAAACCACTCTTTATTATGCTCAACTGTTACTAACTCTTCAACTCTTTCAGAAAAAAAAATTGTAGAACTTCCGCCTCCATATTCAAATACTTTCATGTTTTTATTAAGATTTTTCTTTAAAAAATCTATTGCTTTAAATGTCAACCAAGGAACAGAGTTATTAAGAGGCTTTCTGGCTTTTAACATATAAAACCCCCAACGAAGAAATGAGAATAATAAATTCAGGTATGAAGGGACATTTCTATTTTCCTTTTTTCCTTTTTTTATTGCATTTAAGTATGACTTCACACAAAATAACTTTATAAAATAAAACGCTCAAATTTATTGAATTTATTTAACCTTCATCATTTTTCGACCGTATTAGGAACAAGTTTTTTATAGTAGAAATTTGACAGTAAAAAATACGACACTAAATATCCTGTATTTACTATTAAAGATGAAATAGCTGCACCATAAACATTATATAAAGGAACCAGTTTTATATTCAGCATTACTCCAATTGCAGCAAAGGGAATTCCTATGATAATTATAAGATACAGTTTTTCCATGTATATAAAATGATTGCTAAACATAGGTGTAATTGATGTTATTATGCAGGTAGTCAATACCAATGGCAATAAAGGCAATGCCATTTCATATTTTTTATCTATTATGTTTAAAACGAGCATTGTTTTAAGAGCTATCATAATGGCTATAGATGTAATTGCAAAAAACACCAAAAGCAAAACGACCATTTTTTTTGTTCTTTGTTTATTTAATTTAACATCCTTTTCTTTTAAAAACTGAGGCAACCATACATTTTGAAAAGCGGCAAAAACAAAAGGGATAACACTGGCAATAGAAGCTGATAGATTATAGATAGATAAATCTTTAAGGGTACCATATTTTTCCAAAAAAAATCTGTCGCTTAAGTTAATAAATATACCTATTATGGCTGAAACTAAAATAGGGAAACTGATCTTTAGTGCTTTAATTGCAATATTAAAATCGAATTTCAATTTCATTGCATTAAAATAGTAAGGGAGAAACAGAATAATTATAATTCCTTCTATAATGTTTGAATACTTTAGCCTGATCCCAACACTATCATACTTCAGATAATACAATAAGCCTAATACAGTTCCATTAACCAACAAAATTCTCGATACATTGTAAAATTGTACCATCTTGATTTTTTCACTCGTTAAAAAAAAATTCAAAAGCATCAATGAATACACTGACACAACTATACCAAGTGCAATAAAGGGTCTGTATACATTATAGTTGACGGGGGTTTTAAATAAAAATAAAACTATCTTATAATCAATATCAAATGCATAAAGTCCGAACAGAAAAATCAATATAAATACAATTAAAATTACATTAATTGTAAATAAAAGCGCACCTTTTTTTACTGGGTCTGAATAGTCATGATATAGCTTGCTTTGCGCTACATAAAGTCCCAGATTAAAAACCAATGAAAATGTTCCAATTATTGATATTAAATACCCATATAGTCCATACTCTTCCTGAGTCATCAATTTCAAAAAAACAGGCAATAAAATAATATTGGCGGATTTGGCTATTACATCTATACTGAAAATTTTAAAATAATTACGGACTAAAACATTTTTTCTATATTTTTTAATTACCTCGATCATAAATGATTTAGACTGTATATTATTAAGCTTGCAAAGATAAATATATGATTAAGCAATTAACGGGGTTGCTTTAGAAATAAAATTTCTTTCATGACCTATGTTTACTTTTAGCTCAACCGTTATAAAATCAACATCATTTTTTTAATACTTTTACCCATTAAAAT
>Ga0206913_1107_pt1 | contig 18089 bp, 8 predicted proteins | sample Alteio_BWOrgHeat_72_FD_152942 | JGI IMG/M metagenome (GOLD analysis project Ga0206913, IMG submission 152942) | Enriched cells from forest soil in Barre Woods Harvard Forest LTER site, Petersham, Massachusetts, United States -... | ecosystem: Environmental > Terrestrial > Soil > Temperate forest > O... | reverse complement strand
AAAAAGGTCATGTCACTGAGGCCCGGCTTGGCGCTGTGGCGGGAAGCCTTGTCGTTGGTCATGATGCAGGACCAAAAGGCAGTGCGGGTAACTGAATTAAAATTTTCGTACGCGACCATCTGGACATTGGTCAGGTTGAAGATGAACTGGTTTTTAACGCGCTCATAGGTGAGCCGGGCATGCGTGGCCATGATGGTGGCATCCACGTTCGTCTCGTTCTGCAGGCGATAGATGACGACGTTTTGCAGGTCGCCATTGTCATTCTTTTCCACGGAAAAAGCATAGCCGGGGATGTCGTGGATCAACTGGCCTTCCGGAATGACGGCATTGGCGATATCGCCGGTCAATTCATACCGCAGGTCCACGAAGGCCACGCGGGAACGCGGGCCGAGGTCCAGGTTGAACCACGCGCTGAAGACACAGCAAAGCAGGCTCAACAGAAGCACCGGCGAGACGAGGGCCAGCAGGCTGATGCCGCCGGCGCGGGCGGCGGTGAGTTCCAGATCGGCGCTAAAACGCCCGAATACCAGCAGCGTGGCGGTGATGAAACCCATGGGCAACGCATAGACGCAGGCGAAGGGCAGCAGCAGCACCACGGCCTTGCCGATGAGCCAGAGGCTCACATGACCGCTTAATAAAAGCGGCAGCACGTCCTTGAGGACATTGAGCAACAACACGACGAAGGCAAATACGGCCACGGTGAGCAACATGGCGGCCAGCACCTGGCCGGTGAGGTATCGATGGAGTGTTTTCAATCGTTGAGTCCGTCCGCAAAGTGGCGGATTTGCCGCGCCATGCAAAGCGAATTTCGCGACAAAACAAAGCGCGGCGAAGTTGCCTTCGCCGCGCTCTCCCACCCTGATTCAGATCAAGGGCGCCAGACCATGGTGCATTTATTGCACCAGCCGCGTCCGATAGAACGATTGCGGCAGCAAGCTCAGGTTCGTAAAGGTCAGCGTGCCGTCGATGGCCGCCGTGTTGGTTCCTTGCGGCTGCCAATTGATCGGCGGCAACAGGTTTGTCGCCATATCCAGCGCGTAGTTGTATTGCGGATTGCCGAGGAAGCTCACCACATTCGTGCCGCTGCCGGCATTGGCCGCAGCCACCTGATTGTAGTTCGCCACATTCGAGCTGATCACCACGTTGATCGTGCCGGTGTTCACGCCGCCAAAGCCATCGTTCACCGTGTAGGTGAAGGAATCAGAGCTGCCGCTGCTGGCGGTGTAGGTCACCTTGGTGCCATCCGTGGTCACCGTGCCGTTGGCCGCGGTGGAGACACCCGTCACAGTCAGGGTATCACCGTCGGCATCGGTCGCATGCACGCCGGAGATGGTCACCGTTTCCGGGATGCCGAGGAGTGCGCCGATCGTAAAGGTGGGCGCCACCGGAGCGACGTTGCCGGTATAGGTCAGGACCGCCACCGTGCTGGTGATGGTGCCGGAGCCGTTGTTGACCACCACGGAGTAGTTACCGCCGTTGGCGCGCACCGCGCTGGCGATGCTGTAGGTGTTGCTGGTGGCGCCACTGATGGGCACACCGTTCAACAACCATTGATAATTCGGATCAGGAATACCCGTCGCGCTCACGGTGAAGCTCGTCGATTGGCCTGCCGATACCGTTTGTCCCACCGGCTGGCTGATGATGTTCGGCGCCAGCGCCGGATTCCAGCCATAGAGCCAGACGATGGAGTTGGTGGCAGCCAGCAGGCGCGGATCGCCGTTGGTGACGCCGATGGTCTGCATGTTGACAAAGGAGATCGGATTAAGACCCGTGATATCCGTGTTGCTGTACTGCCAGAACACATATTGATTGGTCAGGGAATTGGAAGGAATCACGTAGGCATTGGTGTCAATCATGCAGTTGGCCCAGGAATCGAGTCCGCCGGGCGTGCCGTTGGAACCGGCCATGGTGATGTTGGTGACACCGGCATCCGCCTCCAAGACGCAGGACACGAAGGAGAAGCCGTCGGCCGAGAAAGTGCCGTTCGGATTGATCCACGGGGTGTTCGTGCTGACCGTCGCCGAATTCAACGTGCGCGCGGCGGAGAAGTTATACGAAGTCGACGTCGAATTCGTGATGGTGTGGAACGTGCAATGATAGAAGTAGCCCACGCCCACGCCCCAGATGTAATCGAAATTGCCGATGATCCGGGAGTTATAGAAATAACCCGTCGAGGTGCTGGCGTTGATGAGGATGGTGTCCTGACGGCTGACGACATCGCAGTTGTTGACGATGCAACGCAGGCCGTTGTTATAGATCAACAGTGATTCGGCCTGGGAACCGCCCTGGGGCGTGTTGTTGAGCAACGTCATGTTCTCGAAATGGAGGTCGCTGGAATTGGCCTTGATGGCCATGCGCGCGGCGGTGGTGCCGGTGAGGTTGTTGTTGTTGGCATAGCCGACCACGGTTCCATGGCGGCTCTGGCCGCGGAAGGTGAGGTTGTTCTTGCCGGAGATATCCACGATTTCGACGTAGTTGCCGTCATGGATATTGATCACGGTGAAAGCCGTGTTGCCCGGCGGAACGGAATCCACCGCGCCCTGGACCGTGATAAAGTCACCCGTGCCATCGGCAGCGACGATGATATTGGTCGGATTGAACGGACCGGTCGGTTTGGTGGTGAAGCGCCAGGCGTTGGTGTCCGAGATGCCAGCGAAGTAGGCTTTGGTACTGTCGGCCACGATGCCGTTATCCATGGTCACGTAATAAGTCTGGTTGCTGGTCATGACGCCGGAGTGCGGATAGATCGCCGCGACGTTGCCGGTGATGATGACGGGGAAATAGTTGATGACCTGCGAATCACCGGAGAACGGGCTGTGCGCCTGGATGTTGTTGGTGATGCCAATGCCGGGACTGATCACGACGCTGTTGGAACTCATGTCAATGATGTCCACCGGCGTGGTGGCATTGGTGGAATTCCAGATGCGGATCTTGCCGGAGTTGACGATGGAGATCGGGCCATTGAAGGTGACATACAACGGCGTATCATAGCCGACGCCCGTCGCCCCATTGGCCGGAGCCACGGTGGTGGTGGCCAGCGTCGTGGAGTTCACCGTCAGCGTGACGATCGAGCTGGTGACCGAACCGGCGGAATTTGCGGCGGTCAATTTGTAACTGGCGATATCCGAGCCCTGCGCATTGGCGATGGTGAGGGTATTCCCATTTTGTCCAACCAAGGCCACGTTGTTTTTATACCATTGCAACGTGGGGACCGGGAAACCGGCGATGCCGGCGGAGAACACCGCGGTATCGCCCACGTTGACGGTCAGATTGGTGGGTTGCGGCGAAATGATCGGCGACAACAGGACGCTCATGGTTGCCGTATTGGTGGCGCTGCCGGCGATATTCGTGGCGATCACAGAAACCGCCGTTTGGTCTTCGGCAAAGGGAACGCTGGTCAGCGTCACGGAAGCGCCCGTCGCACCGGCGACGGCCACCCCGTTAGTGTACCATTGGAGACCGGGCGCGGGGTTAGCCAGCGTGACGGTCGTGGAGAAGGTGAGATTGTTGCCGGCGATGACCGTTTCGTTGGTCGGTCCCGCGAGCACCGGGGCCACGTTGCCGACGATCAGGAAGGCAACGGTGCTGGTGACCGAGTTAAAGTTGTTGCTGACCACCACTCCGTAGAAACCGGAGTCGCTGGATTGGGCGTTATTGATGCTGAACGAGGACGTGGTGCTCGACTGGCCCACCGGAGAATTGCCCAGGGCATCGGCATAACGGTACCATTGATATTTGACCGGCGCGGTGCCGGTGGCGGTGACATTGAAGGTCGCAGTATCGCCTACGGAAACGATGGTGTTCTGCGGCTGGGCGGTGATCGCCACCTGGGGAATCAGCACCAGCTTGATCACGCCGGGGGTGCTGTCGTCGATGCCGATTGAACCATCGATGGAGCCGCCGGCAACCACCACGTTCGGGCTAAAGGAGCCGGTCTTGGTTCCGGTGTAGGTGATCAAGACGTTGGTGGTGGGTTCCAGAGGCGTGCCCAGGATGTTGACGGAAATGGTGCTGTTGGATTGGACGATCAAATTGCCTTGCACAGCGAGCAGACTGCCCGCCGCGCTATTGGTGACGGTAAAGAGGCTGGTGGAACCGGTTTCCACGGTCAGGCCGCCCGCGAGGGTCAAGGTGCTGAGGCCATTGCCGGGGGCAAGCGTGCCGCCGTTCTTCACATCAACCAGGCCGGCGATCGAGCCAGAGCCGCTGAGGGTGCCGCCCACAACCGTGACCGTGCCGCCGCCGGAGTAATTGACCAAGCCACTCGTGCCGGTCAGGGTGTCATTGCCATTGATGATCAGCACACCGTTGCTCACCACCGTGGGACCGTTATAAACATTGTTGCCGTTGAGGATCAACGTGCCGCTGCCGGCCTTGACCAAACCGCCCCAGTCGCCCAGGTTCAGCCCCGGGGTGAGGGTGGAATTATAACCACCGCCGCCAACCACGGGGGCGGTCTGGGTGACAACCGCACTGCCGGCAACATCCAGGGTGCCACCGACGCCGTTCAGAGTGATTCCACGGCTGCTGGAAACAGACGAGCCGGTGTAATGCAAGATGCCGTTGTTCAAAACCAGCGGACCGGCGGCGAGTTTGGTGAGGTCGCTGACTTCCACCGTGCCGCCGTTCAAATAATTGGTGCCGGTCATGGTGTTGGCCCCGCTCAGGATCAGTTTGCCGGGACCGGACTTGCTGAGCGACGAGGCGCTGGTGTTATCCGCCAGGTTCGCGCTGATGTTCAAGTCACCGGAGCTATATTGGTGGATGATCAAATCCGCGCCGCTGGCACCGAGGAGCGTGCCGCCGGAGATCGTGGGCGCCGCCGAACCGGTGATGAGCAAGCCGCCGGAGGCCAGCGTGAGCGTGTTGCCGCCAAGGGCGATGTCCGAGGTGGGCGTGGCGGTATAGCGCAATGAATTGATGGTCGTGCTGCCGCCGAATGCACCGATGCTGACGGCACCGATGGTCACGTTGTTGGCCGCGAGCCAAGTGGTGGGATCGGTGTTGCTGGTATAAGCACCCAGCGCGGCAATCGTGGTGCCGACGGCCCAATCGCTGCCGCCGTAGGTGGCATAACCACCGAGGATGCCATTCACATTGGCGGTGGTGGTGGTGATGGCCTTGGTGCCGGTGCTGGAACCGCCGCTGGAATAGTTCACCGTGCCGCCCACGTTGCGGGTGAGCACACCCTGCGCAAAGGTGTAGCTCAAGTTGCCGGAGGAATTGTTGGTCATCATCACGGTGGTGGCGCCGGGAGCGATCAAAACACCGCCGACGGTCTCAGTGCGGTTGTTCGCCGCGGCGAAGCGTTGAAAGAGCGTGCCACCGGCCAAGGTCATTTGCGCCGTGTTGATATACTTGGCACCACCAGTGGTGTCATTGTTGGGCGCGGGATTCGGATAGTCGCAAATGAAGGTACCAGCGTTGATCTTCAGGCCCGCGATGCCGTTGGCACCGGAGGAATTGGCGCGGCTTTGAACAATCACCGTGCCGGGCGTCGACTTGACGCTGAAGTTCGTGGTCATGGTTGACGGAAACTTCGGAAACTGCTCGGTGCCGCTGCGGAGATCGAAATTGGTGACATTCAACTGGCCGATCTGCGTGCCACCGGAAGCAATGACGCCGCCGTTATCGAGGGCCAGGATGTTATAGGTCAGCGTCGGATTGCTAGCCGCCACGTTGGTCACCGTGCCGCCGTTGATGAAGAGGCGGTTCGCGGTGGGGATGCTGAAGCCGCCGGCGATCAGAACTGAGCCGCCGGTATTGATGGTCAAATCGTCACCCAAATTAGGCACCCCGGTGCCCGCCAGAAACAACGTGCCCGCGTTGACCGTAGTCACCCCAACGTTGGTCGCCGTGGTGGAGGGCAACAACACGAACGTGCCCAATCCCGCTTTCACGAAACCGGTACCGCCCAAGGGGGCGCTGTTGGTGGCGCTGACGCCATTGGCCACGGAGATCGTGGGTGAGCCGGTCAAGATGAGGGGCGAGCCCTGGATGTTATAAGCGCCGCTGCCCGGAGCATTGAACGTGATGTTGGAGACGGTCACACCGACGCTGTTGGTGATGGTGATGTTACCGGCGGCGCCATTGTTGACACCGAAAATCGCGCTGTAACCCGGAGACCAAGTATTGTCGCTGAAACCGGCCAAAGACCAGTTGGCATTGGTGGTGGACCAATTACCGGAGCCATCGGTCGGAGCGGTGGGATGGGTGCCACTGGCATCCCACGTCAGGGAATTGATCAGGGAGATATTACTGAGACTGATGGTGACAGGGTTGGCGGTGGTATTGTCAAACATGAAGGCAAATTCATCAAAGCTTGACACATTGTTAAGCGGGCTATTATTCGGACCGTTCACTGGATTGGTAAATCCCGTGTGCTGGACGGTGGTCGCGCCATTCAAACCAGTCATCGCGACACCGGCGGCAGCGACAGTTGAGCTGCTCGTCCCAAGGCTGATGCCACTGGCGGCGGCATTCTCAACGAGGAGAATTTGATTCGTGTAAGTGGAACCGTCCACCGGCGAGCCGTTGTCCACCCGGCCTTCGCCGAGCTGGGTGCCGGAAAACAAATTGCCGCTAGTGGTGTGATCGTAGGTTTCGATGTCACCTGCTCCGCTTCCGTTCCACAAACCGAAATATCCGGTGTCATCCGTAAAACCCGCAGTGCCGGCGGAGTTGAAAAGACCCCAGCCCATGACCCGTTGGGCCACACCGCCAAGACCCGCAGAAACCTGAACGCTGAAGGTCACCGACCGTTTGGAGGTGCCGGCAGCCAAACTGAAAGGCGTAAAGCCCTTGGTGACGAAAAACAACTGGGTGTTGGCGGGAATCGTAAAGGTGACGGTGGTGCCGGAGAGCGAGTCGCCGCCGCTGGCCACATTGGCGGCAACGAGATTGCCGCTGGTGTCATAAGAACTCCACTGCAACTGGGCAAAAGCGGGGACCGCCAGCAAGGCGACCAACAGGGCCATAAGGGTGCGGCAAGACACGAATGCCGAGGACAAGGAGACACGGGAGCGCATGGGGTTTCTCATAGGGATGAATTAATTCAGCTTTTGAATGGGTTCGATTACGACTCTAGACCAAATTGCGGAATCGTCATCCCCGAATAACTGCATATGATTTTGAAAAAAGTGCACTTTTAACGAAAGACAACCGCGAACGAAATCAGGTGAAGCCGGAGAACCAACCAATCGATGGTTTTGATTTCATAATTCCTGCGCAGTGCCGCCCTGTCATTGCGAATCGCAATCATGCATGACGGGCAGATATTTACTTTTGAAGGAAGAGACGAGGCTGAGCGAAAAGTCGACAAGACCGCTGAAAAAAGCCCGCGAGTGCAAAATTTATGAATTTGCATTCACAATTTTCAAACTGGGAAAGGGAAAAGAAGAGCAATGAGCGCCCCTTGTCTGAGCGAAGCTGGAAGCAAGACTTTCAAAAATTTGCGGTCACTGGTCGAGCTTCGGCTTGGCTAACAGGTAGGGCGAGAGTTCAGGAACGGTTTTGCGCACGTCTGCAACGACTAATCCGGCAAAAACGATCCGGGCGCCGGCGGCAAGGTGGGTGGTATCCGGCTTGCCATCTTTCACGGGATTGAAGGCGGCGACCTTGTCGGGACCGAGTTGTTCGCACAATTCGACGCTACTGGCATGGAGGTCGATAAGCGGCACGTGCTTTTCCGCGGCGAGCTTTTTCATGGCATCGACATAGGGCATGAGATTGGGATGGAGTTTGCCCGAGGCATCGAAATTCCGGCGCGTGAGGGACGTGACGAGAATGGGCTGGGCGCCGATGGCGCGGGTCTCGTCCACGTACCTGGCCAGGTTTTGAGTATAGGTCGTCTTGGGATCGGTCTCGCGATCGGGGCCTTTGCCGGGTTCGTCGTTGTGGCCGAACTGGATGAAATAGTAATCGCCCTTCAGGGCGAGGGCCTTGTCCCAGCGGCCTTCGGTGATGAAACTTTTGGAGCTGCGTCCATTGGCGGCGGTATTGGTGCAGGCGACATTGCCGGTGAGATATTTTTTGAAGCCATAGCCCCAGCCGCCCTCGTCGTTGACGGTGGAATCACCGACGAGGACGATGAGAATTTTTTTATCGGCGGCGGGAGCGGTGGGAGCGGCAGAGGCCACACCAATAAACAGAGCCATCAAGCCAAGAATTGAGAGCAGAAATTTTCTCATAGATCGTATTTTATTTTGAAAGGCAACGTTGGATCAATCTTTCGTCAAATTCCAGTTGGTTTAAACGACCGCCTCACCCCTGCCCTCTCCTCCAAGGAGAGGGGGAAACGTTCGCCGCCACTTGAAAATATCCATTCCGGGTCAAAGCGCTGCTCCAACAAGGCATCACAGATGATCCGGATCGGAATCAGGTTGCCAATGATCGGAGCCGGCGAGGATGTTTTCAATGGTGTAATTTTTGGCCTGCTCATCAGTCAACTGATGGGACCATTTGAAACGCTGATCGGGATTGGCGCCGGGGCCGGTGCTTTGATATTCAGAAAAGCGCGCGGTGCTTTCGTTGGTGACGTTGCGCCAGTTGTTCCAGCCCTCGGGTTTGATATGGTCGCCGAGGTTGCATTGGATATAGGCGACACTGGCGTAAGGACGCCAGGGACGGCCAAGATCGGCCTTGGGCGGCTGGTTGGTGTTGGCGGGGACGCCGTTCGGGTTGCGCCAGGGTTGCGGGTCGCCAGTGAGATTGCAGTGGAGGAACACGAAGCCGTAGGGATGATCCTTGGGCGTGTTGGCGGCGGTGACATGGCCGCCATTGCGGCTGTGAATCTCGCAGCGGTCAAAAATGACCGTGGCGTTGCCGTAGATGAAATCCACGCGCCCGGCGATGTAGCAGTTGGTGAAGTAGAGCCGCCCGGAATTGACGAGCAGCGTGTCCTGCCAGCCGAGGAGGCGGCAGTTGTTCAAAATTTCGCGATCGCCATCCGAACGCAAGGCGAGGGCCTGGCCGTGGTCGCCAGAGGAATTTTGGAGGGTGAGGCTTTCCAGGTGGACATCGTCAGCGGCGAGGCCAAGGGTGGGGTTGTTGGGATAAATATTGCCGAAGGGCCCTTCGTTCTGGTTACGGTCGGAATTCAGGATGGTATGGTCGCGTTCCTCGCCGATGAGACGGAGATGGCGTTTGGCTTTGGGCACGACGACTTCGCCATCATAGGTGCCGGGCTTGATGAGGATGGAAAACCAGTTGGTGCCGTGGTCGGGGGCGGAATTGATGGCGTCCTGGAGATTGGTGAAGGTGCCGGAGCCGTCGAAGGCGACGACGGCGTTGTATTTGGAATCGACGGCAACGGGATTGGTGCTAAGCGGTTCAGCGCGAAAGACGGGAGCAAGTTCGGGGACCTTGGCCCGGAGTTCATTCACGATGATTCGCGCCATCATGACGCTGCCGTTGGGCTTGAGATGCGTGCCATCGAAGACATTGGTGCCGTCCACCTGCTTGGTGGGGCTGAAGTCGTAGCATTTTTCACGGCCAAGCGATTCACAGAGGGCTTTGCTGAGATCGTGGAGTTCGACGAGCGGGACATTTTCCTCGGCGGCGATCTTGCGGACTTCGACGGCGTAGGGCGCGAGGCTGGATTTGATGTGGGTGGGATCGGCCTTGTCCCATTGGCGGCGCACGAGCGGAGTGAGGAGAATGGGCTTGGCGCCGATGGCCTTGGCGTCGGTGACATATTGGCGCATGTTGGCGATGAAGGTGGGCATGTCGGTGGAACGACCGGGCTTGCCGGGTTCGTTATTGTGGCCGAACTGGATGAGATAATAATCGCCCTTGAGCGCGAGGGCATTGGTCCAGCGGCCTTCGGTCATGAAGCTCAGGGAACTGCGTCCGCCGCGCGATTCATTAAGGACTTCGGCGCGGTCGTTGACGAATTGGCGGAAGCCGAGACCCCAGCCGGCGCTGTCGGTCATGGTGGAATCGCCGATGAGGACGATCTTGATTTTTTTATCCGCGGACGGAGCGTCGTCAGCACGGAGGGAAGTTAAATTGGAAAGCAACAGGAGAGCGGACAGGACGACGGATATTTTATTCATATTATCACAGATACATATCACGGATATACCAGACGGAGGAAGACGCCGGCGTTGGCGGGGTCGATGTTAATATTCGTTTGGAGGATATTGGTGGAACCGACCCAATCCGTCCAGTTGGTTCCGAGGCCGGTGTCGGGATCGTTGGTCTGGATCTGCAAACGCCAGCCGAGGTGATCGGCGGGCCAGGAAAGTTGCAACTGATTGCCACCGGTCTGGACCTGCAACGGCGTTGGCGCGAGCGACGGCAAGGGAATGGCGCTGGCGGGGACGGAATTGGCGCTCTCGGCGGTGGAGTTGGTGGCAGAGACGATGTAGGTGTAAGTGGTACCGGGATTGACGGCGGAATCGGAATAATTTGTGGCGGTGAGATTGGCGAGCAAGGAATACGTCACGCCGTTGTTGGTGGAGCGTTTGAGATTATAACTGACGGCATCGGCGGCGGCGAACCATTGCAGATTGACGAGCAAGTTGGTGGCGACGGCGGTGAGGTTGGCGGGAATGCCCGGGGCGAGCGGGCCGATGATGATATTCACCTGGCCGGGAATGCTGGTGTCGTAGGTGTAAACGTGGCCAGCGGGCTGGGCAGCGAGGGTAGGCAGCGGACCGCTCAAGGTGCCGGTGTAGGTGAACAGCGTATAAGTGCCATTGGCGAAACCGGGTCCGGCGAGAATATTGTTGGTGCCGCCGGTGGCCAGATTGCCTTTGACCACGATGGTGGCGGGACTGGAGCCGAGGACAAAACTCAAAGTATTGGAGGCGGTCAACGTGAGGTTATTGCTGATGATGAAGGTGCTGGCGCCGAGCGAGACGGAAGAGTTCAAGGCGATGGCGTTGGTATTTTTCAGGGTCATCAATGCGTTGTAAAAAGTGAATCGATTGGGGCGGGCGTTGGTGGTGACGCCATCGAGGGTGACGACACTGGATGACGGCACGGAATTGGAAAAGGTGACGTCGGCGTTGTAGAAGGAAAACTGGCTGATACCGACGGGCACATTGTGGGAGCTGTCAATGATCTGAATATTTTTCACGTCATACATGCCGAAGGTCTTGGAACCGGCGAGATGGACGTTGATGAGGGTGACATTGCTGATGGAACTTTCCGGCAGGCCCCAGAGCAAGCCGGCGGCGCGGGTGGATTTGGCATTGGCGACGAGGTTGCTGATGAGAATGTTCCGATAGTAAGGCGTCGTGCTGCTGATGCTGGACGTCGGATACGAGGCGGCGATGGCGGGCGAAATACTGTCCACGGCGCGATACATCGAGGTGGTGTTGGTGTATTCGGTGTAGATGAGAATGGGGTTCACCATATTGGTCATCGTCAGGTTGCCATACAGGATGTCGTGGACATAACCGCCGCGGTCGCGATCGGTCTTAATGCGGAGGCCGGCATCGGTGTTGGTGAAGGTGCAATTGACGACGGTCATGTTGGAGACGCTGGGCGAGGTGAAGCTGCCGATGGAGACGCCGTGACCGTTGCCGTAGACGTTATTGCTGATCAACATGCCGGAGGTGCCGCCGCCGCAGGTGTAATCATCGTCGCCGACGCTGATGTTATTGAATTGGACGAGAATGTTGGTGCCGCTGACGTCGCAGGCATCGGTGTTGTGGCCGGGATTGAGGGGATCCTCGGAGGGATTGGCGCGGATGGTGACGAATTGGACGGTGGTGTTGCCGTTCTTGCCGCCAAAGGCGATGTGAAATTCCGGCGAATTGGAAAGCGTGACGGACTGGACAAGGGTGCGATTGCAGCCGGACAGTGAAATCATGATGGGGCGCGTATCGCCGGTGACGCTGGCGAACGGCCACCAGGGTTCGCCCTGCCCCTGGATCCAACCGGGGCCGCTGATCTCGAGATCGGTGAGGCCGGAACCGGAAAGGAAATTTTGGGCGGTGAACAGGACGTTGGTGGTGAAGTTGGTCGTGATGACCATCGTCGTTGTGTTGGTGGTGAACGACGTGGTGACGTTTGTGCTGAGTATCTTGGGATAGTTGGTGAAGGCCAGCATGCGCAGGAAGCAGCCGCCATCCAACTGGAGGTTGACGTGGCTTTTGAGCGTGAGGGGGCCGCACATGAAAACGCCGGCGGGGAATTCCACGGTGCCGCCAGAGGCGCCGTTGGTGACGCCGCCAGCGGAGGCGGCATTGATGGCGTTTTGGATGGCGGTGGTGTTGGTGGTGACGGCGTCGCCAACCGCGCCGAAGTTCAGGATGTTGACGATATTATTGGTGTTGATGACGGGCAACGCGGGAACGGCGAACGTTCCGGCGCGGGCGGCGGACGGGATCAACAGCAGGCCGAGGAGGAGCGGGCAAACGGCGGCGCAAAACGAACGGCGGCGGTGCGGGTGAGGCTTCATGACAAATAGGAGTGGCAAAAGTCGGGAAAGTTCCGTTGTTTTAAGCGCTTATGCGGGAATGAGAAATGGGTTTCAGAACTGACAATATACGCCATGGGCGGGTGGGAAAAAACCACGATTTTGTGCAATGAACATTGAAAATTTGACGGCGGCTGAGCCGCATCGCGAGAGCTAAATTAGCCACAGAGCCACAGAGGACACAGAGAAGGGGAAAACAGCACGGGTTTTCCGCGGATTACGCTGATTAACGCAGATCAGAAATGCCAAGCACGGGCTTTGTTTTAAACACAGACGCAGAGGGCACAGAAGACGATGAGTTCACGCATGCCGGACTGACAAAGAATGCTTGTCCGGTAAGTTTCGGGAATTGAACAACCAAGGCGCGAAGACTAAGGGAATTGATTGGGGCGGCGCGGCAGCGCCAGCCCTACCTTACAAGGTCGATCGATCATAACGGTAATTAAGCCTTTTGACCGGCAACAAAATGAAGATTTGGTGAAAGACGCTTCATTTGAGGAGGATGGCAAGGAAATTTTAGCTTTATGCCTCACGTATTTTAACTACAAGACAAATGGGCAAATCGGTGGTTAGCTGAGGGATAATCATACGATGGGACTGGCAGCATTATGCTCTTAAATTACGTCATGCAAGGACGAGGACGACGCCTAGATCGCTTTAAGCGAGCGGCGCGGCTATTGGTTTTTTGCGCGTTTTTGACTGGCGTGGCGGAGGGGCGGGCGCAGGGGGTGGCGAATGTGACGGTGAATGTGGGGCACGGGCTGTCGAGTCCGTCGGCGACGGCGTTGGGGGTGCACACTTCGGTATATGACAACCAGAATGGGAATTCGCAACTGACCAGCCAACTGATGAGGTCCGGGGTGACGGCGTTGCGGTATCCGGGTGGCGGTTTTGCGGATGTGTTTCACTGGTCGGTTTCGCGGCCGGCGCTGGGCAGCGGGAATGGCTATGGGATGACGCCCTTTTTTGGCGAGGCCGGCAACTACGGTTACATGGGGCCAAACACGGATTTTGGCAGCTTTGTAAAATTGCTGACGAACTCGCAATGCCAGGCGGTCATCACGGTGGATTTTGGATCGGGCCAGAAATGGAGCACGGCGGGGCACACGAACCTGACGATCCCGACGACGAACGCGGAGCCGCCGGAGGCCGCGGCGTGGGTGGCGTACGCAAATGCCAACACCAATATCTTTGGCACGGCGAACGACGTGACGCTGGGGATGGATTCGCAGGGCAACGACTGGAAGACGGCGGGGTTTTGGGCGGAGGTGCGCGCGGCGACGCCGTTGGCGACAGACGACGGCTATAATTTTTTGCGGATCAACCGCAAGGCGCCGGTGGGCATCAAGTTTTGGGAGATCGGCAACGAGACTTTCGGGTCGGCGTACTATGACACCGGCAACGGCAACGGATATTCGGTGAACTATGCGGTCCCCTACCCTTCGACGAGCCACACGCGTTTCGGAAATCCGCTGCTCTCGCCGACGGCCTACGGCAAGGGAGTGAAAAGTTTTTCGCTGTTGATGAAGGCGGTGGACCCGACGATCAAGATCGGCGCGGCGGTGAGCACGCCGCCGGGCGATTATAGCTGGGACAGTTTCAACGGGGTGCACTGGACGCCGCTGGTGCTGGCGCAGTGCGCGACGAACATCGATTTTGTCATCGCGCATTGGTATCCGTTCGCGGGCACGCTGGACAGCGGCGAGGCGTTGCTGGCGGATGTGCCGGGGACGCTGCCGGTGATGGTCAATGGCGTGAGCCCGCATACGGGGACGAGTTCGGGCATTCGCGACTGGATCAATGACGTGCGCCCGGATGGAACGAACGTGGAGATCTTCATCACGGAGTTCGGTTTCATGGGCAGCCTGACGAACGCGATCAACGGGGCGGCGATCTATGGTCCAGTGAACACGCTGTTCGCGGCGGACAGTTATGCCTCGTGGATGGAGCTGGGCGTCTCGAACGTCGATTGGCTGGAGATGAACAAGGACACTTTTCTGGGCGACAGCAATCCCCTGGTGCCGGGCGCGGCTTACTATGCGGTGCAAATGAATCATGACCTGGCGACGGCGGGCGATACGCTGGTGGGCACGACTTCGGACACGGCCACGTTGCGGGCGCATGCGGCGTTGCAACAAGGCGGCAAGGTGAGCGTGATGTTGCTGAATGACAATCGCACGAACAGTTTGACGGTGAACGTGAACATCCCGAACGCGGGGCTGAGCAATTCGGCGACGCAAATCTCGTTCGGCACGAACAATTATTCAGGCGGGAGCACGGTGCCGACGAGCAAGCCGGTGACGAACAGCGTGGTGTTTGCGAGAAATTCATTGAGCGTGACGTTGCTGCCGTATTCGATGGAGGTGTTGACGATTCCGTTGCTGGCCAACACGGCGCCGGTGCTGGCGGCGATCGGGAATCGCACGGTGAACGCGGGCCAGACGGTGGCGTTCACGGCGACCGCGACGGACACGGACCAGCCGCCGCAAACGCTGACGTTCACGTTGCCGGCGGGCGTGACGAACGCGGCGATCAATGCCGTGAACGGGGCGTTCGCGTGGCGGCCGCTCGTGGCGCAGGCGGACACGACGAACACATTCACGGTGCAGGTGGCGGACAATGGGTCGCCGCCGTTGAGCGCGACGCAGAGTTTCACGGTGACGGTGAATGCGCTGGTGGCGGCGGCGCTATCGGCGCCGGTGATCACGAATAACGAGTTGACGGTGCAAGTGAATGGACAGGCGGGACCGGATTACGTGGTGGAGATGTCCACGAATCTGGTGAACTGGAGCGCGGTGTTCATGACAAATTCGCCGGTGATGCCGTTTGTGTGGACGGATACGAATGTGATGTCGGCGGCGATGAGGTTTTACCGGATAAAAGCAGGGCCTTAGTTAAGGATTGCCACAGAGACACAGAGGGCACAGAGGAGGAAACAAAAACGGGGACGGGTTTTCCGCAGATGGCGCGGATTTACGCTGAGGCAAACCGGGACAGCAATTTTTAACCACGAAATACTCTAAATACATGAAATGGATAATTGGCAGCGCAAAAAATTAAAAACACCTTAGACAGAATGAACAGAATCCGAGCCGATGATCCCGCAGTCGCGGGACAGGTCGGCGGCAAAGGGAAAGTTGAAGGTTGAAGGGCCGATGATCGGCAGTCAATTCGGAAGCGGGGTTGGAGAATTGGTGGGTTGTGGCTGGAGCGGTGTGGGCGGGATGATAATGGGAAATGGCACGAGGACGTGAGCTTCGTAGGAGCCGATGTCGGTGCCGTCGCCGCCGATGGCGTTGGGCACGCTGGGGAAATCATAGGGACGCGACGAGCCGCCGATGTCCGCGGTGATGCCGAACGAATTGCCCTGGTCCACCGCGGGGCTGCCACCAAAGAGCGGATAGCACAAAAAGGGCGCCGGCCGGCCGCCGTTAAAAGCATAGAGGAGCAAGGCGGGACTGATCAGCGGATCGAGCGGCGCGGCGTCGGTGCCGGTTTGGTCGGCGGCGATGCCGTTGGTGAAGCCGGCGCTGTCATCCGCCTGGCCGATGAGGTTGAAGCCATCCGAGGTGAAATCGCCGGCGACATCGAAGCCAAGGCCGGTGGGGCCATTCGTTCCGCCGACACTGACCAAATTGAGAGCCAAAAGGGTATTGCGGATGATGACATTGGTGGAAATCTCATCGTTTAAAATGCCGCCGCCGGCGCCACCCGCGCCGCCAATCGTGTTACCACCATTGCCACCCGCGCCGGTTTGATTCTGAACGATCGTGCAGGAGGTGACATTGAGCGAACCGACATTGCAAATACCGCCGCCACTGCCGCCGCTGCCACCGCTCGCGCCGTCGATGTGAAGAGTACTCCGACCACCATTGCCACCCAGGCCGCAGAGGTTGCTGGAGATGGTGCAGGTATTGAGCGTGAATCGGCCGGCGTTAAAAATGCCGGCGCCATCACCGCCGATACCGGCATTGGCGGCCACACCGCCATCGCCACCATCGCCAGCCACATTGCCGTACACGGTGGAAAAATCGAGTTGCACCTCGCCCTCATTGTAGATGCCCGCGCCACTGCCGCCATTGCCACCCGGACCTCCGACAGGCACGTTGAATCCACCACTCTGGTATCCGCCGCTGGAACCGGAAGCGCATACATTGCCACTGATAAAGCAATGACTCAGGACCAGGGTGCCATTATTGAAAATGCCGCTGCCGCTGCCACCGCTGCCGCCGAATCCACCAGCATTGCCATCGGGCCCACCGCCGGCGCCGGTCTGATTATCTTCCACGAGGCAGTTGGTGAGGAAACAAGCGCCATCGTTGCGCAAACCACCGCCGTTGCCGCCGAAGGCGCCATCCACACCAAAGCCCGCCGCGTTTCCAATGAAATCGCTGTTCAACGCGGATAAAATTCCCGCGTTATAGATGCCGCCGCCATCACCGCCGCCGGTGCCGCCACCATTGCCTTCGACCCCGTGGCCGGGACCGCTGGAATTGTTCGTGATGATGCAGTTCAGCAACGTCAAAGTTCCTGAATTGTAAATCGCGCCGCCATATTCGCCATCAGCGAAGGTCGTAGCACCGCTGGGCGCGGTGCCGCCCTGGATGGTCACGTTTTCAAGCGTGAGACTGGCCTTGGCATCCACTTGAAAGACGCGATCGCCCAGGCCGGTGGCGTCAATGGTGGTATCCCCCAAAGGAAGGCCATTGATCTCCAGGTGGCCGCGTGTGATGTCCAGGTCGCCGGTGCGCGCGGCATCTTCATCGGCCCCAGCCTGGGTCAGGTGAAAGGTCAAGTGCGGCGGCGGATTCGTAAAGTTTTTGGGAAGTTTGCCAAGGACAATGGTGTTCTTGCCGCCGATGGCATTGGCCATGCGAATGGCGGCGCGCAAACTGTGGATGCTGCCGTCATCGTTCGTATCGGTGACGGTAAAAATGACGGCGTGACTAACCAACGGCAGCAACAGGCAAAAAAGCAAAGGCAGTGGCACCAAAGCCCGGGGGAAAATCCTCAAGGTGTTCATATTAAGTCTGAGGCGGTAGCGTATTTGATAGGGTTGAAAGTTAAAAGTTGAAAGTTTCAGGATTTGTCACAGGAGCACACAGAGATCACGGAGAGGCTTCATATTTCCAGCTCCGCACCCGCCTACCCCGATTAGGTCGGATTCTTGGCGTCTTCGCGTCTTCGTTGTTCAATTTCCGCCTCAATTCGCGAAAATTAGCGGATCAGGGTCAGTGTGAAACGCCTGGTTTCCAGAAAGTGACGATGAGTCCCCCAGTGATAATGAACGCACCGCCAACCAGAATCGGGAGATTGGGCAAGGCGCGGAAAGCGGCGAAGTTGATGACCTGCCACATGATGAACAACGTCGCAATGTAGAGGCCGACGACCTGTCCGAATTCCACCGGCGCCCGATTGAGGCAATAGCCATAGCCGAACAAAAAGCAAGCGCCGGCGAGGAAAAGCGCGAAACGGGCGATTCCGCCGTGCCGGTAAATTCCGATCCGGACAATGGCATCTCCGCTCACTTCCATCGCGGTGGCGAGCAGTAAAAAGGCGATCGGCTGCATTTGAGGAGGTATCATGTTATTCCCAGTGAATCAGAAAAGCCAAATTCGGAAAAGCCTGATGTTGTCACAGGCAACACTTTTTTCCGCAG
>Ga0206913_1106_pt1 | contig 18133 bp, 14 predicted proteins | sample Alteio_BWOrgHeat_72_FD_152942 | JGI IMG/M metagenome (GOLD analysis project Ga0206913, IMG submission 152942) | Enriched cells from forest soil in Barre Woods Harvard Forest LTER site, Petersham, Massachusetts, United States -... | ecosystem: Environmental > Terrestrial > Soil > Temperate forest >... | reverse complement strand
ATGCAGGTAAAGATTATGAGGCATCACGGTAGCGCCAATGATCCCTATTGCCACATATAAAGCGGTAGTTCCCGGAAGAGAAGGTATGAGCCCTCTGCTGATTTCTCCAAGATCTGGTTTAGCCAGGAATATTTCAATAAAAAAGGAAACGCCCACAATGGCTATTAAACTTAGAATGAAAACCTCCATTCTCCGCATACCCAATTTCTCAAGAAATAAGAGGAGGAATGTGTCCAGTGCAGTAATGGCAACCCCATATACAAGGGGCAGACCAGTAAGTAATTGAATACCAATAGCCATTCCAAGCACTTCTGCCAGGTCGCAGGCTGTGATCGCTATTTCAGCAAGTATATAAAGACAGAAATTAGCTAAACGAGGGTAGGCTTCCCTGTTAGCCTGCGCGAGATCCCTGCCCCGAACTATTCCGAGACGGGCGGAAAGCCCCTGGAGAAGGAGGGCCATCAGGTTGCTCATAAGAAGTACCCAAAGCAGACGATATCCAAACTGGCTACCCCCGGCGATATCGGTAGCCCAATTCCCCGGATCCATATAACCCACACTCACCAGATAGGCCGGACCGAAAAAGGAAAAAATCTGTTTCCAGCGCGGACCAGTATTATTTACTTCTATTGATCCATGCACCTCACTCAGTGAAAGATCAGTAAAATGACTATTCTTCATTGAACTGGGACATTTTCCGGCGTTTACAAATCCCCATATGAACAAATCTAAAATTTGTTCCTAACAGTCGATGGGAAAATAATAGAAAGCGGGGTAATTGCTGAATCTTTACTTTTGATTTTTAATTGGGCGGCATGCGATTATTGAAAATGATGTTTGTTTTTGTTTGTACGACATTTTTTTTGTGCTGCAGGCATAAGGCTGCCGATGGTAGAGGAGAAATTAAAAAGATAGATCCGGAGGATTTCCAGGCAATGTTCCTGAAGCTTAGTCTGCCGGTAAATTTTGCTGACTCTTCCCTGTCAAAAAAGTTAACAGACTCTCCCCTGGCTCTTTCAATATTCAGCCAGTTCATCGATGACTCGCTGATTCAGAGACATTTTGGAAAAACTGTCAAACCAAGACTGTATGCCAGTGGTAAATTGGTGGTAAAAAAGGCAGAAACATATCTCTTTATAAAAGCCCTTAGCCCGTCAAAAAAGATTCTTTTTGTTGCCTGTTTGGATAAGGACGGAAAATTCCGGACCGGTATGCCGCTGCTTATCAGGGATGATGACTCCGAGTTGAGGTATGCGTCCGGCATTGACAATAAATATGCAATTTCAGTAAGTCGCCTGCGGAAAGATGGGGATGGTCGTACCTTTTTTGTACGAACTGTTTATGTATATAATGAAGAAGGGGTTTTTACTCTGATCTTGAGAGAGTCTAACGAAGGTAAACCGAAGACAGCCCAGATCTACAATCCGATTGATACTTTTGCACATAAGCATAAATTTACCGGAGATTATATGCAGGATAAAAGAAATTTTATCTCCTTCCGCGACGGGAAAAATAATTCAGTTATTCGTTTTTTTATACACTTTGAAAAGGATAATGGGAACTGCAGGGGAGAGCTCAAGGGAGAAGCTCGTTTTGTTTCTTCCACTATTGCCCGTTATATTGCGAACGGAGATCCCTGTTCTCTTGAATTTAATTTCGGTGAAAAAACGGTACATATGAAGGAATTGGAGGGATGCGGAAATCACAGGGATATACGTTGTTATTTTGATGGTGTATACAATAAACATAAAGAATCAGTTACCAAACCGGCAAAGACCAAACGACGATCATTCATAAAATAAATCAAAACCGAATCCGTTTACTCATTCAATTATGGATTTTAAAAATTTTGCAGTCCCTTACGCAGTCAACCCGGAGTTTTCAAAAAAAGTAGCCTATTTCTCCATGGAGTTTGCGGTTCATCAGCCGCTGAAAATATATAGTGGTGGCCTGGGTTTTCTTGCCGGCTCTCATGTTCGAAGTGCTTACGAATTACGTCAGAATTCAATTTTCATTGGCATCTTATGGAAATACGGGTATTATGACCAGGCCCGTAATCAGGATCAGAGCCTGCAGGTAACATGGGTCGAAAAACAATACCCCTTTTTGCAGGATACCGGGATTAAATATCAAATCAATATTCATGACCATCCGGTTTGGGTGAAGGCTTACTATCTGGCTCCGGAAACGTTTAATGGGGCACCACTTTTCCTTTTGAGCACTGACTTGACGGAAAACGATTATGTTTCCCAAACCATTTGTCATCGTTTATACGACGCAAACCTGGCGACCAAGGTGGCCCAGTTTATATTACTTGGAGTGGGCGGTGCGAAACTCGTGGATCAACTCAATTTTAAGCCCGAATTGTATCATTTAAATGAGGCACATGGAATCAGTGCCGCCTTTTATCTGTACCAGAAGTACAACAAAAATATTGAAGAAGTAAAAAAGAGGCTGGTATTCACCACCCACACACCCGAAGAAGCAGGAAACGAAAAGCATGATATGAAACTTTGTTTCGACATGAGCTATTTCTGCGGTTTGTCCATCGAAGAAGCGGCCGCATTAACGGGTATGGAGGACCATTTGTTTAATCATTCACTGGCAGCACTCCGTTTTGCTCATTTGGCTAATGGCGTTTCGCGTCTGCACGGAGAAGTTTCGAATGCGATGTGGAGCAAATACAAGGGTATCTGCCCGATTATTTATATCACCAATGCGCAGAACTGGACTTACTGGGCCGATAAACAACTATACAAAAAATTAGAGGATGGGGATAACTTCTGGTGGGACGACCGGAAGCGTTTTTTGAAGAAAAGATCATTTGAGATAGTGGCTGATCAGACAGGACGTTTAATGAATCCAGATATTTTCACCATTGTCTGGGCGCGTCGTTTCGCAGGTTACAAAAGGGCCGACCTGATCGCAAGAGACAAAAAGAGATTTACAGAACTCGTGAGCAATAAAAAATATCCTGTCCAGATTATATGGGCGGGAAAACCTTACCCGATGGACTATCCGGCCATCAATGATTTTAATTACCTGGTTCAGCTGAGCAAAGAATATCCACAGGTAGCCGTGTTGACAGGATATGAACTCGGCTTGTCTAAACGGTTGAAACAGGCGGCTGATTGCTGGCTGAACAACCCGCGTGTACCGCGGGAGGCTTCTGGTACCAGTGGCATGACGGCGGCTATGAACGGAGCATTAAATTTTTCAACCAACGACGGCTGGATTCCCGAATTTATAAATCATGGCAACAATGGCTTTGTAATAGGAAAATCAGACTATAGTGGGATGACGGTACCGGAGCAGGATGAACTGGATTTGAATTCTCTTTACGAGGTTTTACAAAATCAGATTCTTCCCCTTTACTATGAGAAGAAAGACACCTGGCGACAGGTAGTAAAGAACGGGATGTCTGATGTAAGATTCGCTTTCGATTCAAGTCGTATGGTAACCGAATACTACGAAAAGCTATATAAATAAACCGGATGGTTGGGTTTAAGTCATTTTACGATCTCAATCAGATCCACATCGAATATCAGCGTTGATCCCGGCTTGATATCAGATCCCATCTGCTGATCGCCATATGCCAGATTCGAAGGGATGAAAAGCCGGTACTTACTTCCGGTGTTCATGAGCTGTAATGCTTCTGTCCAGCCTGCAATGACGCCATTGACAGCAAATTCGATGGGTTTACCCTGCTTAATAGAACTGTCGAATATAGTGCCATCTATAAGCCTGCCTTCATAATCGCATTTTACTTTGTCACTAATCGTAGGTTTCGGACCCGTACCTTCCTTAAGAACAAGGTATTGCAAACCGGAAGCCGTAGTTACTACACCTGGTTTCGTTTTGTTTGATGAAAGGAATGCCTCACCCTGTTTTTTAGCGGCAGCTGCTTTGTCGGCCTTAGCTTTTTCAATGAACCCCATAAGCACCTGGTTACACTGCTGTTCAGTTAACAAGGTACTATCTCCTGACATTTTATCTTTTATGGCTTTGTCTACCAATGTATCATTAATAGTCGTAATACCCTGTTGTTTATAGAAACTTGCCACCATAATACCAATGCTGTAACTCAGCGAATCTGTTTGATTATTCAATTTGGCAATCGTAGAAGAAGCAGGGGCTGACTTCGCAGATTTTTTCTTGGACTGGGCAAACAGGTTACAGGATGTTATGATAATCAGTGTAAATAGGATAGCTTTTTTCATGCATGTTTTTTAGAAGTCGCAAAAATAAGAAAACTCTCCAATCATGGGCCATGGCATTTTTTCGGGCCGGGGACTTAACATTTTCTTTGTTTTTTTGTGAATACTTTTGACAGTTCAACTGTAATATAGTTGATATTAGAGCGTTTAACGACTTGGGCGACTGCCTGCAAATTCAAATCAAATGAAAAAGCTATTTACTGTATTATTTCTTGTGACAGGTATAGCTGCCATGGGTCAGAACGACCTGTTCAGTAATATCAAAAAAAAGGTAACCAATAGCAGCGGTTCCTCTTCCCTGAGCTCTGAAGATATCACTGCCGGTTTAAAGCAGGCCCTCACACTGGGAGCCCAAAAAAGCGCTGACCGGTTATCAGCAGTCAATGGATTTTTAGGCAATAAAGCGGTTGAAATCCTGATGCCGGAACAGGCCCAGAAAGTAGAAAAAACACTCAGAAGTATGGGTATGGGCAAACTGGTGGATGATGCAATCGCCAGCATGAACCACGCGGCGGAAGACGCTTCCAAATCCGCTGCTCCGATTTTCGTAAATGCAATCAAATCTATGACGGTAACTGATGGATTGAATATTTTACGTGGCGCAGATACTTCTGCCACTGCTTATTTAAGAAAGAGTGCTTCACCAGAATTAACGAAAGCATATACACCGGTCATTGATTCTGCGTTGCAAAAAACCGGTGCCACTAAATATTGGAAAGATGTTTTTGACACCTACAATAAAATTCCTATGGTGTCCAGGGTAGATCCCGATTTGACTTCTTATGTTACTCAAAAAGCCATCAACGGAATCTTCTATTATGTCGCTCAGGAAGAAATTCAAATCCGTAAAGATCCTGCAGCTCAGGTTACCGATTTGCTGAAAAAAGTTTTCGGAGGAAAATGATTTCTGATTATTGCAGTTTCACAGTTCGAAATAAAATTCCTGCGATCAGACATATCAGGGCGGATATCCACCACAAGCTATTGAAACCCCAATGACCGGCAATCCAGGTTCCTCCCGTTGGACCAAGAACCTGAGCCAGCGACCAGGCCATGGTATAATATCCTGCATACTGCCCTCTGTTACCGGAAGAAGCCCTTCCCGTCCAGTAATTATTCATAAATGGCATAGCCAAAATTTCACCCATCGTGACCAGAATAACAGAAAGCAATGCCGTTATTAAGGGGAATGGCAGAAAAATATAAACCAGGAAAGAAAGGGCAGTTAGTAGAAATCCGTGAGAAATGAAATGCATAGCCCTATTTTTTGATTCCAGGTGGAAGATCAAAACCATTTCTATAATAACGATGATCAGCCCGTTCAATCCCATCAGTATGCCAATATAGAACTCCGACATATGATATACATCCTTATAATAAACCGGGATGGTGGAATAGAGCTGGTAAAAGCACAGCGCATATAATATGGTCAGCCCAATAAATATTTTGAATTTTTTATCTTTAAGAGGGGAGATTTTAACTAATGACAGTTCACCCGGAATGGGTTCGCTGGCTACCTGGTCGGCAGGATTCAACAAGTAATACAGCATCAGGGCTGCTATGATATTTGTAAAGCCATCGATCCAGAATAATAAATGGTAATTAAACGAAGCGATGATGCCACCAAGGGTTCCGCCGAACGCCCAACCGAGATTAATGGCCAGCCTGTTCAGAGAATAGGAACGAGTCCTGTTTTCCGGTTTACTATAGAGTGCAATAGCGGTATTATTCGCCGGTCGGAAAGATTCATTTACAAGGCTGAGTATAAAAGTAAACAGGCAGATGAGTGGGTAGCTTTTTATTTGTCCCAGGAGGATAAACAATAAACCACCGCCAATCAAAGTGATGAGCTGTATTCGGTAAAATCCGATTTTATCTGTCAGTTTTCCACCAATATATCCCCCGGCGATGGCACCTGCACCAAACATACCGACTACTATACCTGCTTTAAAAAGCGAAAATCCAATACCCGTCAGATAAATTGTCATAAACGGCAGAACCATCGTGCCACTCCTGTTTACTAACATAACAAGTGACAATAGCCAGGTCGAGCGTGAAAGTCCGCTATAAGCGTTTATATAAAGTGATCGGGTAGTTGTTAATGGTTTGAAAAGGTTCATCCTAAAATTAGAGCCGGCAGGAATTGAGGGGTAACTCAATATTGTATAAATTGCCAGTTGGCAAAAATAAGGAAGTCCAAAAATTAATAGATGAAAAGCGAGAAGAGAATTTTCTATTCACTGATTTTGTTGCTTGTCAGTTTTTTCTCCTCATTTCAATTTGCCCGGGCTCAATCCAACATATATAACGCACATGGCTGGCAGTTGTTGGATTATCGTACGGACAGTGTACTCGGAGCTGGAATAAACCGGGCATACGCAGAGTTGTTGAAAGGGAAAATAGCCCATCCGGTGATCGTAGCAGTGATTGATATGGGAGTGGACACAGCGCAGGAAGATTTGGTCGGGCATATCTGGACAAATTCAAAAGAGATCCCCGGAAACGGCATTGACGACGATCATAACGGATACGTGGATGATATGCATGGGTGGAATTTCCTGGGAGGTAAAAACGGCAAAAATATTATTGTTGAAAGCTATGAATCATACCGGGAATACTACCGCCTCAATATGGATTCCGACTGGATGGACAATGGAGATATATCTGCCAAAAAACTGTATCGGGAAAAAGTAAAAAAATATTTTATAAGGGATTCTATTCAACAGGCACAGGCGGTATTCTGGTTAACGCAGATGATCCCACAGATGCGATCCGCCGACAGTATTCTGAAAGTAAATCTTGGTAAAGATTCCATTTTTGCACATGATGTGGCGGAGTATCAGCCTACGGATTCAATATTTATCCTTGTAAAAAAAAATACACTGATGTATTTCAATAAATACGGGATAACACCTGACATGTCCCTGGGCAGGTTCATTCATGAGGCGGAAAAATATCTGCAAAGCGCACGGATAAAATTGGCTGATTTTTCCAACGATCCGAATGCGAGGCGGAGAGAAATTATTGGCGACAACTTTAATAATATTGCCGACAGAAACTACGGAAACAATAATGTGTCAGCCGGATATCCATCGCATGGCACACATGTAGCCGGTATCATTGCCGCCTCCCGCGGAAATGGAAAAGGGATGGATGGAATTGACGAACATGTATTGATTATGGCTATTCGTGCTGTTCCGGATGGAGATGAAAGAGACAAGGACATTGCCCTCGCGATCCGTTACGCGGTGGATAATGGTGCACGGGTGGTAAATATGAGTTTTGGAAAATATTTTTCACCAGGGAAAAAATGGGTGGATGATGCTATTCAGTATGCTGCAGATCATGATGTTTTACTCGTGCATGCGGCTGGAAATGAATCCAGAAATATTGATTCGATCTCTCATTATCCGGTACCGGAATATGATGCCGGAGGAAGAAATTCCTGTTGTTTTATTACAGTGGGTGCAAATGCAGGTGGCCCTGACAGTTTAGTCCTCGCACGATTTTCCAATTATGGGAAGAAACAGGTTGATCTGTTTGCACCCGGAGTAAAAGTTTATTCTGCCCTGCCGGGTAATCAATATGCTACTTACAGCGGTACCAGTATGGCAGCTCCGATGGTTTCCGGTATCGCTGCTTTACTGCTCGAATATTATCCACAACTAAGTGCCCGTCAGTTGAAATATATACTGATGCAATCCGTGATGAAACTGCCTCAAAGCCAGATAAAATGGGCCGCTACTGGCTCTACAATTGATTTTAATCAGCTTTCTGTTACCGGTGGGATTGTAAACGCTTACGATGCGTTAAAACTGGCAGCTTCGACAAAAGGAGAACGTAAAAACCCTAAGAAAACCCGGATCAGGGGTATTTCTAAAGATTGAAATGGGCATATCGACAATTTTTTTGACCCCTATTCCGTTAATATTTTGTTCAACCTTAGAAAACCTAAAATCTGATCCCTATGTCCCCTAATATCGACAACCAGCAGGATCGCCTGGCTGAGATCTTTCGTCAAACGGATAACCAGATTATCCAGGAAAGTAAAGTCGCATTTTTGAAAATTCAAAGCTGGCAGTTTGCAGTGCGCACTCCGGAAATCGGAGCAACTTACCTGCGCGAGGCGGCTTCTATGATTACACAATCACTCCTCTCTTTCGTTCCGAACAGCTTTGTATTAAGCGAGGAAGGATATTATGTAAATCCATTGGAAAATTAATATCAGGAGAAGCTGATGCACTCCTTCAGCTCTTTTTCTGTATAAGCCAGGTTGTATTGTTTCAGTACATCTGGGGGTACACCATTCCATTGATACGGAGCATTGCCAATATAGCCTATATCTTTCACGCCCATTTCTGAAGTATAAAATCCAGTTGCTACCAGATTGCGCATCAGGTTAAAAAAAATGACCCCCTGTCGCATTTCCGGTTTTGCCTTTTCGGGCCATGCAATCTCATCCACCATTTCCATTTGCCGGGCATGTTCACAATCTTTAAACGCTTTACCAAATCGATTCAGACAGTGAACATCCAGCCAGCGTAAACCACCGCGTAATGGCGTTTGATGTTCCGGTTTATCTTTTACTATAAACTCTAAAAAAGCAGGAACCTGTGCATCCGAAGCGCTACCACTGATTTCGTCTTTCGGAATGATAATATCTCCCAACAGGGTAATGGTTGCCATTTCATCTGCTGTAAAGAACGCCGGTTCCGCATTAATCATTTTTTCATGAGCCAGTTCTTCTTTCATCCGGTTGATACCCGAAGCAATTGCATCTTTACCAGATGTTTCTGGTGCTATCGGACTGTTCTCACGCCGGTTACACGCTTCTGCAATGGCGCCGATTGAGATACCCCCGATGACCAGGGTTTTAATTGATTTTCGTCTGTCCATGACTGTTATTTTAAATGTTTTGTTTTTTCATCTGGTCGACGATATATTCACTCGTTCTCATGGAGAGGGCTAATATTGTCCATGTAATATTTTTATCGGCCTGGGAAACGAAGGGACCGCCGTCCACACAGAAAACGTTTTTGCAGTCATGCGCCTGACTCCATTTATTCAGGGGCGCATGTTGCGGATCATTTCCCATCCTGACCGTTCCCGCCTCATGAATAATATTCCCCGGAGCGTGGAGCCCCCAGTTATTATGTTTTCCATCATTTGCACCAACGGTAATAATAGCGCCCATGCTGTGCAGGATTTCAGAAAAAGTTTCATGCATGTGTTTGGCCTGGTTAATTTCATAGTCAGTATAATTGGTATTGAAACGCAGAACGGGAATGCCATACTTGTCAACAACACTCGGATCTATTTCACACAGGCTGTCCCTTCTGGCAACAGCCTCTCCACGCCCGGCCATACCAATATGAGCGCCGTACAAATACCGATAGTCTTCTTTCAGCGAGGCACCATAACCACCCGGTTCTTTTTGTATCCCGTTTATTTTGATGTTGCCATTTATATCCTGAATATCCCAGTTGAATCCATATAAGGGCATGCCGAAACCGCCACCATATTCAATATGATAGCCGCGCGGGAAATCCAGTTTTTTATTATCAAGCCACCAGGGGCTGTATACATGCATGCCGCCCACGCCGTCTTCATTATATCTTTTTCGGTTGAAGAGGTCGGGAACGATGCCTGTCATATCGGCGCCGGTGGAATCATGCAGATATCTTCCAACTACATCGCTACTGTTCGCAAGCCCGTTGGCATGCCTGGTTGATTTTGAATTCAGCAGCAGTCTGGCGCTTTCACAGGCGCTTGCAGCCAGGATAACTGTTCTTCCGGATACCTGGTACTCCTGCATGTCTTCTTTATTCACATAAGAAACGCCGGTAGCCAGCCCCTCTTTGTCCGTTAGTACTTCCCGGGCCATGGCGTTTGTCACAAGGTCAATGTTTCCTGTTTTCAAAGCTGGGATTACCAGGCAGGAGGAAGCTGAAAAATCACCATATACTTTACAACTGCGGCCACATTGAGCACAGAAAAAACAAGCCCCTCTTTCCTTATTGATTTGCTTGGTCAGAATGGAAAGCCGGGAAGGGATTACTGGAACCCCCACGCGCTTGCCTGCATTTTTTATAAAAAGTTCATGCAGTCGTGGTTTCGGCGGGGGAAGAAAGAACCCATCCGGGTCATTATACAAGCCTTCATTTGTTCCAAATACGCCCAGCATCTGATCGATCTTATCATAATAAGGTTTTACATCGTCATAACCGATCGGCCAGTCGTCTCCCAGTCCGTCAATGCTTTTTCTTTTAAAATCCAGCGGGCCGAATCGAAGTGAAATTCTGCCCCAGTGATTCGTCCTACCCCCGAGCATCCTGGCCCGCCACCACTCCCATTTCGTATCTCCGACGTGCGTATAAGGTTCTCCGTCTATTTCCCAGCCCCAGTAACATCCGTCAAAATCCCCAAATGGTCTGAACTTTGTTCCCTCGCCCCGCCTGGGTGATTCCCAGGGATTCTTTAATTGGTTGGAATCTTTTTTTGGATCAAACATGGGCCCGGCCTCAATCAGGCAAACCTTTAGTCCGGCATGCGCCAATACATACGCGGCCATACCTCCACCAGCGCCGGATCCAACAATAACTGCATCATATTTTTTTGGCTGCTTTCGTATCTGGAGATCTCCCATATTACCACGTCAGTTATAAAAATTAATAAAGAATAAATTTAATGGATATAAAATAAAGGTTGCATTTTTTATTGCCATGCTAATTGTTTAAAAACTGATTATAACCAGGCCATTATTATTTAAACTGTCAGTTTTACAATTAAGCAACCAGAATACTCGTATTTTTCACAGACTGTGAAAAGCTTCAGGAAAGAATACGAAATGTTTGAAGGGTCAGTTGAATCAAACACCACTAAAACCAGTTCGGCGAATTGAATTAACTTGCTAAAAATTTTTAAATGAGATCACCCGCAGTATATATCGTATCCGCAGTCCGGACACCCATTGGAAGTTTTGGAGGAATGCTGAAGGATTTTACGGCAACCCGTTTGGGGGCACTTTCGATCCGCGAAGCGATTTCCCGAATAGGAATACCCATAGAGGAGGTGAATGATGTACTGATGGGTTCAGTATTGCAGGCAAACCTTGGACAGGCACCCGCCAGGCAAGCAGCTAAATTTGCCGGTCTTCCGGATAATGTAAACTGTACGACAGTCAACAAAGTATGTGCCAGCGGAATGAAGTCCATCGTTTTTGGCGCACAGAATATTTTATTGGGTGATTCTGAGGTCGTTGTTGCAGGCGGCATGGAAAGTATGAGCAATGTTCCATTTTATTCCGACCAGATGCGATGGGGAAATAAATATGGAAATAGTCTTCTGATAGACGGTCTCGCCAAGGACGGACTGATAGATGTGTATGATGGAAAAGCCATGGGGAATGCAGCTGAACTATGTGCATCTGCCTGTGGCATCAGTCGCAAAGAACAAGATGTATTTGCCATTGAAAGTTATCGCAGGACGCAGTCAGCATGGAAAACGGGTAAGTTCAAAGACGAAGTATTTGCACTGGACATACAAAAAAAAGCAGAAACTATTCGATTTGAACAAGATGAAGAACCCTTCAACGTAAAATTTGAAAAAATTCCATTGCTGAAACCTTCTTTCCAGAAAGACGGAACAGTTACTGCAGCCAATGCAAGTACAATGAATGATGGTGCAGCAGTGATGATATTGGTTAGTGAAGAAAAATTGAAACAGCTTGGTTTGAAGCCGTTGGCCAGAATTCTATCTTATGCTGATGCGGAACAATCACCCGAATGGTTTACTACATCCCCTGCCATCGCTGTTCCGCGGGCCGTGAAAAAGGCCGGTTTGAAAATGGAAGACATCAGTTACTGGGAATTAAACGAAGCATTTTCAGTGGTAGGAATTGAAAACAGCAGACGTATGCAACTGGATCCTTCGACAGTAAATATTCATGGTGGTGCCGTTGCAATGGGTCATCCCCTGGGCTGCAGCGGAGCCAGGATTTTAGTAACTTTGCTCTATATCCTGCGTGAACAGAAAGCACGGTTCGGAGCGGCTGGAATATGCAATGGCGGTGGCGGCGCAAGTGCTGTGGTGATAGAGAATCTGTCATAAGCCATATAAGAACTGGTCGTGTATATAGTCCACCACTTTTACCAGACTCTTACTTTCCTCATAAATTCTTAGTTGTCTGTCAGCACCGGTTCCGAATTCAAACATTTTCGGAATAATGCTAACTGCGTCCCGGCTTCCAAGCGGATCGAGTACATCATCAATAAAATCCAACAGTTCATAAATCAATACCCGGGTATTGACTTCTTCCTCCTTGCCGAAATCGATCAGGTGTCCATCTATTCCATATCTGCTGGCGCGCCATTTATTTTCATTGATCAGCGCACGCTGATAAATAATGAAATTCAGATTCTGAGTCCTGAGTTTGTAAATTTTTGCACAAATAGCCTGGAATAATGCGGCTATGCAAATGGTCTCTTCGACGGTCATTGGAACATCGCAAATCCGAAATTCCACAGTATTAAAGAATGGATGTACGCGCAGGTCCCACCAGATCTTTTTAGCATTGTCAATGCAATTTGTTTTAACAAGTAATTTGATGAAATTTTCGTACGCTTCAATACTTTCAAAATATTCCGGAATACCAGTACGTGGAAATTTATCGAAAACTTTGGTTCGAAAAGATTTATATCCTGTACTACGCCCCTCCCAGAAAGGAGAATTCGTACTGAGTGCATAAATATGAGGAAGAAAATACCGTGTTGAATTGGCGATATGATTAGCCATCTCTCTGCTTTCCATTCCTACATGCACATGCAGGCCAAAAATCAGATTGCTGCGTGCCGCTTCCTGCAATTCATTTACAATTTCGTTGTATCGTGCATGATCTGTAATGAGCTGGCTTTCCCAGTGGCTGAAAGGATGTGTGCCCGAAGCACCTACCCAAAGGCCCTGGTCAGCGGCGATCTGTGAAATGGTTTTCCGTAAAGTGGAAACGTCCTGTCGGGCTTCCGAAATATCGCGGCAGATATCGGTTCCCACCTCTACTACAGCCTGGTGCATTTCAGCCTTTACTTTATCGCGGATTATTTTCTGACCCTCGACAACAATCTTCTGCTCATGACTTTTAAGTTCCCTGGTTGAGGGATCGATAACCATATATTCCTCTTCAATCCCGAGTGTAAAATTCTGATAGTTGATGTTCACCATAAAATCAATGAGGTAAATGAGGAATCGTTCGTTTTTGAAATATTTGATTAAAGGAGGAAATGAACAGTTTTATATCGTCAGAAATTGTTAACCCATCAAAGGCTTCTGCATTGTGCTTCTCTTAATATATTCACCCCAGGTCTGATTATCCAGACCATCTCTGGATTCCAATGCTCTTTCGATTGCATAGATTGCCGCCGTTTCTACTACCCAGTTAAAATTATCTTCACCCACACTACCCCTTTCAGCATCGGGAGCCGGATTGCAGAAATCAATAGCATAGGGTACGCCGTCTTTTACTGCCAGCTCAACAGTATTGAAATCGTAGCCGAGGTAGTGATTGATCCGCAGAACAATTTGTTCCATTTGTCTTAACCTTTCTTCCGAAGGCGAAAAATCTGCCACATAACGCAAATGATGGGGATTGCGTGGTTCATAAGGCATGATGCGCACGTATTTTCCGCCAATGCAATAACAACGGTAATACTCCTCAAATACTATTTCTTCCTGTAACAACATCACCAGGCGGCCTGTTTCACTGTGTTTCTGATAAAAATCCTCCGCGTTTGCGATCCGGTAAACATTTTTCCAGCCGCCACCTGCAAATGGTTTCATATAAGCCGGAAATCCAACATATTTAAAAATAGATTCCCAGTCCAACGGATAAGCCAGATTGGAAAAAGATAAATCGGATGTGTCTTCCGGTAAATCGCGTGAAGGCAGGATAACCGTTTTTGGAACTGGTACACCGATTTTTGTTGCCAATGCGTTATTAAAAAATTTTTCATCAGCACTCCACCAGAAGGGGTTGTTGATAACCGCCGTACCACTAAGGGCAGCATTCTTAAGGAAAGCCCGGTAAAAGGGTACGTCCTGCGAAATGCGGTCAATGATGACACTGTAACCGCTGGCTTGACCCTGAATTACCTTGTCGATAATCACAGATTCAGCCCGGACGCCCCGAACATTCTTTCCATTCACAGCTTCAATAAAGGCCATGGGAAAACTTCTTTCTTTGCCATATAGAACGCCGATTTTTTTCATGCAGTTTAATTATTTCAGGAAGTTAATTGATTAAAGAGAGATAATGTGGAAACATTTCGCGCCATATGGGCCAGTCATGATTCGCGTGCGGTCGCATATCCAGCCAATGACGTATATTTTTTTGCTGAAGCATAACGTCCAGTCGTTCATTATCCGCTCTGCATATATCATATTCTCCCGTTCCCAGGACAATCCCCATTTTCCAAAGATTGGGATTATTGTCGTTTGGAATATAATCTATCGGGTTATTAAAATAAATGGTATCGTCATAAAAACCGTCGGTAAATTGCTTGATATCAAAGGCCCCGCCCATGGAAAAGCAATAACTCGCCAGATTCGGATGACGAAAGGCACTATTGACAGCGTGATAGCCGCCGAAACTGCAACCTGCAAAGGCCATTCTTTCATATCCCGTTTCATGCTGGGCCCATGGAACAAGTTCCGTAGATATCATCCGGTCGAATTTTTCCTGATTCCAGGCTCTTTCGTTGGGTGGTATGGATTTATTATACCAGCTCTCAGAATCGTTACTGGCCGGGCAATAAATCTTAATTTTTCCATTTTCCAAAAAATCCCTTGCTGCCGTTATCATTCCCTGATCCTTATTCTGATAGTATTCTCCCTTTGAAGTTGGAAATAAAATCACCGGCTGACCCGCATGCCCGAAAACGAGCATTTCCACATCGTGATCGAGAGAGGGGGAATGCCATTTATAATACTGTTCATTAATATTCATGCTAAATCGGGTTGGTGGGTATCCAAATTTATTTTTAAAATGCTATAAAAACAAATGAACTCCGTATTCTTGCCTATTTTTGAAAATATGCTATCCGTAAACCCGGAAATAAAATCACTGGAGACCCTTTCATTTCCATCGAAATTGCTGGAAAGAAATCTGCGTATTGATTTTTACCTTCCACCACAGTCAAAAAACCCAATGGGTCTATTGGATGTTTTGATAATCAATGACGGTCAGGATCTTCAAACCATGGGATTTGATTCCATTCTCGGTAAATTATATCGGGCAGACGCGATAAGACCAATACTATGTGTTGGAATTCATGCCGGTCCGCTTCGGAAATTTGAATATGGAACAGCGTTAACTGCTGATTATAAAGGGAGGGGGAACCTGGCCCGGCGATATATGTATTTTATCGTGGAAGAATTGATGCCGGCTGTTCAATTGCTTTTCCCGGATAAACTAAAAAACCGCTGGGCTTTTGCCGGATTTTCACTGGGTGGTTTAAGTGCCCTGGATATTTCCTGGAAGCAGGGTCATCTTTTTAATCTCACAGGTATTTTTTCCGGTTCCCTCTGGTGGCGCACGTTGGATAAAGATGATCCGGATTATCAGGATGAACAGCACCGGATAATGCATACTCAGATCCGGGACGGAGAAGCCGTGCCGGGATTGAAATTCTTTTTTGAATGCGGAACGGCAGATGAAACTGAAGATAGAAACAAAAACGGGGTTATAGATTCTATAGATGACACACTCGACCTGATTTCTGCCCTGACAGATAAGGGCTATGACCCGGAACAGGATATCTGTTACTATGAGATAGCCGGAGGCAAACACGATATTCCCACCTGGGCGCAGGCCATGCCCGTTTTTTTAAAATGGGGGTTTGGTAAGCCAGCTTCGTAGTGTGGTGAATGTGAAAAGAGTGAGAACTGTAATAACCTGGAAGTTAAATTTGAAATGACAATGTAAAAGACATATTAGAACATTATCATTTCCAAATTCAATCTGCAAATTCTTACATTTCTCACTCTTTTCACATTCACCACACTACGGAGTCCGGTTTTACGCTTAGACGTTAGTTAAATAAATATCTTATCCCGAATTGCATCTGCCAACGGGATGCCAGGCTGGTATCGTCTTTCCAGGAATGCGTATACGGCACGCCGGCTGAAGTTGCCGTCGGTGCAATCTGATATGGGAAGCCATATACCGGGACTCCATTCGCACCCACTTTAGCTGAAATAAGTCCCACGTTAATGACATTCGGAACGCCACTTGTAAGAATACTCGAACCTGTTCCGGCAGCAGGCAGCTGATAAATACCCCAATCCTTATTAATCAGATTTCCCAGATTAACAATATCAACAGAAAATCTGAGCGTATGGGTATTTTTGCCTGCCTTGATATAGAAATCCTGGCTTACATTGGCATCCACTCTGTTGTACCAGGGGAATATCACCGCATTTCTATCTGCATATTTACCCCGATGTGAATTCAGGTATTTATCCTGCTGAATAAAGGCATTGATCTGATACCATACGTCTTCAGGAGACCTGGTATCCAAACCGCCGCCGCCCGCTGTCACATATTTCCCAGACTCATGATCCGCTACCGTTGGTATATACAGAAGATCATTGGATGTTTGTGCATCGTTATTCAAATCCCCATTATATACATATGAACCAACCCCGGACGGTGCTGCCTCATATATAAGTCCGACCGTTGTAGCGAAATATTTTCCATAGATAAATTTATAAGAAGCGGATGCAATAACATGTTGGGGCATATATGAATTTGAATAACCCAGCTGAGGTGAATTCGGGTCTCCGGAAACGGGTTTTGATCCCCACATAGTGGCGGCTGTGGACCCGCCTACCATGACATCTTTTGCCTGCATGTAAGTATAGGATACGTTTACATACAGGTTTTTAAATTGTCTTTGCACCTGCAGTGTTGCCGTATAAGCATACCCACCGTTCACATTCGTCATATAGATGGCATTCCCGATATTCGGATTCGATACAGTGGCATCTGCAGCCCCTCCAACGGGGTAAATCTGGCTGGAACCATAACGGATGCGATTATCCGCACCCACCAGGGCGGTACCAGTGGATGGCAGGTTCACATTCTGGAAAAATGCAGCATTGACATCTTTTGCGTAGGTGAATTCAAGTGTTATAATCCAGTTCGTTAAAACTTTTTGATCTATCGCCAGACTGGATTTCAAAGCCTGAGGAAATTTAAAAGATGGATCCGTCACATTCAGACTGTATGATTTGCTTAGTGTTTTGGTAGCATTCGCCGGCCAGTTTGGATTTGGGTTCACTTGCGGACTGAAAGAAGCAGTTGTTGAATTGCTGATTGATCCGAACAGAGCAACACCGCTATTACTTGCCTGGTTGCTGATCCATACAAATGGAGGTGGACCCGCAAACAATCCAACTCCTCCGCGAACCTGAGTTTTCTGATCTCCCTTTACATCCCAGTTAAATCCAAGCCTTGGTCCGAATAAAGGATTTACATGGGGAGCCTGTCCGGTATTCAGGTGAATACCATTATAAAATGTGAGGGCGGCTGCAGAATCATTCTGCAGGAATGTATTTTTAAATATCGGTATGTCTACGCGCAAGCCATAGATCAGCGTGAAATTTTGTTTGACTCTCCACTTGTCCTGCACAAAAAATCCAAGTTCCAGATCCTGTGGCCCCACCAGAGGAAATGGGCCATTCGGAGGCAATGTATAAGACAGATCATAACGTGTCGCTTTAACTGAGGGGTCGGCCGCTGCTGCATAAAATGCACTCACGCTGTTAAAACGGTATACTCCCTCATAGGCTGGAGAAAATCCGTTCGAATATTTTTTAAGCGAATTCTGTGTGCCAATTGTTATTTCGTGTGCACCCTTATACAT
>Ga0206913_1068_pt1 | contig 18390 bp, 14 predicted proteins | sample Alteio_BWOrgHeat_72_FD_152942 | JGI IMG/M metagenome (GOLD analysis project Ga0206913, IMG submission 152942) | Enriched cells from forest soil in Barre Woods Harvard Forest LTER site, Petersham, Massachusetts, United States -... | ecosystem: Environmental > Terrestrial > Soil > Temperate forest >... | reverse complement strand
CTCTAATTCAGTAAACAAATATTTGATAAAAAAAAATCAAAAAAAAATATTTTTTCTATTGACTTTGTCGTTTTTTTTTCTAAACCTGTTTTTTTGATTTTTTCTTTCTTCGAAAATTTTACTTTTAAATGTCGAAACACGTAAAAGCATTGATTTTACTATATAACTGTACAATGATAATAATTTTAATGATATGTATAACATTATTCTGAAAAAATATTTTCAGAAATAAAATTTGCCATTTGTGAAACAAAAATTACTTTACTTCGTATGTCGCTTAACATAAAATTATCATGTATATATCCGAAGTTAATATTAGAGTCCGTTATGCTGAAACCGACAGAATGGGTTATGTATATTATGGAAATTACGCTCAATATTTTGAAGTAGGCAGAGTGGAATCGTTAAGGCAAATGGGAATGAGTTACAAAATAATGGAAGACAGTGGAGTGATGTTGCCTGTTTACACTTTTAATATTAAATATTTTAAGCCGGCTTTTTACGATGACTTACTTACGATTAAAACCATCATCAAGGAAATTCCTCAAACACGAATTCATTTTGAGTACGAAACTTACAATGAAAAATCGGAATTGCTGAACAAAGGTAATACTACACTTGTGTTCATTGACAAAACTACTAACAAGCCTTGTGCTGCTCCGAAGGAATTTATTGATAAGCTGAAAAAATATTTTTAGACCTCAAGAATTACCTTGCACTTTTGTCTTGACACAAAAGTGCAAAAAGTCAAGAAAATCTGATCGGTAGACGCACAGACTAACCCGAGCACCGCAGATTTTCCTGCCAACACACTTTTAAATAAAATAATTGGGTATAGTGGGCTACTGTTGTGCCTGTGTGTATGTGTGGGTGGATGTCCACGAAAAGTGTGAACCGGAAGTTTCGTGGCATAAAAGCGTTGGGATTGTGCGACAAACGAAAGCTTCAGGTTGGCTTTCGTGGTGACTTTTTTGCACACTTTTTTTGTGGCAGAAAAAAAGTGTGATAAGGAGATAGGTTATTTCCTTAAATGCTTAATTATCCCATACACCGCTACCAACACCCAAACCACTTCCATTATCATAAAGGGGGTGGAATTCATAAGAACGGCTCCGGCAAACGCAAACGAGCCACCGATAATGTTTAAAAGAAAATAAGTTTTTGATTTTTCACTTAAGAAACCGAAAGTGGTGAGAAAAAAAGCAAGCAGTATAAAGAATACTCCAATGCTGCTGATACTATCTTTTAGTTCCATTAAAGTTTATAAAATCAGGAAAGTATTTTTGATTTGTTATTTAATGCTTTGTGGCTTCAATACCTATAGTCACTTTTGATGGCAGGACAAACAAAAATTCTGCAAGGGTCTGTGTAAATTCAATGGATCGTTTTGCATCTTCAACAGTTGGTAGTGTTGACTCAGAATCAGAATGTCTTTGATCATTTGCTTCTAACCTAACCTGATGTGCCCAAGTTGCCATTTCTTTTGTCATCAAGCCTTCGGTCGAAGCTTTACCAATTCTTGTATATAAACTACCCTCGGTAAGGCCTTTTTCTTTTAGCATTGCGTCCACAGCACTTGCACAAAGCATAACTGAACCTGCGGGAGCAAATGCACTATCAATTGCTTGTTGCAAGTATGATTTCACTTTGGAGGGTAACACCTCATTTACGGATTCTGGCTCCGGATAAATATTAACAACTTCTCTACTATTAGACAAACAAGATGCAGTTACAACACCTCCGCATCTGCGGCAGCTATATGCTCTCCATAATTTAAGATTGCTTCCATTATCTGAGGAAGTTTTAAACTCTTGAGTCACAGTTAAAAGATTAGGATTGTCAACAGAGCAGTGAGGACAACGCTTTAGCTTAAGTGAATCTTCTAAATTTGGCATTGCGTCTTTTTTTAAAGTAATCATTTATGTAAGTTTATTTCTATTTCTCCACCTTTTTTTCTTCCACCACGTTTAAATTAATTGGGTTCTTTACTTTTTCATTCAATAGAGAGTTGGCAACCACGTCAATCATTTTTTCTACATAATGAAATTTTAATTCTTTAATGTATTCGGGTTTTATTTCGGCTATGTCCTTTTGGTTGTCTTCGCACAAAATAATTTCTTTTATTCCTGCACGTTTGGCTGCTAATATTTTTTCTTTTATTCCTCCAACGGGCAGAACCCTTCCACGTAAAGTTATTTCACCTGTCATGGCTAAATTCTTTTTCACTTTTCGTTGTGTGAATGCCGAAGCCAATGCAGTAAGTATAGCAATTCCTGCTGATGGTCCATCTTTGGGCGTTGCACCTTCGGGTACGTGTATGTGTACGTTCCAGTTTTCAAAAACTTCCGGTTTTATGTTCAGCACTTCGTAATGCGATTTTAAATATTCCAACGCAATTACGGCAGATTCTTTCATCACGTCTCCCAAATTTCCAGTAAGTGTTAACTTTCCTTTTCCTCGGCTCAGGCTTACTTCAATAAAAAGTATGTCACCTCCAACAGGTGTCCATGCCAAACCTGTTACAACTCCTGCAACATCATTGCCTTGGTATTTGTCTTTCTCGTGTGTTACTCCCAATATCTTCACCAAATCATTTTCAGTAGGAGTGGTTGTGTATTTCTTTTTCATCGCAATGGACTTTGCTGCACTGCGAATGATTTTCGAAATCATTTTTTCTATTCCTCTTACTCCCGATTCGCGGGTGTAATTATCAATAATGTACTCGATCAGTTTGTCGTTGATATTGATCTGACTTTTTTTAACACCATGATCTTCTAGTTGTTTAGGTATGAGGTAATTTTTCGCAATCTGAATTTTTTCTTCCAAAGTATAACCATTCACCTCAATTATTTCCATCCTGTCTCGAAGAGCGGGTTGAATGCTGCTCAGCGAGTTGGCTGTGGCAATGAACATCACTTTAGACAAGTCATAATCCATTTCCAAAAAATTATCATAAAAAGTATTGTTTTGTTCCGGATCAAGAACTTCAAGTAAAGCCGAAGATGGATCGCCTTGGAAATGATTTCCTACTTTATCAATTTCGTCCAGCACAAAAACAGGATTAGACGATTGTGCTTTTTTCAGGTTCTGAATAATTCGTCCGGGCATTGCACCGATATAGGTTTTTCTGTGTCCGCGTATTTCAGCTTCATCGCGCAATCCTCCCAGTGATACTCTCACGTATTTTCTGCCAAGTGCTTTGGCAATAGATTTTCCCAAAGAAGTTTTTCCAACTCCCGGAGGACCGTACAAACAAATGATTTGTGATTTTGAATTGCCTTTTAACTTCATTACAGCTAAGTGTTCCAAAATTCTTTCTTTGATTTTTTCCAAACCGTAATGATCTTCGTTTAAAATTCTTTCGGCTCTTTTTAAATTCAGATTATCAACTGTGTACTCGTTCCATGGCAAATCCAACAATGTATTGATATAATTGGTTTGCACTGAATACTCAGCAGCATTGGGATTCATTCGCTCGAGTTTCTTCAACTCTTTCTCAAATGTCTCATCGGTTTCTTTGCTCCACTTTTTAGTTTTCGCTTTCTTTTTGTATTCTTCAATTTCCTGTTCGTAATTATTTCCACCCAGTTCTTCCTGTATGGTTTTCATTTGCTGATGAAGGAAATATTCACGTTGCTGTTTGTCCAAATCTACCTTTACTTTATTTTGGATTTGATTTTTCAGTTCCAGCATCTGTAAATCTTTGGTAAGATGTCCCAATACCAGTGTTGCTCTTTCTTTTAAGTCCGCAACTTCTAATATTTTCTGTTTGTCAGCAACAGTAACGTTCATGTTGGATGATATGAAGTTGATCAGGAAAGAAGCACTCTCAATGTTTTTGAGTGCAAATCCGGCTTCGGATGGAATGTGCGGAGAAATTTTTACAATCTTCAAAGCCAAATCTTTCAATGAACCAATGAGCGCTTCAAACTCTTTGTCTCCTTTAATGGGTTTTACTTCTGCAAAAGGGAGAATATTTGCTTTCAGGTAAGGTTCAGTTTGAATGAGTTCTTTTATCTCAAATCGTTTCTTTCCCTGAATGATGGCAGTGGTATTGCCGTCTGGCATTTGCAGCATTTTTAAAATGTATGCAACGGTACCGATTTTATTTAACTCTTCAAGTTTTGGATCTTCTATTGTGTCATTTTTTTGCGAAACAACGCCAATGGTTTTGTTCCCTTTGTAAGCTTCTTTAATCAGCTTGATTGATTTATCTCGGCTAACGGTTATCGGAATTACAACTCCTGGAAACAGAACAGTATTTTTTAACGGCAATATTGACAGTGAGTCGGGAACTTGTTCTGAATTCATCTGGTCTTCATCCTGTGAAGTAAGCAGTGGAATAAATTCAGCATCTTCTTCAAGAATGTTGGAAAGTCTTGCGGAATCTATATCAAATATATTTTTCATAAAGTAGTTTTAGTAAATAAGTTCTAAATAAAGTCAATAGCTGTGCCAAGTATAAGAATACGACAATTTGTCGTTGTTTTGATATAAACTGGAGAAACTGTCCGAAATCTATACAAATAATTTGTATAGCCAAATGCTCAGACTGTATTTGTTGTGACGGCTAGGCATAATAAAAATCTTTCAGCTAATTTCAAACCGTTTCTTAAATTAAAATGTAATTTTAGTTTTAATTATTTCGAAAGTATATTCTTATTGAAAAACCACTTTGAAGTTCACCATTCAACATAACGACAAGCAAAGCCAAGCTCGTGCAGCAGAAATTGAAACTGTGCATGGAAAAATACAAACACCCATTTTTATGCCTGTGGGTACTGCCGGAACGGTAAAAGCAGTTCATCAGCGAGAACTGAAAAATGATATCAAGGCGCAAATAATCCTTGGTAATACTTATCACCTTTATCTTCGCCCCCGACTTGAAATCATTGAACAAGCAGGTGGATTGCATAAATTTATTAATTGGGATAGACCTATACTCACCGACAGCGGTGGATATCAGGTTTATTCGCTTGCCGACAAAAGAAAAATAAGTGAAGAAGGAGTAAAGTTTACTTCTCACATTGATGGCTCGTCTCATTTTTTTTCTCCTGAAAACGTTATGGACATTCAAAGAACCATAGGAGCAGATATTATCATGGCTTTTGATGAATGCACTCCTTATCCTTGCGAATACGACTATGCGAAAAAGTCAATGGAGATGACGCATCGTTGGTTGAAAAGATGCTGCGACAGATTTGATTCAACATCTGGAAGATATGGTTATGAGCAAACATTTTTCCCGATAGTGCAAGGAAGTGTTTACAAAGATTTGAGAGAAAAATCGGCTGAAACAATTGCATCTTTTCAAAGAGAAGGAAATGCCATTGGTGGTTTGTCGGTTGGTGAACCGGCAGAAGAAATGTATGCAATGACAGAAGTTGTCTGCAACATTTTACCTAAAGAAAAGCCACGTTACCTGATGGGCGTTGGAACTCCGGTGAACATACTCGAGAGCATTGCTCTCGGTATAGATATGTTTGACTGTGTTATGCCTACGCGTAATGCGCGTAACGGAATGTTGTTCACCCAAAATGGTATCATCAACATACGCAATGAGAAATGGAAAAATGATTTTTCGCCTATTGATGAAGATGGAACCGCTTTTGTTGACAAGGAATACTCAAAAGCCTATCTCAGGCATTTGAATTACTCACAGGAAATTTTAGCAGCACAAATTGCAAGCATTCACAATCTTGCTTTTTATCTTTGGCTGGTGAATGAAGCAAGAAATAAAATTATAGAAGGAACATTTTATGAATGGAAAAATAAAATGGTGAAACAATTAAATCAAAGATTATAAATGGCAACAGTTATTCCATTTAAGGGTATACGTCCGGTAAAAGATAAAGTACATTTAGTTGCATCGCGTTCGGTTGATGGATACAATTCAGCAGACCTTCACGAAAAATTGGCGAGCAATCCCTATACCTTTTTGCATATCATCAATCCTGATTTCAGTGATGGAATCAAAACCAAACCAAACTCGCCTGAACGATTACAAAAAGTAAAAGCAAAGTATCTGAAGTTTTTGAATGAAAAAATATTTGTCCGTGATGATTCACCATCTTATTATGTTTATCAGCAAATCAAGGATGATCAAACATATACCGGAATAATCGGCTGTAGCAGCATTGATGATTATTTTAATGGTGTTATAAAAATTCATGAACAAACTTTAACTGAAAGAGAAGAAAAACTGAAAGAATATCTTGAAGTCTGCGATTTTAATGCCGAGCCTGTTTTATTTTCTTATCCTGATAACAAAACAATTAATGAGGTTATCGCTGAAATTATTTTATCTGAACCGATATACAATTTTACCACAACAGATAAAGTAACTCATAAACTATGGGTGGTTAGTGATTCGGAAAAAACTGAAATCATTGCTAAGCAGTTTAGCCAAATCAAATCCATTTACATTGCCGATGGACATCATCGCTCAGCATCATCTGCTTTGCTCGGAAAGTCAAGAAGAGAAAAAAATAAAAACCATACAGGAAAAGAACCTTATAATTTTTACCTCGGAGTATTTTTTCCTGAAAGCCAATTGAAAATATATGATTTCAACAGGATTGTAAAAGACCTAAATGGTTTATCTGAAAATGATTTTCTAAAAAAAATATCTGAGGATTTTATTATTGAAGAAAAAGGTGAAACCTACAAACCTGATAAGCTCCACAATTTCAGTATGTACTTGGGTAAAAAATGGTATTCACTAACTGCCAAGAAAGAAACATACAATGACAATGATCCCCTTGAATCGCTTGATGCGGAACTACTCACGAAGAAAATTTTATCGCCTGTTCTGAATATACGTGATCTGAAAACAGACAAACGAATTTCATTTGTAAGTGGAATAAAAGGAATGGAAGAGTTAAAGCGTAAAGTTGATAGTGGCGAATACAAAGTTGCATTTGGTCTGTATCCTGTGAGTATGCAGCAATTAAAAAATATTGCAGACACGAACAATATTATGCCACCAAAATCAACCTGGATAGAGCCAAAAATGCGAAGTGGCTTGGTTATTTATAGTTTGAGCGAATAACATGAGCGTAAGTGAAAACTTGAAAAAATTAAAAGATAGTATTCCTTCTCACGTTACTCTTATTGCTGTTTCAAAAACACATCCCGTTGAAGCAATATCGGAAGCATACAATTCCGGTCACAAAATTTTCGGGGAGAACAAAGTGCAGGAAATGGCTGATAAATGCGAGCAACTGCCGAAAGACATTGAATGGCATTTAATTGGTCATTTGCAAACCAACAAAGTAAAATACATTGCACCGTTTGTTCATCTTATTCATTCGGTGGATAGTTTAAAATTATTGCAGGAAATAAATAAACAAGCTGCAAAAAACAATCGCGTCATCAATTGTCTTTTGCAGATATACATTGCCAAGGAAGAAACTAAATTCGGGCTAAGTTTTGAAGAAGCTGAACAATTAATAAACTTAACTGAATTAAAAAAACCTCAAAATGTAAAAATTGTCGGGCTTATGGGAATGGCTACTAATACTGACAATGCTGAACAAATACGAAATGAATTTCGTTCACTCAAACTTTTCTTCAACAAACTCAAAATTCAAAACTCAGAACTCAAAATTCTTTCCATGGGCATGAGCAGTGATTACAAAATTGCCATTGAAGAAGGAAGCAACATGATCAGGCTCGGCAGCATTATTTTCGGAGAAAGAAACTATTAAAACAATTTCACTTGAGTTGAAGAACCAGACTCAATTTTAAATTGTCGCTCGATGGTGTAAATGGATTCCTTGGAATTCTTCGGTCTGTACTCTATACGGTATCTTCCGGGTTGAAGAACCAAAGTTTCCTGCGTTAAATTTTCCCTCAAATTATAAACCCACGTAAGCTTATTTTTTTCTTCGACATACAAACTACCTGGACCTTCGGAAGGTTTAAGTATTGTCAGATTTCCCGATTGAGGTATTTCAACAGTTGTAGTTTTACTTTGCGAAACATCTGTGTTAGGTAAATAGATTCTTGGAAGAGTCAGTATTTCCAAATCGTATTTTCCTATAATGTATTTTTCTGTTTGATTAAATTGCTGAACATTCAGTGTTTGCATTTGTCCGCTTTTTCTCACAATGCATTGAACAGGTTTAAAATCACCGCCTGCAACCTTTAAATACAAATATCCTTGCGGAGCATCCACCGCAATAATATTGTGCTTACCGGGAGTAAAAGTTATATTGCTTTTTTCAACAGGAGGTATGGTGTGCACAACCATTCTGTAAGTTCCCAAAGGATCAATCACAATCGTATCAGGATTTCCACGGTTATTAATAGTGTGCATATAGTTGTATTTGATAGCTCTCGAAAAATCATCGTAAAAAGTCATGTTAACGTCCGTTTCTGTTGGATTGCCTGCAACATCAAGCAAGTTAACCTGTGCCGTTGTATTATTCAGGGCTTGTGAAATCACAACATTTAAAATAGTTTTGAAACCGATTTCACTTGTAGCATTGTAGTATTTTCCAACACATTTAAAAGCATCTGCAAACTGTACATCAAGTCCAATACCGATTACAAAAGGTTTTAGTATAATTCCTTTTTTTTGCAGCGCAAGTGAAACTGCACAGGGATCGCCATCGCATTCTTCAATTCCATCGGTAATTAATATTACAATATTTCTACAATTGGGACAATCCGGAAAATCATTCGCGCATTGTTCCAAGCTGTATGCAATTGGAGTAGTTCCTCTCGGAACAATTGATTTTAATTTATTTTTAATCGCGAGAATATTATTATTTCCAAAAGGAACTTCCAGCTTCGTATCCTGACAATCTCTGTTGGCATGATTGGGCGGATAACCTCCGGGAGGATTAAGCCTTGACTGATGTCCATAAACTCTTAGAGCAAGTTCTATGTGATCAACATATTTTAAGCTGTCCAAAAAATCCATAAGCAGATTTTTTGCAATATCCATTTTCATTCCGCTCTGCCATTGCCCGAACATGCTGAAAGAAGCATCAAACACAAATAAAATACGAGTTGTTGGTTTTTCTTGTTTCGGAAGTTTTTGAGGAAATAAAGAATGAGAAATAAGAAACAAGAAACAAAAGAATACTATTCTTTTGACTTTTAGTTTTTCACTTTTAAGCTTCATTTAATAATCCCCGAGCGTTTCAGGAAGTTGTGCAAGTGCTTTCGCAAGTTGTTCATCATTAGGTGCAGTACCATGCCATTTGTGTGTTCCCATCATAAAATCAACACCCTGACCCATTTCTGTCTTCATCAAGATAACTATGGGTTTTCCTTTACCTGTATGTTTTTGAGCCACTTTAATTGTTTCAATAACCGAAGTAATGTTGTTCCCATCCATCTTCAACACTTCCCACCCAAAAGCACTCCACTTGGCTTCAAGATCACCCATTGGCAATACTTTATCAACATCACCGTCAATTTGTCTTCCGTTATAATCAATCGTTGAAATAAGGTTGTCAACTTTGTGTGCAGCAGCAAACATAGCAGCTTCCCAAATTTGTCCTTCCTGCAACTCACCATCACCATGAAGGCTGTAAACAAGATTGGAATCTTTATTTAATTTTTTTGTCAAAGCAGCACCAATAGCAACTGATAAGCCTTGTCCGAGTGAACCCGATGCAACGCGTATTCCAGGCAAACCTTCTTCAGTAGCCGGATGTCCTTGCAAACGCGAATTTAGTTTTCTGAATGTCGAAAGTTCTTTTACTTCAAAATATCCTGTATGTGCTAACACGCTATACCATACGGGAGAAATATGTCCGTTGGAAAGAAAAAATAAATCTTCTCCTGTTCCATCCATTTTAAAATTTTGCGGATCGTGTTTCATTATTTCGTAATACATTGCTACAAAAAATTCAGTGCAGCCAAGCGATCCGCCAGGATGACCGGACTGAACAGCATGCGTCATTCTTACTATGTCTCGCCTCACCTGTGAACAAACCTGCTTTAAATGTTCTATTGATTGCATACGTGAAATTTTTTTAGCAACAGCGTTGCGATAGGTCAGAAAATCCTCGGAAGTTGTTTTTGTTATCATAGATGTTGCCAAAAATAATTGAATTTGATGTATGAAGTTTTTATTGTTAATAAACTCCTCGAAATGTTGAAAACTACCTGTTATTAGAGGAATTCAGGATATCGAAAAAAGATGAAATATGATATCTTTGCAAATTATTTTTTGAACTATGGGATTAAAGTGTGGTATTGTAGGACTTCCAAATGTTGGCAAGTCAACTTTGTTTAACTGCCTGACGAACGCAAAAGCTCAGGCAGCCAATTTTCCTTTTTGCACCATCGAACCGAACATTGGTGTAATTACGGTTCCCGATGAACGATTGAGTAAATTGGAAGAACTGGTAAAGCCGGAACGTGTTGTTCCCACAACAGTTGAAATAGTTGATATTGCCGGACTTGTAAAAGGAGCTAGCAAAGGCGAAGGATTGGGCAACCAATTTTTGGCTAACATCCGCGAAACCGATGCCATTATTCATGTAGTAAGATGCTTTGACGATCCAAATGTGGTTCACGTGGATGGTTCAGTAAATCCTGTGCGTGATAAAGAAGTAATTGATACCGAACTCCAGATAAAAGATTTAGATTCCGTTACAAAAAAAGTTCAACGGACTGAAAAGCTTGCAAAAACAGGTACTGACAAAGATGCCAAGAAAGCGTATGAAGTTTTAAGTATTTACAAATCGCATCTCGAAGCCGGCAAGTCAGCACGTTCAGCTCCTGTTAAAGAAGAAGACAAACAATACATTGCCGATATTCATTTGCTTACGGCAAAACCAGTTTTGTACGTTTGTAATGTGGATGAAGCCTCTGTTAAAAACGGAAACAAATATGTTGATGCTATAAAGCAATTGGTGAAAGATGAAAACGCAGAAGTAATCATTATAACTGCCGCGATGGAAGCAGAAATTGCAGCATTGGAAACTTACGAAGAAAGAAAAATGTTTTTGGCAGAAATAGGCTTGGAAGAACCTGGCGTGAATAAATTAATTAAAGCGGCATATAGATTACTTAATCTTTCAACATATTTTACTGCTGGAGTAAAAGAAGTTCGTGCCTGGACAATTATTAAAGGAATGACGGCACCACAAGCTGCAAGTGTTATTCATACTGATTTTGAAAAAGGATTTATAAAAGCTGAAGTAATTAAGTATAACGATTTTATTAAATACGGCTCAGAAGCAGCCTGCCGCGATGCAGGAAAGCTGGGTATTGAAGGAAAAGAATATTTAGTTGCCGATGGTGATGTAATGCATTTTAGGTTTAATGTTTAAAAAAGTACTAAGTCTTGAGTCATAAGTATTAAGTAAAAAATTATTTGACGAAAAATCACTAAGGACTAATGACTATATACTAATTACTAAAAGAAATGTCAGAACCAAAGTATAACGAAGAAAGTATTAAGTCACTTGACTGGAAAGAGCACATACGTTTGCGTCCGGGAATGTACATTGGAAAACTGGGAGACGGCTCTTCGCAAGATGATGGAATTTATATTCTTTTAAAAGAGGTAATTGATAACTGTATTGACGAGTTCGTAATGGGCAATGGCAAAACCATTGACATCAACCTGAAAGAAAAAACAGTTAAAGTGCGGGATTATGGCAGAGGAATTCCTCTCGGGAAAGTAATTGATTGCGTTTCAAAAATAAATACAGGAGCTAAATACGATTCGGAAGCATTTAAAAAATCTGTCGGACTGAATGGTGTCGGTACCAAAGCAGTAAATGCGCTTTCATCTTATTTTAAAGTTCAGTCTGTTCGTGAAGGAAAAACAAAATTAGTTGAGTTCAAACGCGGAGACATCAGCAACGAGGAGAAAATTGTTACAAGCAATGACCGTGCAGGAACACTTATTACATTTACTCCTGACGAAAAAATGTTTGGCAATTTCCATTACATTCCTGAATATGTGGAAAAAATGTTGTGGAATTATGTTTACCTCAACACCGGACTCACCATCAATTTTAACGGAAAAAAGTTTTATTCCGAAAATGGGTTGCTTGACTTACTCAACACTAACCTGAGCGGACCGGTTGTTTATCCGCCCATTCACTTAAAAGGTCATGATATTGAAGTTGCATTGACACATGCCGAAAATCAATACGGTGAAGAATATTATTCCTTCGTCAACGGAGCCAACACCACACAAGGCGGAACGCATCAGGGCGCTTTTCGCGAAGGAGTTGTAAAAACCATCCGCGAGTTTTACAAAAAAGATTTTGAAGCAGTTGATGTTCGCACTTCCATCGTTGCAGCAATCAGTATAAAAGTATTGGAGCCGGTATTCGAATCGCAAACAAAAACAAAGCTTGGCTCACAGGATGTTGGACCAAAAGGACCTTCGATAAAATCATTCATCGGAGATTTTCTAAAACAGGAGTTAGATAATTATCTTCATAAAAATCCACAAGTTTCAGAAGCTCTTCTTGCAAAAATTCTTCAATCAGAAAGAGAAAGAAAAGAACTTTCAGGTATACAAAAATTAGCTCGTGATAGAGCAAAAAAGGCTTCACTGCACAATAAAAAGCTGCGCGATTGCAGAGTTCATTACGATACCAATGATGATAGGAGATTGGAAACCACTTTGTTTATATGCGAAGGAGATTCTGCAAGTGGCTCAATAACAAAAACGAGAGACGTAAATACACAAGCTGTTTTTAGTTTAAAAGGTAAACCTTTAAATGCTTTCGGTTTGACCAAAAAAATTGTTTACGAAAACGAAGAGTTTAACCTTTTGCAAAATGCTTTGAACATAGAAGATGGTTTAGAACACCTTCGTTACAACAATATTGTTCTGGCAACTGATGCCGATGTTGACGGAATGCACATTCGTTTATTACTAATCACTTTCTTTTTACAGTTTTTTCCTGACTTAGTTAAGAATGGTCACACGTATATTTTACAAACTCCATTGTTTCGCGTAAGAAATAAAAAGGAAACCATTTATTGTTATTCCGAACAGGAAAAAAATAGCGCTATCAATAGACTTGGAGGCAAACCTGAAATTACCCGATTTAAAGGATTGGGAGAAATTTCTCCGGATGAATTCAAGCATTTTATTGGGAAAGACATTCGCCTTGAACCTTTAATAATTGGTAAGGAAGGATCTATCAATGATTTGTTGAGTTATTACATGGGAAAAAATACTCAGGAACGTCAGGATTTTATTATAGAAAATTTAAAAGTTGAAAAGGATATTGTGGAAGAAGAAACAATTGCCGAATGATACTAAAAAAGTTAATGAATAATTAAGCAGTTGAATGTCAAAAAAAGAAGAACCTAATAACGAAGAGCAAAACGAAGACACAAATCCTGAACCAGAAAACATACAGAATGTAACACACATTTCTGGTATGTATAAGGAATGGTTTCTGGATTATGCGTCTTATGTTATTCTTGAACGTGCAGTTCCTTATGTTGAAGATGGATTAAAACCCGTACAACGCAGAATACTTCATGCTTTGTGGGAGCTGGAAGACGGACGTTACAACAAAGTGGCAAATGTCATTGGGCATACAATGAAGTACCATCCTCACGGAGATGCCTCTATTGGTGATGCATTGGTACAGCTTGGACAAAAAGATTTACTGATTGACACACAAGGAAACTGGGGAAATATTTTAACAGGCGACAGTGCAGCAGCACCTCGTTATATTGAAGCACGACTTTCGAAGTTCGCATTGGATGTTGTTTTCAGCCCCAAGATTACTACATGGCAAGCAAGTTATGATGGACGAAACAAAGAGCCGGTTACATTACCAGTGAAATTTCCTTTGCTGCTTGCTCAAGGTGTTGAGGGCATAGCTGTGGGACTTGCGTGTAAAATGCTGCCTCACAATTTTAATGAATTGATTGATGCGTCTATTGCAATTTTAAAAGGAAAGAAAACACACATTGTTCCTGATTTTCCTACTGGTGGAACAGCAGATTTTTCTGAATACAATGATGGGTTACGCGGTGGAAGAATCAGGGTTCGCGGAAAGATCAATCAACTTGATAAAAAAACATTGGTCATCACCGAAATTCCTTTCGGAACAACCACTTCATCCCTAATAGAAAGTATTATTTCTGCCAATGATAAGGGAAAAATTAAAATACGGAAAGTAGAAGACAATACTTCTGAGAATGTAGAAATAATGGTTCATTTGCCTGCAGGAGTTTCTCCTGATAAGACCATTGACGCGCTTTACGCTTTTACCGATTGTGAAATTCCTGTTTCGCCTAATGCTTGCATAATCGAAAATGAGAAACCAAAATTTGTTGGGGTAAATGAGATTTTAAGAATATCAACTCACAGAACACTTGACTTACTTAAGCAGGAACTTGACATTCACAAAGCCGAATTGCTTGAACACCTTCATTTCTCATCACTTGAAAAAATATTCATTGAAAAAAGAATTTACCGCGACATTGAAGAGTGTGAAACCTGGGAAGAAGTGCTTGTTGCTATTGATAAAGGTTTGAAACCTTACAAGAAAAAATTTGTTGGTGAAGTTACTCAAGACGACATCATTAGTCTGACAGAAATAAAAATCAAACGTATTTCCAAATTCGATTCATTTAAGGCAGATGAATTGATAAAATCTCTCGAAGAACAAATTACAGAGGTTAATCATCATCTTAATAACCTGGTGGAATATGCCATTGAATATTTTAAGAACCTGAAAAAGAAATACGGAGAAGGTAAAGAACGAAAAACCGAAATCAAAACTTTCGAAACCATTGTTGCATCAAGAGTTGCAGCAACGAATGTGAAGTTGTATGTAAATAAAGAAGAAGGTTTTGCAGGTTATGGAATGAAAAAAGATGAGTTCGTGTGTGATTGTTCTGACCTCGATGATATTATTGCTTTCCGAAGAGATGGAACCATGATCGTAACTAAAATTTCCGAAAAAGCTTTTGTCGGAAAAGACATCATTTACATTAACGTATTTAAGAAAAATGATGAACGCACCATTTACAATTTGGTTTATCGTGATGGCCCGAAAGGAATTACATTCATGAAACGCTTCGCCGTTACAGGCGTTACACGCGACAAGGAATATCCACTAACCAAAGGAACACCGGAATCGCAAGTACTTTACTTTACTGCAAATCCCAACGGAGAAGCCGAAGTGGTTACCATCTATCACAAAGCGGCAGCAGGATTACGAAAATTGGAGTTTGATGTAGATTTCAGGGAACTTGCCATAAAAGGAAGAAGCTCCATTGGAAACATCGTTACAAAATATGCCGTCAGAAAGGTTGTACAAAAAGAAAAAGGTTTATCTACTCTTGGTGCCAGAAAAATCTGGTTTGATGATACGGTACAACGCTTGAACTCAGAAGAACGAGGAACTTATCTCGGAGAATTTGCTCCCGAAGATAAAATTTTAACCATTTACCAGGATGGACATTACAAGCTAACAGGATTTGATCTTTCAACACACTTTGAGGAAAATCTGGTTGTTATTGAAAAATTTGATCCGGCTAAACCACTGTCAGCAATTTATCTTGATGGTGAAACAAAAACATATTTCGTAAAACGCTTTATTGTTGAACCAACTGACAAAAAGGTTTTATTTATAAGTGAATCGGAGGGATCTGTATTGGAAATTGCGACAACGCAAATAATACCTGTGGTGGAAGTTACGTTTGGAAAAGTTAAAGATAAAGAAACTCCTCCTCAAAATGTTAATCTTGCAGAGTTCATAGATGTTAAAGGGCTTAAAGCAAAAGGCAATAGGCTTTCCGCCAATAAAGTAAAGGAAATAAATTTATTGCCGCCAGCAGAAATACCTATTGAAAACGAAGAAGAATTTGAAGAAACAAGCCTTTCTCCTGTTGAAGAAATAAAAAAAGAAACCAAACCTGAAGCTAAGGAAAAAGAAAAACCCGAAAAAATAAATGATATTAAACCTGATACAAGCAACGGCAAAAAGCCTAAGAAAGCAAAAGGAGATAAACCAAAACAAATTAAACTGGATTTGTAAAATTGCTTTCGTTGCGAAACATTTCTGCAAACATGGCAATAAACAAAAAAGATTAAATTTGTATTATTAAAATACCAAACCATGAAAAACATTTTTAACCCGCGTTTTGTTTTTATAACTACTCTCATCATTTTAGCATCTGTTTCACGTATAATTCCTCACATTCCGAATTTTTCACCTGTAGCTGCAATTGCTTTGTTCGGAGGTGTCTGCTTTTCAAATAAAAAATTAGCGTTTATTGTTCCTTTAGCAATTATGTTTTTAAGTGATGTGATTATCGGATTCCATAACACCATGATATATGTTTACGTGGCATTTATAATTATTTCTGCCATTGGTATTTATATGCAAGAAAAGAGAAACGTACGAAACGTTTTAGTTGCTTCATTGATTTCATCCATACTGTTTTTCCTGATTACCAATTTCGGAGTGTGGGCTTCTGATCCAACATCTATTGGCATCAGTGGTTTAATAGAAACATATATTTTAGGAATTCCTTTTTTCGGAAATACTATTTTGGGAGATTTGTTTTATAATGCGATTCTCTTTGGAGCTCTTTACTTTGCTCAACTTAAGTTTCCACGTTTAGCAAGAGCTTAAATCAATCTTTTGATAAGTCACAGAATTAATAGGCTATTTCCCGCTATTTTTTTACAGTATAATTTCAGTGAAACGATATTCAGAAATCGTAAGAATGATGAAATATAATTTGTATTCAAAACATTAAATTCGTAGTATCGTATTTATAAATCGTTTTGCATAATTCTATGAAAATCAATATCAAGAAATTAAAGTTTGCCATTCTTATACTATTTAAGCTATTGATAACAGATAATCTTTCTGCTCAATGCACCTATCCATGTATGGGAACTGAACTAATATCAAATGGAAATTTTCAAAATGGTAATGACGGATCTTTTTCATCGGATGTTCCTTATAGTCCGACTAATATAGGTTCAGTGTCAGGAGTTTATAGTGTTCGAACTAATTCAGTTGTTATTAATGGTTGCTGGTCAACAACAGGGGATCATACTTCAGGTTCAGGCCAGCTTATGATAATAGATGCAACTGCAGGACCTGTACGTATATGGTATACGACCATTGCTGTAAGTCCTAATACCAATTATGTATTTACTGCTTGGGCATTTAACCTTATAACCACATGCGGTCCAAAGAATAACCCTGTATTAGAACTTCAAATAAATGGTGTAAATATTACTAATGGAAGTCAATTTACTGTACCTGAAAATCAAACATGGTACAATGTCTGCGGAACATGGAATTCAGGAGCAAATACTTCCGCTAATCTGGAAATAGATGATTTAACAAATTCATCTGATGGAAATGATTGGGGTTTAGATGACATATCTTTTAAGAGTGGAAATGGTACCTCCGCTAAGATAAGCGGTTTAGGATCAGTTTACTGTGCATCCGATCCAACCGTTACCATACAGGGTACACCAGCAGGAGGAATTTTTTCAGGACCTGGCGTATCTGGCAGCACATTCAATCCTGCAATAGCCGGAGGCGGGGGAATCTATCACATTATTTATTCCTATACAGATGCTTCATCATGTACTTCTAAAGATACAAGTGATTTGGTTGTACATGGCACGTTTACTATTTCTGCCGGACCAAATGCGACTGTTTGCAATGGAGTGGCAGCATTATTAACCGCATCAGGTGCTACTAACTATTTATGGAGTCCTGCTTACGCATTAAGTTGTGCAACCTGTCAAACTACATCCGCGACCCCTGCCGTAACAACTACATATTATGTTTCTGCTGCCGATGCTGTTTACAAACAGGATGGAACAACAAAAAATAATTCAGGTAAAACATGTAAAACCATATTGGATCAGGGATATTCTACCGGAAACGGTTACTATTGGATAGATCCTGATGGTGGCAGTTTGTCAGATGCTTTTCGAGGTTATTGCGATATGAGTACTTCTGGTGGAGGCTGGACAAAAATAACTTCAACTGTTCCTTCATCCAGTTCTCAGATTAATTCGATATTAGGAAGTTCGGGTAAACAAATGTTAAAATGTTCAGATGCCAGTACACATTATATAATTTCACCAAGTACCTCACTGAGCTGGTCATGGACGATAAAACAATTGGTTCCGACTTCAGGTGCAAATTCCTGGAATGTGGATGGTACTCTGCAACCGTGTGGTTCGGATCCGGAATTTAATTCAAACGTTGGGGGTTGTGGTGCAAATTCAGGATGGGGATTTGGTTGCTCTGATGGTCCTGGTACCTTTAATAAGTTATATCCTGGAACAGGCGATGTTACTGGCGCTTGCAATGATTCCGTTGCACATACAAATCTTAATTTTTCTCTTCCTTGTACTAGTACAAATACTCGTCAGAATAATACATATTCAAT
>Ga0206913_1105_pt1 | contig 18498 bp, 17 predicted proteins | sample Alteio_BWOrgHeat_72_FD_152942 | JGI IMG/M metagenome (GOLD analysis project Ga0206913, IMG submission 152942) | Enriched cells from forest soil in Barre Woods Harvard Forest LTER site, Petersham, Massachusetts, United States -... | ecosystem: Environmental > Terrestrial > Soil > Temperate forest >... | reverse complement strand
GCATTCTCCCAGGCAGTCATCACGCTGTCCGCTTTCTTGACCGTTTGGGGCCATGTTTCTTTTGTGACAGCTGAAAATGTTTCATTATTATTTCCGGAAAATTTTGGTACCGGCTCACCCAGAAATTTTGCAAGGTTTTCCTCGTTCCAGAAGATGAGATGGTTCGCAAGTTCCGCGATCGAATGATCCGCGCCTTTCGGCTTCCAATTGGCCTGCTCGGCAGTTATTCCTTCAATAGCCACATTCAGCGGCGCAAACCACTCTTCGTTATTATGGGTGGTTTTCAGTTGGTTCAAAAGCACTTGTTTCAAAGTCAATGGTTGAGTTGATTGAGATTTGGAAGAAGTCATTAAAGCGAACAACAATATTAAACCTAAGATATTCTTTTTCATAAAAAATTATTGATTCGGTTTAAATGCCTAAAGGTAATCCTTATTAAAAATAAATAGCCAGACCAGGGCCGGGTTTATGCCAGCCCCGAACTCGGGTGAAGTGTTTATATTTACGCCACCCAACTCCATTTTGACTCAAATTAATGTTTGGTGCCAATATGAAACCAAAATTAAAACGCTTCTTAAGCGCACCGCTTCTTCACTTTCTCCTGATTGGATTTGTAATTTTTTATGCATCATATTATATCTCGAAGCGAAGGGACGCGCATAGAATAATCATTGATAAATCGGTTATCGCGAAATTGAACATGGCATGGGAGGCCCAATTTGGAAAAATGCCTAATACAAATGAACTGAAAATAGCTGCGGATGAATACGTGAAGGAAGAGGTGTTGGTTCGGGAAGCTCAACTATTGGGACTCGGTCAGGACGATGAAATAATCAGAAGACGCCTGCAACAAAAAATGGCTTTTTTGTTAAAGGACAATATTATTGTTCCCGATCCCAGCCAAACCGTACTGGAAAATTATTTTAAATTAAATGCCAATAAGTTTTCAGAAGCTCCTAAAGTTTCTTTTTCACATATTTATTTCAGTGCCGACAACAGCAGCAATGAGAAAGCAAAAGAAAGGGCAATCATTGTTTTACACAGGCTCCAAACCAGAGTTTCACCCCAACGGGCTCCGGAACTCGGTGATCATTTTATGCTGTTATACGATTACAGCAATCTTGGCAAAACGGAGGCCCAGGGCCTTTTTGGCGATTCGCCATTTACTGATTCTTTATATACCGTAAAGGAAAATAAATGGACCGGACCGTTTTCATCCGGATATGGATGGCACTTATTGTATGTAGACAAAAAGCAGGATAGTATTATTCCTCCATTAAGCGCAATAAAAGGACAGGTAATGGAATCCTACAAAAATGATAAATTGAAAGAAATGGATAATGAAGTCATGGAAAAACTGGTTGAAAAATATACCATCGAATTTAAGGCCGATTGAATTATATAAACAATGAGCAGGGTAAAACAGTTATTTTTCTTTTTTAATTTATTGTTGTTGACACAGCATGTGTCGGCGCATGAGATTCGCCCGGCCTACTTGGAAATACGGGAAGTCAATCCTAACCGGATTGACATATTCTGGAAGCAACCTGTATCAGGAGAATCAGGCATTTACCTGACCCCGGTTTTGTCATCCGGATGGTTAACTGATTCCATTTCGACTAATTCGGCAACTGGTACGGCGCTCATACGTCAATGGAAAATAATTACCAATAAATCCGTAGCAGGTCAAACCATAACCATCGAAGGGTTAAAAACCACGATCACCGATGTGCTGGTGACGGTTCAGTTTTCTGACGGAACCAAGATTACCCGGATTATCCGGCCTTCAAATCCCAGCTTTGTTATTACTAAATCAGAACATTCTGCCTTGCCGGTGTTAGATTACCTCCGGTTGGGAATAGAACATATATTATTTGGCATCGATCATTTGCTATTTGTGCTTGCCCTGATTTTGATTGTGCAGGGAAAAAGAAGATTACTAAAAACCATTACTGCTTTTACCATTGCACACAGCATTACACTGGCGGCGGCTACTCTTGGATGGGTTCATATACCGCCTGCCCCGGTGGAAGCCTCTATTGCCTTAAGTATTATTTTCCTTGCAGTGGAATTGGTTCACTATTATCAGGGTAAACCGGTGTTTAGCCGTCAGTATCCCTGGGTGGTCGCCTTCATTTTTGGCTTGCTTCATGGATTTGGTTTTGCTGGAGCTCTTGCTAATGTCGGACTGCCGGAGCACGATATTCCGCTGGCCTTATTGCTATTCAATGTAGGCGTGGAAACCGGCCAGATCTTATTTATCCTTACCGTCATGCTGATCATCTGGTTAATGCACAAAATACTCAAAAACATGCCTGTCTGGACGCGCTGGATTCCTCCCTATACGATCGGTTGCATGGCAGCAGTTTGGTTTTTTCAAAGACTGGCAGTGATCTATTTCCTTTAATCAGATTGGTTGCCATTTCAGTTAACGGTTAAATAATGGTGAAAAAACTGGGTGAGAGTAAATAGTATGTAACTTGTTTCACCAATCCTTTCATTCAAAAAAAATAGCATGAAACCTTTACTGTTTTTATTGATGATTGTTGTTGTTTTTACTTCCTGTAACAGTGGCGGAACCAGTAAAGAAGGAACATCCGATTCAACAAAAGCAAGCGATTCAGCTACTACTGCTGCAGCTCTTCCTCCCCGTAATCCGGACAAGAATTGTTACTTCGGAAGTACTCATACGCACTCAACTATGTCCTTTGATGCCTACAATTTTGGATGCAGAACAACGCCCGATCAGACCTATGATTTTGATGCAGGTGGTGAAATTGAATATATGGGAGTAAAAATGCAACGTAAGCAGGGGCTTGACTTTACCTGCCTGACAGATCACTCGGAGTATTTGGGCGTCAACCAGCTTTTAATAGACACTACCAATCCACTATCAAAAAGCCCGGTAGGCATGCTGGTCAATTCGGGTAACAAGGATTCTACTTTTAAAGCCTATACAACGATGGGTTTGTCAATGGTGCATGAGAAACCTATTGATTATCTGGTTGACCCGAAAATAATCGCACAGAATTGGAAGTATGAAATTGAAATAGCTAACAAACATAATAAACCGGGAAAATATACGACTATTCATTCCTACGAATGGACTTCTGCACCGGGATTTGCCAACATGCACAGGAACGTTTTTTTTCGTGGTGACAAATTACCTGATGTCATTTTTTCTGCTTTAAACTCTAACAAACCCGAAGATCTTTGGACATGGATGGAAGCGCAGCGCAAAACAGGTATCGACGTATTTGCCATCAGCCACAATGGAAACATCAGTAACGGATTAATGTATCCAATGAAAGACACATACGGAAACCCGCTGAATATGGCTTATGCAGAAAGAAGAAATATGAATGAACCGCTTACTGAATTGATGCAGACAAAGGGAACTTCAGAAACCCATCCCACACTTTCACCCAATGATGAGTTTGCTAACTATGAACTTTTTGTAAACTTACTCTTCCCTGGAAAAACAGTTCCTTCTAAAGTTAGTGGAGGATATGTAAGGGAAGCCCTTGGACACGGTTTGGAGTTTTTGCAATCCATGGGTGCCAACCCCTTTAAAATGGGTGTTGCCGGTGGCACGGATATGCATAGTGGAATGAATGCAACAGAAGAATATAATTTTAAAGGCAGCCACGCAGGCGTGGACATTACGGCAAAGCAAAGATTATATAACCCCCTTGGAATCGGAACGGATGTGATTAAGGAGTCCGCAGCGGCCTTAACTGGTGTATGGGCAGAAGAAAATACAAGGGATGCCATTTTTGATGCCATGAAACGTAAGGAAGTATTTTGTACTTCCGGGCAACTCATGAAAATCAGGTTATTTGGCGGATGGAATTTTGACCAGAATACTTTGAAGGCTAACGATTGGGTAAAAACAGCTTATGCGAATGGCGTACCCATGGGTGGTGATTTACCGAATATGACTGCAAGTGCAAAAGCACCTTCTTTTATCGTACAGGCCATCAAAGATCCGAATAGCGGCAACCTGGACCGGATACAGGTTATCAAAGTTTCTCTTAAAAATGGTAAGTACTTTGAAAAAATATATAATGCCGTTTGGTCTGGCGACCGGAAAATAAATCCGGCTACAGGCAAACTGCCACCTGTTGGAAATACAGTGGATGTAAAAAATGCCACATATACGAATACGATCGGCAATGCGGAATTATCGGGTGTTTGGACGGATCCTGATTTTGATCCAAAAGTCCCGGCCTGCTATTATATCCGTGTATTGGAAATTCCGGTTCCCCGTTGGTCAACATACGATGCCAAAGCACTGGGTGTTGATGTACCAAAAGGCAATCCGGCTTCAATACAGGAACGCGCCTGGTCATCTGCCATCTGGTACACACCAAAGAAAAGTTAGACTTTAAATACATTCAGTATTTACAGTTGACCGCCAACTGTCAACCGCCAACGGTCATCGGTGATCGGTCAACGGTCATCGGTCAACCGTCAACCGTCAACTAAAAAGTCTTTTCCGCAATAGACTTCCCCGCAATAAACCCACTCGTCCAGGCATGCTGGAAATTAAAACCACCGGTCACAGCATCCACATCCAATAGTTCGCCGGCGAAGTATAATCCAGGCCTGATGCGGCTTTCCATGGTATGATGGTTGATTTCTGACAGACGAATACCACCCGCTGTCACAAATTCTTCTTTGAAAGTCGTTTTGCCTTCCACGGGGAAAGACTGGTTTGTGATCAACTGGATCAGTTTATTTTGCAAGGCGGCCGGCAGATCGGCCCAATGAATATCTTTTATCCCGGCCTGTTCCAGTAACCATTCCCAAAGCCGTTGCGGAAGACCGAAGGAATTTTTCTGCCTGATTTTTTTCCCTCCCGAAGATTCCCTCGTCATCAGCATTTCATCACGAACGGATTGGTCAGAACGATCGCCCAGCCAGTTCACCCGAATTTCAAAACGATACTCTTTTTCTTTTAATAACCTGGCACCCCAGGCCGACAATTTCAAAATGGCCGGTCCGCTTATACCCCAATGCGTAATTAATAAAGGACCCCTCTCCTTCAGAGATTCACCCGCAATCTTTACCTGCACGTCCGGAACAGAAACACCCATCAGGCTATTAATGGAATGACCAGGCATATTAAAAGTAAATAGTGAGGGCACCGGCTCTTCAATGCTGTGTCCGCTTTGAAGAATCCATTCAAACATGGAAGATTTGGGATATCCGCCACAGGCCAGGCAGATAAAATCGGCATTTAATCTTAACTCATTGCTGAAGTGCAGAGTAAAAGAATTTGATTCCGTTGGATAATCTATATTTTTTATTTCGTGGTGCAACCGGATTTCTACCTGGTATTGATTTGCTTCCTGCAAAAGGCAATCGATTACGGATTGTGAAGAATTGCTTTGTGGAAACATTCTGCCGTCTTCTTCCGTTTTCAAGTGCAGTTTTCTTTCTTCAAACCATTGAATGGTATCCGTAGTAAAGAATTGATGAAAGGTTTTTTTTACGAACCGGGCACCCCGTGGATATTTTCTCACCATATCCGGAATGGAAAAACAGGCGTGCGTTACGTTACAGCGTCCGCCACCGCTGACCTTTACCTTTGATAAAAGCTTTCCGGTTTTTTCTACCAGGATTACTTTTAACTGCGGATTTAAACGTGCGGCTGTTACAGCGCAGAAAAATCCGGCCGCTCCCCCACCTGCCACGACTAATGTTTTTCGCATTCAAATAAATTCCCGGCTGCGAAGATGACGCTTTTTATATAAACTGAAAATCCCTCCGGGAACGGAGGGATTTTTTCGATCTAAACCAAAAGACTAGTGCTAAATATGTCAGAAATCTGTTTTAGTATTTCTTGGTAAGGCAAACCTCTGCCAGCCATTGCCACCTTCTGTAGTCAGCGCGATGGTTTCGTCAGCATTTTTTAACCGGATATAGTAGTAAACGCCTTCGTCAGTGGTAATCTGGAAAAGTTCAGAAACCCAGTAATTGGAATAACGTTTTTTAATATCCTTGCTGAGATCAGCAGGCAGACTGCTGGTCAGTATATGATGTACCACCCCGATCAGGTTTCCCTGAAAATCATAATATGCAAATTGTGTTTCATTGTCCATCTTAAATGTAGCCATCACATAATTACTTGTAGAGGCCCAGCTCACATCGGATGCTTTGTGGAAATCTTTTTGAAAAGCAGCTACTGCGCGATCGTTGATACTATCAGGTTTTGCGAATGCTGTACTGAACACAGCCAGCCCGATTGCGATTGATAAGATTATCTTTTTCATTTTAAAAGTTTTATAAGTTGTTGGTTAATGTCTGTTAGTAAGACGCAGGTTTTTCGATCATGTTGCAGCGCTGTAAAAAAACATTTTAGAAAAAATCTGTGTCGGTTCTAACTTGTATTATGCAATGCCATGCCAAAACATTAAAACGCTGTAAATCAATACACACGCCGTTTCAGAGGCAAAACGACTGTACGGAACCGAACAGTTACCGCCTTATAAACAAACAGAATAAAATGTTAATGGGAATAGTAGACTAAAACATCTGTATGAAAGTGAGTCCTGCACCATGATTTTCCATTACAAGGACTATTATTTTGGCTCCACATGACTTAGGGTCCACCCACACCATACCACGTGGATACAGTATCCCTGACCGTTAGGCCGAAGTTCATGGCTCAGGTTTTTAATAGGTGTAACAAATCCATCTTTAATTCTATTCGCACGCAATTACCGGTGTTCCCGAAAATCAGAATAATAAAAAGGACATATTTACCTGGAAATAATCTCAACGAAGCGCTGAAATAATCTTATCAAATTAGAGTTAAATATCCTTTCTAGGGCCGATCATCGGATCATTAACAATTTACTGTATTCTAAAGCTGAAAATTTTGCGGAATCTGTTAACTTTGCGCAAACATTGTTTATGTCACTTATCCCAAATAAGAAAAACAAAAAAGACAACCGCCCGGGCGGCGGAGGCATTGGTAATACAAAACCAAATCAGCAAAATCAAAAAGTCAAGGTAAACACGAAAGGACTTTCCAGAAATACGAAGCTTACTGGTGGCTCACAGCGTGGGTCTTGATAATTGTTAATTGTCAATTGTTAATTGTTAATTGAAAAGAAGGCGTTATGCGTTACGCGTTAAGCGTTACGCTTGAAGTGGTGCCCAACCTTGTTCATACTCCCTGCTCCATAATTTCATGGCTTCTTCATCCTGCAGGATATGACCGTTCTTGTCATCGCAGTTGAGTGCACGGCCGGTTCTTTGTGATATGTTGGCGAGATGACAAAGCAGCACAGATTTTTGCGCTTCGTTTACGGGTGAATTTAATTTGGCTTCTCCCCGGATACTATTTACAAAATTTTCAAAGTGATAGAAGTCAAGGTTGCCCGTCGCACTCACCGGATTCGCAGGGTCAGCAGCCATCTCTCCCTTTACACTCTTCACCAATTTATTGTTAGTATCGTAAATTGCATAGTCAGCCGCCCCTACATTTACAAGGGTGCCCTTATCTCCATAAATTATAAAACCTCTGCCGGAACCTTCTACGGGGAATTTATTACAGCTCCTGCCCTCCCAGGTGATGGCTTTTTTTGTTCCGAATTCGAATGAGGCAATTTGTGTATCGGGCGTTTGCCAGTCATCCTGAAAAGCATATCGTCCTCCGGAAGAAACCACCCGGGTCGGATAATCCACGCCCAGGAACCAGCGGCAGCAATCGATTTCATGGGTTCCGTTGTTACAGGCTTCTCCCGTTCCCCAGTTCCAGAACCAATGCCAGTTATAATGAATCAGGTTGTTTTTATATTCTTTTCTGGGCGCAGGACCCTGCCAGAGTTCATAATCGAGTGTCGCAGGAACCGGTACTACGATTCCTTTGCCGATGGATTTGCGGTCATTGGCATACCAGGCTTTTCCGAGGTAGGGTTCGCCGATGGCGCCACTACGCACTTCTTTGACCGCTTCGATCAGGGTGGGCATTGACCTTCGCTGATTGCCCATCTGGATAAGTTTTCCGTAACGGCTCATGGCATGCGCCAGCATTTCACCCTCTGCAGGATTATGTCCGCAGGGTTTTTCGACATATACATTTTTTCCGTGCGACACACCCAGGATCGCTGCCGGCGTGTGCCAGTGGTCCGGTGCGGCGATCAGGAGTCCGTCGAAATCATTTTTCTTTACGAGCTCCCGGATATCTTTTACGAGGATGGGTTTGCGTGCAGCGCTTTTCAAAGCATCAAAACCGTTTTTGATGGCACCGTCTTCCACATCACAGATATAGGCGATCTCCACATTGGGCAATTGTGCATAGGACTTCGCGAGGTAAGATCCGCGGCTGTTCACGCCCATCACGGCCAGGATTACTTTATTCGAAGGCGCCGCCTTACCAAATATGGGAAAATTCAATATCTGAATACCAGCAGCAGTCGCCAGCGTCCCGTTTTTAATAAAGTCTCTTCTTTTCATACTAGTGAATTAAAATACTACTTCCATACTTCCAGTCTTCCAGTCTTCCATACTTGTTATTCGAGTGTTTTGATTTTAATGGACCGAAAGCTCACCTCGTTCCCATGATCCTGCAACAGGATATGGCCCTCCGGCGCTTCCCCGAAATTGGGCCAGATTTTAAATTTACTAACGGCTACCAGTGCCCGAAATGGCGGCGATCCCCTTTCGTATTCCAGCACTTTCACACCGTTCAGGTAATGTTCCACGTGATTATTCGGATATACAATGATCCGGCCCGTGTTCCACTGTCCGATGGCATGAATAAATCTTTTTTGTTTGGCCGCCGGTATCAGATCATATAAGGATGCGAGCGTGCGGTTGCCATTCATTCCGAGTTTGGCGTCTGGGTGTAAAGAATCATCCAGTACCTGGTACTCCAAACCGATGGCTGATCCCGTATTGTTTTCTTTCAGGGTCACAAAATATTTTACTCCGCTGTTGGCGCCCGGTGTGAGTTTGAAATCAAATGAAAGATCAAATGCCTTGTATTGATCCAGTGTTACGATATCCCCGCCATTTCCTCCTTCCTTACCTTCTGTATTCAGAACAGTAATGGTACCATCGCGTATCTCCCAGTCCTTCTCCGGAAAACCATCCTTGTAGGCACCACGCCAGCCCTTGGAATCTTCGCCGTCAAATAAAAGCTTCCAGCCATTTTTCGTTTCGTAATCCGTTAAATAATTCGGAACGGTATTCATCACATATACGCCTTTCCCAAAATCGCTCGAGAATGCAGATATGGATTTGATCCGGATGTTCCTGAAATAAACTCTTTGCCCAGCAAATGCGGGGTTTGAAACGGCATGTACCTGCAGGCCGATGAACCCATGATAATCGGTCATATCCACCAGGCAGGCCGCCGGAACATTATTGATCCAGGTGCGCGTTTCATTTCCGATACATTCTATCCTGACTTTATTGAATTCTTTTAAATGGAATGTACCCTGTGCCTTTGGATTCAGCGACATCGGATAAAGCCAGTCCCTGCGCGCTTCATCATAAATACCGCCGGTCCAGCGACGCGATGAGGGATCCAGTTCATACTGGTAGCCATACACCCGGCCGGCATTGTTATTACCGCTTTTATCAAAATGACTTCTGAACTGAATACCGGAATTGAATGTGGTATCGTCCATCATGACTTCCAGTTCCAGCGCAAAGTCACCGTATTCTGCTTCCGTACATAAAAAACTATTGGGAGAATTGGGAGCCGAGACGCCCATGATGGTTCCGCGAAATGGCTGGAAGGTCGCCTTCCCCGTCAATTGTTTCCATCCGGTCAACGTGGTTCCGTCAAATAATGGGGTCCAGTTTTTTTGAGCGTGGAGGTTCGTTACAGAAAAAATAATAATCAATAAAGACGTCAGGCAAAATCTTTTCATATATCAGCAAATTATGTATTCTAAGGCAGGATGAAGTTAAACATTGAACACGATTTCAATCGTGGTTTTTCCTTTTATTCATAAGCCGTTCTGAAATTTTTCCTATAAATTGAAAGATGGTTCAGGAAACACTCTTATATGTTATTTCCCTGTTATTCGCCGTGATGCTCCTCGTGATCCTGGGACTGAAACTGAAGATCGCCTATCCCATTTTCCTGGTCATCGGCGGACTACTCATCAGCCTGATTCCCGGAACACCACGGGTGGGGATCAGTCCCGATTTAATTTTTCTGATTTTTCTTCCGCCCCTGCTCTACGAAGCAGCCTGGTACACGTCCTGGCCCAATTTCTGGAAGATGCGCCTGCCGATTATATTACATGGGTTCGGACTGGTGATTGTTACTTCCGTGATCATCGCCTATCTATCTGAAAAACTGGTGCCACGTTTTACATTGACCATTGGATTATTGCTCGGCGGTATCATTTCACCGCCGGATGCAGTGGCCGCCAGTTCTGTTCTGAAATATTTTAAAATTCCTAAAAAGGTAAAAACAGTTTTGGAGGGAGAAAGCCTGGTAAACGATGCCGCGAGTTTGACCGTTTTCCGATTTGCACTGGCCGCGGTGATCTCGGGAACTTTTGTAGTTGAGAAAGCAGCAACCGCATTTGTGATGGTAACGTTCATGGGTATCGTCATCGGATTGGCGATAGCACAGATCATATATTACATTCATAAATTATTTTCCACCACGACTGATATTGCAACGGCGCTCACGCTGATCACACCTTATATCATGTATTTGACGGCGGAACATTTTCATTATTCGGGCGTTCTGGCTGTGGTGAGCGGCGGGCTGTTTCTTTCGTCCCGTTCAAAAGAAATCCTGAATCATAAAGCCAGACTTCAATCTGCCGGCGTATGGCATACAGTAGCATTTGTTCTGAACGGATTAATTTTTATCCTGATCGGATTGCAATTGCCTTCCATTATAAATGGTCTGAAGTATTATAGTATTCAGGATGGGATTCGGTACGGATTAATCGTTTCGGCACTCATCATCATCATTCGGATGGTCTGGCTTTTTGCTACAACCTACATACCTATTTTCCTCAGCAGGAAATTCAGGGAAAGCCCCTTGCGCCCAAACTGGAAAGAAGTTTTCCTGGTCGGCTGGGCAGGTATGAGGGGTGTTATTTCGCTGGCCTCTGCATTGGCCATCCCGGTAACGCTGGCGGATGGCAAGGAATTTCCGGAGCGCGACCTGGTTTTATTTATCAGTTTTATGGTTATCCTGGTAACCCTGGTTTTCCAGGGATTAAGCCTGCCATGGATCATAAAGAAATTGAATCTTAGCGAGGACATCCGCGAAATACCGATGGATGTGCAGGCCCAGCAGATACATCTGAAGCTGATGAAACTTTCACTGGTTAGGTTAACCGATAAACATTCCGACCTGATTCATTCAAATATGCTGGTGAAAACGCTGAAACAAAAACTCGAAAATGAAGTGGGATTCGCCAAGCTGAATATTGACTCCCTGAAGATTACGGACGATGAAAAAGAGCAGGTGAAAGAATATAATCGTGTTTTGATGGATATCCACGACTTCCAGCATAAAAAACTCTCCAGTCTGGGCATGCATACTCTGTACGACGAAGACGTGATCCGCCGTGAAGAATCACGTATTGATCTGGAACAGAGTAAGATAGGGTGATTTTATAAATTTAAATTATAATTCTAGATCCTCTATTTAATAAGGCCGGAACATCATTGTATATTTATTGGACAGTTTCTAAGATAAGGAGATAAAGCGCACTTTTGCTTTTGAAACTCTTTCAGGTGGAACCGCTTACCGTATTTTTAAATCTACAAAACGTCTATTAATTGCGTTATATCAAGGCCCGAACAAGGGCATAACAGGGGGTTCACAGGGGGTAGGACCCGGAAATTTTGTTGTTACCTACCTTTAGTTTGGCCCTGATTTTGCGGCTTTTACTGGCGCGTTTTTGAATCATTTTATTAAATCCATCCTATGGGAAAGTTATTAAAGGGCGCCAACGGGCCCTTTTCCGGCAAGGTCGGAACAATCGTTGGTTATATGTGGAATGACATAGCAGTCATTCGTGCCAGGCCAAATACAAAAAGAAAGCCTTTTTCAGACAAGGAGCTGAATCAGCAGGCCCGTTTCGCTCTGATGAATCAATTTCTGATCCCGGTAAAGAATCTGCTCAACACAAGTTTTGGCCATCTTGCCTACCGGATGAACGGTTTTAACAAGGGCTTTTCATACAATGTAAAGGCCGCTATTCTGGGTTATAGTCCGGATCTAAGTATAGACTATCCCAGAGTACTTCTGAGCCGTGGTGATCTAACAATAGCGGAGTCTGCTACGGTTACAGCGCTTTCGCCAACAGAGTTGCGCTTCAACTGGACCGATAACACAGGAACGGGTAAAGCACTTAAGAGAGATCAGCTGTTTGCGGCCATTTTCATTCCAGAAAAAAATTACTGGTTCTACAAGTTGAATGCAGCTACGCGGGAAGCCGGAAATTATGTATTGGATATTACGCAGTTTACGCGTGATACATCAGTCTTTTACGGTAAACCGCTGCAATCCTATATTGGCTTTGTTGCTGAGGATGGAAAAGATGCGAGCGACAGTGTGTACACCGGCCCAGTGGAATTAGTGTCGAAATGAGTGAGAATCAGCAGTTTTCCACATCTCAACATTCAGGGATAATTAATTTGCGCATAGCCCATTTTCCTCTATTTTTGCACGCTCAAAACAAGGGGTAAACGCTTGTTTTGAACCAGCTCATTCATTGCAAAATGATGTGCAGATTCCGTAGCTCAGTTGGTAGAGCATTACACTTTTAATGTAGGGGTCCTGGGTTCGAGTCCCAGCGGGATCACTTTCAGTTGGGTAGGCAAACCAAAATTGGGGAAAGGCGTCTTAACAGACGCTTTTTTTATGCCTACCCCCCTCCTTCCTCTCTGATTTTTCAAGTTTCTGCATCATCATCCAACAATCTGTACAAACCCATTTGGGGGGGTATGAGGGGGGGTACTGATCCAGATTACTTTTACCCCCCCTCCGATTTTTAGTCGGAATGTTTCTAAGAGCAATTTTTTAAAAAATTAAAAATGCTTTTTTATGAAAGTTGCAGAAAACTTATTTATTCGGTTTTTCCTTGAAAAAAAGGAAAAGACCAAGGATGGCAAAATGCCCATTTACATCGAGCTTAGTGTAACTGGCTCCAAGGAGAAGGAATTCTCCACTGGCATGAAAACGCTTCCTAAATTATGGAACCAATCCGCTTGGCGAGTAGAAGGAAAGACGCCGGAAATATTAGGCATCAATAACCGCCTTACACAAATAAAAGCAAGCATTGAAAAACATTATCTCCTACTCACTACCCAATATGAATATGTTACAGCAGACTTACTTAAGAAAGCCTACAAAGACGAATTCAATAAAACAGGAACAGAAACAATTAAAATCAGGGAAAAGACCCTTTGCCAGGTATTAAATTATAAGTATTCGATTTTCGCTAAGCAGGTCAAAAAAGGACTGCGGTCTAATAATACCAGGAAAAAATGGCTCTCTACGAAAGTCAAGATTCGCCAATTCCTTCAGCATGTCTTTAAAAAATGGGATGTTCCCTTATCTGAAATCAAGTATCGACACGCGGATGATTTTTTAAATTACCTGACCCTGGAACAGGGACTGGAAGAAAACACGGCTCGCAAGTACATTAAAAATACTAAGACCCTGCTTGAACTGGCTGAGTCCAAGGAATGGTTACCCAGTAATCCCTGGGCTAAGTTCAGGGTTACTTACGATCAGCCTGAACGCCTCTATCTTGAAATGCCCGAGATCCTGCAAATTTATGAGCATAATTTCAAGGGTCGCTTAGACTATGTCCGGGATATCTTTTTATTTGCTTGTTTCACCGGGTATGCTTTTAATGAACTAGACAGTTTTAAGAAACCAGATATTTTTTATGTTGGCAATAATGTACGGTGGATAAAAATAGATCGGCAAAAGACGGGCAAACCGGAAGCAATTCCACTTTTGCCAATTCCTGCGGCAATTGTAGATAAATATGCCAATGATCCCTATTGTTTGAAACACGGCAAGCTTCTACCTCTTAGAAGCCTTTCTCATTACAATGGATATCTGAAAGAAATTGCTGATATCTGCGAGATCACCAGGCTTGAACTCACATCCCATGTCGCTCGTCATACGTTTGCAACAACTATTTGTCTGGAAAACGATGTACCGCTCGAAGTAGTTCAAAAACTCCTGGGACATTCGAGTATTCGAACTACACAGATATATGCACAAATCACAAAGAAGAATATTAAGAGGAACATGAATGAGCTTGAGCGAAAACTATTCACTTTTGAAGGGAAATTCATTATTAATAATGAAATGGTCAGCAGCTTCGAAGACAGGGGAATGAGCCGTCTCGCCTCCTAGCGGATTTGATTAAGCCATCAGGGAACGGTAAGCCACATACCGTTCCCATTATTTAATATACGAACTCCACCACATATGAAATATCCCACTATTTATCGAATCATTGGAATTATACTTTTACTCCTGGGCGTTGTCATTCGGGTGTGGATCAACAAAAGAAAATTTTATAGACGGTCTATGACTGGACGGGAATGGTTTCCAACGTACACTATTTACTTATTGACGAGAATAATTGAAGGAGCATTGTACTTAATTTCTTTAGCCTTAATAATTGCAGGTGGTTATTTGTTGATCATGACATATTTATAAAGGGTAAGGATATTTAATAAAAATTCAGAATTAGTTTTAATAGTCAACAGGTGTCAATATGTTGCAACCAAAGTATATTGGCCTGCGTTACGCTTTCTTTGAATTTCAATGGAATCTTCTGCAAAAATATGCCATCCCGATCCCCCGCTTCCGGAGACAACCAATAGCCTGTCCATCTGCTTTGATGGTATTGCCGTTAATGGAAGCAATTCGGTTCCAACATAAGGGAACGACCCAGAATCATGAAGAATGAGTTCGAAGGTTCCAATACTTTGAGGGTATGACTGATCTATATAATGATTAATTTGGTAGGCACCAGACTGCATTAACGAATCCAGGCTGGCAGATACGGGCAGCGATAGAACAGTTCTGTAAGAACCCATAATAGCGGGACCATTTGGATCATGCTTGGGAGTTAGAAATTTGCCCCCGGCCATAGCGCCACTTATACCTGATATAAAGGTTTGTTTATCCATTTTAGATTATTTGACTGAATAGTTTGAAAAATCCCCGAGCCTTTTTACTGATAATAAATATCAGGATCATCCCTCAAAAATGAAAATAATCTGAAATATTTCTCCGTAGGTGTTTCCCCATACTGAAAATTCCCTTTTTCATAGCCTCATATTTGTACAACGATAAAGAAGATTCAATATGGGTATTGTAAAAGACTTGGGAATTATACCTAAAAGGGTTTATCGGGATCAGCTGGTGACTATAACAGATCTAAAAGAATTTAAACAAGATTTACTCTTTTCACTTTCTCAACTTATTGCTGGCAACGCAGCAAAGCCCCCTAAGAAATGGCTAAAATCTAAGGAAGTCAAAAATCTTCTCAATATTTCCTATGGAACCTTGCAAGCTCTCCGGGTGAACGGAGCCATTCCCTTTACCAAAATCGGACATACTATATTTTATGACCAGGAAGAAATTAATGAGGTTCTTACAAGCAAGCAGCGTCAGTATCATAAGGGAGTCTTGCCGCCAAAAAAGAAGTAGTCAAATTATAACTCTTCAAACGATGCATACCGAATTATTAAATAGCATAATGCCCCCGCGAATAGAAGATGTCAAAATTTATTTCAATCAAAAAGGAATGCCTGAGATGGAAGCAGAAAGTTTCTTTCTATTTTATGAGAAGAAGTTATGGTTGAGTAAAAGAGGTCACAAATTGAGAAGCTGGAAAACTATCGCTTACGCATGGATTGCTTCTGTTACGACTAATCAGCCTTGGCTTATCAATCATCTTATCCATTGAAAAACCAATTTTTTCCTCTGTTAATCCTAAAACCCAATATCGCTACTACTTTCTTCAGGAAATCTTAAACGACACAAAAAAACAACTATGTATTTACTTATGAAATTTTCCGAGTCTTGGTCACTTTTAGACGTTGATACCAAAACGAACTTACCGTTGGAAAAACAAGATATTGAATGCCTGAACCGGCTATTTTCTGCCCTTCTTAAACAAGATAAAATTGTTAATGCTTTACAGGTCACCAATATTCCTCCGAACAAACTTGTAAACCTGACCGTCCCTGAAAAAAATGGCGTCCCAAAAAAACAAACTGATTTACCCAGTAAATGAACAGAGAATAATACTCAATATAAGTATCATATATGACCTGGACTGTGATAACTGATGAAGAAACTTGATGATAAAGTAACACGAACAAAATTATATCCAAGAGGACCCCGTCGAAGGACTGTTTCAGCATAAAAGGCTCCACGCTTCAGAATTTGCACCCTTCGGGTGCTTAAGATGAGTGTGCTTCTTGCTGCACACAGCAAGATATATAGTTGTAGACAACTATGGAGGAAGCTTTGCCTAAACAACTCCACAAGACAAATTTTTAACATCTCAGTGACCCGATGGGCAGGAAAAAAACCAAGGAGCAGGAAGCACTAACCTGCCGAATCGAAACCCGGATCAACACCAAAAAATTTGCCGAATTGGAAATGATTTTAAAACAGTCGCAATATAAAGACATGAGCAAATTGATACGAAGCATTCTTTATGACCGGAAAATAAAAATCTACACACAAGATCAAACCCTGAACAACTTAATGGAAGAACTCGCGAAACTTAGAACCCAAATAAAAGCGATTGGCGTAAATATCAATCAGATGACCAAACTCTTTAATACATATCCCGAAATCCATAGAAAAGAATTCTATGCCAAAATCGCTTTTGAGAAACATCTAGGTATAGAAGATAAGATTGAGCGGCTTTTATCGATCATTTCCAAACTTTCTCAAAAATGGTTGTCAGAATGAAATGCGGTAAGTCAATTAATGGCGCTTTGAGCTATAATGAGCAAAAGGTAAAGAGTGGAAAAGCTGATCTCATCCTTGCCTCCGGATTCTCATGCAATGTGTCTGATCTCAATTTTCAGCAAAAATTGTCCCGGTTTAAAGTGCTGAATGAAAGGTCATATAAAAAGACCAATTCAATGCACATTTCCCTGAACTTTCCTCAGGGCGAAATCCTGACTAATGAAATTATGCAGGAGATCGCTGTTAATTATATGAGCCGAATAGGTTTCTCAGAACAGCCCTTTTTAGTATATGAACATACCGACACCTCTCATCCACATATTCATATTGTAACTACCCCTATTAAATCCAATGGCCATTCGATCAATATTCACAACTTAGTTCAAAGAAAGTCAGAACCGGCCAGAAAAGCTATCGAATTGGAATACCAACTCATACAGGCAGAAACCCGGAAACGTCCTCAAAATCTTCCTATTTCACCGGCTAACTTTACTCCCGCAGAATATGGGAAATCAGAGACTAAACAAGCAATTAGCAACATAGTCCGGGAGGTTACAAGTACTTATAAATACACTTCCCTGGCCGAGTTAAACGCTATTTTTCGCCATTATAACATTGTTGCAGATCCCGGAGCTGCTGGCAGTACCCTTCAACGAAAGGGGGGATTACTCTATAGCATTGTAGATAAGGATGGATATAAAATTGGAGTGCCTATCAAAGCCAGCGCAATCTACACCGGCCCAACCTTAAAATATATCGAGTCGAAAATTGGAAAGAACATCATTAAAAAGGCACTTTCTCAAAAATATGTGTCGAGGACGGTTAACTATGCTTTAAATCGAAGCCATACATTCGATCAGTTTACGAGCTTCCTACAATCGAGAAACATCCGCCTTTTTGCTGAAAGGGATGCTCAGGAAAATATCCGGGATATACGTTTTGTCGATCATTCAAACCGATCTGTGTTCAACTGCCGGGAAATGGATTTATCCCCTGCAGCGATAATTGATAAGCTTGTCAAACCTTCAGTCATAGGTAAAGAAAATACGGATTCTCATAAAGACTTCCTGCTTCCTTCCAATCAGTTTGAACATTACTATTCGAGTTCCACCATTGCTTTAATCGCAAACCTTCTTAAAACATCTTACGGCCCTGGCGGAGGCGGGATGGACCATTCCGGAAAAAAGAAGAAAAGGAAAAGAAAAAATCGTCCTTAGCCACCATTCTATTCATTCATAAAAATTATCGATCATCGAAACCGGCGAAAACATACAGGCATTAAGGAAAATACAAGACTTTACCAGGCTTAGCAGTATTGTAATTTTACTTGCTCATTTTTATTCAGCCTGTTATCCAGGACTAAGGTATTGGGGACTAACATTTTCCTTTCTGGACAGGTTCCTATTTTCCTTAGCTAACAATGTGTTTTTCCTTCAAGGTATTAACAAGCCAAAGTTGGCTTCCCTGACACTATTAATTATTTCCTTGATGGGCATACGAGGAAAAAAAAGTGAAAAGCTCACCCTGGCGCCAAT
>Ga0206913_1098_pt1 | contig 18504 bp, 18 predicted proteins | sample Alteio_BWOrgHeat_72_FD_152942 | JGI IMG/M metagenome (GOLD analysis project Ga0206913, IMG submission 152942) | Enriched cells from forest soil in Barre Woods Harvard Forest LTER site, Petersham, Massachusetts, United States -... | ecosystem: Environmental > Terrestrial > Soil > Temperate forest >... | reverse complement strand
GAGCATGGCGAAAGAAAATATCGTTTCGACTTGAGCGTAGCGATGCCACCTGATATTGCCGCCGAACTGGCGCATCGTGTTGCAAAACCAGCACGAAACGCAGACCCCAATCCCGCTGCAACAAGCTTTGCCACAATCCCCGCACGGCACCGCACGCTTGCAGGAGGCACAAACGGAGCCTTGCACTTTGGCCCTCACGGGATCGATTACCTGACAACAAATGGACAAGGGGGGCGAAGCTGGCGCTGGTCGGACATTCAAACGTTGGCTGAGCCAGATCCTTTTCAGCTTCGGGTCAACAGCTATCGCGAAACTTTTACTTTTGAACTCAAGCAGCCAATGTCGCGAGAGCTGTTTGACCGGCTCTGGGACGAAATCTATGCCCACGATGTGAATGGCAGCGCCTTCAGTGGGCCGAAGCAAACCCCATGAGGAGACCTCGCTGGCTCGCGAACAAACTGATTATCAGCGTCAAGAAAGTCCAAAGAAGGGACAAGCCGCATGCGACTTAAGAGATTCGTGGCAAACAGAACGTTGCTCAACGCTACTGGGGAGGAGAACCGCGGACTAGTTGTCGAAGCTGGGCGCGGAGGCTCGTGGCTGATTGCGACTGGCCTTGCCGTGATTATTGGCGGGAGTATTTCACCGAGCCTACTTGCTGCGCCGCAAGCACCGCAACAGGGTTTGGAACAATCTGTACAGGTCTCCGGGCAGATGCAGCACGAAGTCGGAGTGCCTACACCGCTCGCCGCGCTCGTGGAAGAAGCGGAAAAGAACGATCCTACGATTCTAGCCGCCGAACGTGCCGCTAGGGCGGCGAGATTTGTTGCACCGCAGGTCTCGACGCTTCCTGACCCACAGTTCACATTGCAACAATTCAGTGTGGGCAGCCCGCGCCCTTTCGCTGGGTATACAAACAGCGATTTTGCCTACATTGGCCTCGGAGCTTCTCAGCAGTTGCCATACCCCGGAAAGCTGAAATTGCGCGGCGAAGTGGCGGACCGCGACGCAGATGCGGCGAGGGTACATGTGGATGTCGTGCTCCAGGACGAAATCGAGATGCTGAAGACGACCTATTTCCGTCTGGCCTACCTTCAACAGACTCTAGGCACAATTCAGCGGAACGCCACGCTCCTCCAGCAAGTGGAACAGCAGGCAGAGGCGCATTATTCGGCAGGCATGGGGAATCAGCAGGATGTGTTAAAGGCGCAACTTGAGCGAACAAAGATCCTCCGCGAAATCTCCATGCATCACCAGTTGGTTGGGGAAGCGCAAGCCGAGCTTAAGCGGATTCTTCGACGGCCACAGGATTCTCCTGACATCATCGCTGAGCCGGTTGCCGCTACTTTTCTGCGTTACACAGCGAGCGAACTTCTCGACAAGGTCCGCGAACAAAACCCAAACATTCACGAAAATGCAGCGATGGTCGAGCGCAACCAAACAGCGGTTGAGTTGGCTCAGAAGGAATTTCGGCCAGACTTCGGAGTTTCCTACATGTACGAGAACACTGATCGTAAGTTCCCCGATTATTACGAACTTTCATTCAGCGTGAATTTCCCACGCCGCAAACCGAGGCAGGCGGCACTCGCACAAGCTCAAGTGAACGTCGAGCGTGCTCAAGCAGATCTCGATACACAACTGCAGACTGCACTCGCTGAGGTTCAGAAGCAGTACGTCATGGTCAAAACTTCAGAGGAGCAACTGTTGATCTATCGCGATGGTCTGATTCCGCAGGCGGAAGCGACTATCCAGGCAGGCTTGGCTTCCTATCAGTCCAATCGAGAAGATTTCGAAACGCTGTTCTCCTCGTTCATGGATGTCCTCAGCCTAAACCTCGAATACCAGCAAACCATTCTTGACCATGAAACTGCACTGGCGCATATCGAGCGGCTCACGGGGGTAACTCTTCCATGACGGAGAACAGTACGATGGCCCACAAACACGAAGAGACAGCGAGCCAAGACCTCGCAGTGGAAAAGTATCGCCGCGCATTCCTGGTTGCGCTCATCGCATTGATTGCCGTTGCGGGTTTCGCTGCCTGGCTTTGGTGGCGTTCGCCCTTCAATCCGATGGCGCGCGGGAGCCAACCTACAGTGGCGGCGAGCGTAGGAAGCGAAACGTCGCAGGTGATAACGGAGCCGACTGCCAGTGCCGCTGATGCAACTGCACCACAGTCCGACACACCACTCGCTCCGATTCAGCTGTCTCCGCAACGCATGCAAAGCATCGGCGTGAAGGTTGGAACAGTCGAATCCAAGGTCATGAGTGACGAGATCCGTTCCTATGGAAATGTCCAGCCAAATGAGCGTCGGTTTGCCTACGTGCAGACGCGGTTTGCCGGGTGGATTCGCAAGATTTATGCGGATGCTACCGGTGATTTCATCGCAAAGGGACAGCCGCTGTTCACAATCTACAGCCCTGATCTGGTGGCAAGTGAAAGGGAGTATTTATTGGCGAAGAAGAGTGCCGCCGCGCTACAGCAGAGTGCAGTGAGCGGCGTCGCGGATGGGGCCGCATCGCTGATTACCGCAGCCAAGGCGCGCCTTCAGCAGTTCGACATACCGGAGAGCGATATTGCCAAACTGGATGACACAGGCGAACCAATCACTGATCTGACTGTCAATTCTCCGGTCGCTGGTTACATCACAGAGAAAAACGCCCTGCCGAACATGAACGTACAGCCAGACACCAAGTTGTACACAATCGCCGATCTCTCAGAAATTTGGGTATTCGCCCAAATCTTTCAGAACGATGCGGGGAAGATCAAGCCCGGTGATCCAGCTGAAGTTACGCTCGATGCGTATCCAGGACAGGTATTCAGAGGAAAGGTGGACTACCTGTTACCGCAATTGGACATGGCCACGCGGACGTTGCCCGTGCGGCTTGTCTTTGCAAACCCAGGCCTAAAACTTCGGCCCGGCATGTATGTGAACGTTAGCATGAAGCTGCCTTTGGGTCAGCGTCTGATTGTCCCAGACTCTGCCGTCTTCCATTCGGGAACAAAGAATCTCATTTTTACCTACGCTGGCGAAGGAAACATCGAGCCACATGAAGTCGAGCTCGGGCCTCACGTCGGCGATCAATTCGTGATTTCCAAGGGGGTGAAAGCTGGCGACCAAATCGTCACATCAGCGAATTTTCTGATCGATTCAGAAGCTCAGTTGCAGGCTGCAGCGGGGGCGTTCATGCCTCCACCGCCAGGTGCAGGGCAGGCCGCCGCGATGAATGTTCCAGCGCAAACGCAAGCCACTGTCGAACTCACAACGCTGCCTTCTCCCCCGCAAAAAGGAGCAAACACCGTCCGAGTCAAATTGGCCGACACGGCGGGAAAACCGATTGCGGGAGCGCAGGTCAACGTCACCTTTTTCATGGCGGCAATGCCAGCGATGGGAATGGCCGCGATGAAGACCGTTGTTCAGGCCAGCGATAAGGGCGGCGGGATGTACGAGGGAAATGGTGCTCTCGGGTCGGGGGGTACTTGGCAAGTCACGATTACGGCGCAGCAAAACGGCCAGACCATTGCGAATAAACAACTCTCAGTCAATGCCACGGGAGGGATGTAGTCATGATTTCTCGTGTCATCGAATGGTGTGCTCACAATCGCTTCCTGGTCTTTACGGGCGTTCTCCTTCTGACTCTGACCGGAATTTGGAGTATGGGACATATCCCGCTCGATGCCCTGCCTGACATTTCCGATGTCGAGGTCATCATTCACACCAACTGGGAAGGTGAGCCGCCCAACATCATCGAGGACCAGGTTAGTTATCCGATTGTGACGGCACTGCTCGCCGCTCCAAATGTTAAAGCCGTGCGCGCCGAGACAATGTTCAACGATAGCTATGTGTTCGTCGTGTTCGAAGACGGCACTGACATTTACTGGGCTCGCTCGCGCGTGCTGGAGTATTTGCAAACCATTGTTGGCCGATTGCCAGCCGATGTGCATCCCGCAATTGGTCCCGATGCAACCGGCGCGGGCTGGGTGTACGAGTATGCTCTCGTGGACCACAGCCACAAGTACAGTCTCGCCGATCTGCGGACACTTCAGGACTGGCACTTGCGCTATCAATTGGAGACGGTTCCCGGCGTCGCGGAAGTCGCCAGTATGGGCGGCTTTGTGCGCCAGTACCAAGTCAGCCTGGACCCAAACAAGCTACTCGCATACGGCATCCCTCTTTCAACCGTGATTGACCGGGTGAAGTCCAGCACCAACGAAGTCGGCGGGCGTGTTTTGGAACTCAGCGGAACGCGATACATGATCCGTGGCTTGGGTTATCTGAAGTCTCTCGATGACCTAGGGAACGTACCGGTCATGGCCAAGAATGGCACGCCAGTTCTGATCAAGGATTTGGGAACTGTGTCATTCGGCCCGGATATGCGGGAAGGCGTGGTCGAATGGCAGGGTGATGGAGAAACCGTGGGCGGCATCGTGGTGATGCGCTACGGCCTGAATGCCCTGACCGTAATCGACGGGGTGAAGAAGAAGCTCGCGGAGATCAAACCTTCGCTCCCTCCGGGCGTGGAAATCGTGGCGGGCTACGACCGCGCCGGTTTGATCCAAGAATCCATCAAGACCTTGCAGCGCGACCTCGTGGAAGAGGCCATCATCGTCAGCTTCGTAATCATCATCTTTCTGTTTCATTTTCGCTCTGCGCTGATTCCGATCATCACATTGCCAATTGCAGTCTCGATGGCTTTCATACCGATGTATTACCTGCATGTAAGCTCGAACATCATGTCGCTCGGCGGCTTGGCGCTGGCAATTGGAGTTTTGGTGGACGCCTCGATTGTCATGGTTGAGAACGGGTATCGGCATCTTTCGGAAAGATATGTTCTAAGCGCGCCGAAATCGTCGCAGGAACTTAATACAGCAAATGGACCGATCGCACTGGAGCAAGAGACTAGGGGAACGGCAAGAGCACTCCCACCGACGGAGGCGGAACGGCGAAGCATTCTCATCAATTCTGCCAAGCAAGTCGGGCCAGCCCTGTTCTTCTCCCTCGTGATCATCGTTGTTTCCTTTCTTCCGGTTTTCTTACTGGAGGCTCAGGAAGGACGGATGTTCAAGCCTCTAGCCTGGACGAAAACTCTTGCTGTTGGCTTCTCTTCCGTCCTTGCGATCACTCTGGTTCCGGTGCTGATGGTCATGTTCATAAAGGGTAGGCTGCGACCGGAATCAGAAAACCCCATTTCACGGATGACCCAGGCCTTGTATCTGCCGGTGCTCAGGCTCTGTCTGAAATACCGGAAAACGACGCTGCTTCTGAATCTCATATTCTTGGCGGTTACGTTCCCGCTGATGTTCAAAATGGGCAGTCAATTCATGCCGCCGCTCTACGAAGGTTCTGCGCTGTACATGCCCACGTCTCTACCAGGTATCTCCATTGTCGAAGCTTCCAAGCTGCTGCAAGAACAGGATCGAATCATCCGTTCCTTCCCCGAAGTGGAGTCCGTATTCGGCGCAGTTGGCCGTTCAGACAGCGCTACCGACAATGCTCCTCTCGACATGTACGACACGACCGTCATGCTCAAACCACGTGAACAATGGCCTGTCGGAATGACCTACGACAAGCTGATCCAGGAAATGGACGGGAAGCTTCAGTTTCCAGGACTCAGCAATACGTGGACCATGCCCGTCGAGAACCGGCTCGATATGGCGTTGACCGGAATTAAGACCCCTGTCGGAATGAAAATCCAAGGGGCCTCCCTCGACACCATCCAGGAACTCGGCACTCAGATCCAGCAAATCCTGTCCGGTCTCCCTGGGGTGAGGTCCGTGTTTGCCGAGCGCGTGTCGCAAGGTTTTTACGTGAATGTCGAAGTCAATCGTCCGGAAGCTGCCAAGTATGGGTTAACGATTGCCGATGTACAAGAAGCGGTCACATCAGGCATAGGCGGCATGAACGTTGCAGAGAACGTCGAGGGCCGCGAGCGCTACCCCATTAACGTTCGATACGAGCGCGACTTTCGTGACAACGTCGACGAGCTTCGTCGGGTGCTAATTGCAACTCCTTCTGGAGCGCAAATCCCGATTAACCAGGTAGCGAACCTTTCCTTCTCGCGTGGTCCTGCCATGATCCGAGATGAAGATGGCCAGCTCACAGGTTATGTCTACATCGACTTGAATACGAGTGACTATGGCGGGTTCGTACAGAAGGCTTCTGGTTTGCTGCAGCAGAAACTGCGACTGCCTCCCGGATACACCTACCAATGGTCCGGCGAATACGAATTTGAGTTGCGTGCCAAACAGCGCTTGAAACTCATTCTCCCAGTCGTGTTCTTCGTAATCTTCATGCTGTTGTACATGGTCTTTCACTCGGTCACAGAGGCCATGGTCCTTATTTTCCCGACGGTCTACGCGATGACCGGGGGTCTCATCCTTCAATGGTTGCTCAACTACAACTTTAGCGTTGCCGTCTGGGTCGGCTACATCGCACTCTTCGGCATCGCCGTCGAGACGGGCGTCGTCATGGTCGTGTATTTGCACGAGGCTCTCGACCGCCGCCTCGCCACGGGCATTCCTCTCAAGCATGAAGACATCGAGGCAGCCGCAATCGAAGGAGCAGTTCAGCGCCTACGCCCCAAACTGATGACCGTCTTCGCGGTTCTCGCCAGTCTGGTTCCGATTCTATGGGAAACAGGCATCGGTTCCGACGTGATGAAGCCTATTGCCGCACCAATCGTGGGCGGAATGATCACGTCAACCATTCACGTTCTCATTCTTGTTCCTGTCTTCTTCGCGCTCATGAAAGAGCGTGCACTCAGGCGTGGAACACTTCAGCTAAAGGACGACCAGTTTACCGCTTAGAGGATCGGGGGCAAGCATGAGCAACGAGAAGTTCAAGACGGCGAGTTTAGTTGTTCCAAACAACAAAAGGAGAACCATGATGAGGTCAAGCATAGCAGGGCGAGTCTTGTCAGTTTTGTCTACCATCGCAATGTCAATTGCACCTGTAGCAACTGCATTGGCTATTCACACTTCCGTGGTCAGAGCGCAGGACAAGCCTTCTGTAACGCAGGCAAAGGTGGAATTGACCACAGATCCCTCGCCTGCGCAAAAAGGGAGTAATACGGTCCGAATAAAATTGACCGACCCGGCAGGCAAACCGATCATTGGAGCGCAAGTGACCGCCACTTTCTTTATGGCGGCAATGCCAGCGATGAATATGGCCGAGATGAAAACAGTAATGAAGGGTACATATAAAGGTGCTGGGGTGTACGAAGCCAAAGGCGACCTCGGTTCTGGTGGCATGTGGGAAGTCACCGTCACAGCACAAAAGGGCGGAAAAACAATCGTGACCCAGAAACTCACTGTTAAAGCCATGGGGGGAGCTTAACGGTGATGATCTTGTTTCTGAAGTAATACCACCAAAGGTGCGGAGTTTGCACGGTTTGGAGTGCGGGGAGCCGCCCAGCTGGCCTTTGCAACGCGCTGGGCGGTTTCTGCACAGGGTCATTACATATCTAAATTTCCTTTTCAAAGGGCATGGTGACGCATGGAACGCGACCCAGTTTGCGGTATGACGGTCGATCCGCAGCGAGCGTCGGCAAAAGCCGAGCACGCTGGGAACACCTATTATTTCTGCTGCAAGAGTTGCGCTGAAAAGTTTCGCGCTGAGCCGGGCAAATATCTGCAGGCGAAGACGCCGATAAGCGTGCCTCTCCAAGGGCCGATCATACAGTTGGGAGGAGCGGGGCCCACGACAGCGATTGGTCAAGCGCCCGTGCCGTCCCCGAGCGTTAGCGGCAAGCCCAGTTCGACAAAGCAGCCCTCCAAAACATCGGCAGTTCAGCCCGTTGCCTACATCTGCCCAATGGACCCGGATGTGCGACAAGATCATCCAGGCCCATGCCCGAAATGCGGAATGGCCCTCGAACCATCCGTGCCCATAGCCCCGGCGACCCGTATTGAATACACATGCCCGATGCATCCTGAGATTGTTCGTGCCGAGCCCGGCGCGTGTCCAATTTGTGGGATGGCGCTCGAACCACGAACGACAACCGTCGCCGAAGAAGAAAATCCGGAACTTGTGTCCATGACGCGGCGTTTCTGGACAAGTGTCCTCCTAACCATTCCGGTTCTTGTGCTCGGGATGTCGGATTTGATTCCGGGACAGCCCATCCTTCGATTGCTCTCAATGCGCACGATGGGATGGACCGAGTTATTGCTGGCAACTCCAGTGGTGCTCTGGGGCGGCTGGCCATTCTTCGAGCGTGGCTGGGCCTCCCTCGTAAATCGAAGCCTGAACATGTTTACGCTGATCGCGCTCGGAACAGGGACGGCTTACATCTATAGCGTCATCGCCGTGCTCTTTCCTGGGATCTTCCCATCTTCGTTTCGTACGGACGGTGAGATCCCGCTCTACTTCGAGGCCGCGTCAGCGATCACCGCTCTCATCTTGCTCGGGCAAGTTTTGGAGTTGCGCGCGCGAAGCCGCACATCAGCGGCGATCCGCTCCTTGCTAAAGCTGTCTCCCAAGACGGCACGTCTCATCGGGACGGACGGAACTGAAACGGACGTTCCCATTGAGCGCATCGAAACTGGCGACACGCTCCGCGTGCGCCCTGGAGAAAAAGTGCCTGTCGATGGGGTCGTAACAGACGGTGCGAGTTCTGTCGACGAGTCGCTGATGACAGGGGAACCGATTCCGGTGGAAAAAGCCGCTGGAAGCAGTGTGATTGGCGGAACTGTGAACGCTACCGGGAGTTTTCTGATGCGCGCCGAGCGCGTCGGAAGCGATACCTTACTCGCACAGATCGTTCGCATGGTCAGCGAGGCGCAGCGCAGCCGCGCGCCAGTGCAGAAGCTGGCGGATCGCGTGTCAGCGTATTTTGTTCCCGCTGTAGTATTGGTGGCTGTCCTCACGTTCATCCTGTGGAGCATCCTTGGTCCTGAGCCGAGGATGGCACATGCGCTACTCAACGCTGTCGCAGTCCTGATTATCGCGTGTCCCTGCGCACTCGGCCTCGCCACGCCGATGGCGATTATGGTGGGCACTGGGCGCGGCGCGCTTGCGGGCGTTCTCATTAAAAATGCAGAGGCCCTCGAAATACTGGAAAAGGTGGATACGCTCGTCGTGGATAAAACCGGCACTCTTACGGAAGGTCGTCCACGCGTCACAGCGGTGGTGGCAGGGACAGGATCGGATGAGATTCAGGTTCTGCGCGTCGCCGCGACTCTCGAACGAGCAAGCGAGCATCCCCTCGCAGCCGCCATTCTTGCCGCCGCTAAAGAACGTGGCATCACGCTCGACGATATTGCGAACTTCCAGTCCCGCACTGGCAAGGGAGTGACGGGGCTCGTAGATGGGCGAAGCGTTGCCCTCGGAAATCGCGCTCTCTGTGCCGAGTTGAAGATCGAAATAGGCTTGCTCGAAGACCGGGCCAAATCGCTCGAAGCTGATGGGCAAACAGTGATGTTCGTTGCCGCAGACGGGAAAGCCAGTGGTCTTATCGGTGTTACTGATCCAATAAAAGCGACGACTGCCGAAGCGATTACCCGCCTCCACCAACAGGGAATTCACGTCGTAATGCTGACTGGAGATAGTCGTACGACAGCCGATGCAGTCGCACGGAAGTTGGCAATCAACGACGTGCATGCCGGTGTGCTACCCGATCAGAAAGAAGAAATCGTGAAGAAGTTGCAGTCCGAAGGCCATGTGGTTGCGATGGCAGGTGATGGTGTCAATGATGCCCCCGCGCTCACGAGAGCCAATGTTGGAATTGCCATGGGAACAGGAACCGATGTCGCAATTGAGAGTGCGGGGATTACACTGCTCAAAGGCGATCTCCGCGCTATCACGCGCGCGAGAACGCTGAGCCGGGCCACCATGCGCAACATCCGCCAGAATCTGTTCTTCGCCTTTATATACAACATCGTGGGAGTGCCTATTGCAGCTGGGGCCCTCTATCCGTTTTTTGGTTTGCTTCTCAGCCCGATTATTGCCAGCGCCGCAATGACATTCAGTTCGGTATCCGTAATCACCAATGCCTTACGGCTGCGACATCTGGAGATGTGAAATGCCGAGCAATACCGCAGCAGTTCTCAACATTGGTGTGCTCGTTTTCCGCGAGGGGCTAGAGTGTGTCCTAGTGCTCGCTGCCATCACTGCGAGCATGACTGGACCTCAGCGCGAATATCAACGCCCCGTGACGGTCGGTGTAGGAATCGGGTTCCTCGCAACTCTTGTGACTTGGTACTTGGCTGTCCGCATCCTCGATGACCTTGGCAGGAATGTGTCGGCGCTCGCCATTCAGGCTGCAACCGGACTCCTAGCAGTTCTGGTTCTTCTCTTGGTTATGAACTGGTTCTTTCACAGAGTCTATTGGACCAGCTGGATCTCGCTTCATAACAAGCGCAAACAGGAACTGTTGCTGAGTGAGAAAACGAAGAAAGGGAAGGTAGGGCTGCTGTGGGGAATGGGACTATTGGGATTCTCGTCTTTTTATCGAGAGGGGTTCGAGATCGTACTATTCCTTCAGAGTTACAGACTGAGGACGGGCAACACCGTAGTGCTGTATGGCGTTCTCCTGGGTGCCTCATTTTCTGGAGCTGTGGCAGTCCTTACCTTTGTGGCTCACCGGAAGTTGCCATACAAAAAGATGATGATATTGACAGGGTTGATGCTCGCAGTCGTCTTGCTCGTGATGGTGGGCGAGCAGGTTCAGGAGATGCAACTTGCTCACTGGGTGCCCACTACAGAGATCTCGATGTTTGCAAAGATAATTCCGACGTGGATGGGTCTCTGGTTCTCCATTTTTCCAACGGTCGAGACGTTGGTCGGCCAACTGGTCGCAGGCATTCTAGTTTTCGGCTCATACATCTCCGCTCAGCCGTCACAAACTTCTGCCCTTTAGGGCTAAGTACCGTATGGACAAATCCGTTTAGCAGGCAAGTCGCAAAGACGGAAAGACCATAAACAACTATTGTGCCACGCAGGTAATGGATACGACTGTGCACCAACTGTGCAAGAATCCAACGTTCTCAGGGCATCGGGGATAGCTTTGAGCGAAAAGCAGAAGGAGTCGTTGGAGTCGAGTTCGGTGCGCCCAAGGCAGGCTCACTATTTTAAGGCGAGCGTTCTTCGATTTGAGGCATTCGAGTCTTCTAGCGGATGCTGCAATCGCAACACAATTTCGATGAGCGGGCGGCTTTCCATCCTTCTCGGAAGATGATTGGGGTGAGAGCAAGAGCGGCTAACGGATCGGCCCACGACTTGCCCCAAATCGCGTTTATCACCAGACCAACCAGAGCGATCCAAGCCATATAGGCGCACAGTGCAGATTCCACAGCATCTGCCTTCAAGGCGGCGCTCGAAGTAATGGCTGCCAAATGCCGTTTCCGGCTAGCGAGCGAAGGCATTACAACTGCGGCGGCCAACAAGATTCCGATTCCCATCAGACTCCGCTGCGCTTCACGATACCCAATAAAATTCAGCACGGAAGTCAGTATCACGAGCCCGGCTAGCACGAAAAGCAAGATTCCCGCAATCCGAGCTGCCCGTGCCTCCTTGAGGTCGAACCGAAAACGCCAGAACACGACGGCTGCCGAGAGCAACTCGATCAAGCTATCTCCACCGAAAGCAAAAAGAGCGGGGCTATGCGACCGCCAAGCGGTGCCAAGGGAAACGACGGCCTCGACGGTCATCCAGGCGATCGTCATGACTTGAAGTCGAAGAACTCGGCGGGAAATCTCCGACAACGGCGCTGTTGCGACTACGGTAGTCATGGTTCATTTTACTCCTGCATTTCAGTAATGAGAGAGCAATGATGCGGCCCTGCCAGCCGCGTGAAGAGTTTGTGGTACCTTGGGACACAAATCTACAACTTGACAACACTCCATATTTCTGCAAGTATCGAAATATGGTGACACTTTCATCGAAGAAGAACACTGAGCAGGTGGCTAGATATGCCGATATGTTCTCGGCGATTGGCACGGAACCACGACTGCGGATCATGCAATTGTTGTTGTCCGCTCATCCTGACGGCTTGACTGTCGGCGAGATTCAGACCGAGTTGGACATTCCCAATTCCACGCTGTCCCATCACCTGGACAAACTTAAGAATGAAGGACTTGTACAAGTCCAGCGCGAGAGTACTTTCCTGCGCTATACGGCGAACACTGACGCTTTGCAAGAATTGTTGCAGTTCCTTTACGCGGAATGCTGCACCCGGAATAAGGCTGTAAAGCCCCGTGACGTTGTTCAGATTTGCAGATAGGAGACACATGAGCGGCACAAGCATACGAAATGTAGTGAAAGAGAAGTACGGGCAAGCTGCTCTGCGAGTTACGGCTGGGGGAAGCAGCTGCTGCGGAGCCACGCCATCTGATGGGCTGAATTGTGATCCAATCACGTCAAATCTTTACGATGCTCTGCAAGCGAGTGAAATTCCCGCCGAGGCCATGCTCGCATCGCTGGGATGTGGCAATCCAACAGCGTTGGCGAAGCTGAATCCTGGAGAAGTGGTTCTTGACTTGGGCTCGGGCGGTGGAATTGATGTTCTATTGTCGGCAAAGCGAGTCGGCGTGACAGGCAAGGCCTACGGGCTCGATATGACTGATGAAATGCTTGGGCTCGCGAACGAGAACAAGCAGAAGTCTGGGCTCGATAACGTCGAGTTCTTGAAAGGCGAGATTGAGAACATCCCACTTCCTGATGATTCTGTAGACGTTGTTATCTCGAACTGCGTCATTAATCTTTCAGCGGACAAAGACCGCGTGCTCAAGGAAGCGTTCCGTGTATTAAAGCCCGGAGGTCGATTCGCCGTGTCCGATGTTGTTACTCGTGGCGAAATGCTGCCCGAGATACGCAAAAGTGTGCTGTTGTGGGTTGGGTGTATCGCGGGGGCATTGGAAGAAGATGAATACCGTAACAAACTATTGAGTGCCGGATTTGAAAACGTCGAGATCGAACCAACCCGCATATATAGACTGGAAGATGCCCGAGAGTTCCTTTCCGGCGAAGGCATAGATGTGGATGCTCTCGCGGGACAGGTGGACGGTAAGTTTATGGGCGCGTTTATCCGTGCCGTAAAGCCGTCCCATTCAAATGCTTGTTGCGGACCGGATTGCTGCGAGTAACGGGCGAATAATGAACAAACACTACAACGTCTTGTTTCTGTGCACTGGAAATTCTGCTCGTTCGATCATGGCGGAAGCCATCATGAACCGTAAAGGTAAGCCGACGTTCACCGCATACAGCGCAGGAAGCCATGCCACGGGACATGTTCGTCCCGAGGCGCTGCGACAACTTGAACTTGCAAAGTTTCCTACTGACGGCGCTCGTAGTAAGAATTGGGATGAGTTCGCCCGACCTGGCGCACCGGAACTTCATTTTGTGTTCACGGTCTGTGACAATGCAGCCAAAGAAGTTTGTCCCATTTGGCCAGGCCAACCCATGACTGCTCATTGGGGAGTGCCTGACCCCGCCGCCGTCACAGGTACGCCTGAACAGATAGAGAAGGCATTTCGAGACACCTTCATGATTCTCGACCGTCGGATCAGCCTGTTCTTGTGCTTGCCCTTATCTAGTCTCGACGGACTTGCCATCAAGAAGGAAATTGACCGCATCGGGCTCGAATGAAAATGTCGCTCGCCCGCCGAGTCATCGCGGAATTCATAGGGACGGCTTTCCTCGTGGCGGCAGTCATCGGTTCAGGCGTCATGGGAGACCGCTTGGCGAACGGCAATATCGCCTTAGCCCTCCTTGCTAACACGATTGCTACGGGAGCCGCGCTCGTGGCTCTCATCTTCGCCTTTGGCGGAATCTCTGGTGCACACTTCAATCCCGTCGTTTCCCTGATGGATGCCTTCGAGCGAGGGTTACCTTGGAAAGAGACTCCTCACTATGTCATCGGTCAGGTACTGGGTGGAGTCACAGGGGCCGTCGTTGCCCACATCATGTTCGGACTCCCGCTTGTCTCCTTGTCGCGTCATTCTCGGAGCGGCATTCCGCAGGTATTCAGTGAGTTTGTAGCAACAGTCGGCCTTGTTTCCGTAATTTGGGGTTGTTCCCGGCTTCGATCCAACGCTGTTCCGTTCGCTGTCGGCGCATACATTACAGCCGCTTATTGGTTCACCGCATCTACATCGTTTGCGAATCCCGCCGTCACGATTGCCCGATGTCTTAGCGACACATTCGCGGGAATCCGGCCCATGGATGTCCCCTGGTTTGTGGTGGCTCAATTTCTAGGCGGAATTGCAGCCACGCTGCTCTTCCGCTGGCTCGTTCCTAACCTTCATGTCAGGGCCAAAGAAGTTCTCCTCACTCATAATTCTGGGCGGAACGCCTAAAACAAATATTTTGCGAAGGGCCGCGATGAGTATTTCCTCATCGGTGATGAAGGCTTACGAATCCGGTTGTCACCCGTGCCGCTGAAGACTAACGCACCAGAACCGGATCAATGGCCTTATCTGCCCCCTTTTGCCCCCTCGCGAATTTGTTAAATCCCGACCAATCAGGAGGATGGTTGGTAGGGGCGGTGGGGATCGAACCTAACAATTAACGCCTCTTCTCGGTTACCGGCCGCTTGAATACCGGGTAGTCGGTCCCGAGTTCGGACGCACCTGCCTGGTGAGCATGGGCTTCGCCCCAGGGTTCGTCCGTTCAAATCAGGGCTCGGCAACCAGAGAGCGTTCCGATCAAATGAGTTGCGCGTAGCCCGCAACCATCCGAATTGACAACAAATGAACCCACGCTCGCGTGCGTAGCAGGAATGTTGGTCTCAGTGCGACTTGTCGTGGAGCTTAAGCTATTCGGAGAATGGCGCTTCAGCGACGAGGTCTGCGAAATTTGGAGGTGTGAACCCCTCAACGTATCGAATGCCAAAATCCCGAAGAATGTTGTCAACCGCCGTCATCGGTTTCTGACGAATGACGTTGCAAAGGCATCCTTTAAATCCATCCTTGAATGCCAGCCGAGGAAATGCGGTTAGGATAGCCTGCTGTTTCTCCCGCGAGATGCGATCAAGACCGACGCCAAGGACATCCACCGCGATTCCTGAATGAGTCATCACTACTTCGGGCTCTTTATGGAGAGCGAGTGTTGGGGTCGTGTGAAGTGCAATAGCATCCCATACAAGCTGCGTCTGCTGACCCGAGATGCCGCGATCTTTCAAAAATGCGCGGGCCGCATTCGCGCCGTCTACCTCGAAGCGATTCTCCCCGCTGTACCGCTCGGTCAAACCGAGATCGTGCAGGATCGCAGCTACAGCTAAGAGCTCAGCCTCCGGTGCTATCACGGCGCTCTCTGCAAGGACGATTCCGAACAACCAAGAGCGCATCACATGATTGAATAGGAATGGCTCTAACAAACTCCGCGACAAGTCAATCGCGTCGCGCACCAGCGCTGTGTCGGGTACCTTGATCCCTGCGAAATCCATGTTCGTCCTTTCTCGCCGTTAGACCGTTGGGATTTGGCGGTTAAGTTCACTCGACCGCGGCATTGTTGAGCAGTCTTTCTACCTTCGAATCCAATTCCCGAGCGACCTTCAGGGCATCCGGGTTTTCGTATGGGGACAGAAAGCTAGTCATCTTGTCATAGGACAGATGCACGCCATCGTCCCGCTCATCAACGAGCACGGTCACAGGCGCATATGACCCCGCATCCGGAACATGCTTGGCCATTTCCTTCATGACCAATGGATTACCGATCACGAGCCGTACTATCTTCGGTTTGTCGAGTCCCGTCTCCTTTCGGATAACGGCTCCATGATCAAATTCCAGGAACAACATCAGATGGGCCTTGCCCACGTCTCGATTAATCACTTCTTCCAACTCGGCGAAGGTGCCCGGCGACTTGGATGCACTCGCAAACGCGGCAAGATCCAGTCGGCCGACACCAGCTTTTAATGAAGCTACGACCGTCTCGAATGATCGTGACGTTGTTAGGCTGAAGCGTTGTACTTTGACTTCTTGAATTGCCATTCTATTCTTCCTTTCGCGCGGATGTTTGAAGCAGGCTATACCTGTGCGAAACCGCCGTCGACGAACAGCTCGGCTCCTGTGACATAACTCGCATCATCGGAGGCGAGAAACACGACGGCTTTTGCGATCTCATCCGGGGTCCCGAGCCTGCCGAGTGGAACGACGTTGGAGATCGTCTTCAAGCGTTGCTGTCCCGTTTCTGAGGAACCCAGTAGTTCGCTAAGCCCCGGAGTATCGGTAGATCCTGGGCTTACGGCGTTCACGCGAATACGGCGACTGCGCAGATCCGTCGCCCACGTGCGGGCGAAAGAGCGCACGGCGGCCTTGGTAGCGCTGTAGACGCTATTCGACGGCAATCCTTTGCTGGCAACCACAGACGCACAAAGCACAACGGAAGAGCCGTCCTTGAGTAACGGCAGTGCCATTTGTACGGTGAAGAGCAGTCCTTTCACATTGACATCGAATATTGAGTCAAAGAACTGCTCGGTGATCTCCCCGAGAGGCGCATATTTTGCGGTGCCAGCGTTCGCAAACACAATATCGAGACGACCCTTCTCCTGCTTAATCTGGGCGAAGAGTTGTTCGAGGTCAGCGATTTGAGACACATCACCTTGCACCCCGGTGACGCTTCCCCCTATGCTCTTGAGCGCTGAAGCCAACTCCTTCTCGCGCCGACCGGTAATGAAGACGTATGCTCCTTCAGCTACGAAGCGTTTCGCGGTAGCAAGACCAATCCCGCTTGTACCACCAGTGACAAGTGCGATCCTTCCATTCAGCTTGCCAGCCATTTTCTCGTCGGTCGTCATTCTTTGCCTCTTTCAACCATGTCGTCACCGCCAATCCGTTCGAGCTTTCTCTTCTTGCCGTTCCCTAGACATCCACTCCTGGATATAAGGCGAGCAGTGCAACACCGAGATACCTTCGTCCTCACGGGCATTGAGGAATCGAATTGCTTCGATGTCCACGAGATCGACCTCCTCCAAATCCAGCGCGATCGGCTCTCCGCGGCTGATCTCGGCCTTTACCTGATCGAGATGGTGAGATCGAAACTCTCCGCTCAACCGAAGTCGAACTTTGCGTGAATCCCGAATCCGTTCAATCTTCAGAATCTTGGGCTCCTGACTCATAAGCGCGCTCTTCCAGAAGCAACAAAATTTGCCACTTCTAAATCCTAAGCGGATGCAGCTTAGGATTACCAATGCTTCCGAAGCCTTCAGCTGATGCCTTCTGAATCGAGAAACAGCGAGGCTTGCCGAACGAATGACTTGTGAAACTGGAACAACGATCCATGCCCGGCGTCGGGGTAGGTCAACAGCATGGCGTTTGGGAGACGCTCGCTCAGCATGTAGGAATTGCGGACTGGAATCATATTGTCGAATACGCCGTTGACGACCAGGCACGGCTGCGTGATCTTGCCGAGCTTGGCGAAACGCTCGCCACTGTATTGTTCCCAAGCTCGAAAGGCCGTGATCTGCGCGATTGCGACATTTTGGCCGGCCAGAGGCTCGCCATCTTGCTTTCTCTCTGCGAGCCGAGCCGCGAAGGCCTCTCCTGCCGCTTGACTCGATTCGCTTGGCGCAAAAAAGAGTTTCACTAGTTTCTCCAGCCCAGGCATATTCGGATCTTCCGTAATCTTCCTGAGCTCCGGTTTATCCATGTGCATAATGTCCTCGCCTCCCTCCGGAGCGGTGGCGACAAGCAGCATTTTGTGGACGAGCGAGGGACGTTCCAGCGTCACCTGCTGCGCCACCATTCCACCGCGGGAGTAGCCGAGAATATCCAGGCGCTTTAGGCCAAGTGTATCCACGAACGCGAGGGCGTGTGCCGCCATCCCTGCCATGTTTTCGGGGACTTGGCCAGTTGAGCGGCCCAGACCCGCACTCTCAAATAGAATTACCTCGCGTCCTAGGGCGAGCGGATCGGTTACGGCCGGGTCCCAATTGTCCAGGGTCCCAGTAAAGTGCTGGAGGCATAGCAGTGGGAGGCCCGGGCCCTTTCCAAAGCGGCGATAGGCATATTTTTCGAGCTTCGTCTGGATAAATTGTGTCGGTGCGGTCGTGTTGCTTGCATTAGCCATGGCCATTCCTTCCTTCCGATGTGGTGACTGTTGCGGCTTACGTTGTACTCGTCAGCGTCGAACGCTCTCCGCAGCTGGGTCGCTCCATCACACGGCGCTCGCCTGGATGCTGTTCAGGACGGTGTTGTCCCAATAGGCGTCAAGGCGCGTAATTTTTCCGTCCGCGTCGAAACGCAGAATGTAGCAATGAGGGATGTGTACGTCCTGGCCCTTCTTTGCAACTCCGGGCACTTCGGCAGGAATAGGCCCGCTCATCTCGGCTTGGATCACTACTGTGTCCCCCTCGGCAGGGATCAGCTCGATCACTTTGACTCGGAAGTTCGGAACGGCATTCGGAAACGCACGCCAAACGACATCGATGCCACCACGAATTGGCACCACGCTTTCGCGGCCGTACGGAGCATATCGTCCAAGTGCGCCATCCGCGCAAAGAGCGAGCATGCCATCAACGTCGTGTGCATCGTAGGCAGTGAAGAACTGTTGGGCAATCGATACGTAATCTTTC
>Ga0206913_1104_pt1 | contig 18565 bp, 11 predicted proteins | sample Alteio_BWOrgHeat_72_FD_152942 | JGI IMG/M metagenome (GOLD analysis project Ga0206913, IMG submission 152942) | Enriched cells from forest soil in Barre Woods Harvard Forest LTER site, Petersham, Massachusetts, United States -... | ecosystem: Environmental > Terrestrial > Soil > Temperate forest >... | reverse complement strand
GCGGGGATTATGAGAATACGATCAAATACCTCAACAAAATCATCAACTGGAAAATGGATCTTCGTACCGATCTTCAATGTTATTCGCGTCTCTTACACCTGATTGCACATTATGAACTCGGCAATGATAATTTATTGGAATACCTGATCAAATCGGTTTACCGTTTCATGGCAAAAATGGAAAACCTGAGTCTGGTGGAGGAAGAAATATTCCGCTTTTTGAGAAAATCATTTCAACTGGGACCCCGTGAGCTCAAACCCGGATTTTCAAATTTACTTGAACGTCTGAAGACCTATGAAAAGAATCGTTTTGAAACCCGGGCCTTTGTTTATCTTGATATTATTTCCTGGCTTGAAAGTAAAATCAGGGATGTGCCTGTACAGAAAATAATCCGCGAGAAATTTCTTGAACGAAACGCGAAAGCAATTCACGCATAAAAAAAATAGTAGCAGGTATTTTTATTTCATTTTTTTAATAATTCATATCGATATGCACCAGATTTTTAAAAAATCAACTATTCTCCTATCTGTACTTTTAGTTGCTGTTACCTTCGGTGTCGCGCAGGATCTGCACAGCCATTGGGATGAACTGACCGCCAGTGAATGGCCAAAAGCATTAGAGATGTCGAACCAGACATGCATTTTGCCCATTGGAATTCTTGAAAAACATGGTCCTCATGTTCCCATTGGATCAGATCTGATACAGGTTCGCGAATGGGCCGCGCGGGCGACTAAAAAAGAATACTCCGTTGTTTTCCCGGACTATTTTTACGGACAGATCAATGAAGCCCGGCATCAGTATGGAACTTTTGCATTGCCGGAACGGATTGTGTGGGATTTGCTGGAAGCAACCTGTGATGAAATTGCACGAAATGGCTTCAATAAGATTGTAATCATCAACGGTCATGGCGGGAACCCGGAGCTGATCCGGTATTTTATACAAACAAGGCTTGAAAAGAGGAGAAACTACGCAGTTTATTTTTTTGAACCCGGCTCCGATTCAGTGTACCGGAGAAAAATGAACGAGCTTCATAAATCTGATCCTGCAGGCGACCAGCATGCGGGTGAAAGAGAAACATCCTCGCTGCTTTATCTGAGACCGGATCTGGTCAAGATGGACAGTGCCAACAACGAATCCGGGGCCAATCAAAAAAGACTGGACATACCGAATGTATACACAGCGATCTGGTGGTATGCTGATTATCCGAATCATTACGCCGGCGAGGGTGCTAAGGCAACCCGGGAACTCGGCCAGTTAGTTAATGAACACTATATTGAATCCCTGGTAAAAGCGCTGAAGGCAATCAAGGCTGATAAAAAAACCCTTGAGTTACAAAATGAATTTTTCAACCGTGTAAAGGGCCAGCCTTAATAATTACCGGATCAGACGGATGATGGAAAGAATGCCGGAACCGCCGTTTTAATATTTGAACAGCGGCCCGGGCATTTTTTATTAAGCCTTATTGAATTTTTCTATCACAACCATGTTGCCGTCACTGTCGACTTTCACAGTCCTCCAGGTTTTAGCATCCTCCAGTTTGATGTAATAGGTAATTTCATAAGGATTGGAGAGTTCTGTTACGCTGTAGATCTTTTTTCCGGGAAATTTTTCCTTCAGGGTTGCGATCAGATAGTAAGGAAGTTTTTCTTCAGAGTAATAACGGATGGCACTGAGAAAACTGCCGTCCTTATTATAGTGAATAGTGGATTTTACGCCTGCTTCCTCAAAATTGACTACATAGGTTTCCGGAAATTCCAACCAGCTTACTTTCACGGCATGCGGATATGATTCGTTAAATGACTGAATTAGTTTTTCGTTGATGGTAGACACCGCAGCCCTTGAACTCAATCCGACGATGAGGAAATAAATGATAAACAGATACTTTTTCATGGTTACTTTTTTTAGTTAACGTTTGTTTGACCATATAAAAGTATGCATCAGTTGGACTACATAAGTAACCGGTTTGTTTAAATGTGATAGTCCGGTTGGAAGTGATCTCCAGTTCATTTTCCGATGGTAAAACCATTCATGCCGATGGTTTCATCAGAATGACCCTTTATCAGGTAAATCGCACCCCGCAAGGGATTCAAAATTTTTCTTTGATCGTTTTGATCAGTTTTCCAACGGCAATTTCCGCTTCTTTTTCATTCATCCAGGCAAATCCCATCCGGGTGGAATTCAGGGAGACGGAACCGGAATTATGAATAAGTCCGTTGGAAAGAATCAAACCCTGTGGCCGAAGTTTTTCCGTTAATGCTGGTAGCGGGATGTCTTTATTAAATTTTGCCCAAATGGCGAGTCCGCCATCGGGGATCCTGAATTCGATGAATGATGACAGTTGCTGCGTAAGCAGGTTGCAAACAAAATCCCGGCGCCGGTGATATTCATGCAGTGCTTTTTTCATATGTCTCCGGATCTCGCCGTCTGAAAACATTTCTGCCAGCGCCAACTCCATAATCGGATCTCCCTGCGTATCCATGAGTTGTCTTAATCTGGTCAGTTCCAATAGTAAATTGGGTGGTGCAACCACATAGCCTGTTCTGATAGCAGGCGCAATGGTTTTGCTCAGGGTACCTACATAAATGATCATGCCCTTCTGATCGGCGCTGATGAGTGGGAGAATGGGACTGCTTAAATAGTGAAAATCATAATCATAATCATCTTCTATAATGATGAATCCGTATTTTTCTGACAGCTCCAGTAACTTGATTCTCCTGGAAGCAATCAGTGTAACCGTAGTGGGATAGTGGTGATGTGAGGTAATATACACTGCCCTGATTTTTTTCTTTCTGCAAATCTTTTCGATAGCGTCCACATCAATACCCATGTCATCCACCCTAACCCGGATCAAACGCATTCCTGCATTTTGAAAACAACGATCAGCGTAGTAGTAATTTGGCTCACCAACGATAATATTTTGTCCATTCGAAAAAAGAACACAGGTGATTAAATACAAGCCGAACTGACTTCCCCTGGTAATCATAATATTTTCAAAACTTGTTTGCAGTCCCCGGCTGCTGTTCAGATATTCGGAGAGAACCTCCCTGAACTTTTGCACACCGGCTGTTTCCACGTAAGAGAGATATCTCAAATTCACCGTTCTGGACAATATGCTCTTATATGATCTGCCCAATTCTTTTACGGGCATCAGCCGAACATCTGGTCCGTCATGAAAACCGGTAATATTCCGGTATGTGAATACAGGCGTCCTGATATTATTATTGATTTTCACAGAATAACCGGTTGTTGCAGGAAATGAATTGCGTTTTTCGGTTTTCATGTAAAAGCGTCTTGGATTTATTTCAGGAAGTGCTTTAATGGTGAAAGTTCCTTTAGACGGCCGCATTTCAATCCAACCCTGTGCGTCTAGCTCTTCATACGCCCGAACCAATGTTTTCCGGTGCACCTCCAGCATTTCAGACATCTGACGGGTACCGGGTAATTTAATCCCGGGGCCGATCCTGCCTTTTTTCATTTCCTGAATTATGGAATTTGCTATTTGCAGATAAACAGGAACATCACATTCCTTTTCTATTTCTATGATGGTGCGCCAGGGAAGCATGTGGACTACGGGTTTAGTTAAAAAAGAGGGACAAGATAGTCCAAAAATAATTTCTTTTCTTTTGACCGCGTGAAGGCCCTTGTCTTGGTAGATTAATTCAAACCACGTACCTTTGCCTCCCTTATGCTGGCATTTTCAGAAATTATCCACTATTAAAGTACTGATTTTCAACAAAGTAAGTTGCAAAAAGGAATGATTATTCCTTCTGTAAACTGCTTTGTAAATGCATTTGTGGTAACTGTCTTTTAAAAACCTGATATTAAATAATATGGCTATTAAAAAAGAAAATCGTCCCAAAGCCACTTTCTCAAAAATCACCATCGGACTTGCTTCTCCCGATTCCATTCTGGAAAGATCCTATGGAGAGGTTTTAAAGCCCGAAACTATAAACTACAGAACCTACAAACCCGAAAGGGATGGTTTATTCTGCGAACGCATTTTCGGACCTGTGAAAGACTACGAATGCGCCTGCGGAAAATATAAAAGGATCCGATATAAAGGGATCGTGTGCGACCGTTGCGGTGTGGAAGTAACCGAAAAGAAAGTTCGCCGTGAACGTATGGGTCATATTAAACTGGTAGTACCTGTGGTTCATATCTGGTATTTCAAAAGTCTTCCGAACAAAACCGGTTATCTGCTGGGTATGAGTTCAAAGAAACTGGAGAGCATTGTGTATTATGAAAGATATGTGGTGATCCAGTCGGGAATCCGTGCGGATAAAAATCAGAATCAGGGTGATCTTCTGACGGAAGAGGAATATCTTGAAATTCTTGAAACTCTTCCGAAGGACAATCAATATTTACCTGACGACGATCCGCAAAAATTCATCGCCAAGATGGGTGCGGAAGCCGTTCACGATCTGTTGCAGCGAATTGACCTCGACCAGCTAAGCTTCGATCTGCGGGCAGCAGCAGCCAACGAAACTTCTCAGCAGCGTAAAGCAGATGCTCTGAAACGTTTGAGTGTAGTGGAGAGTTTCCGCGATGCCAATACAAGAATTACAAACCGTCCGGAGTGGATGGTTATGCAATATATTCCTGTTATTCCACCTGAATTGCGTCCGCTGGTACCATTGGATGGTGGCCGGTTTGCATCTTCAGACCTGAATGATCTTTACCGCCGGGTGATCATCCGTAACAACCGTCTTAAGCGTTTACTGGAAATCAAAGCACCGGAAGTGATCCTGCGCAATGAAAAGAGAATGCTGCAGGAGGCCATCGATTCACTCTTTGACAACAGCCGCAAATCGAATGCCGTGAAAGCGGAAGGCGGAAGGGCGCTGAAATCTTTAAGTGATGTACTGAAAGGTAAACAGGGACGTTTCCGTCAGAACTTACTGGGTAAGCGTGTAGACTATTCAGGCCGTTCCGTTATTGTGGTGGGTCCTGAATTGAAATTACACGAATGTGGATTACCCAAGGATATGGCTGCTGAACTTTTCAAGCCATTTATCATTCGTAAACTTATTGAAAGAGGTATTGTAAAAACTGTAAAGTCTGCCAGAAAACTGGTTGATCGCAAAGAGGCTATTGTGTGGGATATCCTGGAAAATATTCTGAAGGGACATCCTGTTATGCTGAATCGTGCTCCAACCCTTCACCGTCTTTCCATCCAGGCATTTCAGCCAAAACTGATTGAAGGGAAGGCGATCCAGTTACATCCGCTGGTATGTACATCCTTCAACGCGGATTTTGACGGTGACCAGATGGCGGTGCATGTTCCATTGAGCAGTGCAGCTGTATTGGAAGCCCAGTTATTGATGCTATCCAGCCATAACATCCTGAACCCGCAAAATGGTACACCTATCACGCTGCCTTCACAGGACATGGTTCTGGGATTATATTATATAACAAAAGGAAAGAAATCCACCCCGACTGAAAAAGTAAAGGGTGAAGGAAAATCCTTTTACAGCCCCGAAGAAGTTATCATTGCTTACAACGAAGGCCAGCTTGACCTGCATGCTTACATCAAAGTAAAAGTGAATGTCAGAAATGAAAATGACGGGCTTGAAAAAAAGCTGTTGGAAACAACCGTCGGTCGTGTGCTCTTCAATCAGCATACACCCGTCGAAGTGGGATTCGTAAATCAGTTGCTTACAAAGAAATCCCTCCGCGAGATCATTGGTAATATTATCAAGTGGACTAACGTTCCGAAAACAGCCAAGTTCCTTGATGATATCAAAACCCTGGGTTTCCGTATGGCCTTCCGGGGTGGATTGTCATTCAGTATTAATGACCTGATTATCCCGGACACCAAAGAAGAATTATTGGTGAATGCAAAAGTGGAAGTAGATGAAGTGTGGGACAATTATAATACGGGTCTGATTACAAATAACGAAAGATATAACCAGATTGTAGATATCTGGTCGAGAGTTGATACACGCATTACTGAAACATTGATTCGTGAACTGGCTTCTGATAAGCAGGGATTTAATTCTGTTTATATGATGCTTGACTCTGGTGCCCGCGGATCCAAACAGCAGATCAAACAGCTGGCGGGTATAAGAGGTCTGATGGCCAAACCAAGGAAATCCGGATCTACAGGAAGTGAAATCATTGAGAACCCGATCCTTTCTAATTTTAAAGGCGGCCTGAATGTATTGGATTACTTTATCTCTACACATGGTGCACGAAAAGGACTTGCGGATACCGCACTGAAAACAGCGGATGCCGGTTACCTGACGCGTCGTCTCGTGGATGTTGCCCAGGACGTGGTTATCAAGGAAGAAGATTGCGGAACATTAAGAGGTATTGCAACCACGGCTCTGAAGGATAATGAAGACATCGTTGAACCATTGTACGATCGTATTCTGGGCCGAGTTTCCCTGCATGATATTTATGACCCGATCACGGATCAGCTGATTGCGGAAGGGGGCGTTGAAATCACAGAGGAAGTTGCTAAGAGAATCGAAGAAACAGGCATTGAAACAGTAGAAATCCGTTCGGTACTTACTTGCGAAAGCAAAAGAGGGGTCTGTGTGAAATGTTATGGTAAGAACCTCGCGACCGGATATACAGCGCAGAAAGGTGACGCGGTTGGTATTATTGCTGCCCAGTCAATAGGTGAGCCGGGTACACAGCTTACCCTGCGTACCTTCCATGTGGGTGGTGTTGCAGGTTCTGCTTCGGTAGAGTCTTCTCTGATGGCTAAGTTCGATGGTACCATACAGTTCGACGGACTCAGAACGGTGATGGCTGAAAACAATGATGGTGCGAAAGTGCCTGTGGTTATCGGACGTACCGGTGAAGTAAGAATCATGGATGTGAAGAACGATCGTCTGCTGATTACCAATAACGTTCCTTATGGCGCTACACTGACCGTAAAAGACGGACAGAAAGTTACAAAGGGTGAAGTGATCTGTACATGGGATCCGTTCAACAACGTAGTGATCAGTGAAATCACTGGTAAATTGAAATTTGAAAACGTTATTGAAGGAATTACTTTCCGGGAAGAAGCCGACGAACAAACAGGCCATCGTGAAAAAGTAGTTATCGATACAAAGGACAAAACGAAAATTCCTGGAATCGTTGTAGAAGGTGGTAAGGAAATTAAAAACTATAACCTGCCGGTCGGAAGCCATATCATTATGGATGAAGGCGAAGAAGTTCGGGGCGGACAGGTGATTGTAAAAATTCCGCGTGTGCTGGGTAAACTCCGCGATATTACGGGTGGTCTTCCACGTGTAACGGAATTATTTGAGGCACGAAATCCGGGTAATCCGGCCGTCGTTTCTGAAATTGACGGTGTTGTAACTTTCGGTAATATCAAAAGAGGTAACCGTGAAATCATCGTGGAAGCCCGGGATGGTATTATAAAGAAATATCTTGTTCCACTCACACGTCAGATCCTGGCTCAGGATGGTGACTTCATTAAAGCAGGTGCGCAATTGTCAGATGGACAGACAGCACCGGCTGATATTCTTTCTATTAAAGGACCGTTTGCTGTTCAGGAATATGTGGTGAATGAAATTCAGGAAGTGTATCGTTTGCAGGGTGTGAAGATCAATGATAAACACATTGAAGTGATCGTACGGCAGATGATGCGTAAGCTGAATATTGTTGATCCCGGAGATACCCGTTTTCTTGAAGATGAAACGGTTGACAAGATTGAATTTCTTGATGAGAACGACTGGATCTTCGATAAGAAAGTAATCACGGATGCAGGAGATTCAACCAAACTTAAACCCGGCCAGATAGTTAGTTTGCGGGAAGTAAGGGAAGAAAATTCTATTTTGCGACGTAACGATAAGAAACTGGCAGAATTCAGAGATGCGCATTCTGCTACTTCAGCACCCATGTTACTGGGGATTACCAAGGCTTCACTGGGAACACAGAGCTGGATTTCAGCTGCATCATTCCAGGAAACCACGAAAGTGCTTTCATCAGCCGCTATTCAGGGTAAAACGGATAATATGATGGGATTGAAAGAGAATGTTATCACAGGGCATCCGATTCCTGCAGGCACGGGACTGAGGGAATTTGAAAATATGATCGTGGGAAGTAAGGAGGAATATGAATTGCTCCAAAACACTAGGGAAGCCCTGCAGTTTGATGAAGAAGAATAGGGTAAACTTTAAGAATTAATAAGCAGTAGGAAGCAGAAATGCTTCCTACTTTTATGTCTGGTATACTGAACATTCAATTTAGATTTATTCGTATGAGAAATATAGCAATGGTTCCCGGTTTGCTGGCCTTACTGCTGACTGGCGTTTTGTTTTATGTCATTTATCACAAGCCGCAACCAGCGCCTGCTGTCATTTCTGCTGATCATTCCAATCAGTTCACAACGGACCACCTGCGGATGGCTTATTTCAACCTGGATTCCCTGGAAGCGCATTATCAGTATTTCAAAGATGTGCTGGACCAGGTAAAGAGCAAGGAAAATGAAATGAATTCTGAGCTCAGCGGCATGGAAAAAAATTATCAGAAAAAAATATCAGAGTGGCAGAAGAAAGCGCCGACCATGTCACAGACTGAAAGCCAGGAAGCGCAACAGGAATATGCCCAAATGCAACAGAATTACCAGATGCGCAAACAGACCCTTCAGGAATCCCTCATGAAACATAATGAGGATTTGAAAACAGATATCAGACGGAAAATTGAAGACTATCTGAAGGAATACAATAAATCAAAGGGATATAATTATATTATTTCTTACGATGCCAATTCCTTTATCTATCTGAAGGATACCGCCAATAATATTACGGATGATCTTGTTGGAGGTCTGAATGCAGCATATAAGAAAAAGTAGGCTAACTCCTCCGTCTCTGTTTTCCATTCGATTTACTATCTTCCGGGTCAAATTATCTTATGCCCGCAGAAAGCCCTCATTTTAAGCCCACGCTCGGATTGATGGATGCAACTATGATCGTTGCGGGATCCATGATCGGTTCAGGAATTTTTATTGTCAGCGCGGATATTGTAAGAAATGTCGGGGGAGCGGGATGGCTGATCCTTGTTTGGCTGATCACAGGGTTCATGACACTGACAGCCGCGGTGAGTTACGGTGAACTCAGTGGCATGTTTCCAAAAGCAGGCGGTCAGTATGTTTATCTCAAGGAAGCTTACAATCCTCTCATCAGTTTTTTATATGGCTGGAGTTTGTTTGCAGTGATTCAAACCGGAACGATTGCCGCTGTGGGTGTTGCTTTTTCGAAATATGCCGCCTATCTGATCCCGAAGCTTAGGGAAGACAATTTCATATTTCGTTTTCCAACAGGTCTGAACAGCTGCGGAGATCCAACTTATTTTAATATTAGTGCGGCACAGATTGTTGCCATCTTGCTCATCGGTCTCCTAACGTATACCAATACACGCGGAGTAAAAGGAGGGAAATGGATTCAGAATATTTTCACTTTTACCAAACTCCTGGCTTTATTCGGTCTGATTGTTGCCGGACTCATTGCTTTTCATCCGGAGGTTTGGCATGCCAACTGGTCCGCTGCCTGGGTAGCCACCAAAACGAGTCTCAAAGACATTTGCAACCCCTCCCTGGGATTCAATATTAATTCCATTAGTGGCGCAGCTTTATTCGGCGGTATCGCAGCAGCGATGGTAGGATCCGTTTTCAGTAGTGATGCCTGGAATAATGTAACATTCATAGCTGGTGAAATAAAAAATCCACAGAAGAATATCGGCCTGTCACTATTCCTGGGCACCCTGATCGTAACGGTTATTTATGTCTGCGCCAACCTGATGTATGTGGCAGTCCTGCCAATGAACGAAATAGCTCATGCGGAGAAAGACCGTATTGCCGTGGCCGCTTCCCAGGTTATATTTGGAAGTTCTGGAACCTACATCATTGCTTTATTGATCATGGTTTCCACCTTTGGTTGCAATAATGGATTGATCCTTTCCGGCGCGCGGGTTTATTATACCATGGCCAAGGACAAGCTGTTTTTCAGGCAGGCCGGTAAGCTGAATAAAAACGCGGTACCGCAATGGGCGCTCTGGGCGCAGTTTGTAGTGGCTTCGGTTTTATGCCTGAGTGGAAAATATGGCGATCTGCTCGACATGATTTCATTTGTAGTAGTCATTTTTTATGTTCTTACCATTCTGGGCATTTTTATTCTGAGGAAGAAGAAGCCGGATTTGCCCAGACCTTATAAGGCGTTTGGATATCCTTTATTACCCATCCTATATATTTTGATGGGAACAAGCTTCTGTATTCTGCTCATCATTTATAAACCCGAATTCACCTGGCCCGGACTCATTATTGCGTTGCTGGGAATTCCATTATATTATATCGCTCATTCCGGTAACCGGAGAAACCAGGCAGTTTAATATGACATCTGCAACAGACTATAAAGAACTATTTAAAACTTTTTCCTCAGTCAAAATCGGTGTGATCGGTGATATGATGCTCGATACGTATTGGTGGGGTAACGTAGAAAGGATTTCTCCGGAAGCACCGGTGCCGGTGGTAACAGTAGACCGGAAAGAATATCGTATCGGTGGTGCCGGCAACGTGGCATTAAACCTGGCTTCACTCGGAACGCCAGTTTCTGTTTTTTCTGTATTAGGTAAGGATGATGATGGCCAGATACTGAAAGGTTTACTTGACGAAAAAAAAATTGATACGGGATATTTATTGAATGCCGGCAACCGGATCACTACAAATAAAATGCGTGTGATCAGCCGTAACCAGCAGATGATGCGGCTGGATTCAGAAACCGTGTTACCGCTGACGACCGACCAGGAACAAAAACTGATTGCTTCTGTAAGCCGGTTTATACAACAGGAGGCTCCTGCTGCGATCATTTTTGAAGATTATAACAAGGGGGTGCTGACTGAAAAAGTCATCCGGGATGTTATTGCCATTTGCAAACAACATTCGGTAATTACGGCTGCAGACCCTAAGAGGAAACATTTCTTTGACTACAGGGGAGTTGATATTTTTAAGCCCAATTTAAAAGAAGCCAGGGAAGCGCTGAATTTATTGATTGAAGAAGTGAATAACAACACACTTATCCATATTCACCAGAGCCTCAAGGCCCAATTGAATCACCGGATTTCTTTTATCACTTTATCCGAGAAAGGTGTGTTTTATGAGGATGGTCAGGATGCCCATATTGTTCCTTCCCATATTCGAAATGTAGCTGATGTATCAGGAGCTGGAGATACAGTGATTGCGGTAGCAACCCTGATTTATACATTGACAAAGAACACGGCCATGATGGCTCAAATAGCAAACCTGGCCGGCGGTCTGGTTTGTGAGGCTGTGGGAACTGTGGCCGTTGATAAGTCACAGCTTTTAAAGGAATGTCAGCGTTTATTAATAAATAAATAGCGGATTATTTTCGAAACAGGAGAATGTCGTTATGAAAAAGTATGCTGTAATTGTCGCTGCCGGATCGGGCATACGTATGGGTAGTGTTTTGCCTAAACAATTTCTGTTAATTCATAATAAACCGATCCTTTGGTATACGCTTCATACATTTCTAAAATCTTATAAGGATATAAATATTATACTTGTATTGCCTGCAGAATATTACGATACGGGACTGGCGGTTTGTGATGAAATGAATGCGGCCTATCCTATTCGGGCAGTCGTTGGAGGAGACACCCGTTTCCATTCGGTGCAAAAAGGGCTTTCTCTGATAGATGAAGAATCGATTGTTTTCATTCATGATGCGGTGCGATGTTTGCTCAGCCCCTCCCTGATTCACCATTGTTTTGAAGAGACTCAGAAATTTGGTTCTGCGATTCCCTGTGTAGATGCCAGGGATAGTATCAGGCTCATCCATGCAACCGGACATAAATCCATTAAGAGGTCGGAAATAAAACTGGTGCAAACGCCGCAAACATTTCAAAGTGCGATTTTACTTCCTGCATACCAGACAAATTACCAGGAAGAATTTACAGACGATGCTTCCGTTGTGGAAGCCGCTGGTTATGAAGTACACCTGGTAGATGGCGAATCCAACAATATTAAAATAACTACTCCACTTGACCTTGCCATTGCAGAAGAATTACTGGATCCGCCACAATTTTCTGTTTAAATTATCTTTGGCAACCAATGTATAATGGGTCTCCAGAAATTTTTTCCAGTCACCAAATGCCGGTCTGTTTCTAAAACTGTTTCTCGACTCAGAACAGTCCACTATAAACCTGGTTTTATGAGCCTGCAGATCCGCCAGTATGGAATTGAAAATTTTATCGTCTGCGTCCCATTCAGCACTCCAGCTCCAGAAATACTGATAAATCCAGCGCGAGGGAGAAAGAATGCCAAAATAATTGTAGAGATAAATAAAGTTAGAGTCGTCGAATACAAACAGCTGATCATCGGACAAGGATTGCGTTTTCAGGTAATCCATTCCGGGAGTTTCGGGAATTTGGACATTTCTATTACCTGAAAACCGAAAACCCGACGCATATCGCAATGTTCCGAGAAACAAGGTTGTGCCCAGCATCACACTGAAAATAAGCTGTGCTCTTTTATCCTGGAGAAAGGAAGCCTGCGTTTCGGTAAATACTATGTAAACAAGGATTGGAATGGTCGCGGCCAGGGGAAGAAGATAATAAACAAAACTGTTACCCGGCTTCATCCTGCCGGACAACAGTTCAGCAGAAAAGGATAAGAACAGGGAAAGGATGCCCATACGCAATAATACCGGTTTTCTGTTTTTCAGAAACAAACTGGCAGTTCCTAATATAAGCGCTGTATAAAAAGGCATTTCAAATTCCACTTCGTGCAGGGCGTGTTTACAGTTTCTGATTTTCTCAATAATACCCGAATGGTTCCCAGGCGCGTGCAGGTTGAATAAAAAAGCGTCTTCCCATAAATAAGATAAGGACTGGTGCGAAGTAAAATATAAAATCAATGGGAGTGATATCGTAATAAATCCGGCGGTCATACCCAATGCCTTTTGTCTCAGGCTTACCGGAAGGGATTCGGCAGATGAATAAAGTGAATAAAATAAAAACGGGGCAAGGGTAACAAGTGAATCCTGCTGCATCCAAAAAGACAGGCCGGTTAATAACCCCATCAGGTAATATTTGTATTTGGCATTCCCCTGCATGACGCAAAAAAACATGAGCAGAAAAACGGCTGTATACTCTCTTGTCATGCCGTTCCCATAGGAGACCAGACTGTATCGTATGAGCAGATTATAAATAAAGGGTAATAACCATGGCCAGGGTAGTTTGCTTTTTCTGCAAAGCCAGTAAAACAGCAGGGTAGAAAAGAGAACGAGAAATGTATCCAGAAGCCAGGGAATCCAGGCATTGAAATACCAGTTAAAGGCATTCAGAAAATAAATGAGCGGGGGTTTGTGGTCAAAAAAATCCCGGTAGGGGACACCTCCTTTATAAATAACGAGTCCGGCATACTTAAAAATCTCTTTGTCGTCAGAAAACAATTCTGACATCGGTATATTCAGCAAATTCAGTGCAACGGATACCAGAATTAAAAATAAAAGAAAGTATCGTTCTCTTTTCATGCGCTCATTTGAAGAACCTGATTAAAAAAGGAAGTTTATTCATAACCAGGTGCTGGTAGGATATTCTTTCGGGTCCGAATAAGTTGTCAAAAAAAGAAATGCCCGGAATATCGGAACCTTCAAAACGAAATATTTTATTTGTACCGGCATGATCCCGGATAATGGCATCGGTCAGCAGGTAAAATGCCCCCCTTAGCTTTCCCTCTTTAGTGCTGCCACCGAGCAGTGAATATATATAATGTTCATCCTTCAGAATCATATAATATGCCAGAGTTTCTCCGGAAGGGGATTTTGCCAGATATGTTTCTGCCAGATTGTTTTCAAAAGCATCAGCAGAACAACTCGTTAATTTTTCATAAATAATTCCGGAGATTCTTCCATGCCTGTTGGCGTAATCCCGTTGATATAATTGGATGATCAATGCCGGCGCTACGCCCCGGACAATCTGCACCTGCCCTTCGATGGCTTTTTTCATCATGCGGTTTGCCAGTCTTTTATATTGCTGACTGATAAGTTCATAGTCATTTACCAGCGACAAGATATAATTCCGGCGGGCACGCTGATGCAATTTCCGTATGTCCGTAGAAACGAAATTATTTTCATTCAGGTCAATGTCCCAGTACCTGAACATGTCCGGTATTGCATTTAAGAAAGAAGATATTTCAAATGAATGCCTGCTGTTTCCGAACACTCCCAGCGATTTTGTAAAATACGGCTGATATAAATACTTAAAGCCTACTTTTTTATTCCAGGTGAGTGGCATTACATACTGATAGTCTCCTGCCACCAGCGCGGACCAGTTTTCGGCCATTGCATCCAGATAGAACGACCTCGCATAAATAAGCCCATTGGGCGCATTGCGTATACAATTGTCCCATTTGAAGTCATCAATTTCATTTCTTTCCAGATACCTGATATCGGAGAATGGTTCAGTCATGTTCCGCCAATTTTCTAATGATTTTTTTATAATTGATATTCTGGATATCGATACTGAAAGTAATTTTTCGTCCAAATGAAGTGTTTCTCAGGGCATCGTTGAAATCGTTGCTGTAGACCAAAGGAGCATATACATTCAACAAATTTTTAAACAGACTTAATTGTATGCCCCCTGTATACAGGAACCGGCTGGTGAGTGGATTGCTTTGCCAGGCTTCTGCGTAGGTTCCTACATCGAAAAATATCCTGAGCGGCACGGGAAATGGAAACAGGCCGGCAGGAAGGCTTGTATTAAAATTCAGGGAACTCACCCAACTGGCAGACCTCCCCTGAAGATAGTCAAAGTCGTCGACGCGTAATTTTAATCCGCCGTCCCGATTCATGATTTGCTGTGCGGCTAATCCGCCATTCGATACTGAACTGTTTTCCAGGGCATAGCTGGCAGAACGGCCGACGAAATAATCTTCATATAGATAATCTTCATTCCCGTCTACACCCAGTAATTTGGGTTCATAGCGGGAAACAGATGCACTATTATTTTCATTCCATACGCCGAATTTCGCAGCAAAAAAACGAACCTGCAAACCACCGCCATCCGGATAATTCAGGAAATAATCAGCGTGCAGGTTGATACGGTAAAACAATTCACTTTGCTGAATCTCCACCCGGAAACCATAAGGGTAAAGTGCACGGGAATCCTGCAAATTAAAGCTTAGTTGGTTTACATAACGGAAATCAGTACTAACCGAATTCGGATGTATGAGAGAATCTTTGGTGGAGACTGAAAACTGCCCGAATGATTTTTCAGTAATCAGGTAAGTTTTAAAATCCATCCATTTACTAACGGTACTTCTCGGACTGGATGGTTTAAAATCCAGCCGGATATAAGGTACCAGTTTGACAAAATTTTCGAATATTGTTTTCCCTGTGCTGTCGGTGGCTTTATTGGTATCGAAGCGTCCGCCGTTTATTCCGATGCTTATCCTGCTGAAGCGGGTGTCCGGATGCCAGGAATAACTAATTCGTCCGAGACCTTCCAGCGTTTTTGAGCCAAAAGCATATAAGGGCGTGAAAAGAAATTCAATCCTGTTTTCCGGAAGGTTAATATTATGAATCAAAGCGCCCAGCATAAAACCATCATAACGGTTGTATCCCGGAACCGGGGCCAATCCAAGATAGTCATACCGTGCACTGTTCTTAGCTGAAAAAATAAATGCCGGCTTATGCGTTCGTTTGAGAGAATCGGGGAAGAAAGATTGATTGCTGTTTAATTTATCGAATAAGGGGCGAAGATTCATTTCAGTCGCAGAATCCATATTTTTTTTAAAATCTTCCGGGTAAGGGTGCCTGAATTGCCACCGCGAGATAAAACGTCGCATTTGTTCATCAAAATGTTTATTGCCCAGCGTTTCCTGCACTTGCAATAGCCATAATCCTGCTTTTTCCGAGGGAATCAGAGAATCATTTTGACTACTGAACAGAGGAGCTTTTGTATTTATAGGCTGGGTGGTCTTTTCATTTTCGGCTACCCGCAACCAGAGATTATCCTTTGAATATGTCGAAGAAATTGTGCCGGCAGAGAGGACATCACGCATCTGGCGTCGTTCATAATAATGTATAAATCCTTTGGAAAACCAGGGTTGATTTCTTTGGTCCGTTAAAAGCGTTGTCTGAAACCACTGGGCCAGCAAACCCCTTCTCAGGGCTCCCTGCCAGTCGTCCTTACGAGGATTCAATCCTATACAAACCAGTCCCGAAAAATCCTGATCCTGCATACAGGTCGCCTGTGCTATACTAACCGATGGATATGGAAAGGGACCCAGCCATTCACTTAACATTTGAATTTCTTTTTTTGCAGTTTCCATGACTTTGACTGATTCGATGGCATATTTCTCCGTATAATAAAGCCGGATACCGATCGGAGCACCGGAAACTGTTTCGACCTGATCACTCTTTATGGAATACAGATTGCTGGCAATCCATGCGAATGAATTGGCATTTTTCAATGAGAATTGATACAGATTGCTGTCTGTTGTTTCTTTTACTCCGGCTTGTGTTCCTGCCGCTATGCGATAACCTGGGGATGTTTCGATCTCCACATAATAATCAGCTGTCTCATGATAGGCGCCTCCCTGAACAAGAAAGGGCATCGGGTGCCAGCCATGAGAATCATATACTGCTGGTTCCGGGTACCAGTTTCTGAATTCAAAATGATGTTTTATATACCCGTTGCCATTGTAATTAAACGGAATCTGCAAGTGGAAAGAGGATGAAATGGTTATGCTGTCACCGGGTAAAAGCGGTTTAGGTAATATTAATTTGATTACGTCAATAAATTCCGGATGATCCTGAATGACTGCGCGGGTGCCATCCACCCGGAAATCCAGGTGATTGATATAACCTTTTTTTTCTTTGGATGAAAAATAAAACCTGGTATCTCCGTTTTCCAATAACTGGTCGCTATATAGTGTTTTGTCGTTCCGATAGGCGTTGGGCCATATATGAAACCAGATAAAATTCAGGGTATCGGGTGAATGATTCGCGTATTTCAGTTTCATCATCGCATCTGCAGTATGTTCAGCCGGAAAGAACTTTACACGCAGGTCATAACGAAGGGATTGATTCCAGTCAGACTGCGCGCTGGCGGAAAGAACAAAAAATATAGCAGGGAATATGAGTGTTATTTTCAAATAAGCGCTGGTTTGGAACTTACCGGCCCTTGCCTTTAATAATCGTCAGTAAAGTATGCATCATGATTTTAAAGTCGAGGCCCAGGGAAATATTTTCAATGTAAATAAGGTCATATTTCATTCTCTCTATCATTTCATCAACGTTTTCAGCGTATCCGAATTGTACCATTCCCCAGGAAGTGACACCGGGTTTAACCTTCAGGAGATATTTAAAATAGGGTGTCTCCTGCAGAATGCGGTCAATGTAGTATTGTCTTTCGGGCCTGGGACCGACCAGGCTCATTTCACCCCTTAAAACATTCAGCAGTTGCGGGAGTTCATCAATACGCCATTTACGCATCGTTTTTCCCCAGCGGGTGATACGGTCATCGTGTTCAGAAGATAAACAGGGACCGTCTTTTTCCGCATCCTTAAACATGGAACGGAACTTATGTATCAGGAATTTTTTGCCCTTGAATCCCGTCCTTTCCTGAGAATAAAAAACCGGACCGGGAGAACTTAATTTTACCCGAATAGCTGTATATAACAGAAGCGGAGAGAGCAGGATTAATGAAAAAATGGAAAACAGGACATCGATCAGTCTTTTAAAGTGCATTTGCCATTCAGGCATCAGACCGGTATGGATATCGATCAGCAGAGCGCCAAACAGATTGCTGGTTTTTACAGAACCTGACAATATATCGAGTATATCGGGAATGATTTTGATTTCAACGTCTTTTTCACTCATGCGCTGGACTAGTTTTTCAGCGGATGACTGATCATTTCTTCCGGGGGCGATAACGACCAGCTGTATATTCTGACGGTCAACAATTTCTTCCAAACGGTCGGTGTTACCCAGGCAGGGGAGGGCTATATTCATGATGTCAGGGACTGAATTCGGTTGCACGTATCCGGTATACTGATATCCGTTCGCCCGGAGCCCGCTGACGGTATCTTCAAAGGTTTTGACCCCAATGTTTCCGGATCCAATCAAAAGGCTGTTAAACACGATTTTTCCCTTCCGGATCTGCATTTTAGCCATTGATAACAGTAGCCACCTGCCGGCCCATGTGATGCCGAAATGCATGAACAGGAAAATGAAATAAGCTTTGTAGTAGTAACGGTAGTCTGTTTGTGGATCGTTGATAACGATGGCAAAAAACAAAATGGTGCATACGATCAGGCTCGAAAGTACGGTACTGGAAAATTCATTCAGACGGGATTTTTTATACAGAGAATGATAGGTTCCCGTGAGCGCATAAAAAACAATCCATCCGGCCGGAATCAGGAGCAGGCCCAGCCAGAAACGGTTATTGAGAAACAGTTCTCCGTCGATAAAGATTGGTTCCTGCAGAAGAAATCGCCGGGTAAAATACAGAATCATCCAGGATAGGATTGCTGATATATAGTCGCTCAGCACGTACCAGGTGATATGGATCTTTCTTCCCGCCTGCAACA
>Ga0206913_1099_pt2 | contig 18666 bp, 18 predicted proteins | sample Alteio_BWOrgHeat_72_FD_152942 | JGI IMG/M metagenome (GOLD analysis project Ga0206913, IMG submission 152942) | Enriched cells from forest soil in Barre Woods Harvard Forest LTER site, Petersham, Massachusetts, United States -... | ecosystem: Environmental > Terrestrial > Soil > Temperate forest >... | reverse complement strand
AGTGTTAATAAATCATCCCGTCTTACTCTCACGGTCCAGGAAGAATTAAACTGGGCAATAATGCCACCCTCCAGTTCGAATGTTGCATAGGCCGAATCGTCGGCGGTACTTTTATATCGCTTTCCTTGTTCATCAACTCTTTCCGGGATATGTGTTGCGCCCAGGCATGAAACCGCTTTTACTTTACCAAACACATTGTCGAGCAGGTAACGCCAGTGACAAAGCATATCCATTATAATACCTCCGTCATCTTCTTTACGATAGTTCCATGATGGTCTTTGCGCAGGAATAGAATCGCCTTCAAAAACCCAATATCCAAACTCCCCCCGCACAGACAGGATTCTACCGAAAAATCCCTGCTGAATCAGGCGCTTTATTTTTAAAATACCTGGAAGCCATAGTTTATCCTGTACAACACCGTTTTTTATATGATGCTCTTTACACAGCCGGTACAATTCCATAGCCTTGTCCGTGTCCGTTGCTATGGGTTTTTCACAATAAATATGTTTTCCAGCCATCACAGCTTTCCGGATTCCTTCCGCCCGTTTTCCGGTAATTTGTGCATCGAAGTAAATAACATTATCCGGATCGGCCAGCGCCTGATCCAGATCGGTGCTCATTTTTTTTACTCCGGACATCAGGCAAAGTTTTTTTAATTTATTTTCATCACGACCGATCAATATCGGATCAGGCATGATGGTTTCACCGGGACCTACTCTTACACCACCCTGTTTTATTATTTCTGCTATAGACCGCATTAAATGCTGATTAGTTCCCATGCGTCCCGTGACGCCGTTCATAATGACACCTATTTTATGCTCTGTCATGGTTTAACTATTATCAGCCCTGTTTTTAAGAATGATCTTTATATGCTTTAATGATCTTCCGAAGATACTCAGATTGGTTTTCTTTCCAGTGCGTTGTAGAAAAGATTTCAACCTCATGAAAACCGGTAAACCCGGCGGTCTCCACCCATGATCTGATTTGCCTAACAGGAATGCAACCTTCACCCATCAAACCGCGATCCAGCAGCATATCCGCAGTGGGTACTTTCCAGTCACAGATATGGAATGCCATGAGGTGACCGTTTTCTCCGCAGCGCTTTATTTCTTTTTCAAGGAACGGATCCCACCAAACATGATACACATCAACAGCAACACCCACCCAGGGAGAATTTAATTCTTCAGCCATATCATTGGCTTGTTTCATCGTATTGATTGCCGAACGTGTGTCAGCATACATTGGATGCAGCGGCTCAATGGCCAGCCTGATTCCGGCTGATGATGCGTAAGGAATTATCTCGCCGATACCATCCTGAATCTGTTTCCCTGAATCCCGCAGACTTTGGGAAGGATCAGCACCACATACAAGTACCAGCAGCGGAGCTCCCAGTTCAGCAGCTTCATCAATGGCCCTCCGGTTATCATCAATGGCCGATTTTCTTTTATTTAAATCCTTAGACGGAAAAAATCCTCCTCTGCAAAGTGACACGATACTTAAATCATGCTCGAGAAGCACTTTGCCAGTTTGTTTGACATTTCTTCCTTCCAGTGCATCACGCCAGACTGAAATCCCCTTTACACCAGCGGCCGAAAAATGCTGAGCAGCTTCTTCTATTTTCCAGGGTTTGGTCGTAATAGTATGAATGCACAATTTGGAAATGTCTTTTTCGTCTGTAGAATTCATGAGATGTTGAAAAAAGTATGATATGTTTCGTTATTGATTACCCGTTGAATATAAAGGGCCACTTCACGTGCGTGATAGTCTCCCCACATACTAGATTCTCCATGGGGGATTTTACTTCCCGAAGGAATGTAATCCCATCCATTGGGCCGATGATAAACAGAATGCAGCAACAAACCCTGATGCGTTTGACCGGTGCTTAAATAGGGCTCATCAAAAATGATATTTAATACAGTAAGTCCTGCCTGCCAATAACGATCGCCTTGCTCTTTCTCCCCATTTTGTTGAAGATGCCTGCCGAGTCTCAACAATCCCTGTGCTGCAATCGGTGCCGCCGAGCTGTCAACCGGTTCAAAATCATTAAACGGATCAGCTGGTTTATTTAAATAATCCCCCATCTTATAAAGATCCGGCGCCCCGGTATCCCAATAGGGCACCCCATCCACCGGGCAGTTGTCAATGTAGAAATCACAGACAGCCCGGGCTGCTTTTATCATAAAAGGCAAAACATCTTTCTTTATATTCAGGCCGTTGGTGCCTGCCTCTTTAACAGAATCTAACCATTCAATTTCTTCAGCGAATCCACACATGGCCCATGCAAGGCCTCTTGTCCATGTCGTAAATCCTGAGTACCCCTGCTGTGTATTCGGACAACGAAAATTTCCATCATTTACATTGAAAATACTCTCGTGTGCTGTTCGCCCCCAAACGTCATATACATCACGGCCCTCACCATAAAATATTGAATAATTTGCTGTCGCTTTCATATGTTCAACAGCACGTTCCAATAAACTGATTGGCTGATCGCCTTCCGAATGCAGGGTGTGCCCCAAACAATGACTAAGAATAAGTGAACGGCAGGAACGGAGCGTGTCAACAAAAAGTGAGTGAGGGCCATTAAAAGAATAAATAAAACCGCCGCTTTTAATGATTGTCCATCGGCTGGCCTGAATGGCCCCCGATATTTTTAATGCCAGTGAATAAAAATCTTCTTCCCATTCATTGAATGCGATTTTACCTTCTTTCATTAAACGCAGCAGATTGCCATAAGTGCTCACGTTGTTAAATCCGTGATCATGCACACCCATATGACTGATATGCGGCGCCATGACTTCAACTGTTTTCCTGCGCCCCATCTCAAGGAAAGTTTTTTCACCCGTTGCATCATATTGAAGAATCATTGATCCATATAGAAATCCCTGCGTCCATTCTGTCCACCCCCTGGCTGTATACTTCCCCTGCCTTGTAAAAACCGGTGAACCCTTTGAAACATCATACTTATTTTCAATCAGGTAAATTTTTTCTCCTGACAGCTGCCAGAACCTGTTGAGTTTGGCGGCCAGGTCGGATGGTCTCAGGGTTGAATTTATTTGAATCATTGCTAAATCTTTTGAAACTTAAAACTCCATATTGATCATTCAGGGTTCATGTAAAAATCCATTTTTAGATCACTGGTAATTTATACAAGAAAAATTGCAAAATGATTATTTAATTGTCTCGTGAAGTGATTGATTGTTGTTTAGCACTATTCATTTGGTGTTGAGCACTGTACTACTAACGTATAGCTATTGTCCGATTTTGAACATCCGGATGAACCGTTTTTATTCATTTCAGCGCAAAATCCGAACGGCATGCCTTTTGTTCTTTTTCCCGCACTCACTCAGTTAACCATGATCCATCACTTTTTTCAGATCGCGTGGCGCAACCTGGTAAAACGGAAATTTTACAGTTTTATCAATATCGCCGGGTTGGCCGTTGGGATGGCCTGTTGCATTCTCATTACTTTATACATTAAAAATGAGCTGTCGTACGATCAATACCATACCAAAAAGGATCGTATATACCGGGTTCTGCAATCCTTCCGTTCTGTTCAGGAAGGGGTAAATCCCGGGGCTCCGACACCTGAAGAGTATTGGGTCTGGGGTAACGCGCCTGTCGGTCCTGCACTCCAGGCCGATTTTCCGCAAATTGAAAAAATGGTGCGGTTCATGAGTCCTTCCAGCCTGTTGCTCCAACACGGTGAAAAACGATTTCAGCAGGATAACATCGTCTTTATGGATTCAACCGCATTTTCAGTGTTCAGCTGGAAAATGATATTCGGAGATCCTCAAACTGCTTTAACGGCCCCCAATAGTATCGTACTTACCAAAACCGTTTCAGAAAAATTCTTTGGCGACACCAATCCTGTTGGTCAATCGCTGCGCGTGGACAACGGAGACAATTTCCTGATCACCGGTGTGATGGAAGATGTTCCACCCAATTCACAAATCAATTTCAACGGACTGATCTCCATGTCCACAGAAAGAAAATATAGATCGGACATTTTTGATGAGTGGGGCTATGTGGATTTCTACACTTACCTGCTCTTAAAGGAAAACACGAATATCCAGGCAATGCAGGCGCAAAGTGCAGCCTTCGTAAAAAAGCATAACCCGAATGACAAAGGTTACGCAATCTCTTTTGAAAAAATGACCGATGCCTACCTGCATTCGGCAGCGATCAGACAACCGGGACCCACCGGAAGCCGGCTCAATGTGATTTTGTTTTCCTGCATTGCCGTTTTCATCATGCTTATCGCCTGTATTAATTTTATGAACCTGTCCACTGCCCGCTCACTGGAAAGAGCAAAAGAAGTAGGCGTCCGGAAAGTATTGGGTGTGAGGCCCCGAAGCCTGATGTGGCAATTTCTTATTGAGTCCATCCTGATGTCGCTTGCCGCTGCGACGATCGCCCTTATCCTCGCACGTCCGGGAATTTCATTGATCGGAACTTTATCTGGGAAGGATCTCTCGTATTCCCACTTCTTTACTCCCATGATGTGGATTTACATATTGGTCTTTGCAGTTGTAGTCGGAATCCTGGCCGGGATATATCCCGCATCGTTTCTCTCAGGATTCAAAGCAATTACGGTATTGAAAGGAAAATTCAATCCTTCGCGCGAAGGCATATCCCTTCGCAAAGCCCTGGTCGTTTTTCAGTTTACCTTGTCCATCGCATTGATTGCCGGGACCATTATTGTTTACAGCCAGTTGAAATATCTGAATCGTCATGATCTTGGATTTCAGAAGAACCAAATCGTGATCGTAAATTTTGAAGGGGATGGTAAAGTACAGGAGAATATTGAATCCATTAAAAAATCCCTTGCTGATCAGCCGGGTGTTGTTTCCGTAGCTGCTGCCCGTGCGGTGCCTGGTGAGTTTCTTCCCAATGCGGGCACGCAGATCGAGGGACCCGATCGACAAATGCAACATCAGGGACCTTTTATTTATGAAATTGATTTTGACTTCATTCCTGTATTTCATATTCCCCTGGTGGCGGGCAGAAATTATTCACGCGCTTACGTGACGGACAGTGCGCAATCCATGGTCATCAATGAAGCCGCTGCAAAGTTGTACGGATACACAAAACCTGCAGATGCTGTAGGCAAAAAATTCTCCCAGTGGGGAAGAACAGGAACAGTAATCGGAGTTGTCAAAGATTTCAATTTCCGTTCACTTCACCAGGCTGTAGAACCACTGACTTTACGATATGGATATCCTTATAATCTTAACCGGATAGCCGTTTCCATAAAAGGCAATGATGTGCAGGCCACTCTTACGCGCCTTAGGAAAACCTGGGACAAAGTCGCCCCGCAACGTCCGTTTATGTATCATTTTCTGGATGAATCCTTCAGTGCGCAATATGAGGCGGACCAACATTTCGGGCAACTCTTCACCTTTTTTTCATACCTGGCGATTTGTATCGCCTGTCTTGGCTTATTTGGCTTATCGACCTTCATGGCGCAGCAACGTGTAAAAGAAATAGGTGTTCGAAAAGTGCTGGGTTCGTCGATCAGCGGTATCGTGCTGCTCCTGTCAAAGGATTTTATAAAACTCATCGTGATTGCTATGGTGATTGCCACCCCTCTCTGTTTATGGGCGATGAATCAATGGCTGCAAGGCTTTGCTTACCGAATCACGATTGGTCCGCTGGTATTCATTCAGGCAGGTATGATCTCCCTCACGATTGCCCTGGCAACGATGGCCTGGCAATCTGTTAAAGCGGCTACGAGAAATCCGGTGAACTCATTGAGGAACGAATGATGAATGCGTCGGGGGAACTACTTAAGTATTTTCTCCACCCATTTCTTTGTTTCATTTACCAATAATGACATCACATCATTTTTGCCTGCCTTAAAAGAATGATCTGCTCCTTCCAGTTTTACCAGGGTGGCTTTCCGCAAAGATTCGCATACTTTTTTAATGAGTGCCCAGTCGGCCAGCGTGTCTTTAGAGCCCTGCAAAAAAAGCATGGGTATTTTCAACTCTTTCAGATGGTCCGCGCGCTCGGTGGAAGGCTTACCGGAAGGATGAAGTGGAAAACCATAGAAAATAATGCCTTTCACGGAACTATCCGGATGGGCTGCCAGGTATTGTGAGCTCATTCTTCCTCCGAAAGATTTGCCGGAAGCAAATAGCGGCAGTTTGGGATTTAATTCACGTGCTTTCTTAATCGCCGCTTCTATCGTCAGGTGAGCAATGGCCGGAGTATCAGGTCTGAATTTTTTGTGTTCGGCAAAGGGAAAATTAAAACGTAAAGTAGCGATCCCAACTTTTGAAAGAGATTCTGACAGCGTTTCCATAAATGAATGGTCCATACCCGCCCCTGCTCCATGTGCCAGCGTAAAGATGCATTTCGGTTTGTCGGGAACTATATATTTGGCTGAAACCTGACCTACCGCAGGCGACACTTCAAATTTTAAGGATTGTGTACTCATTATGGGAGGATAATTAAAATTTCCGCATAAAGGTATACTCCAAAATTGAGACCCGGAGTCTGAGATAACGATACTTTATAAAATGGATATGGTGTTGCTCTTGACGGGCTGGTACTAAATATCTGTGGGATCAAAAGCCATATAACGGCGAGCTTTCATCAAGTCCGGTAAAAAAGATTATTGCTTGATAAATTTTGTAACATAGGAGTTCTTTCCCTGAAAAACCTGTAAGAAATATTCACCCCTGGTCAGCCTTGAAACATCCATGTTGAATACTTCACTTTCGGTGATTGAAGTTTTAACCAGCAGGCCGGAGGTATTGTAAATGGAAACCTGGGTCTGACCCGATGCTGGCAAAGTGACATTCATTGAACCATTAACTAATGTAGGCGTTACGGAGATTGTTCCTGTTTGAGCGGAAGTAATAAACAAGACTTTACTATAAGTATATTTCCCGTCCCTGTCGACGATTTTCAGGCGATAAAACCGGTCTCCGCTCATTTTAGTGTGATCGGTGAAACTATATGAATAACCGCTGGCGTCGACTGACATCGAAGGTATTGTTTCTAAAGGCTGCCAGTCAGCATTCCCGTTCCCGCTCGATTCGATCCCGAAGGAATTTATATTCTCTTCGTTTTCTGTTCTCCAGTAAAGAATGACATCCTGATTTTTCTGTGAACCATAAAAAGAAACCAAAGTCAAAGGCAATAATCCGGAACCTGATCCATTATTACTAAAATAGTACGGACCGGTTGTAGAAAATGGGCCTGAATACGAAGCGGAAGGAAAAACAAGTTTGGCCCCACCATTGCCCCCGGTGATAGCGCCTCCCGAATAAATATTCACCAGAGAATTCGCTGCCAAATTTATTTTTGAACCATTCGTGAACATCAGTGTTCCGAAAATATCGAGGTTACCAATATTGGCCAGGTTATTTGCATTTACCGTAACTATAAATCCGGCGCCAATCGTCACATTATCGCCTGTATTTGGGCTATGTCCACAACTCCAGGTGCCCGGCGTTTCCCAGTTTCCAGTTCCGTTAGTGGAGCAGGAGCCTGCTTTTGCATAAATACTAATCAGGAGGAGGGCTACACTAGTAATCTTTTTCACGAGGTTAAATTTGTTCATAATATGCACTTCACGTCTTTTGCACATACTGATTTGCAACTACTCTGCCATTTCAAATTTTGTAGAGCCAGAAATGACATGTTCTAATCCGGCCCCGATAACGCCTTGATAATAAGGGTACAACGCAGGCCAAAAAATTTATCCTTCACGAATATTTTTGCAAGAAAGTTTCCTGATTCAGAGGGAATAATCTTAAAATGGGAATTTTATCCAAATATCAGAATGAGAGTGGGTTCTTTTATTGGTAATCCATGGAAGAAATAGCAGAATACAGAATGTCCTCTTTCTTATGAATGAGCTTTTTCAAAATATCCCTTGCGGAGGATGGCGACAAGTTATTTGGTTACCTTATTTACTGCAGCCTTTGTTTTCCTGAATTGATGGACAATTAACCGTACCATAGCTGCAAAATACACAGCAATCACCAGGTTTTGGTTTCAAAATTGTTTCACAGTTTGTACACTTATAAAAGTATTGACAAGCATCAGCAGGCATTTTTTCATCTTTATGAAATCCACATTTAGGACAAATGATTGTTGACAGGAGTATTGTTGTCGTTTTCATTCAATTGCCATTTTCGAAGTTAAATTCATAAAAAAAGAAACATTTTCGCCGATCGTTTTCGGATTTGAATTTTTCCATTATTATAAATATTGTTGATTCTTGAAGAAGCCTAAGCGCCCAAAACTCAATTTGAGCCTAAAACCTCTAAGCTACTGGTAGTAGAATCACAAATTCAGCCCCTTCGCCCTCTTTCGATTCCACTTTCAATTCGCCTCCGTGAGCTCTAATAATATCATAGCTCATAGATAATCCTAAGCCAGTACCCTGACCAGCCGGTTTGGTGGTGAAGAAGGGCTGAAATATCTTATCCTTCACCTTTTGAGGGATACCGTTGCCATTGTCCCTGACCCGGATTTCCACATTATTACCCGTTTTGAGAGTACTCACTGAAACAGCTGGCTCATAACTTTCAGGTTGATGTTTCTTCTTTTCGGAAACAGCATAGAAAGCATTGTTGTATAGGTTCAGAAGGACCCTACCGATGTCCTGGGGGATGATATCGATGTTACCTATTGACCGATCATAATCTGTTTTCATCGCTGCATTGAATAATTTCTCCCTTGCACGAAGACCATGGTAAGAAAGCTTTAGATATTCATCTGCCAGGGCATTTATATCTGTCGGCTCTTTTGCACCAGTGCTGGACCTGGAATGCTGCAGCATGCCTTTTACTATCGCATCCGCCCTTTTGCCATGATGGTTTATTTTATGCTCGTTCTCAGCAATATTATCAGCAATCGTCAATCCGTCCTTTTGATTTCCTGCTTTAAATTCTTCTCTCATGTCTTCAATTAGTTCGACATTCACTTCAGAGAAGTTGTTTATAAAATTTAACGGGTTCTGTATCTCATGCGCAATGCCTGCAGTTAGTTCCCCGAGAGAAGCCATTTTTTCGGATTGGATAAGTTGGGATTGGGTGGATCTGAGCTCGGTGAGTGTTGCCTCTATTTTTAATTTTTGTTGTTGCAATAGATTGTTTGCCTTTTGCTTCAACCGGTAAGCTCTCAGAAGTATAAATGCAATAAGTGAGAATATGACCAGGGCTGCTATTAATAAAATATACTTTATCCGGTTCCTGTATTCCTGCTCCTGTTGTCTGACTAAATTTTGACGTTGTTGCTCATCCAGTAGCAGGACCTGTAATTTGTGATATTTATCGGGACCATACAAGCTATCTTTCATAGCCTGAACCGTCTGAAGATAATATAGAATACTATCGGGCTTGTGCACTTTGTCATAGAGAACCACCAGTAAATTACTTGCGTTCAGTATATGTAATTTTGAAGGTATACTTTGTGCTGTTGTAAAAGCCTGTTGGGCATAATATATACCCGAATCATACATGCCGCGCGTACTGTACAGCTTTGCGATTTTATTCAGTGACATCCCCAAATCTAACCGGTCGTCAGATTTTCGGCTATTTGAAACGGCTCTGTTATAAAAATATAACGCGGAATCATTTTTGCCAAACTGCGCATAGATGCTTCCCATATGCCATAGGACAAATGATAGTAAATGCATCTGGTCCCTATCAGCTAATTTGTAATAAGCTTCCCGTATATAATACAAGGCCGAGTCAGTCATGTGCAGGGAATCATAGGCATCGCCTATATTGGCAAGAACAAAGCAGCCATATATTGCCGGAATTCCCTGATAAATGGAATCGGCAGGTATCAGATAGCCGAGTGCATGCCTGTATTCGGCAAGTTCATTGTAAAGAATTCCTATGAGGCCTAGTGTTACTCCCTCTCCAGCTAAGTCTTTCAATTGTCTGTTGATCTGCAACGCTTCAAATTGCATTTTCAATGCATCCGCATAATTTCCCAAATAGTGATAATCTTCTGCACAAAAATTTAAAGCTTCTGCTTCTATTTCAGGATAATGCATTTGCCTGGTCACATCTATCACTTTCAGGTTGAGTCGTAAAGCCGCAGCGGGGTCGTAAAATGCGACTTCAAAAGAATATTGAAGTATGTGTTTCAGCGCGGACGTATCATTCGGGTATTTCTCTGCTCTGTTTATCAGGCTGTCTATGTTCGTTTTCTGACCATAGATGCCTGTCGTTATTCCTCCAACCAAACCAATGAATAGCAGAACAAATTTCATTTAAGCAAATATTTACATCTCATTTGATTGAGCATTAAAAGATAAGAAATTCGCGATTAACTTTAAAATCCGGAAATCCCATCTAAGCAGAACCCTCTTTTTTTCATGGTTCCTCCCAATTTCCCAACAGCCGGGCATTGTATTTGAATCGGATATCCTAAAATTATACCTTATGCAGCGAGAACCTTTCTCTTTCACTTATTGTGAACAGCAATATGAGGCAATGGCGGAATGCCTGCCGGATGCCAATAGTTTCAGAAGGTACCGGCTTGCCTTCCCCAATATTCAAAGTATTGTGGAGGGAACGATCCAGGTAGCCGAAACGCCCGAAGGTGAGTGGCTCATCGAGAAGTTCATGAGCGTACACCCGGTTCCTGAAGAATTTCTGCAAGGCGTTTGTCAGGGATTTGTTGAATTCATTGATAACAAGAAAACCTGACTATGGATACCCGGAAAGCAACAATATAACCGATCCAAAAATGAGAAAAACATTTTTCATGCTTCTCACTTATAAACGATTTAGATTCGCAGGTAATATTGTCTTCCACTACCAGCAAAATTAAAATTATCACTCGTGAAATATATTCAGATACTTTTCATTCTGCTTTTCATTCAGATTAATTCATATGCTCAAAATTCAAATAAATACGAAGTATTTGCTATTCGGTTTGCTACAGAGAAGGGTCGTATATCACTCTCATTCGCGGCAGCCGGCGCATCTGAAAAAGACAGTATTCAGTTATGTGATATGTTTTGGTTACTGGTAGGTAACGGGAAACATATTTTGGTGGATGCAGGTTACCCGCTGAACGATTACAATAAAGACTGGGACAGTATTTATATCAGGCCTGATAGTGCATTGTTAAGAATAAACATAAAGCCAGAAGATATTACTGACATTATCATAACTCATCCGCATGAAGACCACGTAGGGGGTGTTAATTTATTTCCATCTGCACAGATCTGGATGCAAAAGGACGACTATGACTATTTTGTAGGGGCGGCATGGCAGAAAAATGGTTTTAATGAAGGTTTTTATAAAGAAGATGTGAAAAATATAGTCAATAAAAATCTTGAAGGGAAACTAACGCTGATCAAAGGTGATAGTATTGAAATATATCCGGGCATCCGGGCCTTCATCGGATCGAGACACACATGGGAATCGCAATACCTGCTGGTGAATACAAAAACGGATAATGTAATTATTGCTTCGGATAATAGCTGGTTTTATTATAACCTTGAAAACTTAATACCAATAACCCACTACTTATTTGATCCAATCGCTTATTTGAATCAATTGAAAAGAATGAGAGTTTTACAACCCAATGTTTCATTAATTATCCCGGGACATGATCCACTGGTATTCACCAAATTTCCGAGAGTAGCAGAAGGGATCGTTAAAATACGATAGTGATTGGCGATTACAGACAGCATCCGGGAGGGATCAATGAGGTCCGTGAAACGATTTGGGCACATTTTACATCATTTTACCGGTGCAATCAGATCTTCGGCAGCAACAATTTGCCACTTATCATTTCGAAGCAGCCATGTGTCTGTCCAGACAAAACGACCTGTAAGCGGTTGTCCGGAATAGCGAACCCATATTTCATCGCCCTGCGCCACGGCCATGTCGTCGTAGAAACGAATCTTTATAGTATTGAGGTGATTTGACTTAAAGTATTTTGGACCCTCGGGCGTATTATGAACTTCATGGGCTTTGTTGTACTGAAAACCTTTTGTATCCACGCCAATAAAGTCATCAGCTAAAATTCTCTGAACGGCAGTAGAGTCGCCGGACGCCACCGCTTCAGCCCATTGTTTTTCAGATTCTGTAATGTATTGTCTGGCTTTTTCATAATCTATTTTTGCAGATTGTGCCTGAATATAATTGCAGTTCACAAACAAACATATGCCGGTTACAAGAACAAAAAGTTGTTGAATCTTTTTCATATTTATAATTTATCGTTTAATACTATCCGGCGATCATTCAATAGTCCATGCCGCTTACTATCAAAAGTAAGATTTAAGATGCCTGGTTGTACGATAAAAGTCCCGACTAATCTCCGGGCGAAGTACCGCAGCCGTAGGTACTGCTCCGGTACAGCTTGCCAAATACTTTGGGGCAGAAGTTACGGGTGTATGCAGCACCACGAAAGTGGAAATGGTAAAAACACTGGGAGCCCATAAGGTAATTGATTATACTGTGGATGATTTTACCAAAAGTGCTGATACCTACGACGTGATTTATGACACAATAGGCAAGAGTTCGATTTCAGGTTGTGTAAGATCGCTAAAGAAAAAAGGATTCCTGATATTAGGACCCGCCGGCATGTCACAGATGATTCAGGGGCTAGGGAGTTCAATAACAAGTGGCAGGAAATTTATATCCGGAGCAGTAAGCGAAAAAAAAGAAGATTTGATATTCATTAAAGAACTTATTGAAGCAGGTCAGCTAAAATCAGTCATAGACAGGAAGTATCCGTTGGAAGAAATTGCTGAGGCTCATCGCTATGTGGAAAGAGGACACAAAAAGGGAAACGTAGTAATTACTATAGCGTGAAAACAAAACTATATCGACTTTCAATCCCATGCGCAAATAATCACTTCGAGCACTTTTCAATACAAAAAGTAATACCAGGCTATGGACGCAGGTTTGCAAAAAATTAGTACCTGACTGGTAACTTTTCTAATAAGAAAAGTGAAGTTCGAATTGAATAAATCAAAAACTCAGTTAGACCCTTTTGAGATACTAGTTACTTAATTATATTTTGAATCTAATGCTGGTACCAATATGCCTCTAAACCAGCTGCAAAAATCCATATTAATAAAAATAACAAGCCAATGTATTTCTCTTTCCTTTTCCTTAAAGCGATTAATAAAACTATTCCGATAACTGGCTCAATATACCAAAAGAAGAATAATACCAGATTCAGCAAAAAGTTATCTATATATATTACTCTGTGATATGGTATATTAACATAAATGGAAAAAAAACCGGGTAACAAAAGAAAAAAGCCTATAGAAATAAGTATTTTATATTTTCTTTTCATGTCTAAAATTTAGAGTAAAGTTTAATATACGCCCCACAGATGTGTAAAAGGATTTTTAATGTCATCAGAATTCTCATATATCTTAAGTCTCGAGTCATCAGAACTCTCCATGTTCCGTAATTCAGATTCTTTATTAAACTTAAATTTATTCTCAACAAAACCCGTCTTCGGAGCTCTCGGACTGCTCGCTGCCATCGGGAGTCCAAAGGGATAATACTGCGTTTGTTTCACCAGGAGATGTTGATAAATTTATCTGCAGCTGCATATTATCGTCTTTTTATTGAAATATTTCACGGGCCTATTGATACCGGGAAAAGACTCAAGGTAAATCACACAAATACTGTCTCCAACTTTTGTCAGGTTTTCTTCGAGCGAATTACCCTTGTATGAATTGCCATTATATTTGAACTCATATAAAAGAGTGGCCCTATGAGACCTTACCCTATTTTGTTCATTTATTAAAACCGCGGCAATACATTTACCCCCATTTATTAATAGCGCATTTTCTATTATTGTCCTTAATAAGATATAAGAAATCCAACCTATTATCCCTATAAATACTAAAAGTTTGATTCTTTTCATTAGCACATAAATTAGTTTTGCCTTTAAGCGCAGTTACTGCCTGATTTGATACTCCGTTCCCTTTTACTTCCGAAGTTTTTTCTACGACTTATTACCGCTGACGGTTTTATTGGACGCATACCGCAGTTTAATGTTCCTGTTGAACAATCAGAGAAAGAGGGACTAGCTAAATAAACGTATAGATTTCGGCCAACGTACTAACCTACGCCAGTGGATATGATTTCACTTTAATCAAAAGCCACCTGGTATATTAGGTTTGGTTAAATTTGCTATTAGCAAAGAGATTAATCAGAATTTAAGATACAATTTTATTTCATTTTTAAAAATAATATCATGAGCATCACATCAACAGGGAATAAAAATAAAATTGCCATGGATTTTACAGAAGAAATCTGGGATAAAGGAAATTTTAAGATTGCAGATGAAATTCTATCAGCGGATTTTATTGACCATGATCCGGTTAATGGTCAATTACCTGGTAAGAGTGGTTATCAGCAGATGGTAAGGGATTTTCGAAATGCCTTTCCAGACCTGAAAGTAAAAAATGAAGATGTAATTGTTGAAGGAAATAAAGTCGTAGTACGTTGGACAGCGCAGGGAAAGCACAGTGGCCAGTTGATGAATATACCGTCAACCAATAAACTGGTAAAATTAAAAGGTATTGACATACTTCTTGTAGAAAATAATAAGATCATTGAGCGTTGGGGCGAATTTGATGCATTAGGTATGCTTTCCCAATTAGGTGTTCTGCCACAGTGATCAAGAATAAATACCATCCTTGAAAAAAGATTTAGGATATTTTAAAATATCAGTCATTGAATTTATTATAGCTGCAGTCATACTCCTGCTATCGATCCTGCTATTTTCTATAATTGCGGATGAAATAGTCATCGAAAATGAAAGCAGTTTCGATACTCACGTCTTTACATATATTTCTTCATTTACAACTCCATTCATTACCCGGGCCGCAATGATTGTTACAAATTTTGGAAGCGGCTTCTTTTTAATACCGGCTTATCTGTGCATTATATTCTATCATATTAAGAATAAAAAGAATCAGGTGGCGATCCTTGTAGCTATTGTCGCAACCGTAAGTCTATTGTCTGGCTGGCTGCTAAAGGACCTGTTTCACCGACCGAGACCCCAGTTGCCACTCATATCAGGAGCCGGAGGATATAGTTTTCCAAGTGGACATTCCCTGGGTGGATTTACGTTTAGCGGTGTATTGATCTACCTTATTTGGCGAACATCATTAAGCCCATTTTTAAAATGGCTCTTTTCCATTCTCCTTGTAATATTCTCATTGCTAATTGGGCTAAGCAGAATCTATTTACGCGTACATTTTGCCAGTGATGTATTAGGCAGCCTTTTAGTAACGGTCGTTTGGCTCTCCCTCACCTTTATTATAATGGAAACGATTGAGAAGAAAACGCATGCGAATGAAAAGCTTTCAAACTGATCATTCGCTAAAAGAATCCCATCCAGGTTTTTAGGTTTCTGTGTTCACGGAAGTTTTTGCAAATCCGGATGAATTTTTTTGAACCTACGTTTTATTTTTTAAATCAGACTGAACCAAACGGCAGGGTATGTCTTCATCTTCTGATAAATAATAAATAGCACATAATCTGTGATAACCATCAGCTACAATTAATTTCGCATTATGCTTCACTAACAGAACCGGCGACATTTTATCTCCCTTCTTAATCATTTGTAAATTTTCCCGTACATGTATATTTTCCCGGTTTAACAAGGGTAATTCGCTGGCCCTTAAAATATCTTTCGCCTTCTTAAAGATTGTCTTTGCAGCTTCTAGTTTCTCCACTAAGACCTTCACATCTTTTTCATTAAAAAGCAAGTTCAGATAGTCAGCCGCTGCCGGGAAATCATGTTTTTGCGGATCCTTTAACCAGAATTTGCTCATGACATGCAATTTTAATGAAGTTAAGAATTTTGAATCGAAATCACGGATAACTAACATCCCCGGAATGCATTCATGTTACTCAAAATAATGATTCTTACTTCGCAGTGGTTTTCCGCCTTCGTTCTCTCTGTCTAACAAACGGTCCGGGATGATTATCAAATACTGAGTAAATTCATTTTTCTCAGGGATTGGTAGACCAGATGCTCACATCTTTTACCAGCGCCCGACGCGAAAGTTTCAAATGGGCTATGATCATTTCAGCAAAATCTTCGGGTTGCAATACTTTTTCCGGATCTCCGTCCGTCAGGCCGATGTCTTTTGTCAGAGACGTCGCGATGGTACTCGGAGTTGCGGTAAAGACCCGGACTCCGGATTTCCTCGCCTCCAACATTAATGATTCAGACAGACCGATCAGCCCGAATTTAGACGCACTATACGCACTCGTTGTCGGGGAACCCCTAAGCCCTGCCGTCGAAGAAACATTCACAATATCGCCGGTTTTCCGTTCCATCATACCGGGCAGTATTTCGTGAATACAATAATAAGCACCCAGAAGGTTTGTCCGAATCACAGCCTCCCATTCCTCTACAGTGAGGTTCATAAAATTGCCGAATTTTATGATGCCGGCATTATTGATCAGGATATCAACAGGCCCGAGCGTTTTCGTAAGATCAGATATTGCAGCAGACACCGATGCAAAATTCGCCGTATCGGCGACCTTAAAGTCTGTTTGAATACCGGGATTTATTTTGGAAGATTCGGCGGCGACGTTGATCAGATCTTCTTTCGTTCTTGAAAGCAACATCAGGTTAACGCCTTCCATTGCCAGTGCCAGAGAAAGAGCTTTTCCCAAACCTTTCCCTGCGCCTGTGATTAAGGCGGTTTTACCTTTCAGGGATTCCATTTTTCACCAAAGATAATCAGCAGGGGTAAGTTTTCCAGAATCCAATGTAATTTCCAATATGAAAATTAAAAAGTAAGATGTACTCCTAAAAACACACCGTCATTCATCGCATAGGGATCATTCAGATGGGTAAACCTTTTATAATATTCTACGAAAAGTATATGAAAGATATTTTCGATTCCAACGCCCGCTTCTATGAAAGGCTGATTACCAATCAAATTAAAGTGAGCGTTTTTATTATAAATCTGATTGTCACTCGTCATATCTCCATAATACATATTATAGGATAATCTTTCCCTCCAACCTAGTTTTTTAATCAATGGAATATGGTCGAACAGGATGCCGCCGAGTGAAAGGCGCGTATGCAGGTCGATATAGCGATCGGCCGCAAATTCATACGGCGACATGGTGTTGAACAAATACCGGCTGGATACCATGTACTCATTACCCGCAGGTATGTTAAGAAGTATATATGGGATGGTCCCGAATACCTGCCCGATATTCAGACTGTAAAAAAAGATGCTTTTGGGAGGCAGTCGTAGTTGTTGATCGATTCCAACATTTATTTTATCATAGTCAAAATGGGTTCTTGATAGTTCAAATCCATGGGTATAATTAATACTTATGACAGGGCTAAAGCTCTCCAGACGCAATTGTTCATAATTAAAATTCACGAACCGTTTATGAGGTGCATACTGAAGGCCTACGGAAAATTCTGCAACGGGTAATAATTTCAGTGAAATACTATCGATGGATTTTTCAGTAATTGGATTAAACGGACTATAACTGAAATTAAAAACGGGATTTAATTCCTTATAGTAAACTCCTGCCCTGGCGGTGAAATTTTCGCTTACATATTGTTCATGTTTCAACAATACCTGTCTGATGTAAATACGGCTAAAAGGAATATTTTTGCGAAGGAACGAGTTGAATATATTAGCCTTATCCAGTTCGCCATTCTGGTCAATGATAAAATCGTAATCTTTTCCAAACCAGATCGAAGTTTTTGTCCATTTATTTTCGTTCCAGATATATTTCAAACCAATACCACCGTTTAACGCTTTATCATTTACACCATACGCAGCGTATCCGTAAAGATTGATCTTTTTACTAATCCCAGGCATAGACCAGAATCCTAAACGGAAACGCCAGCCTTCAAGCGGATTATGACTGATCAGCGTGAAATATGGCCCAATGCGAAGATGGTCATCAAAGTCCCAGAAACCGGATCCTGCGAACGCAATAAGTTTGACGTTTTTCTCAAATTGCCGGTTTCCCTTTAGGGAATCGATCATCCGGTAAATGGCCTTTTCATGGTTTGATAATGAATCGAGCCTGTTTTGTACCCAAAAACTGTCTGCCTGGATGTATGAGTGTGTCTGGCTTTCCTTGCTGAATTTTTCGGATTTAGTTAGAGATGATTCTTTTGAATTTAACGTTACGCGGCTGATGGTCGTTGTATTTTTTGCGACCAGTTGAAGACTGTTCTTGTTTTCAGGGATCGGAATACCCAACAGCGCCGGACCCGCCTCAAATTTTACTTCCGAGGTCCATTTTGCCGGCATATAGACCCATTCTGCCAACGACGAATCATAATTCTCTTTATAATCCTCACTGTAATAAATATTATTGATATAGTTCAGGTTAACAGTTTTTGTCAGGTGCAAATTCACGCTTGTAACCGCATAACTGCTGTCGTCAATCCAAAGAGTTCCCGTAAAAGCCCTTTCGTATTGATGAATGGGCGTGAAACGGATCTGGCGTAACGTGTTTCCATTTTCGATAAGGCTATCGCCATAATAGAAATTATAATAGCTAAAAGCAAATGTGCTTAATGGACTGGCGAAGGTCAGATCAAATACAGGTATCCAGTCTTTGTAGATATTAAATGACAAATAGAATTTGTCCAAATGCCTTAGCAGCTCGTCAGTTTTTAACCCCAGGGACTTTTTAGCGAGGATATTTTCCT
>Ga0206913_1102_pt1 | contig 18674 bp, 11 predicted proteins | sample Alteio_BWOrgHeat_72_FD_152942 | JGI IMG/M metagenome (GOLD analysis project Ga0206913, IMG submission 152942) | Enriched cells from forest soil in Barre Woods Harvard Forest LTER site, Petersham, Massachusetts, United States -... | ecosystem: Environmental > Terrestrial > Soil > Temperate forest >... | reverse complement strand
TTAAAGTTGAACTCATCGACAGAATAAATAAAGTAAAAACAGATTTAATCGTCTGGATCGTTGGCGTGTCTGTCCTGCAGTATATATTACTAATGGTAACCCGAAAATTTTTCTAACTTCTTACCCCACTTCCAGTCTTCCAGTCTTCCATACTTCCATACTTCCATACTTCCAATCTTCCAGTCTTCCAGTCTTCCACACTTGTTTTAAAGATATTTCCCCGTGTAGCTCTCCTTCACTTTCCTCAATCCCGCTGGAATGCCCTCGTAGACAAGGTTTCCGCCGTCTTCTCCTGCTTCCGGTCCAAGGTCTATCACCCAGTCCGATGACCGGATCACATCAGCATTGTGCTCCACCACCAGAACAGAATGTCCCTGATCGATCAGAGCGCTGAAGGATGTCAGCAGTTTTTTAATATCGTGAAAATGCAGGCCCGTAGTAGGCTCATCAAAAATAAAAAGAATATGGCCCAGGCTTTTCCCTTTGCCGAGAAAAGATGCCAGCTTCACACGTTGCGCTTCGCCTCCTGATAAAGTATCAGATGACTGGCCCAGTTTAACATATCCAAGACCCACACTACTGAGTGGTTTTAATTTTTGGAGAATTTCTTTTTCATCTTTAAAAAAATCCAGCGCGTCGTCTACACTCATTTCCAAAACATCGTGGATACTTTTATTACGATAATGCACTTCCAGGACTTCATCTTTAAATCGTTTTCCGCCACACACTTCACATGTCAGATGCACGTCGGCAAGAAATTGCATTTCAACCACCTGTTCACCTTCACCCTTGCAGGTATCACATCGTCCGCCATCCACATTAAAGGAAAAATGTTTTGGTTGAAAGCCGCGCAATTTACTGAGAGGTTGTTTCGAAAATAATTCCCGGATTTCATCATATGCCTTTACATAAGTTACCGGATTGCTGCGTGAGGATTTCCCGATCGGATTTTGATCTACGAGTTCTATCTGGCTGATCGCATCCACATCCCCGGTAATGGATGCATGCATTCCTACTTTATCTGCGAACTCACCTTTTATTTTTTGCAGCGCGGGATAAAGAATTTGTTTTACAAGCGTGGTTTTACCACTACCACTCACACCGCTTACCACACAAAGTACATTGAGCGGAAATGACACCGTTATGTTTTTTAAATTATTTTGTCTTGCACCGTTTACAACAATAAATTTACCGGGCTTCCTGATCTTAGCAGGAGGTTCAATTTTTAAATCACCCCGCAAATATTTTCCCGTTAAACTATCTTCACTCTTAATGATTGTGTCATAATTTCCCGCTGCAACTACTTCGCCGCCCAGATGACTTGCGAGCGGACCCATATCAATAATATAATCTGCTTCACGCATCATCATCTCATCATGTTCCACTACAACTACTGTATTTCCCAGATCACGTAATTCTTTTAGCACTGCAATCAGTCGTTTTGTATCACGCGAATGAAGTCCGATAGATGGTTCATCCAGTATATATAATGAGTTGGTCAGGTTGCTGCCCAGCGATCTTGTGAGCTGAATGCGCTGACTTTCACCTCCGCTGAGCGAATTGGCCAGCCGATTCAGGGTTAAATATCCCAAACCCACGTCCAGCAAGGTTTTCAGCCTGTTATTGATTTCAATCAGTATGCGTTTGGCTACCTGCAGCTGAAATTTGCTCAGAGAAAGATTTTCGAACCAGGCAAACAATTTACCCACAGGCATTTCACATATTTCACCAATATGCAGGTCACCGATCCTGACATACAGTGCTTCAGGTCTCAGCCGGTAACCCTTACAGTCCGGACAGCTGGTACGGCCCCTGTAGCGGGAGAGCAAAACCCTGTACTGAACCTTGTACAGGTTCCTTTCCACTTCTTTAAAAAAATCATTGATCCCGTTGACCTCTTTGTTCCCTTCCCATAATAACTGGTATTGGGCTTTTGTCAGGTCGATCATGGGCTTGTGGATCGGGAAATCGTATTTTTTTGAAACTTTAATAAAATGGTCTTTCCAGGCACTCAATTTCTCCCCTTTCCAGGGTGCCACGGCACCTTCAAAGAGACTCAGCCTTTTGTCCGGGATTACCAGATCGGCATCGATTCCAAGCACCTGGCCAAAACCTTCGCAGGTCGGACATGCACCATAGGGATTATTGAAGGAAAACAGGTTAGGTACCGGCTCTTCGAATTTTATTCCGTCCATTTCAAATCGGTTCGTAAAAGCCAGCTTTTCGGTTCCATTGATTTCGAGTAACATCTGGCCCTCCCCTTCATAAAATGCCGTACCGATAGAATCCGCCAGCCGGTGATGGTCATCTTCATCAAACTCTTTTACCACAATGCGGTCTATCAATAGATATAAGTCGTTCTTTGGAATTTTCGGTTCCTGCTTTTTTGTCTTCGATCCTTCGGCAGAAATGGCCAGCAAGTCCTCGATCCGGACTGTTTCCTTATTGATATAGAGCCTGCTGAATCCTTTCTGTAGCAGAATATTCAGTTCTTCGGTGGCGTTCCGGTTCGTATGCTGTTTAAAAGGAACAAGGATCAGGATCCTGTCACCCGTCGGTCTTGCCTGCATGGCTGATATCACATCCTTTACATCATTCTTCTTAACTACCCTGCCTGAAACAGGAGAATATGTAATTCCGACCCTGGCAAAAAGCAAACGCAGGTAGTCATAGAGCTCTGTCATGGAGCCCACCGTAGAGCGCGGTGTACGGGTAGTTACTTTCTGCTCGATGGCGATCGCCGGACAAAGTCCTTTTATATAATCCACGTCAGGCTTATCCATTCTTGCCATAAACTGGCGGGCATAGGAGCTCAGACTTTCAGCATAACGTCTCTGTCCCTCTGCAAAAAGAGTATCAATCGTCAACGAAGATTTTCCAGAACCTGATACGCCGGTTACCACAATAAATTTATTGCGTGGAAAGTCGACTGAAATATTCTTCAGATTATGTACCCTGGCCCCTTTTATTTCGATGGAATTTCGGGTGGAAAGAGGTCCGGATACGGATAAAGGCTTTTTAACCTTGGTGGTCATTGACATAATTGGGAAAACAAATATATTGGAAGTGAAACAATTAGCCTGTAGTTTCCCATATGGGGAAAGAAGTATAGGAACCTCTACAACAAATTATTTTCCCAAAATGTTGTTTTTTCCAAAAATTGTATATCTTTAAATGCAGATTAACATTCAGGAACACAATAAAATAATTTTATAGAGTAAGAACTTCTACACCGAAAAGCCAAGCATTTTTTTTATAAATCCAACATACATATCCTATCACCTTTAAAAACCGTAGAAGTTTATGAATTCGCTACGCACGAAAACCGACCATGAGTTAATCCATTCGTTTCGCGACGGCGACTTACAAGCCTTAGAGGCTCTCGTAATCCGCCACAAGGACAAGTTGTACACTTCCATTCTCTTCCTCGTCAAAGACAAGTATCTGGCTGAGGACATTTTCCAGGATGTTCTGATTAAAATTATCGACACCATTCGCGGTGGACGGTATACAGAAGAAGGTAAATTCCTTCCCTGGGCGATGCGCATTGCTCACAACCTTTGCGTAGATCATTTCCGCAAGGTGAAAAGAACACCCGCTATTAAAACAAGCGATGACCGGGACATTTTCGAAGTCATCAATTTTACTGAAGATGGTGCTGACGTAAAAATCATGAAGAGGCAAAGCCACGACCGTGTACGACGGATGCTGGACCTGCTTCCTGAAGATCAGCGCGAGGTTATTATCCTCCGGCATTATGCCGATCTCAGTTTTAAGGAAATCGCTTCCCTGACAAACTGCAGCATCAATACGGCTCTTGGCCGGATGCGTTACGGTTTGATCAACCTGCGTAAAATGATGGTGGAAAAAAGAATTGCCCTTTAAGAAATTTTTACACTGTTCAAAGAAAAGGCTGTCTTAAAAGACGGCCTTTTTTCTTTTATTTTTCAGGCTTTCAGTAGAAATCCGGCCCTTTGTCCAATCCTCATATCGTGCATAATGGGTTATGCCGGCAATTGTCGATTCATATTCGGGCCATATTACGTTCCTTTATTTCAGGGGTACAACAGGGATATGACCAGGTATACAGGGCCCACTGCCTGTCAGGACCTCGAAAAACACCGTTTATATTACGGAAATAACATATCTGATATAGAATGTTTCAGGCATAAATCGCGGCATAAGGCACAAAACGGTATACAAATTTGATGAAATTATTTCCTGAAAGCGGTCAGGCCGCAGTCCATCCAGGCTGCGAATTCAGACGCCTGGGGCGTATAACCCTTTGTATACGTGAGAATCCTCTCATCAGGGCTGATCAGGGCATATTGGGGCTGGGACACGGCATTGAAATTTTCAGACTGGAAAGTGGCCCATTTATCACCTACCGTGATGATATTCTTCCGGGCACCATCTTTAGTAGGGTAAACCATCTGGTTTACCGCCGGTAAAAGCCGGCGTTCATCCACATAGAGGGAAACCACCACAAAAGAATCCAGCATCCTTTTCCTGACTTCCGGATCCGTCCAAACGTTTTCCTCCATCCGGCGGCAATTCACACAAGCCCATCCCGTAAAATCAATCAGGATGGGTTTATGTAATTTTTTGGCAAGTACCAGGGCCTCTTCATAATCCCTGAGAGGCTCGACCCCGTGTGCACAATTCGCTGGATCTTTGTAAACCGAATAACAAAGGGGTGGTGGAAAACCACTGATCAGGGTCAGATTCGCCGCAGACGTATTGGTTAGGCCCGGCACCAGGTAGATAGTCGCTGCACCAAAGAAAAGCAGAAAGGCTATTCGGGTAACCGTAAACCGTTTTACCGGACTATCATGTGGAAAACGGATTTTACCCATCAGGTAAAGGGTGATCAGTACCCCGATGATTACCCAGAATCCGATAAAAATTTCCCGTTTAACGAGTCCCCATTGTTCCACTAAGTCTGCATTGGAAAGGAATTTAATGGCCATAGCCAGCTCCAGAAAGCCCAGGACCACTTTTACAGTGCCCAGCCAGCCGCCAGACTTAGGTAAGGATCCCAGCCAACCCGGGAATAAAGCAAACAATGCAAATGGCAAAGCCAGGCCAAGGCCAAATCCACCCATTCCAAAACTGAGCTGAATGGCTCCCCCATGATTCGATAATGCCCCGGCAAGCAGTGAACCCAGAATGGGTCCAGTACAGGAGAAAGAAACGATGGCCAGAGTCAGCGCCATAAAAAATATTCCCGCGATACTGCTTCCACCCGACTTATTGCCTACTGAATTTGCCACACTGCCGGGAAGGGTGATTTCAAAATATCCAAAGAATGAAATGGCAAAAACCACGAATATCACGAAGAAGAGCAGATTCAGCCATACGTTTGTAGAAATATTATTTAAAATTTCCGGATCGGTATGATCGAGCAGATGAAAAGGCAGACTGAGTAAAACATAAATCAGGAAAATAAAAAACCCATACAAAAAAGCATGGGCTTTCCCTTTTCCACTGCTTTTTGTGAAAAAAGAAACCGTCAATGGAATAAGCGGAAATACACAGGGAGTCAGCAGGGCAATAAATCCTCCCAGTAACCCCAACAAAAAAATACTGGCCAGTCCCTTACCTGCCGTACCAGTATCACCACAAGGACTGACAGGATGTTTCAGATCTATACTGTTGATCCGGATTCGGGATGCACTACTCACCCCACCTTCCAAAGTAATATTGAATGTATAACTGCCGGAATAAAACGAGTCCTCTTTTCCGTAGAAATAATTAATGGTGCCAAACACATGAGCCGGCACAACGCCCTTGATGAGGATGGGTACGGAAAGTTTTGCGTTACCGGGAAACAAATTGAATGAAGCATTGTCAAAAAGAGCAATGGTTCGTTTTTCGGATTTTCCCTCCGTCACAAAAGCCGACCTGACTGAAAAAGAACTATCAGGGAAATACAGTTCCACGGAAGGAGTTCCACTCAGATCCTGGTTGGGAGCATATAATCCCCAGCCTGGTTTCACATTCGCTTTAAAAATCAATTGGTATTCTCCATTAAGAGATTTGGAGGAACTGGCTTCCCATGTGATGGCCGTGCTATCCTGGCTGTTACCTTTAAAGAATAAGAAACTTAAAAAGATAAATAAAAAGCCGGATTTCTTATACATAAGCCGATGAAGGTACTAATGAATTGCCATTGCCGTTTGTCGCGCAAGTGACTGATGATTTACAATGCTTAATATTTGTTGAAACAACCTACGGCCATCTGTATTGCCCAGATTTTCAGACACCGCTCTTTCAGGATGCGGCATCAATCCAATCACATTGCGGTTTTTATTACAAATACCAACGATATTACGGGTAGATCCATTCGGATTGGATTCGGTCGTTATATTACCCTCTTCATCGCAGTATTTCCAAAGTATCTGTCCGCCGGATTCCATTTCATCCAACAATTTATCATCCGCATAATATCTTCCTTCACCGTGGGCAATCGGAATTTTTAACACCTGTCCGTTCTCGCCTTTCATATGAATATTCTTTCCGAGAAACTGCCGGTTGGCATTTCTTAACAACACACCGGGCAGCAGGTGGGACTCACATAAAATCTGGAATCCGTTGCAAACACCAAGCACTTTGCCTCCTTTTTCTGCAAATCGCACAAGGGGTTGCATCATCGGACTAAACCTTGCGATGGCGCCGCATCGCAGATAATCGCCATAGGAAAAACCGCCGGGTAATACGATATAATCATCTGTAGAAAACATACTCAGGTCCGAGTCTTTATGCCATAACATGAGCACTTCATAACCCAGTTCTTCCTGAAGAGCAAATTGCATATCCCTGTCACAATTGGATCCCGGAAAGACTATGACGCCAAATTTCATTCTGATCGGTTTTACTGTGTAAAGGTAAATCTTTCGATGGAATTAGTTGGCAGTTGGCAACTAAATGAAATAGTTCATTACAATCGCCACACTAAAAGAAACCCAGTGAAGCACATTAACAAAGACCTTGTTTACAGGATAGAAATAAGCAGCTGAATGAAAAACAGCAAAAGGCATTACCGTTACGATCCAGTTTTCATAGGTTCCCGCTTTGTTTATAATAATTACAAATACAGCCGCAACGAGGAAGGCCAGCAGCAGGCTCCAGCTTTTTCTGACATGAATCAGCATTTTATTCAGATTATTCTGAACATAAAATCCACCGATAATAAATGGAATGACAAGCAGGCTGATCGCTGCAATAATCCAGATGGATGCAGGTATGGCCGGAAATGTAAAACTGATATGAGGTACCAGGTTTCTCCAATTGAGCTGATGGGTAAAGTATAAAAAAAGCGTCAGGAAATAATAAGGAGAAGTAAATCCTATAAAACCGACAAACCACTCCTGAATATGGAAGGGCCGCATAATGAGAAGTGCAAAAAAGAGTAATATCAGGAATACCATGGCTGGCACATAAAGCAGGGTTGCAAATCCAAGGAAGAGACCAATATTGAAAATGGCTATCACCGGTGACGGACTATTATATAAAGCGACCATCCGGTACCAGCACCAGATCATGACTGAATTGATCAGCAGGGGAGCAGAAAAATGTCCCCAATCCGGGAGCAGGGAAGTTATCAGGATATAGCACATCGCCGGCAGATAATTGGCGCGGGGTAACATTTTGTGATAATTACAAATGCTGTTAAGCAGGGTGGCCTGCGTAAATATGATGGTAAAACTCAGAACCGCAAAGGGTTCTGCCCTATGACCAAAAAGGGAATTGAGTCCAATTAAAATAAACCGGTATAGATAATTGTCTTCGGCATGCAAAACGGGCAGGAATGGGTGCAGAAAAAGTGGGAACTTCAGAAACAAAGCATATATGAAAAGAATCAAAGCATTGGTAGATGCTTTTTGTTTGAAGATACCGATCACCTGCGGGGTTGTTTTAAAAATCTATTTTTGCAAAGCAAAGATAATTCTTGAACTGGCAAGGTATTATTATTTGATTACTGGCAACTTGTTTTCCAATCCTGGGCATAAAAGAATAACCTTTGTCCAGGTTGTGAAATGTTGGCAGTCTGGTGATTTTGCCATCGGCTGAAATACTTTGGTCCATCAGCAACAGGGTTCTCTTTTCAAATTGGTTATAAAGAAAATGGAGCTCGCCTCCCGTATTCACGGTTTGATAAGAAAGCTGATTGGATCCTTCATCATCAAACTGGCTTTTGGGTATGACATTGCTCCATTCCATATTGCTGTTCTTGTCGAAAGAAAGGACCAGGATATTTTCTGCATTATAGCGGTTGATACCCGTACTTCCATACCTGTTATAAGGTGAATATGGAGAATACGGAGAATAAGGAGAATTGTAGTAATCAATTGGATTCATGGGGCCATACATATAATCCATCCGGTTAAATGCAGATCCGCGAGTCGTAGTAAACTCCGCTTCACTGATCAACAGGTATCCACCGTCTTTTTTGGTTATGATCTTTTTGATAAAATAATCATTAAAAGCCATTTTAGTATTGGACTCCGAACTTTTTGCCTGCGTTCTCAGATCGTCACTGAATACAGTTACGGCCTCTTTGAATTTTGTATCGGAAGTCTTGTCCCAGACTACGGTATAAAGTCCTTCAATATTACCTCTGCGTTGTTTATAATAAAAAGCGGAAAGAAGGTAGCGATGGTTGTAGTTGTCTACTTTTAATTTCAATTCGTCCAGGATGTGGTCGCTGGCACCGATATCACGAATAGCGAAGGTATCCGATTGCGGACCCTTGGTCACGAATGAAACGTGTGTCAGATAATCACCATTACCGATTCTGGCAAAACGCGTAAATACGAGCTGTCCCTCGATGTCCAGTTCAAAATTTGTAAACAGATCAGCGTGATCCTGTACAAGCATGGGGATCTGGTGACGGTCCAGCAATTCCAGGTTTTTATCAAAGAGATAAGTAGTGAAATTGTATGTTTTGGGGTTTTTTGTATTAATCTTCATCGCCATTATCCGCTGTTTATCTTCACTGACGATATTGGTATAAATTTTACCGTTATTGGATCCGCTTACCAGGGTTGTATCCAGTTCTACCGGCTGTCCGATCTGTTGTGCCATCCCATCCATTTTGTACGCAGTCAGATGAACAATATTCTTCCGCTGATATTCGCATAAGAGGAAGAAGAATTCCGGGTATTGTACAAAATCAACATTTGTAAACCTGTCGGGCAAAAATGACAGTGCAACACGCTGAACCAATTTCATTTCCGGGTTATAGATTGAAATGGCATTATCTGAACGGTTATTCTTGAAAACCAATACATTTCCGGAAACACGGCCAATAATTTCAAAATCAGTTTTTCGGGAATCGTCCTGTTCCGGATCGGAATAAAGAATATGTTGTGCCTGGATGAATATGGGTAGAAAGAAGAGCAGGGCAAGTAATCTTAAATTCATACAATTAGCGCTTATAGGGATTGGTTCAAAAGCCAAGTTACTCAAATCTCCTTTTAGAATCTGTTAATTTCATCCTATTCCCTATATCTTTGTGACGATTGCTTTTCATAAAATGTCATTGGTTGCCATATAAAAATCCGACCTGCTAAAAAACCAATATAACTTGCACAGTAGTGAGCAAACAAATTGACAAGGTTACACTCGGCAACCTGGTTATTGCTTTAGGTATTATTTACGGAGATATCGGAACATCTCCGCTGTACGTACTGAATGCCATCATCAACGGTCGCGCTATCAGCGAATTGTTAATTATAGGAAGCCTTTCCTGTATTATCTGGACTTTAACACTTCAAACGACTATTAAATACGTTTGGCTGACCCTGAAAGCAGACAATAAAGGGGAAGGCGGAATATTCTCACTGTATGCTCTTGTCCGGCGCCAGCGACGCTGGTTGGTTCTTCCTGCCATGATCGGCGGTGCGGCTTTGTTGGCAGATGGCATGATCACTCCTCCGATTTCAGTCACCTCTGCCATTGAAGGATTAAGACAGCTCCCCAGCCTGAATTATATCCCCCAGGATACCATCGTGATCATCGTGCTGGGTATCATGGTCGTATTGTTTTTCCTGCAACAATTCGGAAGTGACTACATCGGAAAACTATTCGGACCTATTATGTTCATCTGGTTTGGCATGATGGCGGTTCTCGGATCGAATCATTTGCTGGATGATCTTCACATTTTTAAGGCTCTGAACCCGGTATACGCAATTGAGTTACTGGCCATGTATCCCAAAGGTTTTTGGCTTCTGGGAGCTGTTTTTCTTTGCACTACAGGTGCGGAAGCACTTTATTCGGATCTGGGTCATGCCGGAAAGAGTAATATCCGTATTTCCTGGATATATGTAAAAACCTGCCTCCTCCTGAATTATCTCGGACAGGGCGCCTGGTTGCTGCACAATCAGGCGGGTAAGGTTTTCGACACCGCGCACAACAACGTGTTTTATAGTATAATGCCGGAGTGGTTTCTGATTCCGGGCATTCTCATCGCGACCGCGGCTGCCATCATTGCGAGTCAGGCCCTGATCAGCGGATCATTTACCCTGATCAGTGAAAGTATGCGGCTTAATCTCTGGCCCAAATTCAGGATCAGTTATCCTACTGAGCAGAAAGGGCAGTTATATATACCTGCGGTCAATTTCATGTTGTTTGTCGGTTGTTGCAGCATAACGCTTTATTTCAGATCGTCCTCTCATATGGAAGCCGCCTATGGACTGGCCATCACGTTGTGTATGCTGGCTACTTCCATTCTGTTTGCCAACTACCTGATCTCACGGCGCGCGCCATCCGTATTGATTTACCTTTACCTGTCCGTTTATCTGATCATAGAATTCAGTTTTCTTTTTGCGAATCTGGAAAAATTCCCACACGGCGGTTTTGTTACCCTGATCGTCGGGGGCGGCTTGTTTGCCATCATGTATGTATGGTATCGCTCGCGCAAAATCAAGAACCGTTACGTTGAATTTGTGCGCCTCGAAAATTATATACCCCAAATCCAGGAGCTCAGTACCGACCGAACTGTGCCGAAATTCGCAACACATCTGATGTATATGACGAGTGCGAATAACCCCAAGGAAATTGAACATAAGATCATTTATTCCATTCTGAATAAAAAGCCCAAACGTGCGGACATTTATTGGTTCGTACATATTGATACATTGGACGAGCCATACATATCCGAATATTCGGTAGAACATATTATACCAAATGATATCATTCGCGTTGAATTCAGGCTGGGGTTCAGAATTGAGCCGCGAATTAATCTGATGATCCGGAAAGTGGTGGAAGATCTGGTAAAAAACCGGGAAGTGAATATTACAAGCCGCTACGAATCCCTGGAAAGAAATAATGTAGTGGGTGATTTCCAGGTAGTCGTGATGGAAAAATATCTCAGTCAGGATAATGAACTTTCATTCTTCGAGCGGGTGATCATGAAGTTATATTTCTGGCTGAAAGAAGCCAGTTTGTCGGAAGAAAGAGGTTTCGGACTGGATCCTTCCAATGTGCTGATCGAGAAATTCCCACTGATCGTATCTCCCCTGCCTGACTTAAGTCTCAAACGAATAGGATAAAACAAGTATAAGAGTGTAGGAGTATAAGAGTATAAGAGTTATTTTTAAAAGCCCACTCTTATACTCTTATACTCCTACACCCTTATACTTCAACTAGTGTTGTTAAGTTTTGTAAACGACTCCGTGGAATGAAGTAATAGTTGTGCGATACCGGGTCGATGGTACTGTCAGGTGAAAGTGCTTTTAACTTTTTATTCTCCAGGTAATAAAGTGCATATTCGGACGGAGAAAATAAATCCAACAGGGTTTGTCTTTTCTTCGCTTCTTCCAGTTCGCACAAAATAACCGGTTTGAATTTCCGGATGCTCCTCAAAAATGTTTCAAATACTGACAATTCAAGACCTTCCACATCGCATTTGATAAAATCCAGTCTTTTTAGTGAATGGAACAACTCATCCCCACGCACATTTTTTACTTTTTCAGATTCAACATAATCCAGGTAGGAATGGGTGCTTTTCACACGGGCATAAGCGAATTTTTTTACATTATTCAATTGGGGAATGCCCATCTCGACCCATTCTGTGTCGGCACCCATCGCATTCTGAAATAAGGTTATATTTTTCAGTTTTCGACGTTCAACTATATTTTTTATAGTATTGAAGAATTTGGACATGGGTTCAATGGCATACACGTGTCCCTGATCTCCGCTCAGCCGACTTAATTCAAATGTGAAATAACCCAGATGAGCCCCGATATCAATACAATGGTCTCCGGGTCTTATCAGGTTTTTTAAAAAATAAATATCCTGATAATCAATCCCCAACCGTCCTGTTTTGTAAAGGGTTTGGAATGAGGAGGCGAGCAGGTGGAGATAACGTTTTTCACCGAGAGAATTCAGCAGCATTTTCCTGATACGGCTCATGGAGAATAATTAATCACAAAGGTACAATATAGGTTTCTTTGTTTTTTTTGATCTTATCCGGAGTGCAGATCAGGATCTCATCTTTTAGAATTTTTACGAGACGTTCTTTTACAAAATCGCGTCTGACAACCATACTTACTTCGCGCATAGGAGAAGGTTTTCTGAAACGACGGATCAGCCCCTGTTGTTTTTTAGAGAAATCCAGCGTAGCCAGTTCCGGCAGGATAGTGATTCCATCTGTCAGTTCCACCATGCGGCGAAGGGTTTCGAAACTGCCCGCTTCATAATCGAAGTGACTCATACGCCGGCTGGCTTTGAACAATTCACATAAATTGATCGTCTGTGAACGGAAGCAATGCCCTTCTTCCAGCAACCACAATTTATTTGGATCTATCTCCTTGGCCAGTACATAGGTTTTTTGAAAAAGTCCGTTATTTTCAGAAACATAAACGAGCAGTTCTTCATAAAAAAGTACTTCTTCCCTCAATCCCTTTTCATTCAGCGGAGTAACAAGGATACCAGCATCCAGACCTGAGTCGCGAAGGCTTTCCAGCAGGGCTTCGGTTGTTTTCTCAAATACTACCAGTTTGACTTTTGGATATTTCCGGAGGAAAGACTGCACAAACAAAGGAAGAAGGTAGGGCGCCAGTGTTGGGATGATCCCAATGCGTAACTCTCCTTCCACCAATCCCTTTTTCAGTGAAATAATTTCCGACACCCGGCTTTTCTCCAGTAATATTTTTTTTGCCTGCTCCAGGATTTGCTTCCCTGCCTCCGTGGGCACTACTGGGGAATGGGTCCGGTCGAATATTTTAACACCCAGCGTTTTTTCCAGCTTTCCGACCTGCATGCTGAGCGTGGGTTGTGTGACAAAACAGGCATCTGCCGCTTTGGCAAAATGACGGTGCGTGTCGATGGCCAGAATATATTCGAGTTGGGTAAAAGTCATATGAATCAATTTAATCTATCGGAATATAAATTTAATCAATTATTTCAATAGAATTAAAAGCTGATCTTTGAGTGCCTTTCAAAACTTAAAAGCTTTTTTATGAGTGAGGAAAAAAAATTAACCACCGCATCGGGTATCCCGTATTATTATAATGAAGATACCCTGAGTACGGGGCCACGTGGCCCATTGCTCTTACAGGATTTTATTTTACATGAAAAGATGGCCCATTTCAACCGTGAACGGATTCCGGAACGAGTTGTTCACGCGAAAGGGAGTGCCGCTTATGGAACCTTCACTGTTACCCACGATATTACCCGTTTTACCAAAGCCAGGATTTTCAGTGCCATTGGTAAGCAAACCCGAACCCTTCTTCGCTTTTCAACGGTAGGCGGAGAAAAGGGTTCTGCCGATACCGAAAGGGATCCGCGCGGATTCGCTCTTAAATTTTATACAGAGGACGGAAACTGGGACCTGGTCGGAAATAATACACCTATATTTTTTATCAAGGACCCAAAGAAATTCGGCGATTTTATACACACACAAAAACGTGACCCGTATACCAATTGCAAGAGCCCTACCATGATGTGGGACTTCTGGAGTTTAAATCCGGAGAGCCTGCATCAGGTAATGTTTTTAATGTCAGACCGCGGAACGCCCTATGGATACCGCCATATGCATGGATTCGGAAGTCATACATTCAGCATGATCAATGATTCCAATGAACGCGTTTGGGTAAAATTTCATTTCAAAACTGCCCAGGGAATTAAAAATTTCACGAACGACGAAGCAGTTGAAATGAAGGGAAAAGATCCCGACTTCGCCCAGCGTGATCTTATCGAAGCCATCGACCGCAAGGAATATCCCAGGTGGAATCTAAAAGTTCAGGTGATGACATTGGAAGAGGCAAAGAATTATAAATACAACCCCTTCGATTTAACGAAAGTGTGGTTACACAAAGATTTCCCCCTGATCGATGTGGGAGTATTGGAATTAAATGAAAATCCAAAGAATTATTTTGCAGAAGTGGAACAAGCTGCTTTTGCCCCGGCACATGTAGTGAATGGAATTGATTATTCACCCGATAAAATGTTGCAGGGCCGCATCCTATCCTATCCGGATGCACATCGTCACCGGCTGGGGCCGAATTATGAACAGATTCCCGTGAATCGCTGTCCTTATGCAGTACATAATTACGAAAGGGATGGCTTCATGCGGGTGGATGGCAACGGGGGTAGTAATCCAAATTACTTCCCGAATAGTTTTGATAATATCAAACCGGATGAATCTTATAAAAACGTTCCTCCGCCTGCAAATGAGGATCATTCATTGGGATGGTTCAGTCGTAACAGTGAAGGGGAAAATGATCATTATTCCCAACCAGGTAATTTTTATCGCCAGGTGCTAAGCGATTATGATAAAAAGGAACTGGTTAAAAATATTACGGGTGCAATGAATGGTATCAGCGGTCCGAAAAAAGATGAGATCATCAACCGTCAGCTATGTCATTTCTTCCGTGCGGATATCGGATTGGGGATGGCGATCGCTACAGCTCTTGGAATAAATCCTGAGACGGCTATGCCGAAACAGCATTCTGAAAGCTCAAAGCTCAAAGCCTAAAGTCTAAAACCTGGGATCTGAAAATTAGTGTTGGGTAGTATTTTTTGTAAATGGTTTATGAAAAAAAAGGCAGTCGTTTTCTTCTGTCCATTGATTCTTAAACTATTTTTTATATCTCTATGAAAACGAATCAGTTTTAGGCTTTGGGTTTTAGGCTTATTATGGGCTTACTCAGACCGTAAATTCTTAACCTGGTTTGAAACTGCCGCTTTGATAGCCTGGAAGCTGACGGTAAACAGTGCAATTAGAATTGCCAATAGACAGGTTAATGTTATCATCCACCAATTGATATGAATTCTGTAATCAAAACCGGCTAACCACCTGTCCAAGATATACCATCCCAGGGGAAGGGCCACGCATATTGCAATGAATATAATCCGCATGAAATCTTTGGATAATAATGTTACAATACTAACCACCGAGGCTCCGAGTACTTTACGAATACCTATTTCTTTTATTCGTTGCTCTGCAGCGAAAGCCGTGAGTCCAAACAATCCCAAACATGCGATCAGAATGGCGATCAATGTGAAATATCCCACCAGTCCGGAAATGCGCTGATCTTTTTCATAATTCTTCTGGAAATCCTTGTCCATGAACGAATAGACAAAAGGAATACCGGGATTGATCTGATTCCAGGATTGCTCTGTTTCCTTCAGAATAGTTTTGTAATCATTTGTTTTCAGGTTAGCAATTAAATAACTATACCTGTTCCCTAAAACTTTATTAAATGCAAATGGTTTTATCGCATTGTACAAACCCTCGAAATTGAAATTACGCACGATTCCTACAATCCGCATTGAATTGTGGGTGCCCTGGAAATCGAAATATACATTTTTACCTACAGCGGAATGAACACTATAACCCAGGGCGTTTATCGCTACTTCGTTCAGAATAATACTACCCGAATCAGCAGTAAATTCCCGGGAGAATCCTCTGCCGGCTATCAGTTTAAGACCCAGCGTTTCAAAATAATCATTGTCTATATTGCCTAAAGGGATATCCACCACATCGCTGACCGATTTGCCTTCGGCATAAAAAAGCATGTCTTCTATGTTAGCAATCCCCGGATATGTGGAACCACTTGTAACACTTTTTATTCCGGGATTCTTCAACAAGTCTGTCTTGAGTATCTGATAATTTTTCACAACATCCGGACTCTTCAGTGGTAAAATGATTTGCTGATCCTTATTAAAGCCGAGTTGCTGGCTGTCCATATAATGCAACTGCCATTCAATCACAACAACACTTAAAATAAGGCAAATGGAAATAACAAATTGAAATACCACAAGACCCTTGCGTATCATTGATCCTGAGAAATTATTTAATAATTTTCCCTTAAGTACCGAGATCGGTTTAAAAGATGACAAGTAAAATGCCGGATAAATACCCGATAAAATGCCTGTTCCCAAAGTGAGTGCTACAATACAAAGCCATAGTGTCTGCTGGCTAAACAGTGAATCATTTTTTTGTGTAAAGCGAATAAATAATGGCTGGAGCAGGGAAGCGATGACGACGGCTACCAAGAGGGCAAGACAACTCATAATGACGGACTCTCCCAGGAATTGCCAGATCAATGATTTCTTTTCAGCACCCAGCACTTTTCTAATTCCCACTTCCTTTGCTCTTTTCATAGAGCGTGCGGTTGATAGATTCATAAAGTTAATACAGGCAATGATCAACACAAATAAGGCTATACTACCCAGTACATAGAGGTGAGTCATGCTGCCATTGGATGCAATTTCATTGTCCAGATCAGAATGCAAATAAATATCCTGTATGGGCTGAATAAACAGTTGCCTGATGATTCCCATCGCCTTTAAATCATTTCCAGCCCTGCGATCGATAAAAGGCTGAAGTTTTTTTTCAAAAGCTACGGGATCAGATCCCTCTTTCAGTTTTACGTAAGTGTAAAATATATTGTTAGTAGCCCAGTTAGATTGATTTTCGACCCAGGTCCACACGTCGCTATTACGCATGGAAAGGAAGAAATGAGCAGGAATATGGGATTTGATGTGTAAGTCATTAAAAACCCCCCTGACCGTATAATTAAAGTTGCCATATGGCAGCCCGATGACAACCGTTTTATTTAGGGGGTTTTCATTCCCGAATAATTTCTTTGCGATCGCTTTTGAAATAACCAGGCTGCCTGGCTCTTTTAGAGCCGATGATGCATTCCCCGCTATGAATTCATAAGTGAAAATCTGGAAGAAATTGGAATCAACGTAATAACCATTGGTTTCATAAAACGAGTTCAGATTTCCTGCATGTTCATATTTCAATAACATTTTGTCCAGCGATGGAAATTTGAGAAGCCTAGTGGACTGTTCTACTTCCGGTATGTCTGTTTTTAGTCCCCAGGCTATGGGCGCGGATGTGGAGGCCCAGGATTTGTCCTTCGGATTTATTTTTTTTACCGCCTTATAAGCAATCCTGTAAATACGGTCCGAATCTATATTTTGTTTATCATATCCAAGTTCACTCAGGATGTAGGAAATCATCAGAATACAGGTAGCCAGGCCTACAGCCAATCCAAAAATATTTATGAAAGAAAAAACCTTATTCCTCGAAAGGCTCCGGTAAACGATCTTAAAATAATTTTTGAACATGATGATGATTTATTCGGCTTTGAGACTGAAGTCGGGACCAGCGTTACCCGCAGGACTGTATTGCCGATAACAACAGGGCCAATGGAATGCCAAAATGTTAAGCCGCTATCATTCAATTCATTAATTAATATCAACTGATTGAAATGTACGCTTTCGATACGATGGATGTCCGATTCCGATTTCTAAAATTTGCATTTAAATTTCTTCTAGCAAAACCTTTTCCCTGCTGATCTTCAACCTGTAGTCAGAACCGCATTTCAATGCAAAGTTTTCTTTGACATGACCTACCGGAAATCCATAACAGACAGGATATCCGTATTCTTCCAGAAAATCCCGGATGATTTCATAAGCATTTTGACCAAAAGGTCTTTCCGTATCCTTCATATCGATAAAACTTCCAATGATGAGTGCAGCAGGTTTCTGAAATTTCCCGGCCTCTTTCAACTGGTGCAACATCCTGTCCATATTATAAAGGTATTCGCCGATATCTTCAATAAATAAAATCAATCCTTTGGTTTTAAAATCTGAAGGGCCACCGACAGCATGAGCAAGCAAAGTGAGATTTCCACCCATTAGTTTACCCTCTGCTTCACCCCTTCGGTTAAATGGGTGGACGTCACAACTATAATTGAGTTTCTCGCCGGTTAAAAGATCCCTGACTGAATTTATATACATGTCTTCTGTTGCCGCCTCTGCAAAGGCGCCTGCCATGGGTGAATGTGCAGTGGCAATTTCATAGTTTGCATAGATATAAGCATGCAACAGGGTTATATCGCTGTATCCGAGGATCCACTTTGGGGACTTTTTGAATTTCTTAAAACTGATCTGATCGATTATCCGGCTCAGTCCATAACCACCCCTGCCAAATAAAATTGCAGAAATTTCATCATCATCCAGCATCGCCTGCAGATCGTCGAGACGTTCGGCGTCTGTACCGGAAAAATAATTCATAGAATCACCTCCTACCGTTCTTCCAATTTTTACGCGAAATCCCCATGATTTTAAAGTGTGAACACAGCTGAGGATGCGTTCTGCAGCCATATAACCCGACGGACAAACAATACCAATCGTATCACCGGTTTTCA
>Ga0206913_1101_pt1 | contig 18697 bp, 17 predicted proteins | sample Alteio_BWOrgHeat_72_FD_152942 | JGI IMG/M metagenome (GOLD analysis project Ga0206913, IMG submission 152942) | Enriched cells from forest soil in Barre Woods Harvard Forest LTER site, Petersham, Massachusetts, United States -... | ecosystem: Environmental > Terrestrial > Soil > Temperate forest >... | reverse complement strand
ACTGCCACCAATGCGTCTTTATCATACATGACCGAGATGATATTATGCTCCGACATGGAGGAATCAGCTATCTGTAATTTGAATAAACCGATTTTATGGAGCGCTTCAACCAGCTGACTACCCATCGGTCCATCATCTTTATTAAATACGACTAGTGAAACCTTATTATTATTTACCAGTTCAAACGTACTGTTCTGTACACTGGTGATCACGATCACCAGAAGGATGGGCATGAAAAACATCATGAACAACCCGACCCGGTCGCGCAGGAGAATTTTGCTATCCTTAATAATTGTGGCCCTTAGTATATGCATATCAATCCCGGAATCTTTTACCCGTGAGTTCCAGAAATAATCCTTCCATTCCCTCGTGCCCGTGTTTCTCCAATAAAACGTCCAGGCTGTCGTGGGCTATAATTTTCCCATCGTCAATCAGTGCAATTTTATTACACAACTCAGCGGCCTCTTCCAGTTGATGTGAAGTATAAATTAATGTTGTGCCGGTTTCATTCAGTTCTTTCAGGTAATTAATGATGGCATGACGCGTTTGTACATCCACACCCACGGTTGGTTCATCCAGAAACAGAACCTGCGGTTTGTGCATAACACCAATGGCCAGATTGACCCGGCGTTTCATGCCTCCCGAAAAACTTTTCACTATGCGGTCAGCAACGGATGTGAGTCCAAGTACATTGAGTAGTTCTTCCGTCCTGATTTTTATTTGCTTTATGCTGAGTCCATACCATGCACCATAAAAAGCGAGGTTCTCGCGTGCGGTTAGTTCCTGATAAAATGAAAAATCCTGTGGCACGAATCCGAAAATGGTATTGATGGATTTCGGGTGATCATTGATTTCATGATCCAGCAGACGGATGCTTCCCTCGGAATATTTCAAAAGGCCCGTCATGAGGTTCATCAACGTCGTTTTACCCGCGCCATTGGGCCCGAACAATCCGAATCGTTCACCTGCGGCTACCTCGAGATGAAAATTTTTAAAACAAACACCTTCCTGCCGGGGATATTGAAATGCCAGGTTTTGAATCTTTATGGCAGAGATACTCATGCCGGCCACTTTATTTTTGAGAGTGCCTGAAAAGCTTGTTTCTCGATATCCGCTGATGCGCGCAGATAATCGCTCATCACGTCAAAATCAGCCTGGCTGCCAATTCTTCCCTTATAAATGCCCGCGGCCTGCACGGCAGCAGAACGCCAGATATCGCCCGATTTGGTAAATTGTTTTGAGATATCAATGAGTTCAGTAATCGGAAGATAAGCGTAGGCTTCCTGCAAAAATGCGGCATAAATAAAACGGAATCCGCCACCGCCAGTGCCGATTTCCTCCTGCATACGCACGAGCTGGGCCAGGTAACTGCCGGCTTTTTTCGGTCCCAGTTTATCGCGCCACTGGCTTATTTTATTTGCCATAAATCGAATGCCGCGAATGCCTGCGATCGGTCCGGGGATGCGAAGCATCAGGTTGATATTACGGTTTACCCCGGTCTTTATTGCTTTTTTGATTTGTTCATTCGTGACCTCCCGTTTTTCCTTTGGATAATACAACTGTCCCCTGGGCGCAAATGCACCTTTGGCAAACCGCACTCTTTCCAATTCATAACTGCTCAGGGAGGTAGCCATTTCCATGACGGGATCGCTGATCAAAAAGTTATCATCCTCCTTACCGAAAACAATGATATTATGCGCATTGAAATGAAACCGGTATTCCTTTGGGAAATATGTGAGAAAATAAACACCCACCTGACAACCCACAGGCTGACCCGCAGCCAGACATTCCATTAATATTTTTTCCGCTTCTTCCTTTGATCTGAATTTTTTTCTGGCGACAGGTATGTCCAGGGCCTTGCAGGTTCTGTTGAATATCAATCCGGGCTGGGTTCGGAAAGCGATCGCCGGACCGTTATTGATTTTCATAAAGGGAATATATATAAAGAATAGGCCGGAGCCGATTCCAAAAGCAAGAGGTTCTGTAATCTGACTTACTCCGTGGTGCCGGAGCAGACTGGTTGTAACACCGTTTTCACAATGGGCCGCCTGTGTATGCTTAAAATCAAGTTTCATCTACTTTCATAGTTTTTAATTCTTCCACCGACACTTCAAACAATGATGCATACTTAGCGAGCCTGGATGCTGAAAGTTTTTCGAAGACTTTGTATTTCAAATGTCTTTTTACCTGCCATTTCCAAAAACCGGTATAGGCAGCTACAATAGGAATATCCATCACGCGTAGTTCCATAAAAAATAAGATGGGACTGGCTTCTTTTTTTATCACTTTATTGTGAGCATCCCGGATGCGTTGTTCCACATCCTTCCATGCCACTTCGAGTGCGGATGATTTTACTTCCCAGCCATTGCTAAGCACTGTTGTATAATTTCCGGATTCATCTGTCACATAACATACTTCACCGGTAATTTTACCCAGTGCACCCAGGTCCTGCGGAAGTTCTTCTTTTTTCATCTTTTAAGCTTGAGGCTGAAGGCTTGAGGCTATGGCATGAAGCTTTGGCCTCAAACCTCAAGCCCCTGCCTCCCGCTAACATACGGTAAGTAATGCATACATATACGAGAACCGTGAGCTTTCAGGAACAAGCAGCAGAACTTTTTGCCCGACTTTCAGTTTATCGCTTTTAAATACTTCATCAACCATGAAATAAACCGAAGCGGCGCCCACATTTCCCAGACTGCTCAGATTGATAACCCACTTCTCATAGGGAATGGGTGTTTCATTCTTATTCAACTGGTCAAATATCTTGGTGCGGAAAAAATCGCTGGACATATGCGGAAGAAAGTAGTCCACATCCGCCGGGTTCAGACCTTTTTCTTTGAAAAGCCTCGAGAGCATGATTCCACCCAGCGGGACGATATTTTCGCTGAGGAGTTTCACATCCTGTTTTATACTCATAATCGACCTGGCCTGGACTTCCTCCGGACTATAATCCAGATAACTTTTCATTTTCCCGTTTTCCAGCTTTTCACCACCCATATACATACATACTTCCTTAATATTGGCATAAGACACTCCTTCAATCCATTCAATTTTTAAACTAAATCCCTTTTCATTTTTCTTGTCGGACAATAAAAAGCAGGACGCACCATCAGATAACATCCAACGCAGGAATTCTTTTTCAAATCCAATATATGGGTTTTCCTCCAACTCGCTGAGTTTCTTAGCTTCATCCTCGAATATCTGAGATTTAAGTGAAGAAGAGAAACGTTCGGAACCAGCGGCTACTGCATGATGAGCGTCGCCTGTTTTGACCGACATATAGGCATATTTCAGAGCATGCATACCCGCGCAACAGACGCCGGAAGGTGAAACCACTTCAATGGATTCTGCTTCGGGTAATTCTCCATGCACCATGACGGCATGGGATGGCATGATCTGATCGGGGGAAGAAGTGCCGCAGACCAGCAGGTCTATTTCTTTTATCTGCTTAGGGTCATTATCCAGCATAGTGCGGATTGCCCGGGCAGTCATTTCTGCGTTGGTATGGGTGGCTTTGCCCTGTTTGTCCAGCGCATAAAAACGGTTTTTGATCCCGTTATTACGCAGAACAATACGTTTAGACTTAGAAGGGCTTTTATTTATGAGGCCAAGGAACTCTTCCATTTCATCGTTGGAAATCGGTTCGTTGGGAAAATAGGTAGCTGTTTTTGTGATATATACATCTTTGAACTCCATCTGCATTACCGGATTAATTCACACCTGAATAATATTGTTTTTGCCTTTTTATGCGCCCGGAAAGAAATGGTTTAAATAAAATCGCGTCCACTGTCAGGATAATGGGGGCAGCTATAAATAGCGCAATTAAAAGATAATATTTGAATGCAACAAGCCAGGCATCTCTTTTTTTGCGTTTGGAAATGATGCCCGCCCACACCTTAAAAATCTTGCGCGCCTTACTCTCAATAAACATGAGATTATATTTCACCGGCACGGCGCCCTGTTTGACCATTTCCTCCTGAAATCCTTGCCAGTTCGCTTTTTCAAGATAAGGAATCGCAGTCGTTCCATAATTTTTTGTATTAAGAATGTCAGCTTCCGATACTCCGGGAACGGGGAAAATATTCAGGAAACGGTCTTTCTTTGCTTTAAACATCCAGTGAAAGATCGTCACAAAACTTACGAAATTGTGATGCCGGTCCACCAGTGCAATATTTCCGACCAGGCGGGCATCCATTGATTTTAAAACCGGTTTGATTTTTTCCATGGCACTTAGCCACATATTTCTTGCGCCCGTGATCGTAATAACAGGCGTATTTTTAGCAATCTCCATGAAACGCGGATCAAACATGAGTGTATTTGATGGAATACTCGGGGAAAGAAACCATGCCTGGTAACCCAGGATGATCAGGTCATACCCGGCTTCCCCGAAGCTGAACGGTTGAAGCTGACCGGGAATCTGGTTTACACAATCCGGCATAACGCTGAAAAAGGTTTTTCCTGTCCATGGGAAGGGGTATGCTTGCGCAGGATAAATACGAAGTTTTTCCACGGTTGCCCCTGCCTCCGTCATTGGCCGGGTAAATTGATCTATAATCTGTTCTAATTGGCCTGACTGCGAATAAAATACGGCTAAAACTTTTTTGCCCATTGTTGGTTCGAAGTTATGAAACCTGCAGCTTTAAAACCTTCGATTTTTTGTTGTAATCCGCCATGGTTTTCTGCAGGTCTTCAGGCAGGGAATTATATGATTTTCTTATGAATTCGCTATCCTTCTTTTCATTGGTATTATAACCTAATACCCCGGGTGAATTTTCCTGGATGATTAGTCTTAAAAAACGGAATTCTGCATTATTCGGGTCCTTTGCGATAGCTCCTTCCAGTAATTTATGCCCCTGCTTAAATAGTTTCAATTTAGATGCCGGATTACCCCCAATTCCTGCTTTTCGCATGATCATGGCTCCCAGAAACGCATTTTTAACATCCGTCGGTGCCGAATTCAGTTCCGAAATCTGTGCATCTACCAGGGTTTTACTTTCTGATTCCATGGCTTTATAGAAAGCGGCGCGGTCGAGACCGGTTGGCAGTTGACGGTTGATGGTTGACGGTTGGCGGTTGACGGTTGGCGGTTGGCGGTTGACAGTTGACGATTGGCTTTGGAACTCGGATCGTAGTTCGAATATCGTGTACCCCGAATGCGTCAGGATTGGCGATGTGTTTATACAAAGGAATATGCAGAATAAAAAGAATTTCATAAACTAAGCTTTCATTGTGATCTGAATGTCAAAATAGACATTCTATGATAAACGATCTAAGATCAAAGAAATATGATAATCGATAAACGTCCAACGGTCAACCGCCAACCGTTAACCGTCAACTGAATTCCGCTTGTCCAAAAACTTCACCGGCTTCCTCCCCGCTCCCGGAAACTGAAGCTGCTGAATCGTCTCTGCATTTTCATAACGTATCTGTGGAGTCACCCGCAGTTTGGCCTGCAGATAGGCCCGGATACGGTGATCAGATTCCTCCGAATATTTCAGCGGCAACAGATGCAGCAATACTTCATCGGTTCCAATTTCATTCGAATATACCTCTGCTACAAAATCCGAAATGTCTTCCATCCCCGCCAGCAGATCAAAGAGTGCGGGAGCAAACAAGGTCGTTCCCTTAAATTTAATCATTTGTTTTTTTCTTCCGATCACAGGCGATAATCTCAGTGAATGACGGCCACAAGTGCAGACTTCCTCGTGAGCAACACATAAATCGCCCGTTTTATATCTCAGCAATGGCATGCCTTCCACCCCCAGCGTGGTGATGGTAACTTCTCCTGCTTCTCCCGTAAGCACCGGCTGATCCTGCTCATTCAATAGTTCCACAATAACAAGATCCGGCTGATGATGGCCACCCCGGCCGGCTTCACATTCCGTAAAAGCTGTCTGCATTTCCGTGGAAGCATAAGTGGAAAATAACTTGATATCCCAGGCATCCGTTATTTTCTTCCCAAGCAGGTTTAATGAGAAATCCGCCTGACGAATATTTTCTCCAATACAAATGGCTTTTTTCACAGATGCAGAAGTCATATCTATCTGATGTTCATCCGCCCATTGAATCAGTTTCAAAATAAATGAAGGTACAGCAACCAGCACCGTTGGTTTCAGCCTGAAAATCGTTTCCCATTGAAGAGAAGGAACACCCGGACCCACCCTGATAATTCCTGCACCCAGCTTGCGTATGCCTGAATAGTATGCCATACCTGCCATGAACTGCCTGTCCAGCGTAAGCATGAGCTGATAGACATCTTCCGGCTCTCCTCCTGCACAACTGAAAGATTTGAATTCATTGTAAGCAAGCCTTTGCAGGTCTTTCTCAGTCAATGCAATGGTAACCGGTAAACCCAGCGTTCCCGATGTGGATGTATATTCAATTACGGAAGTCCTGGGTACACAAAGAAATTCCTCATTGAATGATTGCAGGTCTTCTTTACTGGTTGTTGGTATGAACACAATGTCTTCCAGTTTTTTAATCCGGTTAAAATCTATTTGCTCCTGCTTAAAAATCCTTTGATAATATGGAGAATTCGATTTCAGATAAGCAAGCAGTTCATGCAGTTTATTTTCCTGTATTTCACGGATCCTTTTTTGCTGTAAGAACTTTTTATGGGAAGAATGATTCATGATTCCAGAATAACGATGGCTGTTGCCATGGATTTTACATGAGAAAGAGATACATGGATAATCCGGATGCCCATCGGTGCCAGCATTTTCTCTGTCGAACCGGTGATACGCAATGCCGGTTTGCCCTTTGTTTCATTTACTATTTCAATTTCATTCCACTGCAAACCACTATCCCAACCTCTGCCCACAGCTTTGAGAAATGCTTCTTTAGCCGCGAACCGGGCGGCATAGTGTTCAAAAGGCGATGTCTTGGCATCACAATAACTCATTTCGTCTTTTGAAAAGACAAACTCTTTAAAACCATTGTCTCTTCCCACACGAAAGGCAATGCGTTCTACTTCTATTATGTCTATGCCTGTTCCTATGATCATTCTTTAGGGCTAAGGCCTAAGGCCAAGGCCTAAGGCTAATTTATAATGTTTAGTGTAATTAATTGTTCAATAAATTACAGATGAGGAATCTTATTTATTTAAAGTTTTAATTAAAAAAGTTTTAGGCTTTCGGCTTTGGGCTTTAGGCTTATTTCACTTTTCACGATCTGATTTTTTATTTCATTCTCCTCCACTTTCGTGGCTATTTCTTTCGAAAGCGCAAGCCGGTAATAGTAAATTGCTTTTTCATAACGTTTCTCTTTAAACATTTCATTTCCTGCCATCTGATAAGCCTGATAATAATTTGGATTGGTTGCAATCAGGCTGTCAGGATTTATTTCTTTCCCTTCCGATATCTCTTTTTTATACTTGCGATACTTTAAAAAAAGCTGAAACCGGTCAGTCAGCAGGAAACTGTCGGCGGACAGGTTCAGTGAACTGTCCATGATTTCCCTGTCCGTTTTCATTCCATTCATCGAAAATACCTTTTCCAGATCGTAACAGACAAATTCGCCCAGCTGCCAGGGACCCGTTGAAACCCAGACCCGTTTTTTCTGTGGTTCAAAAATAATAGAATGATGCGCGATCATCTGATTCACCGCTTTTTCATTGCCCATTCCGATATCAGTATTCTCCAAACCGGCACGATCCCTTAAAATATTCAACGTTTTCTGTACGGTATTTTTTTTATCGGCGGCCAGCAATTCCAGCATCCGGTTATAACGATATTCAGATGCGGATTGCCGCATTTGTATTTGATTTGATCTGAGCTGACCCAACTCCTTACTTTGAAAATGATTCGCGCATATGATTTCGTTTCCTCCGGGGTCATACAATCCGACGGAATCGGGGGTTTTTTCAATAATGACTGCTTTGTTATCTTCAGCAGAACCAATCAGAAAAGATTCTGATACAAACATTTTTCTTTTCTTCGCGATCGCCATGGCGCCGCTGATATTATCTGCATATTGCAGTATCTCTCGCGCCACCAGCGATACCGGTGTAGCTGAACCTGAGGGCATATCCGATTTCGCTGCATTGATGGTGACGGTCAGTCCTTTCTCATTCATACCGGATACCACACCAATAAATCCGCCCCAGGTGACATACATGAATTTGAACCCGTCTGCTGGTTTTTCGAATGAAACGATTTTGTTCTCCGAGAAATGATCACCCACATAAAAATCAAAATTTCTTCCGATGATCATCGTGCCGTCTGCCGACCTGGATCCCCAGGTACCAAACGACGTACAGCCTACCAGGGCGAGGTTTTGCAACGCGTGACCAATATCATGCGCTGCGTGATAGTTAAGAATGCGCTGATAGTTATTCCCGATATAAGTAAATTTATCAGAAGCCGACAGGGATATGCCATAAATCTCTTCTTTATCCTCTTCCGAAACATATTTGTCCAGGTCGCGGTTAAACCAGCCTATCACATATTTTAAAAAATGACGGTAAAATTTTGAGGGCACCATCTTGTTGATCTGGTCATTGAAGTAGTCTTCCTGCAATTGGATCAGCTCTTTTGATAATTTCCCGTTCACGATGCCTCGGTCAAAGGGCTGGCCTTCCACATATAATTCGTACAATCCGGATTTACTTTTTCTGAACCAGTTATTTTTTATCGTAAAGAATCCGGGACTCGGTTCTTCGCGTTGCCAATTCAACGCAGTCTTATCCGTAATTTTCGGAGGACTGGTTCTCGAAACAATCAAAATATATAGAACGCCCAATAATATGAACAGGCCAAACACCGCGAGCATCCGGAGGAGCAGATTTCTTTTTTTCTTTGTCTCAGGCATTTCTAATTTTTTCGATGAAATCATCCTTACCCGTTAATGCGATGGAGGTAATCAGGCCACTGATGGCGGTTCCGAGAATTCCATGCAGGTTCAGGTATTGTCCTGTGAGAAAAAGATTTGGTATCCGGGTTTTAGGAGAAATAAGTGTACCCACCGGATTGCGGTAATCTTTGGCCGTTCCATAGAGATTACCATCTTCATTTCCAATATAATCACGAAACGTAAGCGGCGTAGATGTATAGGTATGCAATATGGATTTTTTTAAACCGGGGAATTTTTCTTCCACCCGGTTCAGCAATTGTTCCGTTTTTCTATTTTTAAACGCTTCATATTCCGCTCCCCTGTCTTGTTTTGTGGAAACTGTATTAAAACTGGTTTCCCAGGATCGTACTTCATCATACCGCATATATGCAAAAATAGTCATCCCCCGGGCAAATTCCTTTTTTACGGAGGGCGAACAGTATATCGCATATCCGAGCGGCCAGTCCTTTTCGGCATAATCGTCCATCGCCCAGACCGATCCTGTTTTCTGATAATAATAATTGTGTTTTATATAGGGAACCCGGTCTTTTTTAAAAACAATGTTTAAGATAAATGAAGATACCGTAGTGGGCATGGCTTCGATTCTTTTCCGGGTAACAGACCGGATCAGGTTGGTTTCCGTCATGCGGTAGGTGTTGGCCGGCGTTGTATTCGATACAAAATAATCCGCCTGTATCAGGGAACCGTCATTGAGTTCTGCGGTCTTGACCGCGCCATCCTCTACGTTCAGTTTTTTTACTTCCCTGTTTTTGATGATCTGACCACCGGAATTTGAAATATTCCGGGCAAGTATTTTTGAAATCTGCGAGCCTCCATCAAGACAACGCCAGGCGCTTTCGATATAACTGTTTACGGTCAGCGCGTGAATATAAAATGGTGTGGCTTCCCCGCTGCCTGCATAGAGCATATTATTTCCAGCCAGCACAGCCTGAAGCTTTTTGTTGTCGGTTATGGATTCAATAAATTTTTTAGCAGAAATCCCCATGGCTTCCTGTTTTTCTTCCCCACGCTGCAGGCGTAACCGATATAATGGAAAGCGATCGCATATTTCAAGCATGGTTTTGGTATACTTGCGAATCGCTTTTTCTTCCGCAGGAAATTCAAGGATCATTTCCTGTTCGAATGCATCGTACCCCTGCATGAACCGATATTCTTTCTGGTCGTCATCCAGTATGATCCGATCGAAATCAGGATCCATTTTTTCCAGCTTCAGCTCGTCCATCAGACCGAGCCATTTGAAAATCTGGTAAAGATTTTGCCCCTTGTCCAATCCACCGATATAGTGCACACCGGAATCGAAAATTACCCGGTTACGCACATATATCTGGAGGCAACCACCAAGTTGTTTATTTTTTTCAACCATGCAAACGGTATACCCCTGCTTCGCCAGAATATTACCACAGACGAGTCCCCCCATACCGGTTCCGATAATCAGGACATCAAACTTTTTCATAGGCTTTTACCTGATGGGTGATAACAAAAAGACGGTTGGAAGTAATATCTGAATCATTCATGTCCCGGCAGTCCATCTGATGACTCGCGGCCAGTTCCTTTATGATATTGCCGGATAAGAATTGCAGGGGAAGTCCGGAGGTTTTATTGAATGCGAAGAAGCGGGTGGATAAAAATTCCGTCCATTTTGTCCGTTCATGTTTTTCCTTCAAATCTCTGTCGCCATCGCGGATAACCATGGTACCGCCCGGACGTAAAGCATCCATACATTTACGGATTAGTATTTCCTGCTGAACGGGCTGAAGATAGTGCAGAGTATCTGATAAAATAATCGCATCAGCCGCGGAAATCTGAAGCTCGTTCACATCTTTCGTTACAAAATGAATATTTGTATCACGGCTGAAACAGTGATTAGCAATGGCTATTTTTTCCTCGTCAAAGTCATATCCGATCAGGTCTCTGGCGGGTGCCGAGAAATGGAGCATATAACTCATAAAACCATATCCGCAACCAATATCCAGTATTCGTCCCTGCTTTGGCAAAAGTTCATGAAATGTCTGGTAGTTTTTCTCCAGTCGAATCTTTATACGCAGGTACCACTCGAGTACCGGGCCCTTATATATGTAGTTATAGATCAGCAGTTCTCTAAAGAAACCCGGTTGTTCCAATTCCTCTTTCAACTTTTCATATTGCTGTCTGAAATATTTTCCCATAAATTTTGCCTTCTCCGCGTAGTCAACGCCAAAAAAAAGATCGTCTGCTTTTACCCGCGGGAGATATTTAACGGTGATATAACCATCCTTTAATAAAAAATCACTCTTGGACATCGTATATCCTGTTCCATGGATCAAAACAGGCAAAATATCCAGATCCAATTTTTCGGCAATAAAAAAAGCGCCTTTATGAAATCGCCTGATCTCTTCATTGGGTGATCTTGTTCCCTCAGGAAATACAGCAATCGAAAAACCGGCTTTCACCTGTGATTCCATATATTCTATGCTGTTTTCGATACCGCGTGCCACCGGATAGTATCCTGCAATTCTGACCAGCTGGCCAAACACGGGGGAATTCCAAACCCAGTTATTCGTTAACAAAATGACCTTGGGGTGGAGCATGGTCATTACCAGGATATCCAGGAAAGACTGGTGGTTGGCAATCAGAACACAGGGCCTGGAGAAATCTTCGTTTTGCGGATTGATGATTTTCTTCTCCACATTTCCCATGATATATAAAACCGACCAGGTATAATGTGAAAGCGCCCAATGGTAAAAATAACGTGCACGCCTGCCCGCGAACGGGTTTAGTTTCAAAATAATAAATCCAAGAAGAGTGACCAGCCAGCTGCCGATAGCAAAATAACTCAGGGAAAAAACGGATTTGATCAATCCGGCAGCAGTCCAGGGGAAAAGTTTCTTTTTGATCCTGTTTCGGATAAGGAAATCAAAGAAATAGGGAATCAGCACCTGCGCAATGAAAACGACACTTAAAATACCGGTGATGGATATGAATGCAATCGAACGAAGCGCCGGGTGCCGGGCAAAAATCAAAACACCCAGACCCGCCAGTGTGGTGATAGCCGACAGAACGATGGAAGATTTATAACTCGACAGGTTTTTTTTCCCGGTTTTATATTCCTGCAGCAGGCCATCCATGATGAAGAGACTATAGTCATCTCCTAATCCAAAAATAAGTGCCGACAAAATGATATTTACAATATTGAATTGCAATCCAGCGAGTCCCATAATGCCCAATATCCAGACAAATGCAATCACCATGGGAATAAAAGACACCAGGGCAAGTTCTATTCTGCCATATGTAAGCAGCAACACAAAAAATACAAGCAATGAAACCATCCAGCCGATCTGGTTGAAATCCGCCGTTACGACATCCAGGAGCTTTGAAGTGAGGTACTGTTTATCAATCACTGTCACCTCCGGAGCTGCAGAAAATGCCTGGTAGACCAATTTTTTATCTTCGGGTTCTACTTTCAACAGACTGATCAGGGAAATATTGCCGGGTTTTTCGATTATATAGTCATTCGCGAATCCGGTTCTCAGAATATTTGTTTCCGAAGGATAAAGCGGAGCATAACGCCGGTTCAGCATCTGGCTAAACGGATCAAAGGCTGAGTCACTGAAGCCAATCTGGCCACCTGTTTTTTTTAGATTATCTAAAAGGGAGGATTTTCTTTTATCTGTCCAATATTCATTCCAGTAGCGTATTCTTTCCCTTTGCAGCGAGTCTGAAAGAAACAACTGAAAAACGCCGGTATATTTTTTAATGATGTTTTTTTTCTGTAGCGCGTTGATTATTGTATACACGGACTCCTGTCGTTTCAACGCGTTTTCCAGGTTTTTGCCTTCGGTAACCAGGTAAACAGAACGCAGACTGTAAGCATTGATTTTATTCAATATAGATTCCGTCTTTTTCAAATCCTTGGACATATAATTCATATGCATCATGTCCTGGTCGAACCCTACACTGTTTACAAAAAAGGCAAATACAATGGTTAAAACAAAAATGGCGGCAATCAGCCATTTGTTTTTTTCCGGATGATAATCTGCTATACGAAGAATCCAGGATTCTCTGCCGCCTTTTGTGCTTTCAGGATGATTCAAATCTGACTTCGGGATCAGATGCGGCAGGAAAATAAGTGAACTTAGGGAGGCTCCAATGAGACTGAATGCAGCGAACAGACCCAGGTCCTTCAGGATTTCAGACTGGACAAACTGCAGGCAAAGAAATCCCCCGATGGTTGTAAATCCACCGATGGTCAGCGGAAAGGTCAGGTCTTGCAAAACCAGACGCATATCCCGACGATGACGGAAATGATTATATACGTGTAAGGAGTAATTAATTGCAATACCCAGTACAATGGAACCTGCTGCCAGTGCAATAACCGAGATGGTTCCTTTGATCCAGTAAATAATGCATAGAGAAAATAAGGCCCCCAGTATAACGGGCAGCAGGATCAGGAAGGGCGCCCTTTTCTGTTTAAAATACCAGCTGATAAATAAAATCAAAAATAAAGTTGTAATACTCAGCGTCAGGATGGAATCTCTTCTGAGTTGCAGCGCATTCCCGGCGGCAACGGCCACTCCTCCAAAGTAATTTGCCTGAATCATACCAAATCCATTCGCCTGAAGTCTGGAAATAATCTGATCCATGCCGTTCAGAAGCTGGCCATTCCTTCCGGTATTGTCAGCTGAGAAAGCCGGGCTGACAAACAGCAACATGTAACGACCATCCCGGCTGATGATATGTCCGTCATACAAATCAAAATTTTCATCGTACTGTAACTGCCTGATCTTTCTAAATGCAGGAGTTCCTATGCCAACGGGATCCCGGGTAATAAAGGGCTTCATTACAAATCCGGCCGGTGATGAAAGTGTCCGGAGATCTTTCGATAATATTTCTTTCAGTTTTCCGGGATCTTCCAGACTGTCCATAAAAGCATAATCCGCGGGTTCCAGGAATACCGGCAGATGATCCGTTACAATTTGTATCAGTTGCGGTGCCAGGCTGTCACTAACCTGTTCATCAATAGAATGAATCAATTCAGGATATTGATTCCGGAGGCTGGCTGAAAATGAATCGGAAAAGGCCTCCTGTGTTTCAGGGGATTTGTGTGAGCTGTCTTTCATCGAGACTATCAACACCAGCTTATCAGCGAAGCGGGCATTTTGTAAAATCTGATTCAGCTTTTCTGTCTGCCGGTCTTTAGGTAAAATTTTAGAAATATCTTCTTCCGGTTTGATTTTCAGTGAAAAATATCCGGTGACCGCGAATAGTGCTATAAATACCGTGAAAAATATTTTCCGGTGAGAAGCGAAATATGAATAGATATTAAGAAATAGGTTCGCCATTATTAAACGACTGCCTGATTTTTTTTTTGCTGAATAATTGGAGCAAAAGATAAGTGATCAATCCGGCGACCAAACCGGCTGTTATCGCCAGGCTGATGCTGCCGGCCAGGTATTGTTTGAAGTTATAACGGATCGCTGATAAAGTAAGTGTTTTCGTAAGGGAAATCACAGGGGCATTTGGAGGCATCCAAAATGCCCCAAACCGGTAACTGGAATATATGATCAGCGGGATCATGGGCGGTATGCTGATGTTGGCAAAAACAATAACCAATCCTTTGTTGAGCCGTAACAGAACGGCAAAAAATATAGCTGATATCAATTGAAAACCCCAGATGGGTAAAATGCCCATAAAAATACCAAATGCCACAGATACAGACTTTCGGAGATTACTTTGGGAAGGATCAAAAAGTTCATCAATAAATACCTCTTTCCATTTTTGTTTCAGGAACAGCCTCCTTAACAAATCCCTCGGTCTGATATAAAGAAAACTGATAAAAACCAGCAATGTGTTAAGGATACTGATCCTGGTGAAATCGATAAAGGGCCTGAAATGTGAAACCCTTTCGCCCGGAGGTGCATAGTAAACGGAAACCGGCACGGAGGTTACGGGAATGCCATTCCAGGCTGAGCGAACGATTACTTCGATTTCAAATTCAAACCGTTGTGTAAAAAAGGTCATGGACTGCAGTCGCTCAACCGGATAAAGGCGAAAACCGGATTGCGTATCCGGTAATTTGATGCCTGTTTCCACCCTGAACCAGAAATTTGAGAACCGGTACCCGAAACTGCTTTTCCCCGGCACGGATGACTGATCCATATTGCGGGCGCCAACGATCAGTGTGCCGGGATTTTTTTTCAGGCAATCGAGAAAGGCAGGAATGTCTTTGGCAAAATGTTGCCCGTCTGAATCGATCGAAATAGCATACTGATATCCCTTGCTGACGGCGGCCCTGAAGCCATGCCTGAGCGCAATGCCTTTGCCTATATTCGGTGAGTATGATATGGAATGTATTCCGGTAAAATGATCCAGGATGATTTGTGTTTCATCGGTGGACCCGTCATTGACTACGATAATATATGCATTGAATTTCTGCAGGTTTTCCAGTAAAGGAGCCAGAGTTTTTGCATTATTATAGGTAGGCACTATTATGCAGACTTTCAATATTTCAAACTGATCCTGACTAATTGTAAATTGTGAATTGTTAATTGTTAATTGGTTTAAGTTGACAGTTGACGGAGGCCTTAAGCTTTATGCCTTAGGCTTTCAGCGTAAAATGTATCGACCGGAAAAACCGAAGTCAGGAAAATAAAAATTATCATAATTGTAATAAGCAGGAGAAAACACCCTAAGCGTTGGCCTGATATCTACGGATACAGCCAGCGGAATCTTCGCAAATTTATAATCTGCCCCACCAGTCGGAAAAAGTCCAAAACCAATACCGCGATAGCTGCTGTTATCAGAAAAAGTATTGGTCAGGGTAAGTCCTCCTCCAATAAACCACTGGAGCCCCGGCAATGCCGTAATAGGGACATGATACTGGTAAGAAGCTGAAAAAGAGATCATGGTATTGGGGTTGTCATTCAGCACGCAACACCCTGAGCTATAGTTGCTAGACGGCTTTATACCGAAATTGAGCTCAATGGCACTGGCACTTTCAGATATAAACGTTTTATAAGAGGCGGAGAACAAGTCATAATAGCCTGTCCCAATCCTTAGCCCGATGGCTGAATGATAGGTGGTTTGCGCGATAGAAGCAGAGAAATAACAAAGGGCCAGACTTAACAGGATAACCGTTCTTTTCATCCCTTCCATTTATGGGGTATTGATTATGTTCAACAAAGGTAAGAAATGTGGGATTTGTTATTATTTTTGCGTCCGCAGGGAACAATCTAAAATTTTACGAATGCCAGGCCGGGTAATGATATTTGACGATGATACTGATTTGCTCGAGGTGTGCAGTATTGTTTTAAAATCAAAGAATTATATTGTAGTTGCCTTAAATAAATGCAGCGATATCGTTCAGGAAGTGAAGTCATTCTCGCCCAATGTTATTTTGATGGACAACTGGATTCCAGACGTTGGCGGTGTGAAGGCAACGCAATTGTTAAAAAATAATCCGGAATTAAAATCGATACCAGTTATTTTCTTCAGCGCCAACGACCGGGTGGAAGATCTGGCCCTGGAAGCCGGTGCAGAATTCTATCTGCAAAAACCATTTGAAATTGAAGAACTGGAAGCATCCGTCTCCAGGGCAGTCGCGGTGCATCGTCAGGCGGGAATCAGTGAAATCAGGTAACGTGCAATTCCTTCCGAATCCAATACTTCATCGATCTCAGATTTATAACTTGCCTGCAGGGGCATATAATTGACAACTGCCTCATCGGGGTGCTGGATAATCGTATGGCCGCCCTGTTCTTTGATTTCTTTTAAGCCCTCGGCTCCGTCTTCATTGGCACCAGATAATAAAATACCAGTCAGGTTTTTGCCGTATGCTTCGGCAGCCGATATAAAACTCACATCAATACTTGGCCGGCTGAAATTTAATTTTTCAGAATAATCCAATGTAAAGGTTTCATCTTTTTCGATCAGCACATGATAATCTGCCGGTGCCAGGTAAACACAGGAAGGAACGATTTTCTCCTTTTCTTCCACTTCGCACACCTTAATATTTGATTTTAATACGAGCAGATCCAGCAGCATGGAATCAATTGAATATGCCCGATGAATTATTAATAGTACTGGTATAGGATAATCATTGGGAAGACGACCCAGTATATATATTATAACCTGCAGGCTGCCGGAGGAGCCGCCAATTACAACCAGGTTTCCTTTATTTACTTCTGCTTTCGCCATATTTTTTGTCCGGGCACAATTTGTTTGAATTTTGATTCTATGCCTGAAAACCGCAGTGATTCCTTTGTACCCAGCCCCAGAAAGCCCAGCATGTCCAAACTATGGTCAAAAAGTTCCAGCACACGGGACTGTAGTTTCTTATCAAAATAGATAAGTGTATTTCTGCAAATTATGAGCTGAAACTCATTGAAGGATGAGTCTGCTACCAGGTTATGTGTTGCAAAAATCATTTTCTCAGAAAGGCTCTTGTCGAATTTTGCCAAATTATAATTTGAGGAATAATAAGAGGAGAAATCGTTGTTCCCGCCAGACTGAATATAATTTTCAGAATACTTCCGCATCTGGCTGGCAGGGAAAATTCCACTCTTTGCTTTCTCGATCACCTGCGGATTGATATCTGTTGCATATAGCCGGGACTTATGCAGGATCCCGGCTTCCTTTAGCAGGATCGCCATGGAATAAACTTCCTCTCCGGTGGAACATCCCGCATGCCAGATCCGAATAAAGGGATAGGTGGCGAGTGCCGGCAATACTTCTTCCCGAATCGTCTTATAGAAAAGGGGATCCCGGAGCATTTCGGTAACATTTACCGTTATTTCTTCCACCAGCCACCTGAAATAGTCAGGGTTTTTAAAGATCAGGGAACGAAGCATCGAAATATCCGGTATATGGTCTTTGATCATGAAATTTTCAATCCGTCGCTTCAGGGATGCCTCTGAATAACCGGTAAAATCGTAACCATACCGGTCAATCATGTCGTTTAACAAAAGTTGTAATTCTACATCCTGAAGGGACATTCCTCTTTATTTTTCGTATAACCAGATGCGCAGCAGGGATATCAGTTGATCCATATCGACAGGTTTTGAAATATAATCGGATGCTCCTGCCTGTATACATTTCTCCCGGTCGCCTGCCATTGCTTTTGCCGTGATCGCGATGATCGGAATGTTCTTAAAAGCGGGTATCTGCCTGATTTTTAGGATACTTTCAAAGCCGTCCATTTCCGGCATCATCATATCCATCAAAACAATATTGACCTCCGGATGGGTATTCATTTTTTCCAGCGCCTCTTTCCCATCAATCGCAGGAATGATTTTCATTTTATGTTGTTCAAGAATTTTTGTAAGTGAGAAAATATTACGCACATCACCGTCAGCCAGGCCATTCAACAGGAACAAAGCCGGGTTATCACTCCTGCTGCCACAACCCCTTTGTCGATCAAGCCAAAAGAACATGAACGTCCGGTTAGCAAACTTACCCTTACTGAAATACCGAAAGGTATTCCGGATGACCGGGAGGATATATTGCCCGGTGATAAAATCATATTGATCATAGAGGATGATACGCATTTTGCAACGGCCCTTTTAAATTATACGCGGAGCCAGCATTATAAAGCCATCGTGGCTGTGCGGGGCGATGAAGGTATTCAACTGGCAAAAACCTATAATCCGCTGGGTATCTTACTGGATATCCAGTTGCCGGTTAAAAATGGATGGGAGGTGATGGAAGTATTAAAAAAAGATTCAGCTACACGGCATATACCCGTACATATCATGTCCTCGTTCGAAGCAAAAAAAGAAAGCCTCACGCGTGGCGCCGTAGATTTTATCAACAAACCCGTGGCTTTGGATCAGATGCCTGAAATCTTCCGGAGAATAGAATCGGTGATCAACCG
>Ga0206913_1100_pt1 | contig 18717 bp, 15 predicted proteins | sample Alteio_BWOrgHeat_72_FD_152942 | JGI IMG/M metagenome (GOLD analysis project Ga0206913, IMG submission 152942) | Enriched cells from forest soil in Barre Woods Harvard Forest LTER site, Petersham, Massachusetts, United States -... | ecosystem: Environmental > Terrestrial > Soil > Temperate forest >... | reverse complement strand
GAATTGAACTGTTTGAATTCAACGGGCGCAAATTTGGCATCACGATTTGTGAGGACATCTGGAACGATCAGGATTTCTGGCCGGAACGGATTTATCGCCGCGATCCGGTGAAGGAATTGATTTCGCAGGGCGCGGAAATGATTCTGAACATTTCTGCGTCGCCGTGGCATGATGGCAAAGACAAAATGCGGCTGGAAATGCTCCGGCGCGTTGCGCGCGACGAAAAAGTTCCGCTCGTTTATGCAAATCTCGTCGGTGCGAATGATGAATTGATTTTTGACGGCCACAGCGTTGCGCTCAATTCGCGCGGCGAAGTTCTTGCGCTTGGAAAAGGATTTGAAGAAGAAGTTTTCGTCGCGGATTTGAAATCAGAAGCCAGAAGCCAGAAGCCAGAATTGAATTTTTGCCGCGCGAGGCGCAGATTTTTTCTGCGCTTTCACTCGGCATCCGCGATTATGTCCGTAAATGCGGCTTCAAATCGGTGATCGTCGGTTTGTCCGGCGGCATTGATTCGGCGCTCGTGGCCGTGCTTGCCGCGGACGCGCTGGGTGCGGAAAATGTTCTGGGCGTTTCGATGCCCGCGCGTTATTCGAGCGAAGGCAGCTTGAATGACGCCGCCGCGCTCGCGAAAAACCTCGGCATCCGCTGTGAAATTTTCCCGATCGAGCCTGTTTTTCAATCGGTCGAAAAGCAACTTGAAAAAGCGTTCGCAAATTTCAAGCCGAACGAAGCCGAGGAAAATGTGCAATCACGCTTGCGCGGCGTGACATTGATGGCGCTCTCGAACAAATTCGGCGCGCTGGTGCTGACGACGGGAAACAAATCAGAAATGGCGGTCGGCTATTGCACGCTTTACGGCGATATGAACGGCGCGCTCGCGCCGCTGGCGGATGTTTTGAAAACTGATGCTTACAAGATCGCGCGCTGGGTGAACCGCGAGAAAATTGTCATTCCAGAAAATTCAATCTTGAAACCTCCGAGCGCGGAATTGCGTCCAAACCAGACGGATCAGGATTCGCTGCCGCCTTATGAAACACTGGATGCGATTTTGGATTTATACGTCGTGAAAAATCTAGGCAAAGAGGAAATCATTTTGAAGGGATTCGACGCGGCCATCGTCAATGACGTGCTGAACAAAATCAATTTCAGCGAATATAAACGGCGGCAGGCCGCGCCTGGATTGAAGATTTCGCCACGCGCGTTCGGCATGGGGCGGCGGATTCCCATTGCGCAAAAGTTCCGGCTTTGAGTTTGACAGCGGCGGAGTGGAATTTTAAATTGCATCCATAATCGGGATGTTCGTCCTTTGTAACCGTTCGTTTACAGGCAAATTTTTTATGTTGATTGCGTATGTTGATCCCGGGCTGGGCATGCTGATCTGGCAGACAATCGTCGCGGCTTTTGTCGGCACGATCTTCTACATGAACAAGACGCGCCGATGGATCGTGGCGAGCATCCGCAGCATCTTCGGACGCGGGGAGAAAACCGAATCCACCACAACTGCCGTCACGCAAAATCCTCCAGCCGAAGCCGAAATCAAAAACGACGCGCGGTAAATGCGAGCAACCGCACCATCGTTTCGCGATCCAGCGGGAATTTGTTTTGTCTTTGATGGCCGCGTCCTGCGCTTCGTCGCGGCGGAAGCGCTTCCCGAATTTGAAAGATTCCTGCAAACAAACTTCGCGCGGAAATTCACAGGCGAAGGGAAATTGATTTCATCGCGCAGGCTGGATGAAAATGAAATCGCCCCGTTGCGAGAATCGCATGAACTGAAATCCATTTTTGACGCGCAAAAAATCGGCGCGGTTTATGAGCACGAGAAAATTTCCTTCGCAAGCTTTCCGCACGAGTGGCCGCCGGAAATGCTTTGGGCGGCTGGAAAACTGACGTTGGAACTCGCGCAGTCCGCGCTCGCTGACGGCTTTTGTTTGAAGGACGCGACGCCGGGCAATGTTTTGTTTCACGACGGCAAACCAGTTTTCATTGACGTGCTCTCGTTTGAAAAGCGTGATGCGCACGACCCGATCTGGAAAGCGCATGCGCAATTTGTCCGCACATTTCTCCTGCCGCTGCTCGCGAACCGGCGCTGGAACTTGCAATTGAATGAAATTTTCACGACGCGGCGCGACGGGATTGAGCCGGAAGAGATTTACCGGCTGTGCGGCGCGTTGGAAAAGTTTTTGCCGCAAATGCTTTCGCTGGTTTCGATCCCCACATGGCTTTCGCGCAAGGCAGACCCGGACAATGGAAAAATCTACCAGCCGCACCTGTTGAAAAACGCGGAGAAGGCGCAATTCATCCTCGGATCACTTTTCAAGCGGCTCGAAAAAAATCTGAATTCGCTCAAGCCGCCGGCGTCCAACGAATCGGCGTGGTCGGGTTACATGGACACGCACAGTTACGACGATCCGGCGTTTGCAGCGAAGGAAAAATTTGTGCGCGAGGCACTGGCTGAATTCAAGCCGGAGCGTGTTTTGGACGCGGGCGCGAACACGGGGCATTTCAGCGCGCTGGCGGCGCAGTCGGGTGCGACGGTCGTGGCGATTGATCTGGATGCAGCGTGCGTGGGCGCAACCTGGAATCGCGCGCAGAAGGAAAAATTGAACATTTTGCCGCTGGTGGTGAATCTGGCGCGGCCGACTCCGGCGCTTGGCTGGTGGAACAGCGAATGCCCGTCGTTTCTCGATCGTGCGGCGGGAAAATTTGACGGTGTATTGATGCTGGCATTGATACATCATCTGCTGGTGACGGAGCGGATTCCGCTTGAAGAAATTTTGCGACTGGCATACGAATTAACCAATCAGTTACTTGTGATCGAATTCATTGAACCGCAGGACGCGATGTTCCGCCGGCTCACGCGCGGACGCGAGGCGTTGCACGCGTCGCTGGATGCGGCGGCGTTTGAAAAGGTCTGTGTCAAATATTTTGAAATCGTCCATTCGCTGATACTGGCGGGAACGCAGCGAAGGATGTATTGCCTGAAAAAGAGAGGCGTGAATTGAGCGCGACGCAAAAAAATCCCGATGCCGGAAGTATTCCGCTGCCGCCGCCGCTCAAGGAGAAAATCAAGGACGCGTGCGCGGCCTTGTCGCTGGCGAACTTGTGTTTCATCACGGCGTGGTTTGATTCGCTTTACGACGCGGATTGTTATTACAACAAATTGCCCGTGAAGATGCCCACGCTGCTGGCTTTATTGACGAATATTTTCTGGCTGACGTGCGTGCTGTGGCTGGCTTTTCGCATCCGACGACGGTTCCAGAACAAGGCTTTGCTTTTGCTATGGGACTTGGGATTTCTAATCCTGCTGTTGATTCCGGTGAATTTCGTGCGCACGCAGGTTTTTCAAATCTGGGATTATCAGGTGATCGCGTTTTTCAAGCAACCGGTGGTGCTGCTTTGCACCTTGGTTTTTCTTGCACTGGTGGCGTGGAAACATGGCTGGGTGGTCAGAGGCGCGCGTATTGTGGGGGCCATTTTGTCGCCCCTGGCTGCTTTCACGGTGGTAAAAGCTATTTTATTGTGCCTTGGCGTTATTCATTTGCAACAGCAGGTCAGCAAACCGGTTCTGCCACCGCCAATGGCGGTTCGCGAAGGCGGGCCGCGCGTGTTGTGGATTATTTTTGATTCGGCGGATTACCGCCTGATGTTTGAAAATCGTCCGTCCGGCGTGAACCTGCCGGAATTCGATCGGCTGCGGAGTGAATCGGTGTTCGCAGACAATGCCTGTTCGCCCAACACGAGCACGATCACTTCGATGCCATCGTTGATTTCGGGACGGCGCGTGGCGCGGACCGGCAAGCTGTATCTTTCCGACTTGGAAGTGACCCTTGCCGACACCGATGCGACAACCACTTGGAAAAAACTGCCGTCGGTGTTCGCCGAAACGCAGGCGATGGGCGTGAACACCGCACTCGTCGGCTGGTATCACCCTTACGCCCGCGTGTTGGGCGACGGCTTGAATTATTGCTCATGGTATCCATTTCCGGCTTATGAACCGGATCGCGCCGAAACTTTTAGCGCGTCCATGCGGATGCAGATCGGCTGCACATTTTCCACGCCGCACATCCGGCATATTTACATGAGCATCTGCGAGGATAGTTTGCGTGATTCGCTTTCGTTGGCGACGAACGGCATTTACGGACTGACTTTATTGCACCTGCCGCCGCCGCATACGCCGGGCGTTTATCTGCCGGCCAAAGAGCAACTCACCTATTGGCCGATGACCCGGAACACGGGCTACTTGAACAATGTCGCGCTGGCCGACCGCGAACTGGGGCAAATCCGTCGCGTCATGGAAACTTCCGGCCAATGGGACAAAACATGGCTTATCATCAGCGCCGACCATTCCTGGCAGTCGGCGCCGGACTATGACGGCAAGCTTGATTTTCGGGTGCCATTCATCGTCAAGCCGCCGGGGACAGCCGACCCTGCCGCTTACATGCCAAAAATCAATACCACGCTGACGCATGACTTGATCCTCGCCATCCTTCGCGGCAGCGTCACCAACGGGCAGAATCTTGTTTCATGGCTCGACACGAATGGAAAACCAATTCCGACCATCTCTGGAGAAATTGACAAATAAAACTCCACGGTTGAAAATTCCGACGTGAAATTTTCCATCGTCACGCCCAGCTTCCGCAATTCCAAATGGCTCAAGCTCTGCATCGCGTCCGTCGCCGACCAGCAAGGCGTTGAACTCGAACATATCGTTCAGGATTCCTGCTCCGACGACGGCACGCAGGACTGGCTGCCACAGGATTCGCGCGTCAAGGCGTTCATCGAAAAGGACGCCGGAATGTATGACGCCGTCAATCGCGGCTACCGGCGCGCGACCGGCGACATTCTGGCTTATTTGAATTGCGACGAACAATATCTGCCCGGCGCGCTCAAAAGCGTCGCCGAATTTTTTGAAGCGAATCCAAAAGTTGAAGTCGCGCTCGCCGGCAGCATCGTCACCGACGGCGAAGGAAAATATATTTGCCATCGCCACCAAATGGCTCCGCATCCGCAAGCCGTCTGGTTTCGCTTCCCCATTTTGACCAGCTCGATTTTCATTCGGCGCAAGGTGATTGCCGAGCGCGAAATTTTCTTCGACACCAAATGGCGCGACCTCGGGGATTTTCATTGGGTTCAGGCGCTGATGAAAAATAAAGTGCCGATGAAAGTGTGCGATTCGTTCACTTCCGTCTTTGCCGACACCGGCGAAAATATGAATCTCAAACCGAACGCCATCCGCGAAAAAGTTGAAACGGACAAAATGATTCCGGCGTGGGTTCGCGCATTGAAGCCGCTTTGGATTTTACACCATCGCCTGCGCCGTCTGGCCGCCGGACATTTTTCGCTGAAACCGACGAGCTATGAAATTTACACGCTGCAAAGTCCGGATCGGCGTGTGAAAATCGACGTTTCAAAGCCGACGGCGGTCTGGTGGAACAGATTGTAGCCGTTTGAAACCAGCGGATTTATTCCGGCGGCTGGTGCAAACGGACGAGGTAAAGCGTTCCCGCCGGCGCAGAATATCTTTGCGCGGCGGCGGCGCGGCCGATCAATTCGCCGTCATATTCGGCCAGCCATTGCTCGATTGTTTTGTCCAAATACGTGCTTTCGATAACGACATAATGAATCCCCATCGCGCGCAATTGCGACGACGTATCGCCGGGCAGCATGCGCTCGACGCGCCGTTGCCCCAGCGGCAACCACAATACCGGCTCGTCTGCGTCCGAAGTCGCGGCGTAGGCGATGAGCGTTTCATCGGGCGGCAGATTTTTTTTGAAAAAATCCCTGCGTTCGTCGGACGATGGCCTGGAGATGAAAGTTCCGGCTCGCGCAATGAACTTTGATTGGGGAAATCCGGCTTGCAGGGCGTTGACAATTGTTTTTGCCGGAATCAGCGGACGTCTCGGCGCAATGGCCAGTGTCAGCGCGGCAAGCAACATGACGGCGTATACGATCTTCTGCCACCAAAGCCGCCGCGTCAATTGCGAATGCCCCGGCGCGGCCAGAAACAGCGGGAAAAGAAAAATATAATACGGCGCGAGCTGGCGCGCGTTTTGCGCCGTGCCCACCTTGGCCATGAACAGCAAAAGCAAAAGCCACGGACTGAAACACAAAAGCCGCGAGAAATTTTCATTTCGCGGCGGATGCCAGCCGGTTTTCAAAATTGAAATAAAAATCAGAACGCAAATTCCCAGCCCGATGCCCGCGCTCGTTTCCGTCGCCACAGCGCTCACGCCGCCAAAACTCTCGAACGACGTGAAGTGCGCGCCGAACGGTGTCTCCAAAAACCGCTGCATCATTTCATTCCACGCGTCAGCCCACGGAAAAAACGGCGGCAGGAGATTTTGGACCGGAAGGCAAAAAATGTTTCCGATGATTCCCCAAAATGGAGAATGCAATTCCGTGTGCCATTGCGGATTCAAGGTCTGCGACGCGATTCCCCAAATATTGCCGGTGTGTTGGAAATTTAAAAAAACCACCGGCGCCGCCGAGATGAGCAAACTGAAAGCAGCGACAAATATTGTTGCCACTGGTCGCGCGAACATAAGTCGCAGAGCGGGCCACGCGGCCAGCAGCCAAAGCAACGCCAGCGGAATGTTCGTCTGCTTCGCGCCGGTCAAAAGTGCCACCGCCAGCATCGAGAGCCAAAGGTCGCCGACACTTTTATTTTCCCGTGCGCGCAAGGCGAAATCAATCGCCGCCAATGCATAAATGGCCGCGAAACTGTCGTTGGTGATTGAACCGGCTTGCAGAACGAAGCACCAGCCGGATGATACAATCCACGTCCACCACCACGCCGTGCGCGGCCGCACCTGCAATCGTGTGAAGACGCTGAAGATCAAGCCCGGCAGCATCAAATAAGAAAGCCAGTTGATCAGAAATAAAAAACGATCCGTGCGCGTGAATAAAATCAGCGGAGCCGAAAGCCATTCGAAACCGCAATTGGCGATGTTCATCCGCGCATCCAGTGTGCGGATCCAATGCCATTGCGCGTGTCCAAGCCAGTGCAGCACACGCGGAATCCGATACGCGTCCGAATCCCAGTTGAACGGCGCGTATAAAACTCCCGCCAGCAATGCCAGCGATGCCAGCGCGAGAAAAAGCAGCGGGGCCGGACGTTTGAACCGGCGGTAAAATTTATGGCGCGCTTGCGAAAAATTTTCCGGCGATGGCCATTTGATTTTTTTACGCCAGTAAATCAAGACCGCTGCCGCGAGCGCAAAAATTGTTGCGTAGCCGATCCGGTTCAATTCATGGCACGCCGACAGAATCCATCCGGCGCCGACAAGCAGGGCGGAAAGCAAAATCCAGACGCGGACGACGAATAGCATAAATCAAAATTGGATTGCCAGCGCGCCGCGTGTCGAGCAATTTGTGCGTTCTCATGGCAAACAAAATTTTAGTCGCGGGCGCGGGCGGTTTCATCGGCGGCCACCTGATTGCGGAACTGCTCCGCAAAGGCCACAAAGACATCCGCGCCGTGGACATCAAGCCGGTCGGCGAATGGTATCAACATTTTCCGCAGATCGAAAATCTGCAACTGGATTTGCAGTTGAAAGATTCCTGCGACCGCGCCGCCAAAGGCACGGAGCAAATCTACAATCTCGCGGCGGACATGGGCGGCATGGGTTTCATCGAATTGAACCGCGGACTGTGCATGTTGAGCGTGCTCATTAACACGCATCTGCTCATGGCGGCACGCGACGCTGGCGCGAAAAGATTTTTTTATTCCTCGTCCGCGTGTGTCTACAATGCTTCCAGGCAAACCGACCCGAACATGACTGCCTTGCGCGAGGAAGACGCCTATCCCGCGATGCCTGAAGACGGCTACGGTTGGGAAAAACTTTTCAGCGAGCGCATGTGCCGCCATTTCATGGAGGATTTCGGCCTGACGACACGCGTTGCGCGCTTTCACAATGTCTATGGCCCGCAGGGAACTTACGACGGCGGACGCGAAAAAGCTCCGGCGGCGATCTGCCGTAAAGTCATTTCGGCGAAGCTCGCAAAAAAACATGAGATTGAAATCTGGGGCACGGGCGAGCAGACGCGCAGCTTCATGTATATTGATGACTGCGTCACGGGCATCGAAAAGATTTTTCACAGCGAGAACGTGACGTTTCCCATCAACCTCGGCAGCGCGGAAAAAGTGACCATCAACCAGCTCGTGGACATGGTGGAATCCATCGCGGGAATAAAATTGAAGCGCAACTACAAGCTCGACGCGCCCAAAGGCGTCAACGGCCGCAACAGCGACAATACGCTCATAAAAAAATCTCTCGGTTGGGAGCCGGACACGTCCTTGCGCGCGGGCATGGAAAAAACCTACGCGTGGATTCACGACGAGATGACGAAGCGGAAGTAATTTACCGCAAGCGAACAAGGTAAAGTCGCCGCACCGGGCCGCTTGGGCCATAGTCGTAAGTTATCTGGTCAACCAGTTCGCTGTCATATTTATTCAACCATTCTTCAATTGTTTTTTCAGCGGCGACTTCAAAGTATTCATCGCCAACGACAGCGTAACGAATGTTGTTTTCGCGTAATTCTGTGGAAGTGTCGGCAGGCAAAATGCGTTCCACGGCATGATTTCCTGATGACAGCCACAATCCCGGTTCCGAAAAACCAACGAGCGTAGCGTAACCGACAATGCGTTCATCTGGTGGCAGATTGGTTTTGAAAGAGTTGCTCTCCACGTTTCTCATCGAAGGCCAAAAAGCGTAAGAGTCCAAAACTTTTGAGAGAAATGCCGATTGAGGATGTGACGCCTTAAGTCTGGCGATGAGAGTTTCGGCAGGAAACAGCGGACGATTGCGCGCCAGCACCAGCAATACTGCCGTGAACAACATGACGCTCAATCCAAGCCATTGCCAACAACGTCGTCGCACCAACCAAGAATGCCCCGCGCCTGTCAGCAACAATGGAAAAAGGAAAATATAATATGGCCCCAACTGGCGTGCGTTTTGATACGAGCCGACCTTTGCCATGAAAATCAGCAACGCCAAAATGGATGTCCAGCGCAACAGGCGCAGGAATAAATCTGTTTTAACAGAAACATTTTTCTGAATGGATGGAAGGCGCACGCAAGTTGCGGCAATTGAAATCAAAATCAGGAAAACGATTCCCAAACCGATGCCTGCCGTCTCCTCGGTTATGGCGCGCCGCAAATGGCCGAAATCTTCAAATGAAACAAAATGTGAACCAAACGAGGTCTGCAAAAAATGCTGCATCAATCCGTTCCACTTATCAGCCCAGGGAAAAAATGGCGGTAAAAGATTTTGCAGCGGCAGACAAAAAGCATTTCCGACAATTCCCCAAAATGGAGAATCTGGCTGGCATCTTGCCCAAAACATCGCGTCTGAACCTGTGTTTGCCGGAATGCCTGTCCAAGTTCCGGTGTGTTGGAAATTGAAAAGAGCGAGCGGCAGGAAGGAAATCAACAAACACAAAATTAAAATCGTCACAGTTGCAATCGGTCTTGTCCGCAACAATCTTAGCGTGGGGAAAATTGCAACCATGCAAACTATTGCGAGTGGAATAATTGTTTGTTTTGTTCCTGTCAACAATGCTGCTGCGAGCAGTGAAAGCCAAATATTGCTGATGCGTTCGTTTTCCCGCGCGCGCAAAGCGAAATCCACTGACGCAAGTGCATAAACAGCGGCGAAGCTGTCGTTAACATCCGAAGATGCCTGCATTGCGTAACACCAGCCCGACGGCAAAATCCACATCCACCACCACGCCACGCGCGGACGGACTTGCAGCCGCGTGAAGACGCTGAAAATCAAACCGGGCAGCAGCAGAAAAGAAATCCAGTTGATTAGAAAAATAAAACGGTCTGTGTGTGTGAATGAAATCAGCGGTGAGGAAAGCCATTCGAAATTGCAACCTGCGATATTCATCCGAATGTCGAGGGTGTGAATCCAATGCCATTGTCCGGCTCCGAGCCATTCCAATACGCGCGGAATCCGATATGCGTTTGAGTCGGCATTTGCGGGAAGATAAAAAAGCCCGGCCGCCAGAGACAACAACGCCAGCACGAGAAAAAACAAAGGTGCGGGACGTTTGAAACGGCGGCGGAATTTGTGCGACAGCGGTTTTGTTTTCACCGCCTGCCAATTTGTTTTTCTCAACCAGCCAACCGCCATCATTCCCGCCAGCGCAAAAATGATTGCATAGCTTGCGCGATTAAGTTGATGGAAAGCCGACAGAATCCATCCTGCTCCAACAAGCAAAGTGGAAAGCAAAATCCAGACTCGGACAAGGTTGGGCATGGCTGCTGGCTCACGTTTGCACGGCCAGAAATTTTTCTACGCGCGAAAAAACTTCTTCTTCGCCGATGTTCCATAAACAAAAAGGCTTGGGAAAGCGGCAGTAATCCGAACAGGGCATATACGGACAAACCTTGCCTTCAATCCATTCGGATCCCGGGTGCAGTGGCGCGAACCATTCGGGCAGTTGCGGCCCGAAAATGGTGAACGTGGGCACGCCGCAGAACGCGGCGAGATGGCCGGGACCGGAATCATTGCCGATGAACGCGGTGGCGTGGTCAACCAGCGAAATCAATTCCGCGACGGTGCTCGGCGTGGCGACGTTTTTTTCCCCGCCTTGCAGCCACCAACCACGCTGATCCGGATCGCACACGATTTGCACTTGAAAACTTTTACCGCGCAGGTGCGCCGCAAGATTTTTATATTTTTCCAGCGGCCAGACGCGGACGGATTGCCCCGCGCCGGAGTGGATCAAAATGGTTTCAGAACTTTTTGCAGCGGGAATGGAAATTTTTTCGCGCGATGGCAATTCCAGATCCAATGCATTGGCGATGACTCGCCACGATTCATAACGATGCGCCTGCGGTTCGGGTCGCGCGACGGGATGGGTGAGAAAAATCCGGCTGCGCACGCGCGGGAAACCGATGCGTTGTTTCGCGCCGACCAGTTTCAGAAGCAGGTGGTCGCGCGGATCCCAGCGCGCGGAAAGGCCGAAGTCGAAATGTTCGGCGGCGAGTTTGTTTCGCAACCGGATCATTTCCAGAAACGGCCAATGCCAGAGGTGATATTTGTTTTTGAAAGCGGTCCATGGCGCGACAAAAGTCTCGACGCGCACGTCCGGCCAGAGGCGCGGCTGCAGGTCTCGCGCGAACGGCTTGGCGAGCAGCGTGACGTCGAATTTTTCAGCGGCGGCGCGCAGGAACGGCGTGGCGATGACGAGGTCGCCGAGTCCCCACAATTCGACGATGAGCAGTTTGGGTTTCAAGGCGGGCGTATTTCCCTGGTGGATTGCGGAAATTTACCGTTGCATGACCGGGTGCAAGCGCGGACGCATCGGCACGACGGTTTTGGCGGTGGTTTTGGCAGCGGGCTTTGCCGGGGCGCGGCAGATGCCGCCGTTGAGTGCGACGCTTAATCCGAACAGACCGGCGAGCGTTTGCGTTTCATTTTCAAGACCGCCGAAAATGAAAAAGAAGCAAAATATATTTGTCAGCAATGAGGCGAATAAAAGGCAGTTGACGGTTCGCAACGCCGGGTCGCCGTTACGATAATTGTTATACAACGCCCGTGCGCCAGCAAACATGAGCCAGAAAAGTGCCAGCACTCCCCAAATGCCAAACGGTATGATTACTGACAGCGGACCGCTGTGGTAATCGCCGGCGACCGCGCTTCCCAAGTCGGCTGCAGACATGGCGCGGAAGGGTCCGCCGGTGCTTGCCAGATCAGCTTCCGTAAGCGCATAACCTTTGCCCAAAAGGAGGTGACTGGGAATCTGTGGAAGTTCGGCTTTCCATATTTCCACACGCCAATCCTCGGAGCTTTGTGCATCCATCCGTGCGTCGGAACTGATGTTCAATGGCAAAAACGCGAGCGCCCGCTGGAAGGTGTAAGGCAGCTTGTCCGCCAGCGGCACGATTACGACCGCCATCGTCACCCCGATGAACATGAAAATCGACAGTAGATTTGTCCGATGCATGCCTTCCAAAAAAAACTGGATCACAAAAAGCAGGGCACAAGAGATGACGATGGATCGAAACCCGCCAAAGAGCACAAAAACCGAGAACATCATGAAAAGAAAGGGGCGCCAAAGCTTGCCCGCCAAAAAAATGCCGCGAATGCCATACTTGGCCAACATGAACGAAAAAATGGCCGAAGAGGTCACCGCCAATCCGGCCAGGCGCAGGTTGGACTCCGCGCCACCAAAGGCGTAGCCGTTTGGCGGGAAAAACAAAAAAATGAAAGAGAACGCCGAAGGGATGAAAGAAACCAGATCCCCGACCACCGCGAAGGCTCCGCCAAAAAAAAACAGCGCGACATACAGCCCGGCCTGCCTTGGCGGAATACGCCGCGCTGTCAGCGCAAAATAGCCCAGAATGCCAACCAGCAACGTCACATACTTCTTGCCGCCGATGACATCGCTGCCCATTGACCGCAACCCGATGCCGCCCGTCAACTTGGCCGTGGCGATGACCACTGCGATCAGAATGAGAAACGGCCATGTGATCTGCGGCGCGGAGATGAATCGCATATCCTTGTTCGTCGCCCGTTGCAGCACGGAAATGCCAAGACTCAAAACAATCATGGGCAGCCAGACATTCGGACGACCAGGAAGGAAAAAGACAATCAGCGACAGATTCCAGCAAAACACCATCAGAAGGTGGTGCCAACGCAACAAAAGAGGGATGCACAAAGCCAGCACGAAAATGCCCGCATAAACCAACGAGTCGCGCGAAGACAAATCCGCCACCGAAGTCAGCAAATAGCCCACCCAGATCGCCAACGGCACGCAGATCGCATAAACGATCAGCGCTCTCAAAATGGCAGGGGTGTTATTGTTCATTCAAAACGAAATCAAACCATCCGCAACCATTGCTGCGAACGGCCATCCAACTTAACTGAACCCGCAAAACGTCGGCAACCGAATTGTTTCCCTCCGCCGGTTGAAATCACATTGACTCGCATAGAAACATGACATTCAATTTACGCCAGCGTTCAAACAGATTGCTTCATTCAATTATGCCACAACCGCTTTCAGCCGTTCAGGAAGAATATCTCCGATCGCAATTGCGCTACGACCATCATGATGATCCGCCGCCGCCCAACACCCTGGCCGTCCACCAGATTCAACACGAATTGATTTTTCGCGCCGTTAAAAATTACGCGGCCAAGAACGAAGTCCACATGCTCGACATCGGCTGCGGCTGGGGTGATTTTTCAAATGAACTCGATCCCTTCATCAAAACCTATGTCGGCATCGAACCGTCGCCGATTGAGCTCGCGCGTTTTCACAAGCGGCCCAACCGCTTCCTCGTCCGGGGCGTCGGCGAATCCATGGATTTTCTGAAAGACAGCTCCCGTAATTTCATTCTGCTCAACAGCGTCCTCGACCATTGCTATAACTGGCGCGAAACCTACGCCAATTGCCTTCGCGTCCTCGCGCCCGGCGGACTGCTCGTGATCTCAATGGAAAATTCGCAGAAACTCATCGTCAAATTGCGCCAACTGCTCGGACTCAAACATGTCCACGAAGGTCACCTCGAATTTTTTGGCGTGGACGACACTCGTAAATTGCTTGAACCGGATTTTGAGATTCTCGAATGGCAGACCATCGGCTTCCTTTTCGGGATGCACGCCGTCACAAAAAAAATTCCATTGCCCGTCGCGCCGCTGCGCCTGCTCAACCGCGCCGTCAACGGATTTTGCCGCATTGCCGCACCCAAAGGTGGACACATCTTTTTCTTCGCCGCCATCCGCAATGGAAAATTGCCCGAACCCCATTCCTTCGCCGCGCCGTTCCGCTGTCCCCAATGCAAACGCGATCTGGCCTTCGGTGAAAAATCCTGTGCCTGCGGCTTGCAACTGCCCTATTCGCCTGAAGGTTGTCTCGACTCGGTAGAATTGAACGCCGGATTGAAAACCGCCTTGAGTTTGAAATGAAAATCCTTTTCGACCATGTCATGCCGTTTTCGCTGGCGCACGGGGGATTTCAACAACAACTGGCGCAGACAAAATCTGCTTTGGAGCGCGCTGGCGTTGAAGTGGATTACGTCCGCTGGTGGGATGCGACGCAACGCGGAGACATTATCCATTTCGTCGGCCGCCCGATGCCGGATTATGTCGAATTCGCCCACGGACAAGGTTGCAAAGTCGTCATCGGCGAACTTTTGACCGCCACCGGATCGCGTTCGCGCCGACAACTCGCGCTGCAAAAATTTTCCACAAATATTCTCCGTAAAATATTGCCCGGCACATTTGCGACGCGGATGGCGTGGGATTCGTATCGTCTCGCCGACGCCTGCATCGCGCTCACGCCGTGGGAGGCGCACCTGATGAATTATCTTTTCGACGCACCAAAGGAACGCGTCCACGTCGTGCCCAACGGCGTCGAGGAAATTTTTCTGGATTCTCAAAAATCCGTGCGCGGTCAATGGCTCGTTTGCACCGCGACAATCACCGAACGCAAACGCGTCCTGGAACTGGCGCAAGCCGCCGTGCGAGCGCAAACGCCGCTCTGGATCATCGGCAGGGCTTATTCAGAATCCGACGTTTATGCGCAAAAAGTTTTCGCGCTGGCAAAACAATATCCGCAGATCATCCGCTACGAAGGCGCGATTTCAGACCGCGCGAGGCTCGCGCAAATTTATCGCGAGGCACGCGGGTTCGTTCTGTTGAGCGGCATGGAAAGTTTGAGCCTGTCCGCGCTCGAAGCTGCGGCGTGCGAATGTCCGCTCCTCTTGAGCGATTTGCCGTGGGCGCGCAGCGCGTTCGGAAACACGGCGAACTATAGTCCACTGACAAATTCCGTCGAAACCACCTCGCGGATTTTGCGAAAATTTTATGACGCCGCTCCGTCGCTACAACCGCCGCCAAAACCCGCGACGTGGGACGAAGTTGCCCGGCAGCTTAAGGAAATTTACACGAGGCTGCTAAGCACTTCACGGTAAATTTCCAGATGCCGCCGCGCGATGACGACGGGATGAAACCGTTCCAACGCACGTTTTTTTGCCTCCGCCGCCAGTGTCCGCGCACATTCCGGCTGGGATAATATTTTCTCCGCCGACGCCAGCATTTCCGCCGCATTTTGCGGATCAAACAGCAATCCGTTTTTCCCGTCCTCGATCAAATCCGGCACGCCGCCGACGTGCGCCGCGATGACCGGCACGCTGGTCGCTGCCGCTTCCAGCACCGCCATCGGACAATTATCTTCGAGCGACGGCAACGCCAGCATCGTCGCGCGGCTCAAGTTTGATTTCAGATTTTCACGGTTGATGAAACCGATGTGCTCGCACCACGGGCGCATGCGGGTGAGTTCAAAAAATTCCCGCGCATACGGATCGTTGCGGCCGAATTCACCCGCAAAGACGAGCCGCAATTTTTGTTTTGCCGCCAGGGGATCAAGCGCGCGGATGAATGCGTTTTGATTTTTTCGCGGACAGATAAATCCGACGCATAAAATGACAGGCGGCCCGGAAGAATCGGGTTGCGGACGGACTTCAAAAAAACTTTCATCAACGGCGTTCGGCACGACCCACGTTTTTTTTGCCAAATCAGCCACCGCGTCGCGCGTGTAATTCGTGATGCAAACGATGCCGTCCGAACGCGGAATAGCGAACGCTTCGAGCCACGCCGCGAACCGCCAATATGAAAGCAATTTTGCCTTTTCGATTTTGGCCATGACCCGCATGTTGCCATGAATCGTCAGCACGTTTGGAAAACCAGATAAAACCGCCGTCAACGCGCAATCGCGCTCTGTGCCCTGGCCATGCACGATGTCCGGCTGGATTTCGCGTAATTTTTTCCGCGTCGCGCGGATGCAGCCTTGATAACCCGTGCGCATCCAGCCGATTTTCGGGACGTGCAGGGCGTGATACCAGATATTGTCGGCCAGTTTTTCCGGCGCGTTCACCGGCTGTTGCACGCAGGAAATAAAATGAGCCTCAATATCCGGTAATGCGACAAAGCCTTGCAACAAAGCCTCCAGCGGCGTGCCAAACCCGGGCTTCGGGCTGGCATAATCTTTTTCGTGTTCCCGAATTTCAGTCGTCAGGATGGCAACGCGCAGGCTCATGTTTAAGGAACGGTTAATTCGACAAGGATTACGTCCGCACCGATGCCTTGATTTGCCCGCTCGCGTTCCACTTGTTTCCGGCGTTCACGGAGAAATGCGGGAAAATCACGCATCAAATCGACCAGCAATATTGCTTTGCTGATTTTTCGGCGGGTTCCGTGTTTCAAAATCCAAAAGGCTTTCAGCGCTCTTTTCGCCGCGCCGGATGGCGGAACAAAATATCGCATTTTCACGCCCAGTATCGCCGCGAGTTTCTGATAAGCCGCCAGATTCCAGCGCGTCAAATGGTGCGGCGGATGATTCAAAATATCGAAGAAACCGATTTCCGTGGACATGGGAGAATACGGCGTGCTGACAAACACGCGACCGCCCGGCGCCGTGACTTTCAAAAGCGCCCGCACAAATTCCACGGGCTCGCTGACGTGCTCCAGGCAATGAAATGAAGTAACGACTGGAAATTCCGCTGCGTGCAAAAAATCTGCGGCCAGCGCCACTTCTGCCGTTCCGCAAAACGCATGGAAACCTTGCTGTCGGCACGCTTCAACCGCTGGCTCGTTGAAGTCGAGCGCGAATTTGCACTCGTTTGGAACAAAATCCAGCGTCCGCAAAAAATCTCCCTTGCCGCAGCCTGCATCCAGCACCTTGGATTTTCCGTCCCGGAATTTTTCTGTCTCGAGAATCGAGCGCACTTTTTTATATTCCCAACGTCCGCCCGGATAATAAGATGCAAAACTGCTCACCCATTCGTAAAAAACGGCATTGCCCGGAAGCATTGGCCACGCAAACTGAAGCCCGGTTTCCGCGCATTGCCAAAGTGAGTAATCCGTCTCGACGGCTTGCTGCGGCGGCTTGGCCTGATATTGAAGCTCCAGTTGCGCCAGAAGAAAATCTCTCGGCAAGTCGCGAATTTTTACGGGCGGAGCCGCGCTTAATGGAGAACGCACGACCGCAGTTTCTTTGCCAATTGTTTTCATTCGTGACTGCATGATAGCAGGTTGTCGCTTATTTTATCGGCAGTGGCTTTTTGATGGCAAGACCGAGCCGGTGCGGAAATTCGCGGCGACCCAGCCAGCCGTTGACGAAGTCGGTGTCCACATTTTTGACGCCAATGGCCAGTTGCCGCGCGATCATGCTTCGCCGGGCGTAAAACCAATCGCGCATTTTTCCGTCGAGATCGTCCCACATGATCACAATTTCCTTCGGGTCAAAAATATTGAAGGCCGCCATTTGCCGCCATTCAAAATCCAAGGCTTCAGGCGTATGCAATGCGTCCGAGAGGATCAGATTGAAATTTTGGCCGCCCAACAATTCCCATGCGCGCTTGTCAAAAACATCGCCGCAAACATACACGATGCTGCCGCCAGATGATGGATGCGTGAAGCGGCTGATGGATGAAGGTGTTTTCTTTATCGAATCCGGTGGTCCTTGCCATTCGATTCGGGAGACCTCGACAAAATGTTTTTTCAGCGCGGGATTGATTTCCTCGATGTCAAACCCCCAGCATTCGCACGGCGCGCACGCGTGCAAAATCTGCCAAAATGTTTTGCCGACCGAGACGCCGATCTCAAGATATTTACACCGGCCATTCAATGTTGCGCCGTAATACGCCAGCAAATCGGTGTGCGTGCATTCCAAGCCTAGCGGCAGATTCAGCAACGGCTCCACGTCGGAATTGATTCCGTAACGAAAGACGGATTTTTCAATCAGTTGCGGCGGAAGCCAGTCGTCAATGAGCTTCAACGCTTCGCGATTTTTCAGGATGGATTTTTTGAGAAGTGCAGCATCCACGGTGCTCAAGGGAAAATGATTTCCCGCCAACTGCGCTGCCGCCTTGCGGAACCTGCGGTAAAATGTTACCAGACTTCTCTTGATTTTCATCGCTTGTAAAATTATGCGGAAATACAACGGCTTTGAAAATTGAAAACGGATGAAAATCGCGCTTTGCCTCGAATATCCCATTGACCAGCATGGTGGAACCGAGGTCTTGGTTTCAGAATTGATCAAAGGCCTCGGTATCCGGCACGAGATTCTGCTCGTGTCGCCGGATGACGCCGCATCACTGGCGAAATCAAAAACCGCTCCGTTCGTGAAGGAACACATTTCATTTTCGCCGGTTTGGACTTCCATTTCCCACGCGCGCGAACTGGCGGAGAAAATCGCGCAGGCAAAACCGGACATCGTCCATTTTCATTCCGGCGGCAATTACGCGTGGGGCAGCCGCGCTTTCTGGAACTGCCCGATTTTTTATTTCCAAAAATCCGGCGTGCCGGTCATTTCCACAAATCACGGCGCGTTCTCGATTCTCGAAGGCTACTGCGGCGAACACCGGAAATTTTTGAAGCTGGCGCTGTTCCTGCCCGCGTGGTTGAGCAAACAGATCGTCCTCGCGCATCTACGCTGCGAAGTCGCCGTTTCGCAAAATGATTTTCATGCCTTGCGACGCTGGTATCCGCTCCTGCGGGAAAAATTCCGCTGGATTTACCACTCACGCCTGCACGGAACACCGCCGCAGGAAAACCTTTCTCGAAAAAAAACAATCCTTTGCGCCGGAACCATCGGCCCGCGCAAAGGTCAGCCGCTTCTGGCTGAAGCCTTTGCGCGCATCGCGAAAAAATTTCCCGGGTGGCAGCTCGTTTTCATCGGACGCTACGACGACAACAATTCGCTCCG
>Ga0206913_1096_pt1 | contig 18724 bp, 13 predicted proteins | sample Alteio_BWOrgHeat_72_FD_152942 | JGI IMG/M metagenome (GOLD analysis project Ga0206913, IMG submission 152942) | Enriched cells from forest soil in Barre Woods Harvard Forest LTER site, Petersham, Massachusetts, United States -... | ecosystem: Environmental > Terrestrial > Soil > Temperate forest >... | reverse complement strand
CTCTTATATAGTGAATTAAATTGCTTGTCGATAAAAAAATAGTCAAACAGATTTCCCGGGAAGAAACTGCTGTATTTCGATTTGATGGCCCCAATGGTTGATGCCAGATCCCTTGTACTTAGTTTAACCGAAATCGGATGATTTGATCCAGAGAACGGCATCAGTATCACCGGCTCCATTGCATAGTGAAGAGATTTCTGATGAAAATCCTTTATTACCCCGATCACATTCCATTTTTTGTCAAATACCATAATATCTTTCCCGATCGCTTCTTCATTCGAAGAAAATCCAAGCGATTTGGCAGCGCCTGCACTGATCAGGATATTATGCAGTTTATCAAAGCTGCGATTATAATCCAGCGGCGTAAAATTTCTTCCTGCCAGCAAAGGAATGCCGTAGAGGTTTAAGAAATTGTAATCAATACCCATATTCCGCATCGTGATTCTCGTATCATTGTTCTTATCTGTCCGGTGCACATTAAATGACCTTCCCAATTCATCCCCGGCTACGCGGTTGGAAGAGCAGACCCCGGTGACACCCGGAATCCCTGTCAGCTCTGCTTTGAAACTGTTTTCATGACTGATAAAACTGGAATCAAAATCCGTCAGTATCGGCGGCTTGACTATTAACACCTGTGATAAATTCATACCCAGATCCTGGTTATTTACAAACCGTATCTGACGGTACACTACGAAGGACCCGATGATCAATGCGACCGTTGCCGCCAGTTGAGCGGTTACCAGTAATTTTCTAAGAAAAACACCTTTGCCCGACTGACTATATTTCCCTTTCAAAACCAGGATAGGTTTAAAAGAGGAGAGCACGAAAGCGGGGTAAAATCCCGAAATCAGAATGCCCGTCAGCAATCCGGTGATTACCACCAGCTTGATATCGAATCCGGTGATGGATTGTGAAAATAGATAGGATAGACTGAGATCTCTTTCCACCAGTTGATTGAAAGGATCTTGCACAAGATATATGATCAGGATGGCGATGCACAGTGCGATCAGGTTCATCAGCAGGGATTCTGACAGAAATTGTCTGATCAACTGGGCGCGAGTGGCGCCGGAAACCTTTCTGATGCCTACTTCCTTGGCGCGGTTCATGGAACGCGCCGTTGTCAGGTTGATATAATTTACCCAGGCAATGATAATAATGAGCATAGCGATGATGAGCATTCCCCAGACAGCTGTGGAACTGCCTGTTTTGCCGATCTCATATTCATAATCGGAATAAAGATGGGCTTTTAACAGGGGTTGAAGAAAAAACTTTTCATCACTTCCGGAAATTTTATCACCCTGGAAATAATGTTTGCTGAAAGCGTCAAATTTTGCCTGCAGCACTTTATAATCCGTGCCTGGTTTCAAAAGTAAATAATGCCAGAAATCGGAATCCGTAAAATCGTATTCTGCTTCTTTCCACGGATTTTTTTGTTCATACAATGTTATGTAGGAAGCCAGCAAATCAAATTGTAAATGAGAGTTTTCGGAAACGTCCCTGCAAACGGCTGTGATTTTATATGGAAGTGAATCCCTGGATATCTGAAGAGTTTTTCCCAGCACAGAAGAAAAATCGTTATTCCTGACAGCGAATATTTTTCTGGCAAGAGTTTCGGAAAGAATGATATTGTTCGGTTCGCGTAGGGCTGTTTTCGCGTCACCGGCGAGCAGGGGATAGGAAAAAACAGAAAGGAATTCGTTGTCGACAGCCAATGAATTTTTGACTTCGTACTTCTTTTCATTGTCGGATAGTATAATTGATCCCAATGGTTCCACCCGGGTGTTCGCTGCTATTTCGGGAAAATCTTTTTTCATGGCTGGTCCTACGGCGGAATAGGTTATCGTGCCGTGTTGCACCAGTTTGCCATGCTGGTAACGATCGTTAGCTACCCTGAAAATATTATTTGCATTTTTATTAAACCGGTCATAGCTCAATTCAAAGCTCACAAATTCCAGGATCAGTAAACAGGCCGCCATCCCGATGGATAGTCCGACAATGTTGATAATAGAATCCACCTTGTTGTTTACAAGGTTTCTCCACGCGATTTTGAAATAATTCTTAATCATGATAATTCTGTTTTTCCTATTTCATAGCCTAAAGCCCAAAGCCTAAAGCCTAAAACTTGTTCTGTCAACTGTGAACCGGACGCTAAATTTTCAAATTGTCATTACCATATCTAATTTCCCCAATCCTGTATTTCACCACTTTCCACATTTACCACACTCCTCTGTTCATCCAGCTTCCAGCTTCCTGCCTCCCGCTTATTCAGAGCGTAGGCTCGTCACCGGATTCGCATGCGCACTTTTCAACGCCTGAAAACAAACAGTGGCCAGCGCGATTATTATCGCCAATAAACCGGATACAGCAAACACCCACCACGGAACAGGTGCGCGATAGGCGAAATTGCTGAGCCAGTTATCCATCGCCCACCATCCCAGGGGAACGGCGATGGCGAATGCAAGACCTACCAGCATCAAAAATTCTTTCGATAATAAATTGAATAAGGAACCGACACTGGCTCCCAATACTTTTCGAACGCCAATCTCTTTTACCCGCTGTGACGCCGTAAATATGGACAGCCCCAGCAATCCCAGACAGGATATAAAAATCGCGAGCCCGGCAAATATCACCGACAGATTGCCGATCACCAGGTCGCTTTTATAAAGCTTTGCGTATTCATCATCTGAAAATTTATAACTGAACGGAAAGGCCGGATTCAGTTCATTGCATATTTTTTTCAAACCGTCCAGCGCCGTTTTCGTTTTACCAGCCTCTGTGCGGATCAAAATCGTTGCATAACGGTTATTCCTACCCGAATTTCCCATACCCAGTATGAGCGGCATGATGGGATCGTGCAGAGAGTGGAAATGAAAATCCTTCACAACTCCGATGATCTGGCATCGATAGTTACCGCGAAAAACTGGCTTACCGACAGGATCCTTATATCCCATCAGTTTCACAGCGGTTTCATTTACGATGCAACCCACCGAGTCGTAGGTTCCATCCGATGGAAATTCTCTTCCCGCAACCAGTTTCAGATTCATGGTACGCATGAAATGCGGACCGATTTCATCCTGTATAAAACGAACTGTTTCATGGGGATCCTTCCCCGACCATCCGACGGAAAGCGTCCCATTATTCATTTCTGTGGGAGCTTCCGTCAGTTCACTTACATTTTTTATCCCTGACAGGTTGGATGCTTCTGCATTAAACACATCGATCGTGGCACCCAGTGTTCCTTCAACCGGAATATAAAGCAGGTTTTCCCTGTTGTATCCAAGATCCGCATGTTGCACATAATAAATCTGTCGCGAAATCAGGATGGTAGAAATAATGAGGATGATGGAAAGCACGAATTGAAAAACGACCAGTCCTTTGCGGAACCAGACTGCTCCGGTACCAGATTTCAGTGTGCCCTTCAATACCTGGATCGGATTAAAGGCAGACAGGTAAAAAGCAGGATAACTGCCGGAAAAAATTCCGGTGATCAGACAGAGACCCAGTATGCGGATCCAGAAACTGAATTGTGTATATGGAATATCGATTTGTTTTCCCGTCAGCTGATTGAAAGCCGGCAAAGCCAGACTGGCCAGGATCAGCGCGCTGGTCATGGCGATGGTGGCCATCAGAACCGCTTCCCCGATAAACTGCGGAATCAGTACAGAGCGCAGCGCGCCCATTACTTTCCGTACGCCAATTTCCCTGGCCCGTTTCATAGAGCGTGCGGTTGTCAGATTCATAAAATTGATACAAGCGATCAGCAAAATAAAAATAGCGACCAGACTGAACAGCTGAACATATATGATCCGGCCGCCTACAGGATAACCGTTTTTGAATTCCGAATGCAGGTAGTACTGATCAAATTTCTGAAGGCCCAGTTCGATGCGGTTGTCCTTGCCCAATTCTGTGTCAAACCTGTCCAGGATAAATTTTATTTTTTTCTCTACCAATGAAGCATTCGCACCCTCTTTCAATTGAATAACCGTGCGCGGGTCAACACTTCCATAGTCTTTTGCCCATCCATTGTCTTCCAGGTAAGCGGTCCAGCTAATGATATAATCAAATGGGGTTGAGACCTGAGATGGCAGATCCTCAAAGACAGCCTTCACCGTAAAATCTTTTTTGTTTTCGTAGCGGATGGTTTTTCCGATCGCGGCGGAAGGGCTCCCGAAGAAATCGGTCGCCATCTTTCTCGAAATGGAAATACTATTGGGTGAATTCAGTGCATCTGCCGCGCGGCCTTGCAGCAGCGGGTAACTGAACATGGAAAAGAAATCATTGGCTGCGCTATACCCGTTTTGTTTTAATATTTTATCGCCCACATTAAATGTGCTGACGGATGGCCATGAAAAAGGAGTGGCTGCTTTTATTTCCGGAATTTGTTTTTTCAGTTCCTCTGCCAGCGGCCCCTGTGTCCAGTACCATGTTTCAATTTTTCCGCCGAGATGGTTTCGTTCATAGACATAATACAAGTTATTTCCGTTCCTGTGAAAGGCATCCACGCTCTTTTCGTCCTTCACCCATAATAAAATCAGCAAACTGCAGGCCATCCCCAGAGAGAGACCCAGGATGTTAATGGCAGAAAATCCTTTCTGTTTCCAGAGATTTCTAAATGCGATTTTGATATAGTTCTTTATCATGATATTTTTTAAAAGGCTAAGGCTAAGGCTAAAGCCTAACGCCTAACGCCAAATGCTGACCACATATTTTCAAATTGTCATTTCCAAACTTCATTTTGAATTTCTACATTCTCTTCGCTTACATATTCACCACACTACTCCGACCTCAAACTTTTCGCCGGATTCATCAATGCTGCTTTCACCGACTGAAAACTGATCGTAATTAAAGCGATGGTAACAGACAATAATAAAGTGACGGCGAATATCCACCAGCTCACCGGAGTGCGGTATTGATAAGACTGAAGCCATCCGTTCATCGCCCACCAGGCGAATGGCGCCGCAATGAGAAAGGATAGCAAAATCAGTTTTATAAAATCTCTGGATAATAATTGCGTGATGCTGAGCACAGAGGCACCCAATACTTTCCGGATACCAATTTCCTTTATCCTGTTCTCTGCTGTAAAGATTGACAAACCAAATAATCCTAGACAGGAAATAAAAATGGCCAGCCCGGCAAAGAGAGCAGCCAGTTCACCGGTCTGTTTTTCGTTTGCAAATTTGTTTGCATAATCTTCGTCGAGGAAATAATATTCGAAAGGATAAGAGGGATTATATTTCTTAAATATGGACTCTGCTTTTTTCAGGTTATCGCGTACAGTATTGGCCGGATTTAATTTCATATTCAATACATAAAAAGAAAGACTTGACGGACCCACCATAATCATCGGGGCAATAGGCGCATAGGGAGACTCTAAAATAAAATCTTTGATTACACCCACTACATGCCAACGCGAGTCAACCATCCTGACTTCCGTACCGATCGGATTTTTCAGGCGCATCACTTTCATGGCGGATTCGTTCAGCAACATGGCATTGGAGTCCGTCGGGTAACTTATTGTATTGATATCCCGGCCCGCGATCAGTTTCAATCCCATAGTCTGCACAAATTGATTATCAGAAGCAAAAAAGATAAAATCTGTTTTTTGATCCTCTGGATTGGAACCGGTCCATTGGAATCCCCAGCTGTCTGACCAGTGGCGGGTCATAGGCTGACTGGTTCGCGTGATGTCGGTAGCCACTCTGTTACTGATCAGTTCATTCCGGATCATCATATAATTTTTCTCAATATCTCCCTGCATAAAATTATACACGATATTATCTCTTTTATATCCGGAATCCCTGTTCTGCGCATACCGTATCTGTTGTAAAACAATGATGGTTGAAATGATCAGTACGATGGCGAAACTAAATTGAAGAACCACCAGGAATTGGCGAGGCGCTATTCCCTCGCGGCTGGTTTTCAAAGCACCCTTTAATACTTTGATGGGTCTGAATGAAGAAAGGTAAAAAGCAGGATAACTTCCGGCAAGCATGCCCGTGAGCAGAACAAACCCCAGGGCCGCTGTCCAGAAATGTAAGTCACCGAAATCAATGAAAAGTTTTTTACTCACAAGCAAATTAAAAGAAGGCAAACTCAGTTCTACAACCAGTACAGCCAGTACGCCCGCAATCAGGCTGAACATCAGTGATTCTGCCAGGAACTGCCAGATCAGAAGGGATTTTGCGGCGCCAACCACTTTTCGGATACCAACCTCCCTGGCTCTTTTTTCGCTTCGGGCTGTACTCAGATTCATGAAATTGATACAGGCGATCAAGAGTATAAAAGAAGCGATGAGGCTGAACACGCGAACGACTGAAATTCTCCCGCCGGCCACCCGGCCATTTTCGAATTTGGAATAGAGATGCCATTTGGCAGACGGGTGTCCAAATAGTCTGTCATTAGAGGGCGTCTGTTCGTGCTTTGTATGATCGACGATGAGGTTTTTAATTTTTGCATCAAAAGAACTTGCAGAAATACCTGGTTTTAATGTATAGAACGTGCGCACTGAATTATTCTCCCATGAACCATTGTCCACCCAACCTATTTTTTGCATATAGGACCATGGAAGAAGGTATTCAAACCGGAATTGCGTGTTATCCGGAAGATCTTTCAATACGGCTTTTACAACGAAGAGATCCACGCTGTCCACCCTGATCTGCTTGCCTATTGGAGATTCTTTTCCGAATAATTTAGTTGCCAGCGATTCTGTAATCACGATACCGGTCGGGTCGTTGAGCCTGTAATTCGGGTTTCCTTCCAGCGTGGGAAAACTGAACATATTCAGGAATCCGGAATCTGTAAAATTACCTGCCGCATTAAAATGACGGTCGCCGGCCGACAGTAAGAAAGTTACATTCTGCCATCGTACAACCTCTTCAATTTCCGGAAATTCAGTTTTTAATGTATGGGCCAGAATCTTGGGCGAATTTTCCATGACGACAGAATGATCGCTGCTTATATCTTCGCGGTAAACCTGGAACAACCTGTCTTCCTTTGCATGAAAGCGGTCAAAACTGATCTCATCGTTGATCCATAAGAAAATCAGCATGGCGCTGGCCATTCCGGTCGCGAGACCAAGTATATTGATCACGGAAAAAATCCGGTTTCGCTTCAGATTACGATATGCTATTATTAGGAAGTTCTTTATCATATTATTATGCTTAAACCCTAAAGCCCAAAGCCTAAAACCGTTAATCCGAAAATATCTTTATGTTTCAAAATAATCATCCGTTTTTGTTTTAAGCATTGGGCTTTAGGCTTTGGGCGTAAAATAGTGCCACAATAATTTAAATTGATTATCAGGCAGATACCCGGTGGTGGTTCAAACCGACTGCACGGATTCGAACGGTTTCTGTCCGTTTCCAAATCCGGCAGTCTTTATGCAAAACCACGCGATCCCCCTACCTTCGAAAGAGCAATGAGAAATGAACTGAATCTTCGCGTCAACTATAACGGTAACCTGATCGACCCCCAAACGCCCATAGCTACTGCGGCCAACCGCGGCCTCCGGTTTGGAGACGGTGTTTTTGAAACTATGTATTGGGACGGACAGAAAATAGAAAATCTGGATTTTCACTTCGACCGGCTTTTTAAGGGCCTGATGATTCTGCAATTCGATTTATCTGATGGATTTACGAGGGAATTTCTTTCAGAAGAAATTAAAAAACTTTGTGAGAGCAATTCGGCATCCGTCAGGGCACGGGTTAGATTAAATATTTTCAGGGAGGATGGCCCGGTTCTCCTGCCTGTCAGCAATAAACCAGTTTTTATTATTGAATCCTCTGTTTATCCCGAAGAAAACCTGACGCCGCTCCGGCTGACTATATATAAGGGAGAGATGAAATCAACCGGTGTACTCGGCAATTTGAAAACCAACAATTATCTGTTAAATACTCTGGCGATTCAATTTGCAAAGGACAATGGATTTGATGATGCCATCATCCTGAACAGCCGTGGCAATATTTGTGAAGCCAGTTCGAGCAACCTCTTTATGGTGCAAAAAGGTGTGCTGTTCACCCCTGCCTTGTCGCAGGGCTGTGTGGCGGGTACAAAACGCAGGGAATTGCTGGAAATATTACCCACACTGGGTTTTCAGGTGGAAGAGACGATCATTACAAAAGACATGATTTTTGAAATGGAAGAAATATTTCTCACCAATGCAATCCGCCCCATCAGGCCCGTCATTTGTATTGAAAATACTTATTATTCCCGCGAACTAACGGGGATGCTTGTACGATTGTTGAAAGGTGCTAAGGAGTAATTCGATGACCGATGACCGATGACCGATGACCGTAAAATCTCAAATCTGCAAATTATCATTTCCACTCTTCATTTTGAATTTTTACATTTTCTACCCTTCCACATTCACCAGACTGTGAGAATCATGTATGCATCCTTTTGTAAACGTCCATCAAAACATCAACAGCATGCCGTCCTTCTTCTCCCAATGAAAGGCTGAATTGATTTACATACAGGTCAATGTGTTGCCGCATCACGGATTCCTGCATTTCCTGTGCGTGTTGTGTCACATAATCCGACAGGTCGGGGTAGTAGGCTTCTGCAAAAGCCACACTGTCGCGGATCAGGCGGTCCACCTCCGCCCTTTCTTCAACGCTAAATGTATTCCGCATCACGATGCCACCCAGGGGAATCGGCGATTTCGTTTTATGCTCCCAGTATTCTCCGAGATCCATTTGTTTAACCAATCCCTTTTGCATGTATGTAAAACGATTTTCATGAATGATCACACCGCAATCCACTTTTCCATCCAAAACGGCTGATTCGATCTGGCTGAAGATCATAAATTTTTTTCTTTTTGCTTCCGGGAAGGCCATCGTAAATAAAAGATGCGCCGTCGTTTGTTCGCCGGGAATGGCGATGGTGAGCTGATTGATATCTTTCAGCAGAATATTATTTGTTGATATGAGCAGCGGGCCGACACCTCTTCCCAATGCGCCTCCGGAATCCAGCAGTGAATAATTTTTTTGAAGCAGGGGCCAGACGCCATAGCTGATCTTGCTGATATCCAGTTTTTCTTCCATCGCCCAGCGATTCAGTGTTTGTACATCTTCCAGTACCACCTCAAATTCAAAATGGCCGGTATCGATTTTCCTGTTTACAAGCGCGTCAAAAATAAATGTATCGTTTGGACAGGGGCTAAATCCTAAGGAGAGTTTCATCGGCTATTTCGAGTTTTTGAATCATGACTACCAGTTCCCTGTGCAGGCTTTTCAGGGCCTCTCTTAATTTCCAGCGGCTTTTATCGCGGTCGCCAGTCATATTTGATATAGCCCGTATCTGAAGAAATGGAACTTTTTCCATCAGGCATACATAATGTAGTGCTGCTCCTTCCATACTCTCAACAACCCGAAGAGGATTTCGTTGAAAGCCTTCAAGATCCGATGACCTGATTTCATTGACGGTTACGCCATCCACAACCGGCAACCCGGTCCATTTAAGCAGGGCCCTGTAGGGATTATCCAGTTTCCCGTCGCGGAATGGAAACCGGTCGCGGTTTTCCAGACCCATTTCGAAAATATTCTTGAAACCGGTTTTTTCCATCACACCCAGGTCGGCTAACTGTTCGGACCCGATCACATAGACTTTGCCAATTTCCTCTTTTTCAGTGGCACCACCGATACCTGCCTGTATAACAAGGTCGGGTCGATCGAGCCTGATCCTGTTTTGCAGTGCATATGCCGTCTGCAATTGCCCGATTCCGCCGATCAACAAATTGGGCTTTAATGCGTTAAGACCGAATGTATGATTGTTGAACCAGGTGGCCGTTTCATTGATTTCAAGATCCGTCGCCGACAGCAAAAGCAGGTGCATATGCAAATATCCGGAAACCTACCCAATCCGACCGATGCATTACCTTTGCAAAAATTTTCAGGGAATGGTCTTTCTGACAAGAATCGAACATTTTAATGCAGCCCATAAATTATATAATCCTTCCTGGACACGGGAAAAGAACGAAGAGGTATTCGGAGCCTGTGCAAATGAAAACTGGCATGGGCATAATTATGAATTATATGTAACCATCGAGGGAGACCCGGATCCAGAGACGGGGTTTTTGATGGATGTGAAGAAACTGAGTAATATCATAAAGGACCGGGTAACGGAAAAACTGGATCACAAAAACCTGAATGAGGAAGTGGATTTCCTGAAAGGACAGATGTGTTCCACTGAAAACCTGGTCGTTGGCATCTGGAATCAGCTGAAGGGGCATTTGCCGGAGACGGTTAAATTACACTCGATCAAATTGTATGAAACGGCACGCATTTTTGTGGAATATTTCGGATAATCAGTATGGAAAGTAAAACAGCCATTTTTGTGGAATATTTCGGATAGTCAATATGGAAAGAAAAACAGTCATTTTGTGGAATATTTCGGATAGTAAATATGGAAAGAAAAACAATCATTTTGTGAAATATTCCGGTTAATCAATATGGAAAGTAAAACAGTCATTTTGTAGAATATTTCGGATAGTCAATATGGAAAGAAAAACAGCCATTTTCAGAAGAGAACATTTTAATGCCGCCCACCGCCTCTTCGTTCCCGGATGGACCGATGAACAAAACTTTGAGAAATTCGGTAAATGTTCCAACCCACATTATCATGGACATAATTACGATCTCGAAGTGAAAGTAACGGGTGTGCCGGATCCGCTCACGGGATATGTGATTAATTTGTCTGATCTCTCATCCATTATTCAGAAGAAGGTGCTTGCGAAATTTGATCATAAAAACCTGAACCTGGACACCAGGGAGTTTGCGTCCTTAAACCCGACAGCAGAGAATATCGTATTCGTTATTTATGAAATCCTGCGAAAAGAACTGGACGATTCGCTGGGACTTACTGTACGTTTATACGAAACGGAGAGGAATTTTGTAGAATACCCGGCCTGAAAGTTAAGAGTTAAGAGTTAAGAGTTAAGGGTTAAGAGTTAATTTGGTTTTCAACTTGAAAAAAAATAAGCTTTTGCTGAAGCCTGCTGAGAAAAGCATTAGGCGTTAAGCGTTGAGCGTTAAGCGTAAAATATGGCGTATAAAAAAACAGAACAGTACGACGAACAAACGACCGCTTTCCTGATGAGCAAGTATAAAGATATTCTGGGTAAACTGGGTGAAGATCCCCACAGGGAAGGACTGGATAAAACTCCGGAACGCGTGGCCAAGGCAATGCAGTTTCTTATGCAGGGATATGAATTAGATGCTAACGCCATTCTCGATTCGGCAAAATTTCATGAACCGATGAGCGAAATGATCATTGTGAAGGACATTGAAATTTACAGTTTGTGTGAACATCATATGCTGCCTTTTTTCGGAAAGGCACATATCGCCTATATCCCCAATGGCTGGATCACCGGGCTGAGCAAGATTGCGCGGGTAGTGGATGTTTTTGCACGCCGGCTCCAGGTGCAGGAAAGGCTGACAACGCAGATTTTACACGCAATCAGGGATTCGCTGCACCCCCTGGGCGCGGCTGTCGTGATTGAAGCTTCCCATTTGTGTATGATGATGCGCGGGGTACAAAAACAAAATTCAGTTACCACAACCTCAGCGTTTTACGGGGAATTCCAAAAAAATGAAACCAGAACGGAATTCATAAAACTGATATCGTCTGATCTGAATTAGTGCCGAAGAAAGATTTTCTTTGTTGAGTCGGTGCTTTGTGGCAAATTTGTTTTATAACCTCTAAGTCGATTATGAAGCACGCCTACGTATTTCCTGGACAGGGTTCTCAGTTCCCGGGGATGGGAAAGAGCCACTATGATAAAAGTGCTTTTGCCAAAAAACTTTTTGAACAGGGAAACGAAATTGCCGGCTTCCGGCTTTCTGATATCATGTTTACAGGTTCCGAAGCAGATCTGAAACAAACCAACGTTACACAGCCCGCTATATTCCTTCATTCCGTTATTGCATTCAAAACAGTCGATAATGCCCGGCCCGAAATGGTTGCGGGTCATTCGCTCGGAGAGCTATCAGCTCTGGTTGCAAACAGCGTTCTGAGTTTTGAAGATGGAATGAGATTGGTGATCATCCGTTCATCTGCCATGCAAAAAGCATGCATTTCAAATCCGGGAACGATGGCTGCCGTGTTGGGTCTTGAAGATGAACAGGTTGAATCCATTTGTCGTGAAGTTGAATCCAAAACCGGTGAAGTGCTTGTTGCCGCGAATTTTAATTGTCCCGGCCAGGTGGTGATCAGTGGATCGTTAAAGGGAATTGAAATCGGATGCGAAAAGATGAAGGCTGCCGGAGCCCGCCGTGCCATTGTATTACCTGTGGGCGGCGCTTTTCACTCTCCCTTGATGGAGCCGGCCCGTGAAGAATTAAAGACTGCCATCGAAAAAACGACTTTTTATAATCCTGCCTGTCCCGTTTACCAGAATATTGTAGGTAAGGCGGTCGTGGACAAGGAAGAAATCAAAAAAAATCTAATCGACCAGCTCACCGGTCCCGTCCGCTGGACCCAATCTATCGTGGCAATGATCGCCGATGGAGCAACACATTTCACTGAAATCGGTCCTGGTAAAGTATTACAGGGATTGATCGGAAAAATAGATAAGACGGTTCAGACGCTGGGAGTAGAATAAGCTTAAAGCCTAAAGCCAGAATTGGAAACTAAAAATAATTAATTGGACGTCGGAGTATTAATAAAAAACAGTTTTAGGCTTTAGGCTTTAAGCTTAGAGAGCAATTCAACCATTCCCCACTGATATCTGCTCCATATTTTTTGTAAAAATCAATGGCCGGTTGATTCCAGTCCAGCACCTGCCACATCATTCCACTCACACCCAGCAGACGTGCTTCGTCGACTGTTGCATCAAATAATTTTTTTCCAACTCCCTTGCCGCGGAATTCTTCGGTTACAATCAGATCTTCCAGATACAAACGGGTTCCTTTCCAGGTCGAGTAGCGCATATAGTACAGACTGATACCGATTATTATCTGGTTTGGATCATCTGCGGCAAAAGCTACCAGCGCATACCATACTGGGTTTTTCCCAAACCCGGTTTCAATAAAATGTTCTAATGTAACGGTTACTTCGTTGGGTGCTTTTTCAAATATGGCCAGCTCCTTCACCAGTTCCATCATTCGTTCGCAATCTGAACTAATTGCTTTGCGTAGTATTATTTCCATGAGATTGGTGGTTGGCGGTTGGCGGTTGACGGTTGACGGTTGACGGTTGGTGGATGGCGGTTGACGGTTGACGGTTGGTGGATGGCGGTTGACGGTTGACAGAAAATGCGTTGAGCGTTACGCGTTGAGCGTTAACCTTAAAACCCCCATTTAACGAGTGACGCTCCCCAGGTGAATCCGCCGCCAAAAGCAGCGATTACAAGAAGGTCTCCTTTTTTCAATTTGTCTTCCCAGTCAAACAGACAAAGTGGAATCGTACCGGCCGTTGTATTTCCATAACGCTGGATATTGACCATCACTTTTTCCTCTGACAGTCCGATGCGGCTGGCAGTGGCGTCGATGATTCTTTTATTGGCCTGGTGTGGAACGAGGTAAGCGATATCCGATCCTGTCAACTGATTTCTTTTCAGCAGTTCTTCGCTCACATCCGCCATACGGGTAACGGCAAATTTATATACAGGCTGACCCTCCTGGTAGATATAATGTTCCTTACGGGCAACGGTTTCTATCGTCGCGGGTTTCAACGATCCACCCGCCTTCATATGGAGGTGGGTTTTTCCGCCGCCATCACTTTTCAGGATACTGTCCTGTATTCCATATCCTTCAAAATTGGGTTCCAGTAAAACGGCCCCGGCGCCGTCACCAAAAATAATACAGGTGCTCCGGTCACTGTAATCCACGATGGAACTCATTTTATCAGCTCCTACCACGACTACTTTTTTATATCTGCCGCTTTCAACAAGTGCGGCGCCGGTGGTCAGACTGTATAAAAATCCGCTGCAGGCGGCCAGTAAATCAAAGCCCCAGGCATTGACGGCTCCGATTTTTTCACAAACAAGGTTTGCCGTGGAAGGAAACAACATATCCGGCGTTACCGTACCGACAATAATGCAGTCAATTTCTGATGGTTGAATGCCCCTCTTTTCACAAAGCTGAAGAATGGCGGGAACACACAAATCGGAAGTACCTTTGTCGGTACCTTTCAGTATTCTTCTTTCAGAAATACCGGTCCTGGTCCGGATCCACTCATCATTCGTATCTACCATTTTCTCGAGGTCGCCATTTGAGAGAATATCCTCTGGCACATAGCCGCCTACTGCAGTAATGGCAGCTGAGATCTTTTGGGTCATTCGACAAAGATCGTTGGTTTTTATAAAATATATACGCGGTTTAAAAATACTAATTTCGCGATCATGATAACCTTTCTCAGAGGCGATTTTGTTCATAAAACACCGGCGCTCATCCACATAGACGTACAGGGTGTGGGATATGAAGTGCAGATCAGTCTTCATACTTTTTCCCAGATGCAACATCTGGAAAAGGGACTTTTACATATTTATCACCAGGTAAAGGAAGATGATGAGGTCCTTTTTGGTTTTTTTGATACCGGTGAACGTGAAATGTTTACCCAGTTACTCAGCGTTTCCGGTGTGGGTGCGTCCACTGCCCGGATGATGCTTTCGGCTATGAAACCCGATGAACTCGCGCGGGCGATTGTGCAGGGCCAAAGCAGGCAGCTGGAAAGCATCAAAGGGATCGGAAAAAAATCTGCCGAAAGGATCATACTGGAACTCCGCGATAAGGTTGGAAAAAAATATACCGGATCAAATTTTTCCCCATTGATAAACAATACATTGGAACAGGATGCGTTGAATGCTCTGGTGTCTTTAGGCATCGCCCGGCAGGTAGCCGAACAGGCTCTAAAAAAGCTGGCTTTGGATGCTCCGGTTCCGCAAAAAGTTGAAGACATCATTAAGCAAGTTTTAAAAATCCTTTAAGCCAGCCTATTGTCGGGAAGTCTACCTAACTAATTACTGAGGAAGTTTGACCAGGCATCTGCTTCAGATTATAATCTTCACGGTAAGAATCACTGCCGTCTTCGTTGCTTTATGGGCGCCGGTAAGCATCCGTGCGCAGAATGCTCCTGATACTACCAAACGCCCGATTGCCGACACACTTCATTACCCCATCCAGGACCGCCGTGGCGATCAGCTCGGCAGCTTCAGCCCAGGTACATTTAATCTGAAAAATCCATCCAATCTAAAGGATTCGATTCAATACGATCCGAAGACAAATCTTTATTACCTGATGGAGAAAATCGGTAACAAGTGGTACCGTACACCCACAGCATACACTTATGAAGAATACCTGCAGCTTTCAGCAAGGCAATCAGAGGATAATTATTTCCGGCAGCGGGCCGACATGCTGGGCGATCTGAATCACAGGCTCGAACAACCGAAACTCAATGCGGGCAGCAATCTCTTCAACCGGCTTTTCGGAAATGGAAAAATTGATATACGCCCCCAGGGTAATGTAGATATCCTGGCCGGGTACCAGGGACAGAATGTTCAGAACCCAACGCTTCCCGAAGCCGCCAGGAAAACCGGCGGACTGGATTTCAATATGGATGCCAATGTGAATGTGCTTGGAAATATCGGAAATAAACTAAAACTCCCGATTTCATATAATACGCAGGCATCTTTCGACTGGATGAACCAGCTGAAACTGGAATATACCGGCAGTTCGGATGATATCGTGAAAAAAATTGAAGTAGGAAATACCTCGTTCACGACCCGAAGTGTTTTGATGGCTTCTGAACAATCACTATTCGGGATCAAAGCCCAGTTGCAATTCGGAAAATTATTTGTGACGGGTATCATCGCGAGCCAGCGCTCCCAAAGTCAGTCCACCACTTTACAGGGGGGTGCTTCGCTGACTACCTACCAGTTTAAAGCGGATGACTATGATGAGAACCGTCACTTTCTGTTCGCGCAATATTTCCGCGACAATTACAACAAAGCCATGTCCAACCTGCCAGTCATCACGTCGCAGGCTCAGATTTTACGCATGGAAGTATGGGTAACCAATCGCAATGGTACATCCACACAAGCCAGGCAGGTGGTGGCCCTGATGGATCTCGGTGAACCGAAACCCTATAATACAAATGTTCATCCGCAGACCGCGCAACCTTATCCGTATAACGACGCCAATTCGGAATATAGAACCATCATCAACAACCCGGGCAGCCGTGTTTCCACCCAGGTGATCGGTGTGCTGACCGGAGCCGGACTCACTCAGGTTCAGGATTATGAACAGGTATATGCCAGAAAACTCAATCCAACCGATTATACATATAATGCTCAGGTAGGATTTCTTTCCCTGAACCAGACCCTTCAACCCAATGATGTATTGGGGATCGCTTTTCAATACAGTTACAACGGAAAAATATACCAGGTGGGAGAATTTTCACAGGATGTTCCACCCGACACTACGCTGGGAGCGAATCCCGGCGCGCAGAAAGTGCTTTATCTAAAAATGCTGAAAGCGACTTCTCAGAGAACCAACCTGCCGATCTGGAACCTGATGATGAAAAATATTTATACCCTGAAAACAGGAACGGGTAGTTATCTATCAAATATTCAGTCAGCGGGATTTCAAATGAATATTTTGTACGAGCAGGCAGGCAACGGTACAAAAAGATATTTGCCCGCAGGTCCGCAGGGGGGTATACCGCTGCTTTCAATTTTGAGGCTTGATCGCCTCAACGCCCACCTGGATCCGCAACCGGACGGTGTATTCGATTATGTAGAGGGATTTACGGTCGTGTCATCGCAGGCCAGGATCATTTTTCCATTACTTGAACCCTTTGGCAGGGACCTGGCAACACTGGGATTTAATAACGACCCGATCGACACCCAATATGTTTTTCCCCAGTTATATGACACGATCAAGGAAGTGGCAAAAACTTTTGCCGCGGTGGACAAGTATTATCTGCAGGGAGTTGCAAAAGGTACGGCGAGTTCAGACGTTTCACTGGGTGCCTTCAATGTGCCACCGGGTTCTGTAAAAGTAACGGCGGGCGGGCAGATACTTCGGGAAAATATTGATTACACGGTGGATTATACCAATGGATCTGTGAAAGTGATTAATCCTTCGATTATACAATCGGGTGTACCGGTGAACATACAATATGAAAACAACGCGAGTTATGGAACGCAGCAACAGGGATTCATGGGCCTGCGTCTGGACTATATCGCAAAAAGTACCGCCACACAATCCTTATCCATTGGTGGAACCATCGAGCGTTTGAATGAGCGACCTTATTTTACGAAAACAAATTACGGTGAGGATCCGATCCGCAACACGATGTATGGTGTGGATGTGAACTTTCGATCGCAGTGGCCTGGACTAACCAGACTCTTCAATAAATTACCCTGGTCCTCTTCCAAGGAGATGAGTACGATCACGGCGGTTGGTGAAGCCGCTTATCTCCAGCCGGGCCATCCGCCGCAAATCGGTAAGGGCAGCAGCGGTACCATTTATATTGATGATTTTGAAGGATCCACCAGCTCCGTGGATCTTCGTTTTCCCATTACTTCCTGGGCGCTCGCTTCTACGCCGGCGAACAACGGATTATTCCCCGAGGCCAGTCTCAACGATTCATTACCTTATGGATATAACCGCGCAAAATTTGCATGGTATAATATTGAGCCGACTCTCCAGGATAAAACCGCTAGTAATAACCCGGTAAAAAATTATCAGGATTTCAGCGATCCGAGAATTGTTCCCGTTAATATCACTCAATTATTTCCGACCATCACACCTGAATTCGGTCAGGCACAGCTGATCACATTCGACATTTCTTATTTCCCAACCCAGAAGGGTCCGTATAATTTCGACACCCGGCCGGGTAGTCTGTCACCGACAGGAGATCTGACCAATCCCAAGAGCCGCTGGGGTGGAATCATGCGTGCGATCGACCAGACGGATTTTGAAACATCCAACGTTCAGTACATTGAATTCTGGATGCAGAGTCCTTTTCTTACCGGAAATCAGGGATCCACCGGTACAGGCGGACAATTATATCTGGATCTTGGTTCAGTATCAGAAGATGTTTTAAAAGACGGTAGAAAATTATATGAGAACGGTTTGAATACACCCAATATTCCGGCAGCAATTGACAGTTCATCGGTATGGGGCAGGGTGCCTTTCAATGCAGTTCAGACTACCAATGCATTCAGTACGGATCCTACGGACCGGCCATTCCAGGATCAGGGTTTTGATGGAATGGATGATGCCGCCGAAGCGACAAAATTTTCTTCGTATCTGAACAGTCTGGCTGCTCAATTTGGAACAGGTTCGGCCGTTTACCGGAAGGCCGCTGCAGATCCGTCAGCCGACAACTATCTCAACTACCGCGCGCCCTCTTACGATTCCACGCAAACAAATATCGTGGGTCGATATAAAAATATCAATAACCCGCAGGGTAATTCACCCATTGCGCCGCCAGGCGCGACCTATGTGGATGCGAGTACACTGTACCCTGACCAGGAAGACCTGGATCATGATAACACGATGAATACGCTGGAAGAATATTTTGAATACAAGGTTGACCTGACCCCCGCTGGATTTGCCCAGCCTGATAAGAATTTTATTACCGATTCACGGACTTTTGTCGGAACGAACAGTGTTTCGCAGACCTGGTATCAATTCCGGATACCCATCACAGCATACACGCAGAAAGTCGGAAATATTCCGGATTTCAAATCGATACGGTTTATCAGGATGTACATGACCGG
>Ga0206913_1045_pt1 | contig 18829 bp, 22 predicted proteins | sample Alteio_BWOrgHeat_72_FD_152942 | JGI IMG/M metagenome (GOLD analysis project Ga0206913, IMG submission 152942) | Enriched cells from forest soil in Barre Woods Harvard Forest LTER site, Petersham, Massachusetts, United States -... | ecosystem: Environmental > Terrestrial > Soil > Temperate forest >... | reverse complement strand
TTCCTGATGGACGGCAGCAACGGCATGCGATTCATCGCCAAGAAATCCGGCGACTGGCAGGCGGGCGACGAAGTGGAAGTGGTGGGGTTTCCGGAATTGAGCAGCGCGTCCCCGATGTTGCGCAATGCGGTGGTGAAAAAGACGGGCCATGCGGTATTGCCGCCGCCGCGCGAACTGAGCCAGGATCAATTGATCAGCGCGGATAATGATTCCACGCGGGTGCGGGTGAAGGCGGTGCTGATCAGCCAACGACTCACGCCAACGGAGCAATCACTGGAGATGCGATCAGGCTTGCGGGTGTTTTTGGCGTGGTTGCCGGGGAGAGATTCGGAAGTGCAGGCGATACCGGTGGGCAGTCTGTTGGAATTGACGGGAACTTATGCCAGCCAGGGCGGGAATCCGGCCACGGGCAAGGATGTCTCGTCGTTCGAGCTGCTGTTGAACTCGCCGATGGACGTCAAAGTGCTGGCGCGGCCGCCGTGGTGGACGCTGGAAAAATTATTTTTCATCCTAGGGGCGCTGGCGTGTGTGCTGGCGGCAACGCTCCTGTGGATCACGCAGTTGCGCCACAAAGTGGACCAGCGGACGACGGAATTGGAAATCCAAATCCGGGAACGCCAAAGGGTGGAGCAACAGCGGGCGATGGAACAGGAACGCGCACGGATCGCGCAGGATTTGCACGACGAACTGGGTTCCGGGCTGACGGAGATCACGATGCTGGGTTCGCGCGCGCGATCCGCTGCCGCGCAGCAGCAGGCGCGCGGGACTTACCTGGACCAGATGGGCAGCAAGGCGCGGGAGATGGTGATGGCACTGGATGAAATCGTGTGGGCGATGAACCCCACGCATGATTCGCTGGCGTCGATCGTCAGTTATTTTTCATTGTATGCGGAACGTTTTCTGGGCCTGGCGAACATCGCGTGGCGGCTGGAGGGGCCGTTTGGGCTGGACGATCAAGCGGTGGATTCGCGGCACCGGCACCAGTTATTTCTCGCCTTCAAGGAGGCGTTGACGAATGTCGTGCATCATTCGGGGGCGACGGAAGTGAGTTTCCGCATCAAGGCGGAGAACGGAGAAATCCAGTTGACCATTGCGGACAACGGGCGGGGCGTGGGCAAGGGCGGGCGCACGGAAGCGATGGACGGCATCGCCAGCATGCAGACGCGCCTGGAAAAGCTGGGCGGCCGGTTTGAAATGGAAAGCCCGGCGGACCAGGGAACGACGGTGCGTTTTTATCTGCCATCCAATTAATACCCATGACGAAAATTGCCATTGTAGAAGACAATAAAATCATCCGCGAAAGCCTGGCTGAGTTTGTGCAGACGGATTCGGAGTGCGAATGCGTTTGCGTGTGCAGCACGGCGCAGGAGGCGTTGCGGCTGATCCCGAAGCACAAGCCGGAGATCGTGCTGATGGACATCCAACTGCCGGATATTTCCGGGATCGAATGCACGGCGAAGTTGAAACAATTGATGCCGACGCTGCAGATCATCATGGTGACGGTGTATGAGGACACGGAACGCATCTTCAAGGCGCTGCGCGCGGGTGCGTGCGGGTATCTGTTGAAGCGTTGCACGCCGGAGGAACTAGTGGCGGCCATCCATGAGGTGCAGCAGGGAGGCGCGCCGATGTCGCGGGAGATTGCGCGGAAAGTGATCGTGTCTTTCCAGGAACCAGTGGCGGTGGCGGCAGAAGTCGAGGATCTGTCACCGCGCGAACGGGAGATATTGGAACTGCTGGCGGAAGGGTTTCCGAACAAGCAAATCGCGGAGCGGGTGGGGATCGCGGATGGGACGGTGCGATGGCATCTGCGCCATGTTTACCACAAGCTGCATGTGCGGTCGCGGACGGAGGCGGCGCTCAAGTTCCGTTCCAGCAAGAGTGAATAACCATACATCTGTGAGGCTAGGATAAAGCGTTGAAATAAGGGAAATTAAGGGGTGAACCCGATGAAAAAGCGTCAACCGATGCGGATCATTTTTTTAGCGCTCATGGCAGCCGTCACGGTTTTGATGACCCATTTGGCCGGGGCGGCGAATGTTTTTTTGTCGGGCGCGGATTTTTCCGACCTGGCGTTTTTTGAAGCGCACAACGTGCATTACAAGGACGGCGGCACCACCCAGGACGGCCTCCAAATCCTGAAGCAGCATGGGATCAATTGCGTGCGGCTGCGGATATGGACGAGCAGTTCGGCGCAGGCATCGGGCAGCTTGAACAACGCCTACAATTTCACGAACAATCTCACGTATAATCTGCCGCTGGCATTGCGGGTAAAAAACGCCGGGTTGCTGTTCCTGCTGGATTTTCATTATTCCGATACGTGGGCCGATCCGGGCCATCAAGCCACGCCGACGGCCTGGAGCAGTTTGACGCTTACCCAATTGACGCAACAGATGCGGACGTATAACAGCAACACGATCGCGGCCTTCGCGGCCGAGGGCGCGATGCCGGACTATGTGCAGATCGGAAATGAAATCACCGACGGGTTGTTATGGAACACGGGCGGAAAATTGACCGGCAGTTTCAATACCATCTGGTCGCAATGCGGCCAGTTGATGAAGGCGGGGGTGCAGGGAATCCAGGACGCGACGACGGCGCTCGGTGTTCCCATGCCGAAGATCATCGTTCACATTGACCGGGGCGGAGACTGGGCCACCACCGAGTGGTTTTTTGACAACCTGAATTTTCAGGGGGTGCCCTACGACATCATTGGCGAAAGTTATTATCCATTTTTTCATGGCCCGTTGACTGGCTTGAGCAATTGCCTGAACCAGGCTGCCGCGCGCTACAACAAGCCCATGATCGTGGCCGAGACGGCTTTTCCGTGGAACAACACGAGCATTCATTCCAATAATATTTTCGGGATCCCGCTCACGACGAATGGCCAGGTCAGTTTCATCGCCGCGCTGGCGCAGGTGGTGAAAGGTGTGCCGAATCAACTGGCAATGGGAGTTTTTTATTGGGGAGCGGAATATCAATCCGTGAGCGGACTGAACGAAGCGGGTTTCAATACGACGTCATTTTTTGATGCGAACGGAAATGTGCTGCCGGTGATCGACGCGATGGGTGGCATGGGTGCGCCGCTGGTGATGAGCGCGTCGTATACCAGTCCCAACGTGAAATTGGCGTGGCCTTTTAGCGGGGCGGCGTCGCAATTACTGAGTTCGACCAGCCTGGCGCCGTCGGCGGTGTGGTCGCCAATTCCGATTTCAGCCCAGGTGACGGGGACGGTTTTTAACGTGGCGGTACCGATGACTAATCAGGCGGTTTTTTACCGGCTACACTAGTTGAACAGGAGGAAACAGAGGAAACGGAGTCTGATGATCGGGTACAAACGGAGTCTGATGAATGCAAAAATGATATGGCTGCATGGCATGACTCGCGCAACTATTGAAGAGATAATCACCAAATAAAAAACGCGCCGATTTTCATCGGCGCGTTTTTTGTGATTTTTAAGAACGGCAACTCAGTGGGAGGCGGCGTTCCAATTGACGACGTTCCAGAACGCCTTGAGGTAGTCGGCGCGCTTGTTCTGGTATTTCAGATAGTAGGCGTGTTCCCAGACGTCGCAGCCGATGACGGGTTTGCCTTCGCAACCGGCGACGGCCTTGCCCATGAGGGGGGTTGTCCTGGTTGGCGGTGGAGACGATCTCCAGCTTGCCGCCGTTGGAAACGAGCCAGACCCAGCCGCTGCCGAAACGGCCGACGCCGGCGGCTTCGAACTTGGCCTTGAAATCATCGAAGCTGCCGAAGGCGGCCTTGATGTCGTCGGCGAGTTTGCCGGTGGGCGCGCCGCCCGCGTGGGGGGCGAGGATCTTCCAGAAAAAGGAGTGGTTCCAGTGGCCGCCTCCGTTGTTGCGGACGGGGCCGCGGATGGCATCGGGGACGACGCTGAGGTCCTTGATGATCTGTTCGAGGGACTTGGCCTCGAGCGCGGCGTTGCCGGCGATGGCTTTGTTGAGATTATCCACGTACGCCTTGTGGTGGCGGTCATGGTGAATCTCCATGGTCAGGGCGTCAAAGTGGGGTTCGAGAGCGGCCTTGTCATAAGGCAGCGGGGGTAGTTCATGGGCCATAATTTTTACCTTGGTTGTTGTTTGTTTCGCAAATCGTGCGAATTCCAAAGTGCGCCACCGGGCGGAGAAATGCAAGTTTGGAGAAGCGGGGAAGGAACGGGCTTAATGAGATGAACAGCAAAAGGGTTGTTGGAGCATTTGTGAAATCATTTGCCGGGGTACGGGGCTGGTCATGCCACAAAGGGTCACGCGCGGCGCGTGGCCCGGTCATCGCAGCGCGATGACCCTACCAGGTGTGGGTTTGCGAGGGAGGCAAAGTAGTGTAAATTTTCATTCTGACTCCTCTCCCCGGCCCTCTCCTCATCGGATGAGGAGAGGGAGAAGAATTTTTGTGGGAGGAGTACCCGGGGTAGTCGCCAAGGCTCCAACCCCGAGCTTGATGCACTTGGGTTTGGGGCGTGCTTTGTGTTTTAGTCGTTGTGTGGGTTTTGGTATTGGTCTTCATACAACCTTGGTGTAGCGCTCTTTCGCTCACCTGCCAATACCCATGCCATCTAATTTCCGATGCCCCTTCGGGGCATGGGAATTGATGCTGGATGTCGTGAAATCATTTGGCGGGGTGCGGGGCTGGTCATGCCATAAAGGGCCACGCGCTGCGCGTGGCCCGGTCATCGCAGCGCGATGACCCTACCAGTCGTGGGTTTGCGAGGGAGGCAAAGTTAGTGGGACGTTCGCCCTCACCTGTATCCCCCCAGGAGAGGACATCAACTTGCACGATTTCTGATTGGCAAAGGCGCTGACAACAATTCAGCGGCGGGTTTGCGATTAAAATGTTGTAGCGTTCGTCCTCCGGACGAACAGTTTTGACTTTATCCCAAAGAGATGAACAGCAAGAGGGTTGTTTGGGCATTCATGAAATCATTTGTCGGGGTGCGGGGCTGGATATGCCAATTACAGCCGGGGATTTCCACGCGCCGGGAGGTGGCGCGTGCGTTTCAACAGCGATTGGCAGGGGTACAGTTCCGATTATGGGAACCAACCGGGTTATGACACGGTGGCCGGCGGCAATTCACAGGACGGCATGCCGTTTCAGGCGAATGTGGGGATCGCGCCTTATTCCGTGCTGATTTTATCGCAAGACATTTAATTTGAATTCCCATTCTGGCGATCAGAATCGTTCGCCGATGAAGGGGGTGTGCCAGAGGGGATCTTCTTTCAGGGTGCCATGGGCTTTGACGGCATCCATGATCTCGGAGACGCGGGTCCAGGTGAGTTGAAAGGCGGATTTGTTGGGCCAGTCGCGGTCCACCATCAAATAGTCCTGGGTGGCGAATTCCAGATGCAGCACGAGGCCGACGTCGTTGGTTTCGGGGACAACGCTGTTAAACATTTCAATGGCTTTATTGGGGTCCTTGTCCGTGATCTTGGACCAGTGCAACAGGACTTCGTGGGTGATGTCCACGGGGAGTTCGGGAGCCTTGACGGCAAAGAGGCGGGGACGGGTGGTGGCAGCGCCGCCATCGGAAAAGTTTTGGTCGCCGACGAAGATGGCGAGATCGCCATGGACGACTTCGTGAACGCCGTATAGGGAGGGCCAGATGCGGGTGAGCTTGCCGCTGGGGCTGATATATTGAAACGAGATGCGGGCGGGCGGGGGTTCATCGCCAATCAGGACGGCCCGGCGAGGATGGACGACTTCTTCGTAGCCATCCGTTAGATGGGTGGTTTTCTGGGGCGTGCGGCAGCCGGTCTGGTCGAGGCAAAGGAGGGCCAAGATGAGGGCGGGGGACGAGAAACGGAATAGCTTCATAATGTCGGCGGACGATGGTGTTGGGGGACCATTAAAAAGGCAAAATGATTTATGCAATGGAGCACTTACTTTAAAAACCGGGAAAATGGGAGAGTTTCAAGTGATCAAGGGTCAAGTTTCAAGGGGGCACTTTTTTATTCGCCGGGCGAATAACAGGTTGACGTGGAGATGTGATATTCTGGTGGCGTGTGTGGGGTAAACCCCGCTGTTCTTTGACAATTTAAGAATGAATGCGTGAGGCGCTGATGGTCCGCCGTCGCTGAGGCTGCGGCGGACTGTCCGCAGATTTCGCAGATGAACGCAGATGGGGCGGAAATTGAACAACGAAGACGCGAAGACGCCAAGGGAATTAATTGGGGCGGCGCAGCAGCGCCGGCCCTGCCAGGGAGATGATCCGAACGCAATTATTCATAATCAGCATGTTACGACAGTTGCGGAACCCTTGTTTACCTTAGTTTAGGATAAATGGAAGGGTGAGCGGCGGGGAGATTCAGAGCTTGCGGGACTTTTTAGCTGGCTTAGGGGTGGCGAGGGCGAGGGATTGGCGGGCCCAGTGGACGAGTTCGTGGGGTTGTTCGAGGACGTCGGGGGGTACTTCGTGGTAGGCCATGGACATGACCTTGCCTTTCATCTTGTAGGTGAAGGGGCCCATGCCGCGGTCGGTGTAGTTGGACTGGGTTTGGGCATTGGTTTTGAAGAAGAGGCGGCCTTCATCGAGAATGGCAAAGAATTTGTCGTCGCTGTAAAGACCATGGGCGCCGAACATGGCCTTGGCGCGCAGACCGGGCAGGGCGCTTAACTGGTCGAGGACAAATTCCTTGAAGGAGTCATCTGGCATGAAGGCAGGTTAAGCGGAAAACGGCAAAGTTCAAATGGAACAGGAAGTTCGATTGGCTGATTTTACCTTCTTCGCTGGGGCGCCGGTTCGATCCTTAAAAGGCCGGTGGCCGGGCGTTTGACGATGACGAGGTCATAATTTTTGCAGAGGGCAAGCAAAGCCTGGGCGGCAGTCATATTTTCCCAGCGAAGCGAGGCGGTGGGCATGGTGGGAAGCCATCCGGCATGCGGATCAATGGTTCCGGTGATCCGTGAATCGAGCGTAATGGGCAAAGAACCTTGATGAATGAGAGCCTTGAGGATTTCATCGAGGGGCGCATCGGTAAACTGAATGACTGGAATCACATCATTGGTGGCAGGCGGCTGATTGGTATCAATGCCAAAGAGGCTGGCATCCACGGCAGGCGGCAGGTCACTGGGGCGGGTGATTTGGAAGATGTGGCTGACGGGGTCATCGATAATGACGAGGCCATGGATGCTGAGGATTCGATTGAGAGCGGCCCAGCAAGTGACATCCTCCAAACGCAAGGTCAAAAGGGGCTCGGCACCAGCATCTCCCCATTTGATGTTTCTCATCGCATACTTAATACCTGCCTGCCGGGCCAGAGATTCGATGCCCATGGTAATGGGGACATCTTGAAATTGAATCAGAGGAATCAGCGTCATAGAGGGAGACATGATGTTTGTCGTCAGGCCGGTGAAAAGGGCATTGGTGATCTGGCCGGCGGTGGTGATGATCGCGATTTTTGAGATGGGATCATCCAGTAGAATAAGATGGTGATCGTGAAGCAACTGCTTCAGGGCGGTCCGGGCAGTAATATTTTTGATTCGGAGGTCGATAAGAGGTTCCGGAAGTATATTGCCATCAGCATCCCTGGCTGGGAACAAAGTTGGATCAATGAGATAATTGAGCTGACCTTGTCTAGCCAGAGATTCGATGCAGGTGGTCAGGGGAACGGAAGAAAATTCGATCAAAGGAAGGACGTCCTCGGCGTGAGACACATCCTTGGCAGGCGAGACAATGGCTGCTGTAGAAACAGCCGTGGAATTGTTAGTAGGAACAAAATGAAACGTCAGAATGTTGGTGTCTTTCGTCTGGGCGAAGACAGGTTGGGACAGGACCGCGAGAGCCAGCAGCAAAACAATTTTAATAGCGACTTTCATCATGTGAAGCGGAGAGAGAATGGCCTAGGGATTTTTCAAGCGCAAGGTGTCGCCGAGGTCTTCCACTTCGTACAAATGGGCGCGTTCGTCGGGGGCGTGGTTGGGGGTGTGGAGCATCATCATGAGCTGGCCATCCAGCCGGTTGAAGAGCATGGGATGGCCGCCATCGTGGGAATAGAGCGGGACGGCTTGTTGATCCCAGGGGCCGGCGAGTTTGCCGGATCGGGAGACGGCGAGGCCGACGCTGTAGCCGCCATCGCCGAAGCTGGACCAGACCATCATGAGTTTGCCGGTTTTGGAGCGGTACAGATAGGGGCCATCGGTGACGTGGCAACCGTACTGTTTTGATTTTTTACTCCAAGGAGCGTCGCTGCCTTGAAACATCCAATGCGGATCGCCGACGGTGTCGGACAGGTCATCCTTGAGCTGGATGAATTCCATGCGGCCATCGGTGATCTGAACCCATTCGTGAGAGAAGACCATGTAAGGTGTGCCGTCCTCAACCCAGAATGTTCCGTCGAGGGTCATCATGTCGGCGGGGAGAGTGGCGTGATTGGCGAAAGGTTGGAACGGACCGGCGGGAGAATCGCTGACCAAAATCTGCGAGCCGCGTTTGACGCGGGGCTCCCAATCGCGCCATTGTTCGGGCAGCAATTCGTCAGTGTTGAAAGTGAGGAAGAGATAGAATTTGCCCTGGTAGGCGTGGAGTTCCGGCGCCCAGATGCCGCGATGGGCCCAGAAATTGGTGGGTGTCTCAAAGATCACGTGCGGCCCTTCCCAGGCGGACAGGTCTTTGCTGGTGTATTCGACGACGGCCGGGCGGTGATTGGGTCCGCGATGGCCGGTGGAACTGACGAGATAGTAGGTCTGCGAATTGGTGTCCAGCCAGACGCAACAGTCGCGCAGGCGTTCGTCCGCGAGATGGATGATGCGCGGCGGCGCGGCGGGGGAATTGGTGTCGGCGCGGGCCACCAGGGCAAAGCCGGCGAGAGCGAGCAGCGGAATGAGGCGCAGAGGATGGCTCATGGTGATGAACGATGGTAAGGCGGTGCGCGGGCACAGACAAGAACGAGGTTGGCTTGACTGGAATATCTTAAATTATTCTTCGGAGTGGGGCTTCAGTCCGCTTCAAAGTATCTTTGCAAGGCCACGTTGATGCGGCCTAAAGGCCGCGCTCCACAAATAAAGGCATTACCGTTTGACTCAGGCGCTTGACTCCGGAGGGTAGATGAATTTGACTGGGGACAATCAGACCGCGTCATGTTCTTCTTCATCCCAGTAGGAATGAACTATCGGACCGAAAGGCTCCCGGTGGTGACGCTTTCACTGATCGGGATCAACACGCTGGTTTATTTGGTGCAGTTGATCTTTGCCATCGCCACACAGGGGGACTCGGATGACTGGGTCATGGGGCATCTCTGGCTGATCCCGGCGATATCTTATCCGTGGATGTATGTGACGCACATGTTTGTCCACGCGGGTTTTTTCCACATTTTCGGCAACATGATTTTTCTGTTTCTGTTCGGGTCGTGCGTGGAAGACATGATTGGGCGGATGTGTTTTACAATCTACTACCTGGCGTGTGGATTGATCGCCAGCTTTGTCTTTATCGCGTTGATCCCGGAACATTTTCAGTCCGAGATCCCCATGGGCGGGGCCTCGGGAGCGATCAGCGCGTGCATGGGGATGTATCTGATGTTGCGGGCGAAAGTGGAGATCGAGTTCAGATATTTTTACTGGCTGATTTATTTTGGCGCGGGTGAATTTGAGATTCCGGCATGGGTGGCGATCGGGTTTTATTTTTTGACGGATCTCTGGGGGGTGATCTCCGACCTGATGTCGCCGCATCATCATGGCGGGGTGGCGGCGGGGGCGCATCTGGGCGGATTGCTGGCGGGCGTGGCGTTCATCGCCATCCAAAAAAAGCGGGCCCAGGCGCAGGAAGAAGCGGTGGCGGGGACGACCGGACGAATCATCGACGCCCCGGCACTGATCGTCCGCACGGCGCGGGTGGCAGTGACGAACGAGACGCCGACGATTTATCTGCATGACGGCACGGAGCAGCGGGGGCCATTCACGTTGACGCAAATCCAGACGATGCTGGGGCAGGGCGAGATCAGCCATGAGGCGCAATATTGGAGCGAGGGGATGACGGACTGGCAGGGGGTGAGGGATTTGGCGGCGCATCCGATTGAATGAAGGCATTGCTTCCGGGACGCGGCATTGTTAATTTCCCGGCGCGCCATCACAGAGAAACGGCGCAGCAATTAATTTATTATGAGCGAAAAAAACGTACCCCAAGTGGGAATATTGATGGGCAGCGATTCGGACTGGCCGGTGATGAAAACGGCGGCGGAAGCGTTGAAGGAATTTGGCGTGGCCAGCGAAGCGAAGGTCATCTCGGCCCATCGCGATCCGCACGGCCTGGAAGAATATGTCAGCACCGCCATAGCGCGGGGGCTGAAAGTGATCATCTGCGGCGCAGGCGGCGCCGCGCATCTGGCGGGCGTCACGGCGGCGTTTACGACGTTGCCGGTCATCGGCGTGCCGATCCTGGGCAAGGCCACCGAAGGGCTGGACTCGCTGCTGTCCATGGTGCAGATGCCGCCGGGCGTGCCGGTGGCAACGGTGGCGATCAACGGCGGCCGCAACGCGGGCATCCTCGCGGCACAGATCATCGCCACGGGTGACGCGACGCTGCAGGAGGCCTTGAAAAAATTCAAGGTGAAGCTGACGGAAGAATCGCGCGCGAAGAACAAGAACCTGACGTGAACGGCTGCGTTACGAAACAGGATCAACCGGTAATTTAGCACCATGCAACGGCTCATAGAAGGCGTCCACCGTTTCCGGCACGATGCGTTCGGGAACTACCGGAAGCTTTTTCGAAAGCTTTCGAAGGAGGGCCAGAACCCGCATACGCTGTTCATCACGTGCTCGGATTCGCGCGTGCTGGCGGAGCTGATCACGCAGAGCAAACCGGGCGATCTCTTCGTGGTGAAAAACATCGGCAACATCGTGCCGCTGGCCACGGCAACGGGCGACACGAATTCCACGGCGGCGGCGATCGAGTTCGCGGTGGAAAACTTGCGGGTCAATGACATCGTGATCTGCGGGCATTCGCAATGCGGCGCGATTTCGGCGCTGCTGGGGCGAACGCCATTGAAGGACACGACGCCGCATCTCAGTGGCTGGTTGAAGCTGGCGCAACCGGTGCTGGAGACGCTCAAAAAGGACTACGCGCACCTGAAAGCTGAGGAATTGGAAACGGCCGCCGGGGAAGAAAATGTGCTGTACGGGCTGGATAATCTGCACAGTTATCCGTGTGTGCAAGAACGGCTGGGGGATGGTTCATTACGACTGCACGCATGGTTTTTCAAGATTGCCACGGCGGAACTTTTTGCGTACGACCCGGAGACGCGGCAGTTCACCCCGCTGGTGAGCGACCAGTGACGGGAGCATCGAGGCATGCGGTTTGCCATCACGGCGATACTTTGCTAGCTTGGCCCACGACAAATGAGCAATCCGAACGAAACAGCGCCCGCAGCGGCGGCGCCGAGTGATTTCATCCGCGACATCGTGGCAGGGCACGTGGCCGGCAAAACGTATCCGCGCATCCACACCCGCTTTCCACCGGAGCCGAACGGCTACCTGCATATCGGCCATGCGAAGAGCATTTGCCTGAACTTCGGCATCGCGCGCGAGTTCGGCGGCATCTGCAACCTGCGGATGGATGACACGAACCCGACGAAGGAAGACGTGGAATATGTGGAGTCCATCCAGGCGGACGTGCGCTGGCTGATCCACGGTTGGGCGGATGAAAACCTGGGGATGAAACCGAAGGGCGAGAAGCCGGTGGCGCAAACCGTGAATGGCAAGCCGGATTTTCACCTGCCGGAAGTGGTGCCCAACCCGATGGTGCCGCATTGCGGACCGGATGCGCGATTGGACCGGCGCACAGCGCGCGAAGCGATCGTGGAGGCGGCGATCGAACCGTTTTACGCGTCGGATTATTTTGAGCAGATCTATGAATATGCCGTGGCGCTCATCAAGAAGGGCAAAGCATTCGTCTGTGATTTGACGCCGGAGGAAACGGATGACTATCGCCGCAACGCGAAGGAATCGCCCAATCGCAACCGGAGCGTGGCGGAAAACCTGGATCTATTTGCGCGGATGAAGGCGGGGGAATTTGCCGACGGCAAACATACTTTGCGCGCGAAGATCGATGTGGCCGCGCCGAACATCTGGCTGCGCGATCCGCTGTTGTATCGCATTCGCCATACGGAACATCACCACACCGGCGCGCAATGGTGCATCTATCCGATGTACGATTTCGCGCATTGCCTGAGCGATTACATCGAGGGCGTGACGCATTCGATCTGCACGCTGGAGTTTGAGGTGCACCGGCCATTGTACGATTGGATTTTGGAGGGGTTGGAACTGCCGCGGGTGTTGCCGAAACAATATGAATTTGCGCGCCTGAGCCTGACCTACACCGTCATGAGCAAGCGCAAGCTGATGCAATTGGTGAACGAAAAACTGGTGACGGGCTGGGACGATCCGCGCATGCCCACGATCTCCGGCATCCGGCGGCGCGGCGTGACGGCGACGGCCTTGAGGAATTTTGCGTACAACATCGGCATCACGAAATACAACGGCCTGACGGACGTCTCGGTGCTGGAACATGCGATCCGGGAAGACCTGAACAAACACGCGTTGCGCCGGTTGGCGGTGCTGCGACCGATCAAGGTGGTGCTCACGAATTATCCCGAGGACCGGCTGGAGGACTTGAAGGCGGTGAACAATCCGGAACAGCCGGAAGCGGGGCAGCGCGAAATTCCCTTCACGCGCGAACTGTATATCGAGCGCGATGATTTTCAGGAAGCGCCGCCGCCGAAATATTTCCGGCTCAAACCCGGCGGCGAGGTGCGGCTCAAGTACGCCTACATCATCAAGTGTGAGGAAGTGGTCAAGGACGCGGCGGGCAACGTCATTGAACTGCGCTGTACCGCGGACCTGGACAGCAAGACCGGCGGCGCGACGGCGGGTCGCAAGGTGAAGGGGACGATCCATTGGGTGAGCGCGGCGCATGCGGTGGACGCGGAAGTGCGGCTGTATGACCGGCTCTTCACAGAAGCAGAACCGGAAAAGGACGGACGCGATTTCAAGTCGGTGCTCAACCCGCATTCGCTGGAAACGGTGACGGCGAAGTGTGAACCGAGTTTGAAGGAAGCCGCCCGGGCGGAGCGGTATCAATTTGAGCGGCTGGCTTATTTTTCCTTGGACAAGGACAGCGCGGAAGGGAAGCTGGTTTTTAACCGGACGATCACGCTGAAAGACGCGTGGGCGAAGGAAGCGCAAAAGACCTGAGCCCGAGACCGGACTGGTAGCGGCTGAAATTTTAAAAGCGGAGAGGGTGGCCGGGACAATGCACCTATAGGGTGAATTGGGAGGACCCGACTCAGCCCTCTCCACAAATCCAGTACATCGGGAAGGTTTTAGGGCCTCAACATTGACGAAGGTAAGAGAGCGGGGCGGAGGAAATGTTCCGTTTCGATTCAGAAACGGACGGGCGGGCCAAACACTGAGTGCTGCTTCAAAGTCCGCGCACGCCGACCATGCGCTGGGTCTCAACGCACCAGACTTTCAGGCGCAGGCAACGAAAGATATCGGTGGGACGCAGGGTAGTGGTTTTGGCTTTCTGCAATTCAGGAAAGTCGCGGTAAATTTCCGGCAGACGGTAGAACGGGATACGATGGTTTAGGTGGTGGATGTGGTGATAGCCGATGTTCGCCGTGAACCACGCCATGATCGGATTGGTCTTCAGGTAGCTGGAAGATTCCAGGGCGGCTTTTTCAAAGGTCCATCCACCCTTGGCACTGAAGCTGACGCCGGGGAAATTGTGCTGGGCGTAGAAAAGATAGCTGCCCATGGCGGAGGCGATAAAACGGGGCAATACCAAGGCCAGGATCAGGGTGAGCCAGCCGAAATAAAGCACAAAGGTTGCGCCCAGGGCCACATGCAACAGCAGGGCCAGCATGCAATCATAGTGCTTGCGCGGGAAGCTTAGGAAAGGATTGATGATCATGCCGATCAAAAAAAAACGAATAAGTAGCCGAATAGAATGGTCAACGGATGACGCATGAAAAGGTAGCGGAAGCGTTCACCACGGGTGGATTTCTGAAATTGTTCCCGGGTCATGATGGGATATGATCCGATGTTGGAGCCGCGCAAACGGGAATTGTGGGCATGATGATGATCGTGCGAGGCGCGCCATATGCTGCTGGGGCTCAAGGCCCAGAGACCGAACAAACGCATCAAAAATTCGGCGACCCGCGATTTTGGGAGGATGGCGTGATGCTGCTGGTCGTGATAAATCACGAAAAGGCGAAGGCTCAACAGGGCGGCGAGCAGACTGGAAACAATTCTGCCGGCCAATGACCAACCGGGGAAAGTGCCGATGGTCGCCACCACCAAAAGAAACGTTGTGGAAAGGATGCACCACCAACTAATCCAGGAGTGGTCCTTGGCATAGGCCTTAGTGCGGGCATGCAACGTTTGCGATGGCTTCATTATTTACTGAGTGACCGATTCTGTCTCGTAAGTTGAATCAAATCAATAATTTTTGGCATCGTTAAGAAAAATTCATGCGACTTTTTCAGCGCAGACGCCAGGTGATGCGGGCTTTTTCCAGGTCATAGGGAGACATCTCCATTTTGACGCGGTCGCCCACGGTGAGGCGGACCCAGCGTTTGCGCATTTTGCCGCAAATGGTGGCGAGGACGAGATGTTTGTTGTCGAGCTCGACGCGGAACATGGTGCCGGGCAGGACGATCTTTACACAACCTTCAACTTCGATGTGGTCTTCTTTCATAGGTTTGGAAAAACAAAAGGCGGGGATCGGATCAAACCGATCCCCGCCTTGAGAAATCCAAAAAATGGATCAATAGCGTTCGCGACGGCCACCGCCGCCGCCGCCGCCGAATTCACGGCGACCGCCGCCGCCGCCGGCCGGACGCTCTTCGCGCGGGCGGGCAACATTGACCGTGAGGGCGCGACCGTCCACGTCCTTGCCGTTCATGCCGGCGATGGCCTTTTGGGCTTCCTCGGCGGAACTCATGGTGACAAAACCGAAACCGCGGGGGCGGTTGGTCATGCGATCCATCATCAGGTTGGTTTCCGTGACAGTGCCGAACGCGGCAAAGGCGTCCTGGAGGTCGTTTTCCGTGGTATTGAAGGAAAGATTTCCGACAAACAATTTATTACTCATGTGATGTTTACTGTCCGAGACCGAACTTAGCTACTACGAGACTGTTTCCGTTAATCGGATTTCAAATCATCACTGAAACGAGTTCACTTGAAGATTTACCATGCCTTGAGAGAGACAAGCTATCTATCAGACAACTCAACTCTGACAGGTATCTGAGAAATAGCAACAACTATCGGCGGAACGGTTTGCCCATCAAAAGGAAGTGGCCCGAGCGGGCATGGGGGAAACACCCCATGGCGAAGACGAATGGCTTGGGGGATATTCGCGGTGACAGGGTTTGGTGTGACAGAAAACAAAATTATGAGGGCCATCCTACTTGCCTTGACCGGCGTCATCCTATTTTCAGCCACGGGTTGCGTCTGGGTTCACCGAGACCGGGACCGTCCGGACCATGACCGGACCGTAATCATCCACGACAATGATCGCCATGATGATCATCCGCATCACGACGATGACCATTGAACGTCTTGCGGCAGAAGTGATTGAGCGGGGTAAAAAACAAGAGCCGGACGCGAGTCCGGCTCTGTTGGTGACGAGGTTTATACGCCCTCACCCGGGCGTTCAGAAGGACGGTGCGGTGTTTTGGGCGTTGTCTGACCGCACCGCCGGCAAAACCCCTATGCCAACCCTTCAGACAACGAATTTCCCCACTTGGCATTACGGTTATCGACGGGTAATTCTTTCAAAAAAATGCGGCATATTATAAATTTGAAGCATTCAAGGCGAACCGTGTCAAAACTGGAGAACTTTAAAATGAAGAATTCAAACTGGTTCAGGACCGCCATGGTGTTGCTGGCGGGGGTGTTTTTGATGACTGGGTGTGCGCAGCGAGAGAGGACGACGTATCAGGCGCCAGTTTCGGAAGTGGGCGCCGAAGTGATCGTGAACCAGGCGCCGCCTTTGCCGGAAGTGGAAACCATGACCATCGCTCCCGGGCCGGGTTTTGTCTGGATACCGGGCGCATGGTCATGGCGCGGTGAATGGGTTTGGGATCATGGTCACTGGGCGCATCCGCCCCAGGCTGGCGCGGTGTGGGTATCGCCACGCTATGAGGTGCGTGATGGGAAGCATGTCTTTATCCGAGGCGGATGGAAATATTGAAACCCAAACGATTGGGTATGTCTCCGTGATGAAGCGGGAAGGAGTTATTGGCCTGGCGGAGGATTCAGGATTTCGATGACTCCGACTAAAATGGAGCGATCATAAAAAGCCCGCCATTGGCCCTGAGTATCCAAGAAAGCGAGGCATCTAAAACCTTCGCATCGTACCCAGACCGGCTCGCCAATCCGTGGCGCAGTTATCCCACCTAATTCTTCATTAGACGTGGTCACGCTTCAATGTACATCAGATCACGAATAATGCAAGTAGTTGAAATGACGGGATATCGGAATAAAAAAAGAGCGTCAAAGCATTGGGAAACCAGCTTTTTACGAGCCTGTCTTGACGGATGAGGTTTTTAGCGGATAGGCTCAACAAAAGCATGGCTGCGGAACAGGAAATCCATCCAATTCGCCGGGAAACGGCTCACCGGCTGGCCCGGTACGCCTTATTCAGCTTTCTGGTGACGTTCATGCTTTCGCGGGTATTTGTGTTTCTGATCATGTGCCAGGCGATGCCGAACATGTATTTTTTCCTGAAGGGAACCCATGTGCATCATTTGAACTATGGAATTTTTCTGCTGGCCTCGGTCTGTGGCTACAGTGTGTTTCGACGGCCGACCGGCCGGAAAGCGGAGATCACGGCCTTGATGTACGGAGTGGCGATGGGATTGACGTTCGATGAATTTGGGATGTGGCTGCACTTGGGCGGAAGCTATTGGCAACGGGTAAGCGTGGACGCGGTGATCGTGGTGGCGGCATTGTTTGGGCTGGTGTCATTTGCCCGCACCTTGCGGCGGTTTGAGAAAAAGCATTTTTGGTCTTTTTTGGTTTTGCTGGTGGTGCTCATCGGATTTGTCGCGGTCATTTACATTGCCGGGAACCGGTTGGGCGATGACATGGGAGAGACTTTGCGCGCGCTGGAATCTGATTCTTCCCCCTGAGCGGACCAACCTGCTGGCCGTCCATTTATTTTGAACCTGACGAAATGTATGCCATGTTCAGGCGCCATGACGACGGCCAACAAAATCACCATCCTGCGGATCGTGCTGATTCCGGTGTTTGTGGTAGAGACCATTTATTATGTCCGCACGGGCAATGAAGGTCACCGGCTGGCGGGTTTGCTGGCGTTCACGGCGACGGCCATCCTGGATGGCGTGGATGGTTACGTGGCGCGGCACTATAACCAGATGAGCGAGTTGGGCACGATCCTGGATCCGCTGGCGGACAAATTGTTGCTGGTGTCGGCGATCGTGATCCTGAGTTTTGACAATGCGCCGCGGTTGGGGCAGGTCCCGTTGTGGCTGACGGGGGTGATCATCGGGCGCGATTTGCTGCTGGCCATCGGGGCGGTGGTAGTACGGTTGGTGGTGGGTCGTATCACGGTGCGGCCGCATTTGACGGGCAAGGTGGCGACCGTTTTCCAGATGGTGATGGTGATCTGGATTTTGCTGCGCTGGGATGTGACGTTTCAACTGGTGTATCTGAAGACCTGGATTCTGGGCGCTGGATTAATGACGGCGGCTTCGGGCTGGTTTTATCTTTGGGATGGGATGCAACAACTCGGGAAACATCCCTCCAGCACCGCCCTGGCGGAACCGCACCCCAAATGAATTGAAGCTTATCACCGGATTTTTTGCTTTATCCGAACCGGCACTGTGCAAAGCTGGTGGCCGAACCATGGCAAAAGAAATTGAGCTGCAATTGAAAGTCGGCGACCTAGCCCCAAAATTCACGGTGGCGACCAACGGCGGCGGCCGGATTTCGCTGGCGGATTACGAAGGCAAGAACGTCATCCTGTATTTTTATCCCAAGGATGACACGCCGGGATGCACCAAGGAAGCGTGCGCCTTCCGCGATGGTTTTGCGGACTTCAAGAAAAAGGGCGCGGTGGTGCTGGGCGTCAGCCCGGATGCCGTGAAATCGCACGACAAGTTTGTGGAGAAATTCAAGCTGCCGTTCACCTTGCTGGCGGATGAGGACAAACAGATCGCCAATGCCTACGGCGTGTGGGGCGAGAAAAGTTTCATGGGGCGTAAATACCTGGGTGTTCATCGGGTGACCTTCCTTATCGGGCCGGATGGCCGGATCAGAAAGATCTGGCCCGCGGTGAAACCGGAGGAGCATGCGGCCGAAGTGCTGGCCGCATTGTGATTTTTGACGGTTCCAAACAAGTTTGACAGTTGTTGATCGAATTCACAGAATCCGGGAAACAGACGTTAGACCGAAACCTCAACCCTAAAACATTATGGCATTACCCATTGGTTCCAAAGCTCCTGATTTCACGCTCAAATCCCGGACACCCGCGGAAGCGGACGTCAAGCTGAGCAATAATTTTGGCAAGAAGAACACCGTGCTGCTGTTCTTTCCGCTGGCGTTCACCAGTGTCTGCACGAAGGAGATGTGCGATATCACCTCCGGCCTGGGTGATTATACAAACCTGGGCGCAGAGGTCATCGGCGTGAGCGTTGACAGCCCGCAGGCGCAGCAGGCCTGGGCGCAAAAGGAACACATCACCATCACGCTGGCCAGCGACTTGAACAAGACGGTCACCAAGGCCTATGACGTGATCTTCCCGATGCTGGCGGGCATCGGCGACACGGCGGCACGGGCGGCGTTCGTGATCGACAAGAATGGG